>Ga0209053_1001568_pt1 | contig 10387 bp, 10 predicted proteins | sample EBPBio152010_DNA_FD_185864 | JGI IMG/M metagenome (GOLD analysis project Ga0209053, IMG submission 185864) | Wastewater treatment Type I Accumulibacter community from EBPR Bioreactor in Madison, WI, USA - Reactor 1_7/15/2010_ DNA (SPAdes)... | ecosystem: Engineered > Bioreactor > EBPR >... | reverse complement strand
TTCAGAACCAAGCACACGACGCAGGGCGAGAACGGGCTGTATCAGGTTTCGATCAACCCGGAGGCGCACCACGCCGAGACGATGAATTCCGCCGATTGGGGGCGATGCCTCGATGCCGTCGAGAAGGAGTTCAACCTAGCCGGACAGCCGCGCGTGTTGGTCGAGCACGTCAAGGACGGCCGCCGCCACGTCCACGCCGTCTATCAAACGGCCGACGTGGAGCGCAGCCGGCAGGTGGACGACTTCGGCCACAACTACCGACGCGGCGCGAAGGTCGCGCGGCAGCTTGAACGCGAGCTAGGCCACACGATCCAGCCGGAGCGTAGCCAGCGCGGCGGCAACTACACTCAGGGCGACAACGAACGCGCCAAGCGTGAAGGCCGCAGCGCGGAGGAATGGCGGCAGGACGTGCGCGAGGCGTGGAAAGCGACGCGCACCGCCGAGGCGTTCCGGGAACGGTTGCAAGCGAAGGGGTACGACGTCGCCGAAGGCAAGGGCGGGCGGGTGTGCGTGGTGTCGCCAGACGGCCAGCCCGCCGCATTGGGCGCAATGTTGAAAGGGATTGCGACTGCGCAGCAGGCAAAGGCGAGATTCGACGGCCACCAGCTCGAAAGCGTCGAACAAATGGCCGAGCGTCACCGCGACCGCCCAGGCCACGGCCACGGAGACCAGGACGACCGAGACGGGCGCGACCTCGACGCGGCACAGGAGAGAGCGGCACAGCAGATCGACGCTTTCCGGGAACGCGACGGCCAGCAGCCACGCGACCCCAAACCCCACGACCTCGATGCGGCGCAGGACAAGGCCGCGCAGTTGCTCGAAACCTTCCGGCAGCATGAGGCGAACCGTACAGCCGGACGGGAAGCGCACGACCTAGAAGCCGCGCAAGATCACGCCGCCGAGCTGCTGGATACGTTCCGACAGCGTGAGGCTGACCGCACGACCGAGCGGGAAGCAGAAAAGCCGCCCCCTGCCCCGGAGCCGACCACACAGGAGCAGGAGCAGCTAGACCGGATGAACGCGCTTTCATCGCTCTTTGCAGCCACGAGCGACGAGATAGCGGCCGAGGAAGAACGCCGCCGCCAGCAGCGCGAGCGCGACCGGGAACAGGGCTTGGACTACGGCTGATTTGTTTTGTGGTTTTGTACAATACCACAAAACCACAAAACCACATAACCGAGATCGTCTAACCCGTACTGTCAGTTCGTGTTATCCGTCTTGTGGTGGCGATATGATGGAGGCCTATGGATTCGGCCTCTCTCAAACAGCAGTTCGGACGGCGGGTGCGCTCGCTTCGCAAGCTGCGCGACCTGACGCAAGACCAACTTGCAGAGGCGGCGCAAGTGTCTGCGGAGTACGTCGGCAAGGTTGAACGCGGCTTGGCCGCTCCATCCTTCGACGCGATAGCCCGCATTGCCGATGCGCTGGAAGTCGAACCCGCCTCCCTCTTCGACTTCGACAGCCTAAAGGCACCCCATGGAAACTCGTGAAAACAATGAGGCAATAAATAGTTTTGATGTACATCATAACGAAAAAGCCAAATGGATAACAATATTTGACACTCCATATTACCCGGATTTTTTGGCAGAAAGAGAGGCTCTGCATAAGCCTACGTTGATAGAATTTAGGAAGTTGGTCGAACAGGCCGACAGCTCGGATAATCTTCTTAGAATGATTATGATGCAGCCGCTTCCCTTAAGAGTACAGCTTTGCAGGCTTTTCAATAAATACGTATCACCTGATACGTCAGTTGAAATGCTAAAAAGAGTTAGAAAGACAGAAGAAAATATATCAAATTTTGGATTTAGATTCAGGGATATTAGTACGGTGAAAGAAAGATTATTTTCACGACCCGAAGATGATCAATCTTTGTTTGCGATACTTGGAGAATATGATCTCAGGGGGCAAAAGGGTTACAACCTGACATCCCTATTCTTCGATTGGTTTAACGCGTCATTTGAAGGCGAGCTGTTTACAATACATGGTCCTGTGGGCGCGGGGTCCGACCTGATCCTCAGTCGGGAGTTGCCGGACTATCCGCATGCCACGCCGGCCGACTTTGTAATCCGCTATGATGGCCACCCGGTCTGCGTCGGGTTCGCTCGATACGACAGCGATCGTGGTGGCGCGCAAGAAGACGATAGGACAAAAGGAAATGAGAGACACGCCACTCAAGTCCTCGCCTACGTCACTCCAGAAGGACAGCGCCCCTTGAAGGTGCTCTTCCTGAACGACGGGCCGGGACTGTTGCTTGGCTCAATGTGGAGCGATTACGTCCGACTTGAGTCGCTTCAGCCGCAGCGGGTAGCAGTTTGCACTCTGCTCATGCTGGAACACCGGGTGACAAGGCAGTGGCTTCTCGGTCTTTGAATTCGTTAGTTTGGACAGTCGATTGTTGAATGTGAATTGTGTAGTTTGTTTTCCCAAACAGTTCATTGTCGGCCCCGGTCAAATCTTTGATTCTTTTTGTGCAAACATCTATGGAGAGGGGTGATGAATCAATACCAATCCAGCTTCTGTTCAATTGAGTTGCTGCATGTAGTGTAGTACCCGAACCTGCAAAACAATCCATTACAAGACTTCCTTCATTAGACGATGCTTCTATTATCATTTTAAGCATATCAAGATTTTTTTCGGTAGGATAACCAGTAACAGATACATATTGATTGTGCGCATCTCTAAAGTCCATCCACAAATCAGTGTATGCCAAACCTTGGCTATCATCTAGGTACACTTTTTTGCGAGGATTACCGGACGGGCTCCAGTAGATCATGCCCTCCTTGTCCAGCTTATCAAGGTTGTCAGGGCTCGTAAACCAGTGCTTGCCTTGGGGGGGCATAACGCCTCTCCACGCTTCTCCAGTCTCACCGTTTCTTACGCCTTGCGCGTAGATAGGGACGAGCTTGTATCGCCTGCCTGTAGACTTGTCTATCTTGGGATATTCTTTAATGGCGTGAGATTCGTCCCATTTTTTGAAAGGCCTGTTCCATATAGGTGTATTGGTTTTTGAGTAGCATATGATATAATCAGTTATATTTCCAAATTGCTTGTTAGTATAATTCTTAGAACTGCATTTGCGTCTCGTGATCCAGTTTCTAAAATTGGATTCGCCAAACACTTCATCCATTATGATCTTGGCTGGGAAGGCCATTTTCTCGTCCAGATGTAGATATATCGTGCCTTTGGCACTCATAAGTTCTCGAATTAATATTAGGCGCTCTCTGAGAAATTCGAGATACTCTCCTCCGGAAAGCACGTCTTCGTATGCGTGAGAATCGTGTGCAAGTTCCACGTGGTCTTGGTACCAGATACTTTTGCTGCGGAATACTCTTTGGGTTGCATAAGGAGGATCTATATATACTAGATCGATTTTTCCACTAACACTCTTATCTCTAAGCAGAGAGCTTAGGGCAAATAGATTGTCACCATGTATGATTCTTCCTGTATATTTACTGTTAGCCGATTTGCATATGGTTGATGTTGTTTTGATTTCAGATTGGGGAGTCATGGACAAAATAGCATCTCTACTGATTTTGCCCTTAAATTCTATGCTGTAATCCATTTTAGACATTTTGGAGGTCTTGGGGGCTTACGTAATCGGTGATCATCGCTTGCAGAACGTCGCTCATCTTCCGACCGTCCTGTGCCGCCTTGATTTTGAACTGCGTGTGCAGCGATGCCGGGATGTAGGCGTGAACCTGCTTTTGCGGCTCCTCGACGGCTAGCCGCCGGATCGTCTCCGCGCGGGGATGATGCGTCTCAGTCTTGGCAGTGGTGGCCGCTGCGAGCGGCTGACGCTTAGGCTTGGTCATCGTTCAGGAGTTCCAGCAGTTCAGAGGTGAGGGCTTCGACTTCTTGGGCGGCTTTGCTGTCCGGGTAGAGGTCAAGGACGGTTAGCCCCATCTGCCCGGCTTCCGGGTATGCTACTCGTTGCGTCGTCCGCGCTTTCAGCAGTGGCAAGCCCATCGTTTCCAGCGCGTCAGACATTTCCCCGGCAAGGTGCGACCCTTGAATCTGGCGCGACACCACGAACGCCGCGCGGGGTTTGCCATCCGTGAGCAGCTGGCGGGCTTGGATCATCTCGACCAGTTCAGCAGCCGCCCAGAGATCGTAGCCGCTCGGTTGAATCGGGATCAGGACGACGTCGGCCGCTTTCAGCGCAGACGCTGACATGTCCTCCAACCGCGCCGCGCCGTCCACCAGGACGAAGTCATACGGCTGGCCGAGGCCAGGCAAGTCCTTGTGTAGCGTCGGGCGATCTGAACCCACAACCGCAGGCAACGCGGCATCGTCCGGCTTTGCGTTGTGCCAGTCTCGCGCCGTGCCTTGCGGGTCAGAGTCGACGATCAGCACGGCGTGTCCTCGCTTGTGAAGGCAACCCGCTATGTTCGTGGTCAGGGTCGTTTTCCCCGTCCCGCCCTTTGTGTTCAGAATCGCGATTACTCGGGTCATTCTTGTACTTTTGTAATTTTGTGGTTTGGTGGCCTTGTCGAAATGTACCACGGGCGGGAAGGCGAGGGAAGCCCCAGCAGCGCGACCGCGCCGCCTGAATCCAGCTAGACAGCCCCCGGCAGATCGGGTAGCTTCCGGGACAAACGAACGTTTGTCCCGGAAGTGACCCCCGCCGTATGGCTCCCCTTGTCGCCTATCACCGCGTTTCCACCGACCGCCAAGGGCGCAGCGGGCTAGGCCTCGACGCGCAACGTGTGGCCGTCGAACAGTACGCCGCCCAGCACGGCGGGGAAGTCGTCGCCGCCTTTACCGAGGTCGAGAGCGGGAAGGCAACGAAGAACCGCCCCCAGCTCGCCGCAGCATTGGCCGAGACGCGCCGCCAGCGCGGAACCCTTGTCATTGCCACCCTTGACCGTCTCGGGCGTTCTGTGGCCTTTGTAGCGTCCCTGATGGAACAGGGTGTGCCGTTCGTCGCGGCCGACCGTCCCAACGCCAGCCCGTTTGAACTGCACATCTACGCAGCCGTAGCCGAGGAGGAGCGGCGCAAGATCAGCGAGCGCACACGCGCCGCACTGGCACGGAAGAAGGCGCAGGGGGTCAAGCTCGGAAGCCCGGCATTGCCGACGATCAATGCAGAGCGCGTGGCCGAGGCCGACGCGTTCGCGGCCGAGATCGCAAAGCACCTCGACCAGTTGGGCGGGGAGGGCTACACTACGCTTACCGCGCAGGTTGACGAACTGAACCGACGCGGGATCACACGGCGCAACGGGTTGCCGTGGACACTCGCCAAGCTGACGGCCGCCCGGCAGCGTTTCAGGAAAGGCCGCGCCGCATGAGCAAACGGAAATCCCCGGACGAGACCGTATGGAAGGCCGCGACACTCGCGGCCGCAGCAGGGCAGCGTAAGCAAATGCAAATCGGCCGCCTCGCACGCATCGGGCTAAACAAGGACGAAAAGCCAGATGTGGGCTTTATGGCCCGGATGCTCGTCATTTGCACCTTGCCCCACACCGACCGCGAGCTAGGGGTAAACGAGATCATCGAGCGCACCAACGGCGACTACACGCTGTATGTCCAGCCGGGGCCGAAGCGAGGCTTGCCCTACGGGATGTTTCCGCGCCTCATCATGGCTTGGATGACGCAGGAGGTACAGCGAACCCGAAAGCGTGAACTCGTCCTCGGGCGCAGCCTCAGCGCGTTCATGCACGAGATCGGATCGGAAGCGTCCTGGGGGAAGAAGGGCACCGCTACCACCATGCGCAACCAGATGGAGCGGCTGTTCAGCTCGCGCGTCTGGCTCGAACGGCACACCGACAATTCTGATACGGTCAGCGCGATCAGCGTGGCCGACGACTGGCAGCTTTGGTGGCAGCCGTCGAAAGCCGATCAGGGCGACCTGTTCGAAAGCACAGTTGTGCTTGGGGAGAAGCTGTTCGAGGACATGCTCAGGCACCCCGTACCGTTCGACCGGCGCGTTGCGCGGGCCGTCGGCCACAGCCCGCTTGCATTCGACCTGTACATCTGGCTGACGTGGCGGATCAGCTACCTGAAAGAGCCTGTTGCCATCTCGTGGCGGCAGCTCGCCGGGCAGCTCGGGGCCGACTACGCGAACCCTGACGAGTTCGCCCGGAAGGCCCGCCAGCACCTTCAGACCATCGCGCTTGCATGGCCTGAACTGCACTTTGAGACCCCGAGAGGACGACTGTTCCTCTACCCAAGCAGCCCGCACGTCCCCAAGCTCCAAGCGCAAAGCGGCAACGCCTGACGGCTCGCAACGCCCGGTCATCTATCAACCACGCTGCTTTCTGACAGCCAGACCGCGGTAACGGTACAGGAAAGCGTCGAAGGGCGACGAGATGTGAGAAAACGCGCTCTGAGATGCCTTTTGACCGAGGTAACGGTACAGGAAGTACCGAGGTAACGGTACAGGAGCAACCCCGGTAACGGTACAACAACCTGTACCCTCCTATAGACTCCAGTAGTCAGAACCGTGGACAAGTGGAAAACCCGGCCGCCTGCGGCGGCATGAGGTGTTCGCGCCCATCGGGCGCTCACCCTCTTTGCCCGAACCGGCTTCGCCGGTATGCTTGCGGGTCAAAAGAAGAAGGGGGCCGAGGTGAACGCCGACCAAGCCAAAGACCTGCACTTGCCGTCCATCATCGAGGCGGCAGGGGGGAGGCGCGACGACCGCAAGAGCACCGAGGCGGAGTTCTGGTATCACAGCCCGTTCCGCGACGAGCGAACCGCCAGCCTAAAAGCCACGCGCGGCCGGAACGGTCGCTGGATGTGGAGCGACTACGGGAGCGGGCAGGGCGGCAACGTTATCGCCTTTGCCAACGTCGTGCTTGGCCGACAGCCCGACGACCGCGCGATTTCCGACGCGCTGAAATGGCTTCGAGGCCTGGCCGCGCACCAGACGGCCGAGCTACCGCGCGTGGTCGCCCCGACCGAGCCGACCACGAATGGCCGACGAGCTGCGCCGAGCGCGAAGGCCGACCGCTACACCATCACCAGCCGCAAGCGGATTCACCACCCCGCGACCTTGCGCTATCTCGACGGACGCGGGATCGACAAGGCGACCGCCCTTGAACACGTCGAGCAGGTCAGTTTCCGGGACACCCAGACGGGACGGACGTTCTACGGAATCGGGATGCAGAACGCGGCCGGAGGCATAGAGATCACGACGGCCACCGAGCAGCCGTTCAAGCTGTGCATCGGCCCCAAAGGGTACAGCCGCATCCACCACCGCCACGAGGACGAACACCCCGCGCACGTCTTTGAGGGAATGCTCGACTTTCTCAGCTATCTGACGCTCTACGGCATCGAGCAGCCCCGAGGCGTGGCCTACGTGCTGCACAGCACGGCCATGACGGACAGGCTCACGCAGGCTCTAGGATCGCTCCACACGCCGCCGAGCGTGTTTCTGTGGCTGGACAACGACGAAGCCGGGGAAGCGGCATCACGGCGCATCCTAGACGCTCTCACGCCCATCGGTGCGACCGTCGGAACGATGAACCATGTTTACGAAGGCCACAAGGACTTGAACGATTGGCTGAAAGCCACGCCCCGCGCCCAATGGCCGACGGCGAGCGCGACGGCCACGCCGAAGCAGTACGACGGCAGCGCATGGGCGAGTCATGCCCGGCGCGATACGCCGACCGAGCCGCCGTTTTAGGCCGAGCCTTTGCCGTAATACGGATTCGGCTTCGCCATATCCCGCATGAACTGGAACTCGTAATACGGGCTTTTCGGCACGAGCGCGGGTTGTTCGGCTTCCACGAACAGCAGCATATTGCCGACCGTCGCGCGGCGCACTTCGTCGGGATTCATCAACGCCCGCGCCGTCACGCCGCGCAACGTGTTGCCCACGGGCGACAGGTCGAGCAGCGTTTTGCTGCCCGCGTAGCGGCTCAGGTAATCGGCCGTGAACTGGTCGCCCACGCTGAAGAAGTGCCGCACTGCCGACGAGGACAGCACGTTTTCCCAGTTGCGCCCGTAGATGGTTTCAATCTGCGTCAGGTTCTGAAACACGTTCCACACGGACACGCCGAACCCCGCGTATGCACCGAGCGCGGTTTCCACTTCGGAGATATACCCGAGCGCGGCAGCCTCATCGAGCAGGAAGCAGACCCGATGCCGAGGCTTGCGGATCGTCGCGCGCATCAGCGTCGTGACCACCAGCCGCAGCCACTGCGCTTGCGTGTTGAGACGCTCGGCCGGGATGAGCAGGTAGATGGCCGTTTGGCCGTTCGTGATCTCGTTGAGGTCGAAGCTGGACGTTGCGATGTTCTTGCCGAGCGCGGGCGACTTCAGGAAGTCGGTGAAGCGGTGCAGCGTGGAAAGCTGTGAAGCAAACTCGCGCTCGCCCTTGTCCATCATCCGCAGCAGGTCGTTGCCGACGCTCGCCACGATGCCCGCCGTTGCGGGCAGCTTGTTCGCGGCCATGCTCTCGGCAAACTTCCTGAACTCGGCAGACGGTAGCCGCAGCAGCATCCACAGCGTTTGCAGCGTGCGCGACGAGGCCAGCGCGGGCGCGGTGACGATGTGCAGGATGATGCCCGCGACGATGGAGCGGGCGCGGTCGTTGAAGTAGGAACTGACTTCGTTCCCGCCGTTCGCTTTCGGGACGATCATCTCGGCGATGATGTCCGCATCGTCTATCAGGTTGGCAGTGTCGCCTTTCGTGAGCAGGTCGAGCGGGTTGAAGGTGCCAGAGGCCAACCCGTCAAAAGAGTCGGGCAGCATATTCCACGGATTGAGCAGCACGACGTTGAGGCCGTTGTTTTTCATCGCGTGAGCGGTAACGGCCGCATTTTCGCCCTTGGGGTCAACCACCACCCACGACGCGCCCAGCGAACCCGTCAGCAGGTTGGGGATGATGAGATTCACGCCCTTGCCGCCGCGCGTACCCGCGACAGTCAGGAAATGCCCCTCGGGCTGATAGGCCAGGAATCCGGCCGCATCGTAGCCCATCACGAGGCCGCCGTGATCTTCGGGCGTTGGCCTGAACCGCTCCAGATCGTAGCGCGTGGCGAACCGCGCCGAGCCGAAGCGGTCGCCCTCCTCGACCTGCATCGCCTCGCGCCGTAGCCCCCAATAGAAGATGAACGCGGCCACCAGCGACAGCAGCCCGTTCAGAGCCAGCCACGCCGCCAGACGCGGCGCGGATTGCACCAGCCCGCCGAGCAGCGCACCGCCCAGAGGCACGGCCACGGCCAGCGCGACCAAGACGACGAGCGCGACCCCCGCGCCGACCGTCAGCCCGTAGCGGGAAGCGGGATTGAGCGGGTACACATCGGGGGGAATGTGACGCGGCTTCAGGATGCGCCTGTAGGCCCGCCAGAAGCCCCACATTGAGCCGACAACCGGAAGCACGGTCACGACCGCCCCGACCGCCACGAGCAGCCCAGCAAGGCGGCGCATCCGGTTGGGGCGAGGCTCCCAGAACAGCCGCTTTTCTTCCTGCGTCACGAGGCCATCCACGCGGGCGAGCGCATCCCCTGCCCGCCGCTTGAAATCGTCGAGGCCGGGCGGCAGCGTTGGCATTGGTGACTGTTCGGACATTGGAGCGTCGGTAAGAGAGCGGCGCGGATGGTAGCCAACAGCCGCCAACCGTCAGGCCGCATCCGCCGTTTTCTTTTGACCAGCACCGCCCGAGCCTCCCCGATTGCCGATTCCATAATGTCGCGGTAGACTTTGGCAAGTTATGGGACGGTGTTACCGTCCCGACTTGCTTTCCCCCTGTTCGGGGGAAAGGGTCGAGGCTTGTTCAGCCTCTCAACCGGAGCCGCCGCCGATGCCGAGCACCAGCCCCCGCCGCCCGAAATCCGAGACGCGGCAGCGCACCGCGCATACCACGATCCGCCTGCTTCCCGAGGAAAAGGCGGAGCTAGAAAAGCGCACGGTAGACGGCGGCTTTTCGAGCGTGTCGGATTACGTCCGGGTGCGCTGCTTGCAGCGTCGCCCCTTGCGCCCTCGCCTTGACCTGCAATTGTTGGTCAAGGTCGAGACGGCGTTAAACCGCATTGGCGCGAACGTCAATCAGATTGCCGCCGCCGCCAATACGAGCCGCAGCGTTACCCCGCAGCAGCTAGCGCGTGTGCTGGACGCGCTCGAAGCGGCACACGTGCAGATCGACAGCCTGTTTCCCGAGCGGTGAACCTGAAACAGTCATTCGTGAGGAAGCCCGGTCACGTTCGGGCGTTGGCCGTCCACCTGCAACGCGCCGACCAAAACGAAAGCGTTCGCGTGCTGGACTACCGGGGCGTGACCCAGCGCAGGGAGCTTGCCGACACGCTGCAAGCGATGTTCAGAACCAAGCACACGACGCAGGGCGAGAACGGGCTGTATCAGGTTTCGATCAACCCGGAGGCGCACCACGCCGAGACGATGAATTCCGCCGATTGGGGGCGATGCCTCGATGCCGTCGAGAAGG
>Ga0209053_1001566_pt1 | contig 10394 bp, 7 predicted proteins | sample EBPBio152010_DNA_FD_185864 | JGI IMG/M metagenome (GOLD analysis project Ga0209053, IMG submission 185864) | Wastewater treatment Type I Accumulibacter community from EBPR Bioreactor in Madison, WI, USA - Reactor 1_7/15/2010_ DNA (SPAdes)... | ecosystem: Engineered > Bioreactor > EBPR >... | reverse complement strand
TTACCGCTCGACCGGGCACATCCTCGGCGCTGCCGGCCATCTCATCGCGAAAAACGAGGGGCGCCTCGGCAAAACCCTCTTCACCGATGGCGAGGAGGGTGAGCGCGTCACTGTCGCCTGCGCCTGGGATTCCGAAGAGGAAGCCCGCATGGTCGCTGACGAGATCGAGGCTTTGCAGCACAAGGGTCACTCGTTGCAGGATATGGCGATCCTCGTGCGCGCCTCCTTCCAGATGCGTGAATTCGAAGAGCGCTTCATCACCAACGCCATTCCCTATCGCGTCATCGGCGGCCCGCGCTTTTACGAGCGGGCGGAAATCCGCGATGCCCTTGCTTACTTGCGCATCGTGTCGCAGCCGGCGGATGACCTCGCCTTCGAGCGCATCTTCAACACGCCGAAGCGCGGCCTCGGCGATGCAGTGCTGAACGCGCTGCATGCCTATGCGCGACCGAACCGCGTGCCGCTGCTGCAGGCCGCGCGCGTGCTGATCGAGAGCGACGAGATTTCCTCACGCGCCCGGCCGAACCTGCGTGCGCTCGTGGAGAACATCGGCCGCTGGGCCTCCCTCATCGAAACTACGCCGCATCACGAACTCGCGGAGATGATCCTTGAGGAGAGCGGCTATACCGATATGTGGAAGAAGGACCGCTCGGCCGATGCCGCGGGCCGGCTCGACAACCTGAAGGAACTCGTCCGCGCGATGGAGGAATTCGAAAACCTCGCGGGCTTCCTTGAGCATGTTGGCCTCGTGATGGAAAAATCGCAGGGCGAGGATGAAGCCCGCGTCTCGATCATGACGCTCCACGGCGCAAAGGGCCTCGAGTTCGAGACCGTCTTCCTCCCCGGTTGGGAGGAAGGCCTGTTCCCCAGCCAGCGCACGCTCGATGAGCAGGGCCGCGCGGGTCTCGAGGAAGAGCGCCGCCTCGCCTATGTCGGCCTCACGCGCGCCAAGCGCCGCGCGAAGCTCTATTTCGCCACCAACCGCCGCATCCATGGGCTGTGGCAATCCACTGTCCCCTCGCGCTTCGTGGATGAACTCCCGCCGGGGCATGTCGAGGTGGTGGAGGGCCAGGGCACCTATGGCTCCATGCAGCGCATGGGCTATGCCAGCGGAAGCCGCTTCGACAAGGTGAACCCGACCGCTGCGAACTACCAGACGCCGGGCTGGCAGCGCATGCAGGCGGCGCAGAAGGCGGGCTTCACGCCATCTCGCGCGCCACAGGAACCGGGTCGCGGCTGGAGCGCGGGTGGATCATCCCCGCGCACCATCGAGGGCCGCGTGCTCGCCTCCTCCACCACGCAATCCTCGCGCTACAAGGAAGGCGACCGGGTGTTCCACATCAAGTTCGGCCCGGGCTCCGTGGCGGAAGTCGATGGCAACAAGCTCACGGTCGATTTCGACAAAGCGGGGCGGAAAATGGTGCTGGAGAGCTTTGTGCAGGCTCAGGCCGGGTAACGTCTCCGGTGTCATCCCCGACGCCCAAAGGGCGAGCGGGAATCTATCTTTCCAGCCCTGTCTAACTGTCCCTACCGCCTCCACCGCCATGGCCGGACTTGTTCCGCCATCCATGCCTTTGGCGGGCGATGCCCTCCTTGCAATGACGGCGTTGAGCGCTCGCTTTGTGGAGAAGAGTCCGTCAAATCAGGTGAAATCTGGTCGATCACGAAACTGTGATCCATGAGAATTTCGCATTCACGCATAGCTCGGAGGGTGACCCTGTTGCGCCGTGGTTTGGGGTGTCAGGTGACATTTGAAGCTGATGACTTGCATGGCTCACTTTGAGCTATGCATCGCCAGCTTGTTGTTTTCGAGCGAGTCGTGTGGGTAGTAGTTGACGCCCTTTCGAATCAGGAGCGTCGCCAATGCCTCCCATCCCCGAGCCTAAGCCTCCCTTCCTCCGCCATCTGCGCAACATTCGCTTGGCGTTACAGGAGGTGAACCTTATTGCCGTGCTGATCGTTTCCCTCCTCAGCATCCTTGGCTTAACGTGGCTCACGTAAACTTCGCCCCCACCACGCTTGCGCATCTCGTCACCGATGAAGCCACGGCCCGCGCCATTGCCGATGGCCTGAGCGAACTCTTCGATCCCGAGGAGATCGCCACCGCCGCCTTCGAGATCGCCTCGCTGGAAGCGGGCCTGCGCGGGGCTCCCACCGCGCCCGCCAAGGTCGCACCCGCCAAGCAGGGCCGCGAGGGCGCTATGGGCACGCTCCACCCCGATGAAACGGGCCCGTGGCGGCTGGAACTGCACTTCGCCTTTGAACCGGATCAAGATGAAATCCGCACGCTTGTTGCCGGCTTCTCGTCGGATGACACGGCGCAGGCGCTCATGTTTGAACCCATCGCTGCGAAAGATTGGGTCGCCTCGGCGCTGGAAGGGCTGAAACCGGTGACAGCCGGGCGCTTTGTGGTGCATGGCGCGCATGATCGCGACGCCGTGCGTGTCGGGCAGATCGGCATCGAAATCGAGGCCGCTCTGGCGTTCGGCACGGGCCATCACGGCACCACGCGCGGCTGCCTCGAGCATATCACGGCCTTACTGAAGCGCCGCCGCCCGGAGCGCATCGTCGATATCGGAACGGGCACGGGCGTGCTGGCCATCGGACTCGTGAAGGCCCTAAACAAGCCGGTGCTCGGTGGCGAGATCGACCTGGACTCGGTGGAAATCGCGCGCGAAAATGCAAGGCTCAACGGGTTGGGCGATCGTCTGACAGTGCATCGCGCGGCTGGCTTGCAGCACCCGGCCTTGCGCCGCTCGCAGCATTACGATCTCATTCTCGCGAACATCCTCGCACGGCCGCTGAAACGCATTGCGCGCGAGGTGGGGCTGGCGGCAGGGCCGGGCTGCGAACTCATCCTCTCCGGCCTGTTGCCGGGCGATGTGCCCGGCGTGCTCTCGGCCTATCGCCAGCAAGGCTTCACGCTGTTGGCGAAGAGGCAGATCGAGGACTGGGTGAGCCTCACATTGCGGCGCGGTGGCCAGGGCCCGCGCCTGCGCTGAACAGCAGACATGAAAAAGCCCCGGGTGGGAGGAAACCCGAGGCTTTCTGGGCCGGCGCGCGAGGGAGGAAGCGCGGGATCCGGCCGACTTCTCGTTCAACCGTTATTCGGGGCTGATGCCCGGATAGCGGCGGCGGCTCGCGATATAGGCGGCACGCGCTTCGGTGATGACTTCGGCGGCCACGCGGATGACCTTGAGGATATTCGGGATGAGGACCATGTCAGGCTCCTTTCAAAGAGGACGTTGACGTCAGTCGTTCGACGTCAGGAAGGGAAGATCGCGAACAACTTTCGCGGGGCGATTGCCAACGAAGTCGCGCAGCGAGTGGCCATAGAGAGCCTCGATACGGCGGATTTCGCGCTCGGCTTTCGCCTGATTGCTGGCAGTGATCGCATCCACGATGCGGCGGAAGAAACCGCGCTTGGCCGGAGCCGTCCTGGCACCCACCTGGCTTTTTTCACCAGCCAGCGGGAGAAGCGCGTCGGAATAGGTCGTCGTGTTCATAGGGTCACTCCTTCATGCGGAGGCGGTCCGGCAACCCCCGTATTGCGAACCGCTGGCGCCCATCGCCACCGGCCTGCTGCCGTCCGTCTTGTGGGAGTAAGATGCGCTTTGTGCTGCGCTGCAACAAGGGGAGCAGGCGCAACCAAGCCATGCGTTTATAGAATAGATGCGCAGAAATTTGTCTGAAGATGCCATATTTCTGCATGAATTATGAACAGAGCGATTCCAGATTGGGCAGCTTGGCTCACATGCTTGTGCAAGCCAAAACAGGCGGAACGTTGTTGAACCCTGCGGCGTGCCCCGTTACGGTTCTTCATCTCCCCGAAACGAACCCGAGCCACCCGTGCCGCGCTTTCGCCCCGTTGTTCCGCATTTCTCCGACCGGCAGGCCCAATTCCAGAGCTTTACCGAACGTGGCGAGCCACAGCACAGTGCCGCGCGCGCCAAGACCCTGCGCAAGGTGCTGAAATCGCTGAAGCTCGACGGGTTGCTGGTGCCCCGCGCGGATGTGTTCCAGGGCGAATACATCCCGGCTTCGGAGAATCGCCTGGGCTGGATCACGGGCTTCACCGGGTCGGCAGGCTTCGCGATTCTCATGGCCGATGGCCTGCCGCTTTTCGTCGATGGCCGTTACACCGTGCAGGCCAAGGCAGAGGTGAACGGCAAGCTCGTCACCGTTGTTCCCCTCGCCGAGACGAGCCCGGATGCCTGGCTGAAGCGCGAGGCGCAGGGCAAGCGCATCGGTTACGATCCCAATCTCTTCACCGCGCGCGGGCTCGCGCGCTTCGAGCGGGCCGCGAAGGATGCCGGGATCACGCTTGTGCCCACGGCGGAAGACCCCTTCGCCGCGATCTGGGACAATCGCCCGGCTGCACCCGCCAGCCGCGTGATCGACCACCCCGAGACGTTTGCCGGCGAAAGCCGCGAGGCCAAGATCGCGCGCTTGCAGGAGACCCTGCGCGAGCAGAAGCTCGGCGCACTGCTGGTTTCGGAATGCCCCTCGGTCAACTGGCTCTTCAACATCCGCGCGGGCGACGTGCCGCACTTGCCCATCCTCCGCGCCTTCGCGCTGGTGCCGGCGGAGGGCAAGCCGAGCCTGTTCGTGGACCCGGCTCGCCTCGAACCCGCTCTGGCCAAGGCGCTGACGGGCATCTGCGACATCGTGACACCGCAGGCCGAGGGGGCTACGGAAGCGGAAGCGCGGCTCGTTGCGCTCGCGAAAGCAGGCACACGGATCCGCCTCGATGAGGAAAGCGCCCCTGTGCGCTTCTCCGAGGCCATTCGCGCGGCCGGCGGCGCGCCCGATCTCGGGCCGGACCCCATCAGCCTGATGAAGGCCCGCAAGAACGCGACCGAGATCGCCGGTTCACGCGCCGCGCATCTGCGCGATGGCGCGGCGATGGTGCGCTTCCTCGCCTGGCTCGATCGCGAGATCGCCAAGGGCATGCCGCTCACGGAAATCGATGCGGCCGTCGCGCTCGAAGGGTTCCGGCGCGAAACCAACGCGCTGGTGGATGTCTCCTTCCCCTCGATTTCCGCCGCCGGGCCAAACGCCGCCCTGCCGCATTATCGCGTGACCGAAGCAACGAACCGCCCTATCACGCCCGGCCTCTATCTTATCGATTCCGGCGGGCAATATCGCGACGGCACGACGGACATCACCCGCACCGTCGAGGTGAAACGCTCCACGAAAACGATGCGCGAGGCCTTCACCCGCGTTCTGCGCGGCATGATCGCCGTGGCGCGCGCGACCTTCCCCAAAGCGACCTCCGGCGCGCAGCTCGATGCCCTCGCGCGCCTGCCACTCTGGGAAGCGGGCATGGATTTCGACCACGGCACCGGCCATGGCGTCGGCTCGTTCCTTAGCGTGCATGAAGGACCGCAGCGACTCTCGAAGCTGGGTCATACGTCGCTGGAACCCGGCATGATCCTCTCCGATGAACCCGGCTACTATCGCGAGGGCGCTTTCGGCATCCGCATCGAAAACCTGATCGTCGTGGAGCCACGCGCCATCTCAGGCGGCGAGCGGCCGATGTTCGGTTTCGAGACGCTCACCTTCTGCCCCATCGACCGGCGCCTCATCGTGAAATCGATGCTCTCCCGCGCCGAACGCGACTGGATCAACGCCTACCACGCGGAAACGCGGGCCAAGCTCGCGTCCCTTGTGGAAGGCGAAGCCCGCACTTGGCTGGAAGACGCGACCCGCCCGCTATGAGAACGGATACTTCCAGCCGGGCCTTTCTCGTTCTGCTCGTCATGCTCTCCATGCTGGGGCCGCTGTCACTGAATATCCTCGTGCCCTCACTCCCAGGCCTGGTGGAGAGCCTGAAGGCCAGCAAGGAAAGCGTGCAGCTCACGCTCTCGCTTTACCTCCTCGGCATGGCCGTGGGGCAGTTGATGCTGGGCCCACTGGCCGATCGCTTCGGGCGCAGGCCCGTGCTGCTTACGGCGCTGGTGCTCTATGTTTTCTCGAGCCTTGCGGCATTCATCGCGCCCAATGTCGAGACGCTGATCGTCGCGCGCATCCTTCAGAGCTTTGGCGCAACGGCGGGCATCACGCTCGCCCGCACGATGATCCGCGACCTCTATTCGCGCGATGCCGCCGCGAGCATGATCGCTTACGTGACGATGGCGATGGTGGTGGCCCCCATGGTCTCGCCCGTGCTGGGTGCGACCATCGATGACCACTTCGGCTGGCGCGCCATCCTGCTCTTCTGCTCGGTTCTCGGGCTGATTTCCTTCGCCATCGCCGCGCCTATCCTGCCGGAAACGCGCCCCGCAAGTCTTGTGGCGGCCACGGCGAGCGATGTCGCGCGGCGGACCGTGGAACTTCTGGGGAACCGCCGCTTCATGGGCTACTGGGGCTCGGGCGCGTTCTGCTCCGGCATGTTCTTCGCGTTTCTCGGCACCGCGCCCTACCTGATGATCGAGGTTCTGGGCCGACCCAAGACCGAATATGGCCTGTGGTTCATGACGCTCTCGCTGGGTTACATGATCGGCAACTTCTTTTCCGGCCGCTTCGCGACGCGCGTGGGCAGCGATCGGCTCATTTTCTACGGCAATGTGGTGGGAGTCATCGGCGCGCTGATGATTCTCGCGGGTCCGCTCGTCGGCTGGCTGCACCCGCTGGCGTTGTTCATCCCTGCGATGATCGCATCCTTCGGCAATGGTCTCGTGCTGCCGAATACCATTGCGGCGGGGGTGGGCATCAACCCGCTCGCCGCCGGGGCGGGCTCCGGCCTGCTCGGTTTCGGGCAGATGGGCATCGGTGCCGTCGCGAGCTATCTCGGCGGCAAGCTGGTCACCGGCACGGCCATGCCGCTGGCGATCATCATGACCGTCTGCGCCGTACTGGCGCTCGCTTCCGGATGGCTGTCGCGACGCGAGGATTGAACCTCAACCTCCGATCAACGCGAGCCACTCATCCTCGGTGATGACCTTCACGCCGAGCTCTGTGGCTTTCTCCAGTTTGGACCCCGCGCCGGGACCGGCGATCACAAGGTCGGTCTTCTTGGAGACAGAGCCCGCGACTTTCGCGCCGAGGCTTTCCGCGCGCGCTTTCGCCTCATCGCGCGTCATCTTTTCAAGGCTGCCGGTGAAGACGACCGTCTTACCCGCAACAGGGCTTTCCGCCGCCGGTTTTTCGGCAGGCAGGATCGTGAGTTCCCCCGCGAGACGATCGACCATCGCCACCGCATCGGCGCGCCCGAAAAACTCGGCCACCGCATCGGTCACGGCATCGCCGATCTGATCCAGCGCCTGAAACTCGGCAACGGCCTCGGCATCTCCGGCCGCGACGCGCCGGGCCTGCGCCTCGAAAGCCGGCCATTCGCCCGCAGCACGCGCCAGTACTTTCGCGGTCGTCTCGCCGACATGGCGAACGCCCAGAGCGAAGATGAACCGCTCCAGACTGATGCTGCGCCGCTCTTCAATCGCAGCGAAAAGCTTCGCGACCGAGGTTTTGCCGAAGCCCTCGAAATTCTCGATCTTCTGGAGGTTCGCCGCATTGCGGGCGGAAAGCGTGAAGATATCCGCCGGCTCGCGAATGCGAAGCGCCTCCACCGGGCAATCGTAGAAGAAGGCAATCTGCTTTTCGCCCAACCCCTCGATGTCGAAGGCGCGGCGCGAGACGAAATGCTTGAGATGCTCGACGCGCTGATGCGGGCAGGCGAATTCGCCGGAGCAGCGCCGCACCGCGCCCTCCACGCCCGCGCTGGTCTCCTCGCGGATCACCGGCGTCTTCAGCGCGCAGGGGCAATGCGTGGGGAATTCGAACGCTTGCGATTCCGCCGGGCGGCGATCCCTCACCACCTCCACCACCTGCGGGATGACATCACCCGCGCGCTGGATGACCACGAAATCGCCGATCCGCGCATCGAGCCGCGCGATTTCATCGGCATTGTGGAGGGTGGCATTGGAGACGACCACCCCGCCCACCGTGATGGGCTCGAGCTTCGCGACGGGGGTCAGCGCGCCGGTGCGCCCCACCTGGATTTCGATGGCGTTGAGGCGCGTGACAGCCTTCTCGGCCGGGAATTTATGCGCAATCGCCCAGCGCGGCGCGCGCGCCACGAAACCGAGGCGGGCCTGGAGCGCGAGGTCATCCACCTTGTAGACCACACCGTCGAGATCATAGCCCATGGTCGGCCGTTCGCGCTCGATCAGCCGGTAATGCGCGATGAGGTCATCCGCGCTTTCGCACCGCGCCATGAGCGGATTGGTTGGAAAACCCCAGCGTTTGAACGTTTCCACCATGCCGAATTGTGTCATCGCAGGCATGGCGCTCATTTCGCCCCAGCCATAGGCAAAGAAGCGCAAGGGACGGCTCGCGGTGATGCTCGCATCGAGTTGGCGCAGCGAACCCGCCGCGGCATTGCGCGGATTGGCGAAGATCTTGCCGCCGGTTTCCGCCTGCTTCGCATTGAGCGCCGCAAAATCCGCATGGCCGAGATAGACCTCACCACGGATTTCCATCACATCCGGCGCATCATCCGGCAGGCACGCGAGAATACCGATGGTCGCGGCGGGCGCGGCCATCAGCGCACGAATGTTGGGCGTCACATCCTCGCCCTCGGTGCCATCGCCGCGCGTGGCCGCGGTGACAAGCTGGCGGTTTTCATAGCGCAGCGAGAGCGAGAGCCCGTCGATCTTCGGCTCGGCGGCGATCGCCAGAGGTTTATCCGCCGGCCAATCGATAAAGCGCTTCACGCGATCCACGAAATCGCGCGCCTCGGTCTCGTTCATGGCATTGCCGAGCGAGAGCATGGGCACGCGATGCCGCACCTTGGCGAACTTGCCGGAGGGGGCTGCGCCCACGCTTGCGCTCACCGCCGCCTTCAGGTGCGGAAATGACGTCTCCAACGCCTCCAGGCGGCGGCGCAGAGTATCGTATTCGGCATCCGAGATGGTCGGCGCGTCTTCCTGATGGTAGCGGCGATCATGCTCGGCGATCTCGCTTGCGAGCGCGGCATGTTCGATGCCAGCTTCAAGCGGCGTGAGGGTCGCGGGGTCGCGGCCAGTCGGCATGGATCACGTCTCCAGAAGGCGGGCGGCAGCGGCGCGGGCCTCATCCGTGATGGCCGCGCCCGAGAGCATGCGCGCGATTTCCTCGCGCCGCGCGCCATCATCCAGCGAACGCACGCGCGTCGCCACCCGATCCCCCTCACCACTTGCAGCTTTCGAAATCTCGAAATGCGTGGAGGCGCGCGCCGCGACCTGCGGCGCATGCGTGACTGCGAGAACCTGCACCCGCGCCGCAAGCCGCGCGAGCCTTGCGCCAATGGCGTCGGCCACGGCACCGCCCACACCGGTATCGATCTCGTCAAACACAAGCGTCGGCGCGGAGCCGCGATCCGCCAGCGTCACCTTCAGCGCGAGCATGAAGCGCGCGAGTTCACCACCCGAGGCGACCTTCATCATCGGCCCGGGACGCGAGCCGGGATTGGTGGCCACATGGAATTCCACGCGATCAATACCCGAAGCCTCCAAGCGCGCGGGATCGGTTTCAACGCGCGTTTCAAAGCGCGCACGTTCAAGCTTCAGCGGCGGCAATTCAGCGGCAATCGCCTCATCAAGTGCACGCGCGGCATTCTGGCGCTTCTCGGAGACCATGCGCGCCTTGGAGGCCAGAACCGCCTCGCGCGCGGCGACTTCCTTCTGCAACCGCACGAGTTCCGCCTCGCCATGGTCGAGCGCTTCGAGATCGCCCGCGAGCTTCGCCGCCAAAGCCGGCAGGTCATCCACCGGCGTCTGGTATTTGCGGCCCGCCGCACGGAGAGCGAAAAGCCTCTCCTCGATGCGTTCGAGTTCCCGCGGATCGAATTCGGAGCGCCGCAATTCGGCATCAAGGCTCTGATGCGCGAGATCGAGCGATTGTAACGCAGCATCGAGGGCCGTCACGGCCTCGGCGAGATCGGGCCCGGCCTGCTCGCGGCGGCGCTCAAGACGGCGCAGCACCGAGAGCAAAGTGGGTCCCGGCGCATGATCGCCGGAGAGGATGTCTGCAGCCTCGCGCAAGTCACCAGTGATCTTCTCGGCCTGCATCATGCGCTGGCGTTCGGCGGCAAGGCGCTCCTCCTCGCCGGGTTCGGGCGCGAGCTTGTCGAGCTCGGCCGTGGCATGGCGGATGTAATCGGCCTCCCGGCGCGCAGCCTCGATGCGGGCCTCATGCTCGCGCAGAGCCCGCCCCGCCTCCCGCCATTGGGCATGAAGCTGGGCAAGCTCTGCGACATCCTCGGCGAGGCCCGCGAAATCATCCACGAGATCGCGATGCGTACCCGGATCGATCATGGCGCGATCGGCATGCTGGCCGTGGATTTCCACGAGGGTGGCGCCAATCGCCCGCAAGGCCTGCATCGAAACCGGCTGGTCATTCACATAGGCGCGGGA
>Ga0209053_1001562_pt1 | contig 10459 bp, 10 predicted proteins | sample EBPBio152010_DNA_FD_185864 | JGI IMG/M metagenome (GOLD analysis project Ga0209053, IMG submission 185864) | Wastewater treatment Type I Accumulibacter community from EBPR Bioreactor in Madison, WI, USA - Reactor 1_7/15/2010_ DNA (SPAdes)... | ecosystem: Engineered > Bioreactor > EBPR >... | reverse complement strand
CGTGCTGGAAAAGCTGCCCAAGGCCTATCTCAAGGCCGTGGACGGAGTGAGCGTCGATATCCGCAAAGGCGAAACTTTCGCGCTGGTGGGCGAATCCGGTTCCGGCAAATCAACCGTCGCGCGCATGGCCGTGGGGCTTTTGCCGGTCACCTCCGGCACCGTGACCATCGACGGCGTGTCGATGACCGATGTGAAGGATAGTGCCGCGCGGCAGGCCCTGCGCAAGCGCATCCAGATGATCTTTCAGGACCCCTATGCCAGCCTCAACCCCCGCTGGCAGGTCGCGCGCATCATCGCCGAGCCGATCCACGCCTTTGGCCTGCTGAAGGGCGAGGCGGTGGAGGCGCGCGTGGGCGAGCTCCTCACGCTGGTCGGCCTGCACCCAGATGACGGGAAGAAGTTCCCGCATGAATTCTCGGGCGGCCAGCGGCAGCGCATCGCGATTGCCCGCGCGCTGGCTTCAAGCGCCGAGTTCATCGTGTGCGACGAGCCGACTTCCGCGCTCGATGTGTCCGTGCAGGCGCAGATCCTGAACCTGATGCGCGATCTGCAGAAGGAATTCGGCCTCACCTATCTCTTCATCTCGCATAATCTTGCGGTTGTGCGGCACATGGCCGACCGCATCGGCGTGATGTATCTCGGGCGTCTCGTCGAGGTCAGCGACAGCAAGGCGCTCTTCCGCGCGCCACGCCACCCCTATACGCGCATGCTGCTCGATGCCGTGCCCGATCTCGGCATGACCGGCCGCCAGCGGCAGATGGTGGCGGGGGAAATCCCGAACCCCATCAATCCGCCCTCGGGCTGCACCTTCCATCCGCGCTGCCCGCTTGCGAATGAGCGCTGCAAGCGCGAGGCCCCGGCGATGATCGACGGCGTGGCCTGCCATGCGGTGGAGGAGAGGCGCACGGCGCCTTGAGTTGGATATCCAATTGAACAAGAACACCGAGGCACTTGCGATTTTCGAGATATGGTCAATCGCCGCGATCCTGTGCGTTGTGACCGGATTGTTTTCGATTGACGCTCTTTACCCCGCCAGTTCTTATGTTTTCGGGGTGGCCGGCCTCGCCTCCGCACTCGTCAAATTTCGATTTGGCGAAACGGCTTCAAGAATTCTCATTCGATCAGTTCTGACAGGTGTTGCCATCCTGATGGTGATCCAACTCACGTCGCTGTCTGCCGATCACATTCCAACGTCACGAGGTGATCGCACCTTCCTAGGCAGGTCCTGGGGCGCGATTTTCGTGCTTGGGGTGGTCTTTCCTGGCATCCTGTGGTTGGTCTGGGTGGCGGGGGGCCTGCGACGGCGACGTTAGTTGGCGCTGCCAACTTGAATTGCTGTCTCACGCTCTGATTGATGCAATAAGAGCAGTTGCGGGCTTGAAAACCGCCGGACACGCCCCTTATTGGCGCAGATGTCGATCACGTTCCTTCTCGATATGGCCGCTTTGGTCACAGCCCTTGTCGCGGCCTATCTCTGGTTTCGCGCCAGCAGCTATCAGGTGCGTCGCGTGAACAAGAGCGAGGACATCAACTCGCTCGATCTCAACCGCATCGTCACGGCCATCAACCGCACGCAGCTGCTCAACCGGCGTGCGGCTTTGGCGACCGCGCTCTCGGCCGGGATCATCGCGCTGAAATTCGCGCATGACATGCTGACGCGCTAGGCATCAGGCTGCGGTGCGGGCTCGCGCGATTTCCGTCCAGAACTGAATGCCCGCCGGCAGGGCGGCATCGTTGAAATCATAGGCCGGGTGGTGAAGCCCTGCGGTATCGCCGTTGCCGATGAAGAGATAGCTGCCGGGCCGCGCTTCCAGCATGTAGGAGAAATCCTCACCGCCCATCATGGGAGCAACCTCGGCATCCACATTCGCCGCGCCGAACACGCGCCGCGCCACGGCAACAGCCTCGGCGGTTTCCTTCGGATGGTTGATGGTTGCGGGGTAGCCGCGATCATATTTCACGGTCGCCACGGCGCCGAACATCTTGGCCGTGCCCGTGGCAATTTCCGTGAGGCGCTTCTCGGCGAGGTCACGCATGCCGAGTTCCAGCGTGCGCACGGTGCCCGTGAGTTCCGCGCGCTGCGGGATGATGTTGAAGGCCGTGCCTGCATGGAACATCGTGGTGGAGACGACCACGGCCTTCAGCGGATCGGCATTGCGCGAGGCGATGGATTGCAAAGCCGCCACGATATGCGCGCCGACTACGACGGGGTCGACGCCCAGATGCGGGGCAGCGGCATGCGCGCCGCGCCCCTCGATGCTGATCACGAACTGGTCGGCTGCTGCCATGATGGGGCCGGGCCGCACGGCGATTGAGCCGGCGGGCATGCCCGGCATGTTGTGCATGCCGTAGACTTCCCGGATGTTCCAGCGGTCCATCATGCCATCGTCCACCATGGCCTTGCCCCCGCCGCCGCCTTCTTCCGCAGGCTGGAAAATGACCGCGACCGTGCCGGCGAAATCCCGCGTTTCCGCGAGGTGCTTCGCTGCGCCGAGCAGCATGGCGGTGTGGCCATCATGCCCGCAGGCATGCATCTTGCCGGGAACGGTGGAGCGATGCGGGAGGTTGGTCTCCTCCTCGATGGGCAGGGCATCCATGTCGGCGCGCAGGCCGACCACACGCCCGCCCGGACCGTTCTTGCCATGGATGATGCCGACGACGCCGGTCTTGCCGATTCCCTCCGTCACCTCGTCACAGCCGAATTCACGCAGCTTCGCGGCGACGATTCCGGCAGTCCGGTGCACCTCGTAGCCAAGCTCCGGATGCGCGTGGAAATCTTGACGCCAGCCGGCGACTTCCGATTGCAGGGCCAGGATGCGGGGATCGATCGACATGGGAGCTCCGGGATTCGACTTAGTTCAGGCGATTACCTTATCGCGTTTGCCGGGCGCTCCCAATGGCTCATTTGCCCGATGAGGGGCGCGTGATCGCCAGACGGGCGCAGGCCTGCAAACGGAACGGGCCACCCGGATGATCCGGATGGCCCGCGAAAAAAAACACTGCGGAAGAAGCGCTTACTTCTTCTTGCCGGTCGCGTCGTACTGCTGGAGGAACGCGATGAGGTTCTTGATCGCCGTCTCGTCCTTCAGGCCGGGATAGACCATCTTGGTGCCGGGGGTCACGCCGCGCGGATCCTTGATATAGACGGTGAAGTTCTCGACGCTCCAGACCTTGTCGAGCGCCTTGTAGGCGTTGGAATAGCTGTAGCCCTCGACCGAGCCGGCCTTGCGACCGAACAGGCCATTGAGCTGGGGACCCACGCCATTCTTGGCGGTTTCGCCGATCTGGTGGCAGGTGCGGCACTGCGCGAAGACACGCTCGCCGGCAGCGGCATCCTGGGCCTGGGCGGCGGCCGGCACGAGAGCGGCGGCGGCGAGAAGGGAGAAAAAGGCGATCTTCATGGCGTTTCCTCGATACGGTAGCTGTTCTGGGCCTGCGACAAAACGTCTACGCGGAGCTTGCCCGATTGGATGAGTAGCGTCAGCAACCTTAACGGTTGCTGACCACGTTTTGCTCTCTTTTTCAGGCGGCGCGCTTCAGGCCGATGGTCGACCAGATGGAGGACAGCGCCTCAGCCAGTTTGGCGATATCCTCCGCCGTGTGGAGCGGCGTTGGCGTGATGCGCAAACGTTCCGTGCCGCGCGGCACGGTGGGGTAGTTGATCGGCTGTACGTAGATGTCGAACTCGGCGATGAGATCGTCGCTGAGGCGCTTGCATAGTGCGGCATCGCCCACCATTACCGGCACGATGTGGCTGGGATTCATCATATGCGGAATGCCGGCGGCATCGAGTGCTGCGCGCACCTCGCTCACGCGGCTCTGGTGCTGCTGGCGTTCCACGTCGCTCGCCTTGAGGTGGCGTATGCTCGCCAGCGCACCGGCGGCGATCGCCGGTGGCAGGGCGGTGGAGAAGATGAAGCCCGAAGCGAAGCTGCGCACGAAATCGCACATCGCGGCCGTGCCGGCGATGTAGCCACCGAGCACGCCAAACGCCTTGCCGAGCGTGCCCTGAATGACATCCAGCCGATGTGATTGTCCATCACGCGCCGCAATGCCCGCACCACGCGGCCCGTAAAGGCCCACGGAATGCACTTCATCGATGTAGGTGAAGGCTCCGAATTCCTCACAGACATCGAGCATCGCCGAGACCGGGGCGACGTCGCCATCCATGGAATAGACGCTCTCGAATAGCACAAACTTCGGCACTTTGCGATCAAGCCGCGCGAGCTGGCGGCGCAGGTCATCCGGATCATTATGCGCGAAAACCACCTTGTTCGCGCGGCTGTGGCGCATGCCCTCGATCATCGAGGCATGGTTCAGGGCATCCGAGAGGATGACGCAATTCGGGATTTTCGCCGCAATAGTGCTGATCGCCGCCCAGTTCGAGACATAACCCGAATTGAAGAGCAGGGCCGCTTCCTTGCCATGGAGATCGGCCAACTCACGCTCGAGCATCACATGGTAATGGTTGGTGCCCGCGATATTGCGGGTGCCGCCGGCGCCGGTGCCGCATTTTCCGAGCGCATCCTGCATGGCCGCCAGCACATCCGGGTGCTGGCCCATGCCGAGATAGTCGTTCGAGCACCAGACCGTGACCTCGCGCGGGCCCTTCGGTCCATGGAAGGTCGCCTTGGGGAAGCGGCCTGCCTGCCTTTCGAGATCCGCGAAGACGCGATAGCGTCCCTCCTTCTTGAGGGAGGACAATTCCTGACGGAAGAAGTTCTCGAAATTCATGGTCATGTCCTCCAAAGCAATACTGTGAACCGGTTTCAGGTCCGGCTTGTCTTGATCGGTCCCCCGACAGGCGGGGTGACGATGGCGGGTGTCAGGGCAAGGGGCTGGGTCTTGTCAGGTTTGTGGGCCGATGGCGGCACCCGGCCCTCGCGCGAACCGAGGCCCCAGGACCACAATTCGCCGAAAGGCAGCGGGATGACCAGGAACCAGTGCTCGAGCACGCCGAGCACCAGCAGGGTCGCGACCATCGCGTAGCCTACGCTTTCAAAGCCGCCCGCGGGCGCATGGACCGCGAGATGCGTGAGCCAGGCCGCGGCAAGCGTCGAGGCCGTGACCGAGAACGGGAAGAGCAGGTTCATCGGCCGATGCGCGAAATAGGTCGCGAGATAAGCCAGATGTTTGGGCAGGAACTGCACCGTGATGTTCGGCACGCCGAGGAAGATGTTGAACTTCGTCGAGAGCCGCATCAGCCAGAACACCAGGAAGGTGTAGAGCCCGAAGCGGTTGGCCGCACCCCAGGTCACGAGTGCAATCGCCGCCGCTGAAGTGAGGATCACCAGCTCGTGGTAGATGATGCTTTGTGTGGCGAGAATGAAGCGGCGAAGGCCGCGCACGCCCTTCGGGCAATCCTCGCGTGTGGAGCCAGTAATGTGCCCCAGAAGGAAGCTCATCTCGTTCCAGGCCCAGACCGCGAGGGCGCCGAAGAAGGCGGTATAGGCCCCGCTCGCCGTGGTGTCCTCGCGGGTGAGATAGAGCGCGCCGAGCCCGCACAGCCCGATCAAAGCCGTGATCCCGTTGCTCCAGCGGAAGGTGCACGCAGGCAGGCCGTTCAGGAACAGCACCGCCCCTGTGGCGAACCACCAGACGAAGATCGTGAGCGCGACCGGGATGAGAAGCTCCACGTCGGTTCCCTCAATAGCTCGGATAAAGCCGGCTGGTGGCGGGGATCTCGTTCGACTTGACCGGCAGGAAATACATCCGCGCGAGCGTGGTCGCGACGCCGGCCATGGCCGTGTAGCGCTTCATCTTGCCGAGGATGCCGCCTTGCTCGTCGGCATCGGCGATGCGCTGGTTCAGAACCAGCAGCTTCTCGAGGCCAGACTTGAAGACCGGGTGGTCGATGTCGAGTTCAACCGGGAAAACCTGCCGCGAGATCTCGCTCGTCACCCGAAATACGCGCAGACCGTATTCCTTGGGGTCGATGCCGAGCGCCTCATGGAAGGCGGGGCGCGCATGGTCGCGCACATACATGGTCGAGAAGACCGCGAGCAGGAAGAAGCGGATCCAGTATTTGTTTCCGCCCTTGAGCAAGTGCGGGTTCGCGCGCATCAGCAGCGAGAAGGCCTCGCCATGGCGGAACTCGTCGTTGCACCATTCCTCGAACCACTTGAAGATCGGGTGGATGCGCTTGTCCGGGTTCCGCTCGAGATGCCGGAAGATGGTGATATAGCGCGCATAGCCAATCTTTTCAGAGAGATAGGTCGCGTAATAGATGTATTTCGGCTTGAAGTAGGTGTATTTCTTCGACTTCGTCAGAAAGCCGAGATCCACGCCGATGCCGAAATCCTTGAGCGCATCGTTGATGAAGCCGGCATGCCGGGCTTCATCACGGCTCATGTACTTGAAGAGATCGCAGATATCCTTGTTGGTGCCGCGCTTCTTCATTTCGGCATAGAGCACGCAGCCGGAGAATTCCGCCGTGCAGGAGGAGATGAGGAAGTCGATCATCTCCTTCCGGAGCTGGCCGCTGAGATGGGACATATCGGAATCCCATTCCTCGTTGCGCGTGAAATGGCCTTTGTTGGGGTCGCTCTTCATTTCGGCCAGCAGCGCATCCCATTCCTCACGGACCGGGGTGACGTCGATCTTGTCGAGTTCGGCGAAATCGGTCGTGTAGAAGCGGGGCGTCAGCACCGTATCGGACTGGGCGATCCGGGTTGCTTCGCTGGTATCGATCGCGGCGGGGCCGCGCACATCCATCGTGCTCGCGCTCATAGCCGGGTCCTTTCGGAGAAGCTGAATTCGAGGAGTTCCATCACTTCGAGGCGGCCCGTGGCGCGTGTCCAGAGCCGCTCCAGCGGGCTCGCACGCACCACAGTCGCCATGCGGCGGATCTCGGCGGTTTCGCCATAGGGCACGCGCACCGGCGCGCCCTGCACGATCACCTCGTCACCGGGGTAGATCGGAATGTTACCGTCGAGTTCCACGTGGGCGTGAAGGCTTTCGAAGGTGTGCGACACGAAGATCGTGCACCCCACTTCGAAGCGCCGGCCCTCGGGCAGCGCTCCCATCGGTGGGCCGGCCGCCGCGGGGCCGGGATCGACATGGTTCTGCATGGTCAATTCCCCCTCTGTTGTCAGTTATTCGCCTGGCCGGCGGGTATCGCCGAGCGGGCCGTCGCTAACCCCTGATCCATCAGCCGTGCCATCGCGGCGGAGTGACTGGGGCCGAACCCGTCGAGTTCGATGCGTGAACCGGTGACGGGATCGATGATGGCGTGGCGGGCATCCGGCCGCCGCGCGAGAAGAAAAGGCGCACCGCGATCGACACGTTTCATCGCGCGTTCGCGGTGCAGGCTGCGCAGCACGCCGCGCAGGAAGGTGGAGCCATCGCGGGGAAGCACTTCGAGCACGGCGTCATCCGTCTGCCGGCGCACGAGCACCGAGCCATCGGCCTTTTCGTCGAAGCGGATCATCAGTTGCGCCACATCCGGCGCCCGGCTCACCCGCAGAGCACCCGCATCGGTCTGCCGGGCAACGAAGGCGAAGATCATCGTGGAGATCATCAGCCCGGCGGCTCCGACAAGGAACCAGCGCGGGAAGACCGGAATATTGCGCGTTGTGCTCATGCTTTCCCCCGAAAGCAGTGGTTTCAGTCTCAATGGGCAGGCGTTGCCGCGCCGGGCATTGCTGGCCGGGCGGGTTGTTCGCTCGCGCCGGGGCGCGGGGCGATTTCGGTAATGACCGCATGGGCCGGAGCCTTTGCGGCCAATGCGCGGGCGAGAATGCGCGAGACATCCGCCACATCGGCGAGGGCACGCAGGCTCGGCTGGGCCTGACGCAACTGCCAGGGCCGGGCATGCGGCCAGAGCACGAGATAGGCGAGGCGGTTCTCGGCCGAGAGCGCGAGCGAGATATCGCCCGAACCATCGGCATTCTGCTTCACCGCTGCCGTCTCGATGATCGCGAAAGGCAGGTTGAAGGTGATGGGCAGGGCGATGCCGATCCGCATCACGACGCGTTCGGAGGTGATGGAATACACACTCGTCTTCGCGCTGAACCGCGCGATGAGCGCGATCAGCCCGCAGGCGAGCAAGGCCGCGATCGTCACAGGCATGAGGGCTGCGAGCACCGCTTTCGCCGTGCCAAAGGTCCAGGCGGTCGAAAACGCCGTCCAGCCCATCAGCAGCAGGAAATAGGAGGTCACTTCCCTGAGGTGAAAGACCCGCCAGGCGAGGGGGCGCCACGCGGGCGCGCCCTGCCAGAGAAGCCTCTCGCCGGCCGGCAATTCCGCCGGCAGGCCCGGAACGGGCTCGAAGGCGAAATCATCGTGGCTCACAGCAGCGGCTCCGCACGGTCCGGGGTGGCGTAGAGCGTGCCCGCGCCATAATAGCCGCAGATGCGGTCTTCTTCGCGCAGGGTCACGCTGTCGGGCTTCGCGGTGGCGGGAACGCCCTCAAATTGCGCGCCCGTGATCGCCTCGACATGCACGCGATTCGGGAAGCTCTTCAGCACCGAGAAGGTGATGGGGAGCAGGATGCGGCGCTTGCCCTTGGTCTCGACCTCGAGATAGCGCGCGAGATGCTCGGAGCGGTCCACCCAGATATCGACCACGGTGCCGCCCGTCGCGCCATCACAGCCGACGACCGGGAAGCCGCGCGGATCAGGATCGCGCGAGGCGGTGGCATAGGTGGTCGCCACCCGCATCGGCACGATGCGCGGGGTGAGCGCGGTGGTGAGGTCCGGCTTGTCCGAACGCTCTGCCCAGGCACCGGGGCCGATGCCATCTGCGAGCGGATTGGCGTTGTTCGGCTCCAGCGGCGCGCCCGGCAGCCGCGAGGTCGGCGTGCCGGCCACGGGACGGGTATCCGCCACGCCATCCGGCGCCTGGCGCATCGTGCCATCGGCGAGGTGGAAGGTCTTCGGCGGCGGGTAGAAGAGCAGGCTCTTCGCCCGGAACTGGCCGGTTACGGGGCCATCGACCTCGACGGGATAGCCTTCGCGCTGCGATTCACGCTGCAAATAGAAGATCAGCCCGGCGAAGAAGATCCAGAAGAGATAGAGCGCGATCTGCGCGAGATCGAAGGTGGTATGCAGGGATGCGGGTTCCATGAGAATATCCTCCTGGAGTTTCAATCAGTTGGGGAATTCGGCCAGCTGGATGCGGGTCGGCGCGGCAGTCTCATCCCGACGCCAGGCGCGGACCAGCGGTCCGAGCGCAACGAGGGTGAAGAAGAGAAGAAGAATTTCGAGGTGGTAGATCACGCCATAGGCGCTTGAGGAGGCGAGGAAGGCCTTGCCGAGTTGCCCGGTGGCACCCAGCGCGGCGAGGCTGTCGCGCAGCACGCCGCCAAGGCCGATCGCGAGGCCGGCGCAGGTGGTCTGCACCGCGCCCCACGCACCGAGTGCGAGGCCGATCTGCTCGCCGGAATCGAGGTTCATGGCTGCAATCAGCGTGCTCACCGAGAAGAGCCCGGCGCCGAAGCCAATGGCGAGCACGCCCGCGCGGAAAAGCAGCGGTGCGGCGAAGGCTCCGGCGAAAATCACCATCGAGAAGCCGACAACGCCCACCAGCACACCCATCGCCGCGAGACGGCACGGGTGGATGCCCTTGGCCAGCAGGCCGGCGGCCAGCGAGAAGGCCGCGAGCGAGCCCGCCGCAAGGAGGGCCGTGAGCATGGTGGTCGCGCTGACGGAAAGGCCCAGCACCTCCGCGCCATAGGGCTCAAGGATAATATCCTGCATGTTGAAGGCGGCGGTGCCCAAGCCCACTGCCACGAGGAAGCGCCGCGCCTGCGGCTTGTTCGCGAAACGCTTCCACGCCTCACCGAAGGTCGGCGTTGCCTCGCTCGGTTTGGGCCGGCGGCGCGCTTCCTGTTTCCACAGGGCGATCACGTTCAGGAAGAAGGTCGCGACCGCCGCGCCCTGCACCACCTGGATGAGGCGCATCGGGTTGAAGTCGCTGAGCACGAACGAGAAAACATATCCGCTCACGATCATGCTGATCAGGAAAACCACGTACATCAGCGCCACCACGCGCGGGCGCTGCTCGGTGCTTGCAAGGTCGGTCGCGAGCGCGAGGCCGGCTGTCTGCGTGGTGTGCAGGCCAGCGCCCGTGAGCAGGAAAGCGAGCGCCGCGCCGATATGGCCCACGGCGGGGTGCGCATCATGGTCCGTGCCCAGCAGCAGCAGCGCGAAAGGCATGATCGCGAGGCCGGCAAATTGCAGCATCGTGCCGGCCCAGACGTAAGGCACGCGCCGCCAGCCGAAGGCCGAGCGATGTGTATCCGACCGGAAACCCACCAGCGCGCGGAACGGCGCGAAAAGGAAGGGCAGGGCGACCATCAAAGCCACAAGAGAGGCGGACACGCCGAGTTCGACGATCATCACGCGGTTCAGCGTGCCGAGCAGCAGTACCGAGGCCATCGCCACCGAGACCTGAAACAGCGCGAGCCGCAGCAGCCGGCCCAGCGGGAGTTCAGCCGAGGCTGCATCCGCAAAAGGCA
>Ga0209053_1001561_pt1 | contig 10460 bp, 8 predicted proteins | sample EBPBio152010_DNA_FD_185864 | JGI IMG/M metagenome (GOLD analysis project Ga0209053, IMG submission 185864) | Wastewater treatment Type I Accumulibacter community from EBPR Bioreactor in Madison, WI, USA - Reactor 1_7/15/2010_ DNA (SPAdes)... | ecosystem: Engineered > Bioreactor > EBPR >... | reverse complement strand
AACGGCTATCTGACCGATGTGCGCACCGCCGCCGCCGGGGCCGTCGCCGCGCGGCATCTGAGCCGCGACGACGACGCCACCGCCGCCATCCTGGGCGCGGGCATGCAGGCCGAGATGCAGGCGGTGGCGCTGTCGCTGGTGCGCCCCGTGCGGTCCTTGCGGATCTGGGCGCGCGATCCGGCCCGGGCGGCGGCGCTCTGCGACCGGCTGGCGGCGCGCGGGCTGACTGCCCGGCCCTGCGCGACGGTGGACGAGGCGACCGGGGGCGCCGATATCATCGTGACCACGACCCCGGCCACCGCGCCCATCCTGCACGCGGCGGCCCCGGGCCAGCACATCACCGCCATGGGATCCGATGCCGAACACAAGAACGAAATCGCCCCTGCCCTGCTGGCGCGCGCGACCTATGTCGCCGACCGGCTGTCACAGACCCGGGTTCTGGGCGAGTTGCACCACGCCATCGCCGCCGGCACCGTCGCGCCGGACCAGCCCTTTGCCGAGCTGGGCCAGATCGTCGCCGGGCTGGCCCCGGGCCGGGTCGCGGCCAGCCAGATCACGCTGGCCGATCTGACCGGCACCGGCATTCAGGATACCGCGATTGCCGCGCTGGCCGTCAGCCGCGCCCGCGCCGCCGGCGCCGGCCAGCGCTTTACCGTCTAGGAACAAACACCCGGGCCGCAGCGCCCGAAGGAGGACCGACCCATGCCCGATGTGGAACTGCGCTTTACCCGCGCCGAATTCGCGGCCCGTCTGGAAAAGACCCGACGCGCGATGGAGGCGAAGGGCGTCGATCTGCTGATCGTCACCGACCCGTCCAACATGAACTGGCTGACCGGCTATGACGGCTGGTCGTTCTATGTGCATCAATGCGTGATCGTTCCGCCCTCGGGCGAACCGATCTGGTATGGCCGCGGCCAGGATGCCAATGGCGCGAAACTGACCGCCTATCTGCGCGACGAGAACATCATCGGCTACCCCGACCATTATGTGCAATCGACCGAGCGGCACCCGATGGATTACCTTTCGGGCATCCTGACCGACCGGGGCTGGGGCAGCCTGCGCATCGGCGTCGAGATGGACAATTACTATTTCTCGGCCGCAGCCTTTGCCGCGCTGACGCGGCATCTGCCCAATGCCCGCTTTGTCGATAGCACCGCGCTGGTGAACTGGCAGCGCGCGGTCAAGTCGGCGCAAGAGATCGACTATATGCGCAAGGCCGGGCGCATCGTCGAAAAGATGCATGCCCGCATCTTTGACAAGATCGAGGTCGGCATGCGCAAATGCGATCTGGTGGCCGAGATCTATGACGCCGGCATTCGCGGCGAGGCCGATTTCGGCGGCGATTACCCGGCGATCGTGCCGCTGCTGCCCTCGGGGCGCGATGCCAGCGCACCGCACCTGACCTGGGATGACAAGCCGATGCAGCCCGGCATGGGCACCTTCTTTGAAATCGCCGGCTGTTATCACCGCTATCACCTGCCGCTGTCGCGCACGGTGTTTCTGGGCAAGCCGACGCAGGCCTTTCTCGATGCCGAACAGGCCACGCTGGAGGGGATGGAGGCCGGGCTGGCCGCCGCCCGCCCCGGCAATACCTGCGAGGATATCGCGCGCGGTTTCTTTGACGTGCTGGCCAGGCATGGCATCATCAAGGACAATCGCACCGGCTATCCGATCGGGGTCAGCTATCCGCCGGATTGGGGCGAGCGCACCATGTCGCTGCGCCCCGGTGACCGCACGGTGCTGCAACCCGGCATGACCTTTCATTTCATGACCGGCCTCTGGCTGGAGGATATGGGGTTCGAGTTGACGGAATCCATTCTGATCACCGAGACCGGGGTCGAATGCCTGTCCAACGTCCCGCGCAAGCTGTTCGTGAAGGACTGAGCGGATGACCAGCCCCCTGCGACCCTCGCCCGTCTCGGCCACGGTGGATTTCGATGCCGATGGCGTGCAGCACGGCTTTCTGCGCCTGCCTTACAGCCGCGATGACGCGGCCTGGGGGTCGGTCATGATCCCGGTGACGGTGGTGAAGAACGGCAAGGGCCCCACGGCCCTGCTGACCGGCGCCAATCACGGCGATGAATATGAGGGGCCGATCGCGCTTTTCGATCTGGCCCGCAGCCTGCGCCCCGACGAGATCCGGGGCCGGGTCATCATCCTGCCGGCGATGAACCAGCCCGCCTTCGCAGCGGGCACCCGCACCTCACCCATCGACCGTGGCAATCTCAACCGCAGCTTTCCGGGCCGGCCCGACGGCACGGTGACCGAAAAGATCGCCGATTATTTCCAGCGCGTGCTGCTGCCCATGGCCGATGTGGTGCTGGATTTCCATTCGGGCGGCAAGACGCTGGATTTCCTGCCGTTCTGCGCCGCGCATATCCTGCCCGACAAGGCCCAGCAGGCCGAGGCCTTTCGCTTGGTGCGGGCCTTTGGCGCCCCCTACAGCGTGCAGATGCTGGAGATCGACGCCGTCGGCATGTATGACACCGCCGCCGAGGAGATGGGCCGCGTCTTTGTGACGACCGAACTGGGCGGCGGCGGCACGGCCAGCGCGCGCACGGCAGAGATCGCGATACGCGGCTGCCGCAATCTGCTGATCGCCGCCGGCATCCTGCAAGGCGAGGCGACCGCCGCGCCGACGCAATGGCTCGACATGCCCGACGGCGATTGCTTCACCTTCGCCGAGGAGGCGGGGCTGATCCGCTTTCTGGCCGATCTGGGCGACCGGGTGGAAAAGGGCCAGGTCGTCGCGATGATCTACCCGACCGGCCGCACCGGCCTGCCGCCGACAGAATTGCGCAGCCGCCGCGCCGGCCTGTTCACCGCGCGGCATTTCCCCGGTCTGGTGAAACCGGGCGATTGCGTCGCCGTGATCGCCGACGAAATCGACGGCTAAAAGGGGGGGCGACCCGGGTCTGAACCCGGGTCGTCGTCTGACCCCGCATGAGCGTGCGAAATTGCCCGATGACGGGTCACGCGGCCCCGAAGCGCCGCGTTCTCAACGCGGCGGTCGGATCGCCGGCCTCGCAAGCGAGCGCATGCGAGCGCCCGTGCCCTCAGCGCTTCAGACACTCAGGCAAGCATATTTCATCGTCAGGTAATCCTCGATGCCATGTCGGCTGCCTTCCCGGCCCAGACCGGATTGCTTGATGCCGCCGAAGGGCGCGACCTCGGTCGAAATCAGCCCGGTATTGATGCCGACCATGCCGTATTCCAGCGCCTCCATCACCCGCCAGACCCGCGCGACATCGCGGGTGAAGACGTAAGAGGCGAGGCCGAATTCCGTGTCATTGGCGGCGGCGATGACCTCGGCCTCGGTCTCGAACCGGAACACCGGGGCGACGGGGCCAAAGGTTTCCTCGCGCGCCACGGCCATGTCGGCGGTCACGCCCGACAGAACGGTGGGGGCAAAGAACGTCCCTTCCAGTGCCGCGCCGCCGGTGACGATCTGCGCGCCTTTGGCGGTGGCATCGGCCACATGGGCCTGCACCTTGGCCAAAGCGGCGGGCGAGATTAGCGGCCCGATCTCGGCCCCTTCTTCACCGGGGCCAACGCGCAGGGCGGCCACGGCCTGCGCCAGACGCGCGGTGAAGGCATCGTGAATGCCGGCTTGTGCGTAAATCCGGTTGGTGCAGACGCAGGTCTGCCCGGCATTGCGGAATTTCGACGCGATGCAGCCCTGCACGGCAGCGTCGAGATCCGCATCATCGAACACGATGAAGGGCGCATTGCCGCCCAGTTCCAGCGACAGTTTCTTGATCTGCGCCGCCCCTTGCCGCATCAGGATGCGGCCGACATTGGTCGATCCGGTAAAGCTGATTTTGGACACCAAGGGGTTCTCGCAGAACTCCAGCCCCAAGCCGACGGCATCGGTGGAAGGCAGCACCGACAGCACGCCTTTGGGCAGCCCCGCGCGTTCGGCCAGCACGGCAAGCGCCAGGGCCGAAAGCGGGGTTTCGGCGGCGGGTTTGGCCACGATGGCACAGCCCGCGGCCAGCGCGGGGGCCAGCTTGCGCGCGATCATCGCATTGGGAAAGTTCCACGGCGTGATCGCCGCCACCACGCCGACCGGCTGGCGGATCACCATCAGGCGCTTGTCGCGTTGATGGCCGGGGATGGTTTCGCCGTAAATCCGCTTCGCCTCTTCGGCGAACCATTCGATATAGCTGGCGCCATAGAGGATCTCGCCCCTGGCCTCGGCCAGCGGCTTGCCCATCTCGGCGGTCAGGATCGCGGCCAGATCATCGGCATGTGCCAGCACGAGGTCATGCCAGCGGCGCAGGATCGCCGCGCGTTCCTTGCCGGTCAGCGCCGCCCAGCCGGGTTGCGCTTCCTTGGCCGCCTTGATCGCGGCGGCGGCGTCTGCCCGGCTGCAATCGGCGACCTCGGCCAGCACGGCCCCGCGCGCGGGGTCATGCACCGCCAGGCGCGCCGGCGTTTCCACCCAGTCCCCCGCCAGACAGGCGCGGGTTTCCAGCAGTGTCGGGTCGGTCAACCGCATGGCTTATCCTTTCACGAAAGCATGGGCGGCCTCGGGCGCCCAGCGGATATGCAGCTTGTCGCCGCGCGCGATGCGGGCCGCCAAAGGATGCCCGAAATTCAGCCGCACCGTCAGCGCCGCCCCCCAACCCGTGCGGGCGGAAACGGTGGTGTTATTGCCCAGGAAGGTCAGGTCTTCGACGGTGACCGGCAGGCTGGCGCCCTCTGGCCCGGCCTCGGGGGTCAGTTCGATCCGTTCGGGGCGCAGCATCAACTCCGCAGCTTGGCCCGCCATGCCCAGCCCATGCAGCGGCACGGCGGCGACGGTGGAGCCATCGGCAAAGCGCAGGCCGGCGCGGCCCTGCGCCACGCCTGCCAGTTCACCGGCCAAGAACGCGCTATCCCCGATGAAATCGGCCACGAAATGCGTGGCGGGGTTGGCGTAAAGCTCTGGCCCGGTGCCGACCTGTTCGATCTTGCCCTTGTTGAAGATGGCGATCCGGTCCGACAGGCGCAGCGCCTCTTCCTGATCGTGGGTCACATAAAGGATCGTGACCCCGGTTTCCTGATGGATGCGGCGGATCTCGAACTGAATTTCCTCGCGCAGCTTCTTGTCGAGCGCCGAAAGCGGCTCGTCCATCAGCAGCACGGGCGGGTCATAGACCAGTGCGCGGGCCAGCGCGACGCGCTGTTGCTGGCCGCCCGACATCTTGGCGGGCATGCGATCCTCGAACCCGTCCAGCCGCACCAGCGACAGGGCGCGCTTCACCTTCTGCGCGATCTCGTCCTGCCCCATCCGGCGCACCCGCAGCGGGAAGGCCACATTCTCGCCCACGCTCAGATGCGGGAACAGGGTGTAGCGCTGGAACACCATGCCGATATTGCGCTTGTGCGAGGGGGTTTGCAGGATCGACTGGCCGCGCAACCTGATGTCGCCCGCCGTCGGATCCTGAAACCCCGCCAGAATATAAAGCGTGGTGGATTTGCCCGAGCCCGAGGGGCCAAGGAAGGTCATGAATTCGCCTTCCGCGATGGAAAGCTCCACATGGTCGGTGGCGACCACCGGGCCATAGGTCTTGCGGATGCCGTTGATATGCAGGAACGGGGTCATTCGGATTTACCTTTGCGAAGGACGGCGGCGGCAATCATCAGCAGCACCGTCAGTGCGACAAGCAGGGTGGAGGCGGCGGCAATCACCGGGGTCAGATCCTGGCGCAGCGTGGTCCAGACCTTGACCGGCAAGGTTTGCAGGCTGGGCGAGGCCATGAAGATCGCCAGCACCACCTCATCCCACGAGATCAGGAAGGAAAAGATCGCGGCCGAGAACAGGCCGTGGCGGATGCCCGGCAGGGTAACGCGCAGCCGGGCCTCCCAGGGCGAGGCGCCGCAGAGGATGGCGGCATCCTCGATGGCGGGGTCGAATGTCTCCAGCGCGCCGGTGATGGTGATGATGGCAAAGGGCAGCGCCACGATGACATGGGCGATGACAAAGCCCACCAGCGTGCCATTCAGCCCCAGCCGCAGGAAAGCCGCGTAAAGCGCCACGGCAACGATGACCACCGGCAGCACCATGGGGGTAAGGAAGAAGGCCCGCAGCACCTCGCGCCCCCGGAACGTGCCACGCACCAAGGCCAGCGAGGCCAGAAGGCCAAGCGCCACCGAAATCACCATGACGATGACGCCGATCTTGGCCGAGGTCAGCGCCGCCCCGATCCAGCGCGGATCGGCGAACAGTTCCTCATACCATTTCAGCGTCCAGCCCGGCGGCGGAAAGATCAGCCAGCGCGAGCTGCCGAAAGACAGCGCCACGATGAACAGGATCGGCAGCAGCAGAAACAGGCTCATCACCGCGCAGATGGCCGACAGCGCCCATTTCCACGCGCCCAGCTTGTTGAAGTCGAGCAGCATCAGGCGGCCTCCTTCCGGTCCAGGAACCGCAATTGCACGGCATAAAGCCCCAGCGTGACCAGCAGCAGCAGGAAGGCCGCCGCCCCGCCCATGCCCCAGTTCACCAGGCTTTGCACCTGTTGGGCGATCAGTTCGGCCAGCATCATGTTGGCGGTGCCACCCAGCAGCGAGGGCGTGACGAAATAGCCCAGCGACATCACGAAGACCATCAGCGCCCCGGAGGCAATGCCGGGCGTGGCCAGGGGCACCAGCACGCGGGTCAGCGCCTGCCATTTGGTTGCACCACACAGCGCCGCGGCTTGCAGGATCGCGGGGTCGATCTTCTTGATGACACCCAAGAGCGGCAGGATCATGAAGGGCAGCATGATATAGACCATGCCGATGGTCACCCCGACCAGATTGTTGGTCAGTTGCAGGGGCTGGTCGATCAGGCCAATGGCCTTGAGCATCCGGTTGATGAGGCCGGTCTGTTGCAGCAGCACCATCCAGGCATAGGTGCGCGCCAGAAGGTTGGTCCACATCGACAGCAGGATGATCGCGAAGACCACCGCCGACCAGCGCGCGGGCATGATGGCCAGCGCCCAGGCCACCGGAAAGGCGATCAGCACCGTGACCAGCGTGACCACGCCCGCCACGAAGAAGGTGTTGAAGAACACCTTGGCATAGGTCGAACTGCCCACCAGTGCTGCATAGTTTTGCAGGCCCAGCTGCGGCTCGGTCACCGAGCGCGTCAGCAGGAACACCACGGGAATGACGAAAAACGCGGCCAGCAGCAGGATCGCAGGCATGGCAAAACCAAGCCCCGACCCGCGTCGGGGGGCAGCGGCGGAAAACATCTCCGATCCTCCTCTGTCGGGATGGCCCCCCGGCTGTGCGCCGGGGGGAAGACGGCGCTTACTGCGCCTGCCAGGCATACCAGCGGTTGCCGATCTCATCGCGGTGGTCGGCCCAATAGGCCATGTCGGCATTCACCTGCACCGCCGTCTGGGCATCAGGCAGCGTGGCGCGGATCGCCGGGTCCATCAGATCGGCCGAGCCAAGGTTCACCGGCGCATAGCCGGTGGCGGCGGCAAAGGCGGCCTGACCTTCGGCGCTGGTCGCCTCGGCGATGAATTTCATCGCGGCCTCTTTGTTCTTGGTGCCTTTGGGCACAACGAGCGCGTCGGCAGCGGTGATGTTCTGATCCCAACTGATGCCCACCTCCATGCCATCGGCTTGCAGCGCCGACAGGCGGCCATTCCAGAAGAAACCAATCGGCGCCTCGCCCGAGGCCAGAAGCTGCTGGCTTTGCGCGCCGCCTTCCCACCAGATGATGTCAGCCTTGATCGTATCCAGCTTCTTGAAGGCGCGATCCAGATCCAGCGGATAAAGCGCATCGGGCGCCACGCCATCGGCCAGCAACGCGGCCTCGATCACGCCCGGGGCCGACCATTTGTAGAAGGTGCGCTTGCCGGGGAATTTGGCGGTGTCGAACAGATCGGCCAGCGTGGCGGGCGGCGCATCGGGGAAATTCGCCGGGTTCCAGCCCAGAACGAAGGAATAGTAGAACGAGCCGACCGCGAAATCCGACACGAAGCGCGGGTCGAGCTTGGTCTTGTCGATCACGGTGAAATCCAGCGGCTCCAGCAGCCCGGCCTTGCCGGCTTGCAGCGCCCAGTCATATTCCGCATCGACCACATCCCAGGTCACGGCGCCGGCCTCGACCATGGCTTTGATCTTGCCGTAATCGGTGGGGCCATCCTGCACCACGGCGGGGCCGCCCTTTTCGGTGAAGGGCGCGGCCCAATGCGCGGCCTGCGCGTCCTGCGTGGTGCCGCCCCAGCTGGTGAACACCATGTCTTGCGCATGGGCAGCAGAGGTCAGGGCGCTGGCCAGCGCCAGCGCGATCATGGTCTTTTTCATCGGTTTCTCTTCCCTGTTATGGTCGGTCAGCGCATCACGAACGGATCCGGGATCGGATCGTCCGAGGTGCGCAGCCACACCGTTTTCACCGTCGTATAGTCCAGAGCCGCGGCAAGGCCTCCCTCCCTGCCATGACCAGAAAGCCCGTGCCCGCCGAATGGCGCGATGGGGGAAACGGCACGGTAGGTATTGACCCAGACGATCCCGGCGCGGATGCCGCGGATCATGCGATGGGCGCGGGTCAGGCTTTGGGTGAACACACCCGAAGCCAGCCCGAATTCGGTATCATTGGCCTTGGCCAGCGCCTCTGCCTCGGTGTCAAAGGTGACGACCGACAGGACCGGGCCAAAGAATTCCTCGCGCAGACAGGGCGCATCGGGGGCGCCCGAGCAATCCAGAATGGTGGGCGGAAAATAGAAGCCCTGCCCTTCTGGCACCACGCCCCCGGTGACCAGCCGAGCGCCCGCCGCCAGCGACCGCGCGATCAGATCCGCGATCCGGTCGCGCTGGCGCAGGGTGCAAAGCGGACCCACTTCGGTCGCCATATCGCCCGGCGCGCCGATGGCCACCGCTTCGGCCTTGGCCTTCAGCCGGTGCAGAAACGCATCCTTGACGCTGGCCTGCACCAGCAGGCGCGAGCCTGCTACGCAGCTTTGCCCGGTGGCTGCGAAAATGCCCGAGACTTGTGCATTCGCCGCGCTGTCCAGATCGGCATCGTCAAACACGATGAAGGGCGACTTGCCGCCCAGTTCGAGCGAGGTCTTGGCCAGATTCTCGGCGCTGGCCCGCACGATATGGCGCGCGGTATCCGGCCCGCCGGTAAAGGCGATATGTGCCACCTGCGGGTGCGTGGTCAGCGCCCGCCCGGCCTCTGGCCCGCCGGTCAGGATATTGACCACGCCGGGGGGAAAGCCCGCCTGATCCACCAGCCGCGCAAATTCCAAAAGCGGCGCGGGGCCATCCTCTGACGCCTTCACCACCAAGGTGCAACCCGCCGCCAAAGCCGGGCCGATCTTGACCGCCGACAGGAACAGCTGGCTGTTCCACGGCACGATCGCCGCCACCACGCCCACGGGTTCGCGCCGCAGCCAGACCTCCATGTCCGGCTTGTCGATGGGCAGATGCGCGCCCTCGATCTTGTCGGCCAAACCCGCGTAATAGCGGTAATATTCCGCCACATAGGCAATCTGGGCCGATGTTTCGCGGATGATCTTGCCGGTGTCGCGGGTCTCCAGCGCCGCCAGACGCGGGGCTGCCGCCTGCACCAGATCGGCCAGCCTGTGCAGAAGTTTCCCGCGCGCCGTCGCGGTCATCGCGGGCCAGGCGCCCGAGGTGAACGCCCGATGCGCCGCCAGCACCGCCCGGTCCACATCGCCCGCGCTGGCCATGGGCATCACCGCCCAAGGCGCGCCCGTCGCCGGGTCAAGGCTGTCAAAGCTGGCCGCGCCATCCTCGAAAACCCCGTCGATATAGTGCTGAAACCGATCCATCGGGCGCTCCTGTTCAGGCGAAGGCGGGCATCACGTCGCGGATCAGCCGCTCCAGCGAGGCTTTCTTGCGCTCAAAGCTCATGCCGGTGTCGATCCAGAAACTGAACTCATCATAGCCCAGGGCCTCATAGCCCTTGATGCGTTCGATGACCTCCGGCGCCTCGCCGATGATCTGGTTCTTGCGCATGGCCTCGACCGAATAGAACGGATGCGCGGCGATCTCGGCCTCGGTCAGTTCCTGGATGAGACCCTGCGAAATCGGGCGCTCGTTCTTGAACCAGGCGCCGAAATAGCAATAGAACCTGTTGATTTCCTGCGCGGCAAGCTGGGCGTCGGCCTCGCTGTCGGCCACATAGGCGTGGCGCAGCACCATGATTTTCGGGCGCGGCACGGTCGGGTTGGCGGCGCAGGCGGCGTTGAAACGCTCCATCAGGCTGACCACTTCCTCATCGCCCAGATGCAGCGGCGTGACCTGCACATTGCAGCCCTGCGACACGGCAAATTCATGGCTGTTGGGATCGCGCGCCGCGACCCAGATCGGCGGGCCGTCGGCTTGCAGCGGCTTGGGCGACGAGGTGGTCTTGGGAAACTGCCAATATTCCCCGGCATGTTCGTAATCGCCCGCCCAGAGCGCCTTGATCGCCGGCACCAGCTCGCGCATGCGCCCACCCGCGCCCCAGG
>Ga0209053_1001559_pt1 | contig 10462 bp, 7 predicted proteins | sample EBPBio152010_DNA_FD_185864 | JGI IMG/M metagenome (GOLD analysis project Ga0209053, IMG submission 185864) | Wastewater treatment Type I Accumulibacter community from EBPR Bioreactor in Madison, WI, USA - Reactor 1_7/15/2010_ DNA (SPAdes)... | ecosystem: Engineered > Bioreactor > EBPR >... | reverse complement strand
TTTGGAAAAACTCTTCCATTTTGCCGGCTGGTTGCAGCAGGTAAATGAGGCGGCCTTTGTCGCTCAGTTGTATCCAGGTATGCGGAATGCCACGGGGCAGAAAAATGGTTTGGCCGGGGCCGAGTACATGCGTTTCGCTGCCCACCACAAATCGGTATTCACCTTCAATTACGGTAAAAATTTCATCTTGCCTAAAGTGAATGTGTAGCATGGGGCCTACTTTGCCCAGGCCTGTGTAGTCGAACATGCTGAGCTGGCCGCCGGTGTCTTTGCTGCTGATTTTTAAATCGTTAGGGTGAACGCCCAAAAACTTCACCACATCGCCAAACCTCGATTGGCCGCTGCGTACAACAAAGGGTTTGGGGTTGGAAGCAGGCGGGTTTTCTGTGGTGCCCGTTTTGGCAAGGGCCAATGCCGGCACGGCCAGCAGGCTGTTGAGTAAAAATTGTTTGCGTTTCATGACGGATGGATTTGATACCGCTAAAATGCAACAACCGCTTAGCCAGTTGGTGGTACAAATCCGACATGTTTTAGAACCATTTAGCCCAAAGACCTGTTATGAAATGCTATCCCAGATTAGTTTTACCACAAATCACACACCCGTTTTCACTGCTCAATACTTCAGTCATGACAACGCATCAGGACTTTTCGCAACTCACTACACAAGCCTTGCTCAAAAAGAAGCAATTGCACAAAACCATGCTTGGTGTTTGCATTGCTTTTGCGTTGGCCATCTTGGCTTCGGTGTTGTACCTGTCGGTGGTGGAGCGGTTGTTTTCTTCCAGTTTTGTTGCCCTCTTCGCCCTTTTGCCAGCTTTACTTTTCAATGCTTCGCAACTCAGACCTATTGATGATGAGTTGAACAACAGAAAGCGATAACGAATAAAAAAAGGGAACCAAACGGCTCCCTTTTTTATGCTGCGCAACTGCACAAGCGTTATTTCTTTTTTACCACATACAACTTGCCCGAGTCGGTAACCGTGTACAACTTACCATCGAGGTAAGCCACATCACGAAAGCGTTCATTCAGGTTAGAGAGTAAACGTTCTTCACCAGCCACACGACCATTTTCCAGTTTCAGGCGGTTGAGGTGCATGCCGCTCAGGCAGGCAATAATGAGGTTGTTTTCCCACTCAGGTATGGTATTGCCTTTGTAAAAAGTCATGCCACTGGGCGATATCACGGGGTCCCAATAATACACGGGTTGCTCCATGCCATCTTTTTGCTGAATGGCGTCGCCAATGGCTGGGCCACCGTATTCAATACCGTAGGTAATAATGGGCCAGCCATAGTTTTTGCCGGGCTTAATGAGGTTGAGTTCATCGCCACCACGGGGGCCAAATTCGGCTTCCCACAATTCGCCGGTTACAGGGTGCATGTCGAGGCTTTGCGGGTTGCGGTGGCCATAGCTCCATATTTCGGGCATTACATCGGCCTTACCGATAAAGGGATTGCCGGGAGCGGGTTTGCCTTCTTTGGTGATGCGAAATACTTTACCCAAACCACTGTTGAGCCACTGCGATTGTTTGCGGCCATCGAGGTTGCTGCGTTCGCCGGTAGTTACAAACAAATAACCTTCTTTGCTAAACAGCAGGCGAGAGCCAAAGTGCAGGCTGCTTTTGAGTTTGGGCGTAGCCCGAAAAATAACGCTGATGTTTTGAATACTGTTTTCATCGGAGGCCAACTGGCCTTTTGCCACGGCCGTGAGGTTGGAGTCGCCCTGCTGCTCGCTGTATGCCCAGTAAAGGGTTTTGTTGCTGGCGAAATCAGGATCGGGCACTACATCTAGCAGGCCACCCTGACCACGATCGGCTACGGCGGGCAGACCGGTGATCTTATGTTGCAGCTGACCATCCGTACCGCGAATTTCCATGTAGCCCGATTTGATGGTGAGCAACAAGCGGCCATCGGGCAGGGGCACCACGGCCCAGGGGCGGCCGAGTCCTTCGGCCAGTTTCACGGCTTCGTAAGCAGTGGCGGAGGTCATGCCGGGGCCACGGGTTTGGCCTTCAAATGCAGGTTTGTAGTTGCTGTTGGCTTTGCCGGTTTCTACCGGTGCGCCGGGGGCTGCTGGCTTGGGCTGGGCGGTACATGCCATTGCAAAAACCAATGCCAGGCTGGCAAAAGCGGAAGTCTTAATCATAGTTATTTGTAAAAATGGAGGCGATAAAGGTAGATGAAACAAGTTGACGAGGTGACTGGTTCACGTGGTTACGAGTGGACTAGTTTAAGAGTTCACGAGTTCACAAGTTGGAGCCTGTTAGTTGAATGTGAAACCTAATTAACGAATCAACCAATCAACCAATTAACTCGTCAACCCATCAACTCGTCAACTCGTCAACTTTCCAACCTACCAACCTACCAACCCTAACTATGCTGCCTCCGCAGGTACTGCGTCAAAATCACAATTTGCTGGTTTTCGATACGGCCTTCAATCTGGTTTACATTATCAGGTACCAGGCGAATGTTGCGGATAACGGTGCCAACCCGGGCATTCACGGTGCTGCCTTTTACATCGAGGCTTTTGGTGAGTACCACGGTATCGCCGCCAAAGAGTTGGGCACCGTTGCAGTCGCGGTGCAGGTTTACGGTGCCATCGCTTTCGTGGTCGCCGGTGGCTTTGGCAAAGGCCAGCCATTCATCAGTGAGGTAGAGCATGTCAAGCAGGTCGGCGGCCCAGCTTTCGTTGCGCAGCCGGTTGAGCATACGCCAGCTTACTACCTGCACGGCAGGCACTTCGCTCCACATGCTGGTGCTCAGGCATTGCCAGTGGTTGTGGTCCAGTTCAGCTTTTTGTTCTATTTGCTGTAGGCACGTGTCGCAAATCATCATCACGGTGTCGGCCGAAGGAATGTCTTGCGGCGGCACTTCGTACAATTTCAGCGGGCTGCTGGCGGCACACATCTCACATTTTCCCTGGCTGCGCTGCTGCGCTACGGCTTCTGGCTTCATAACTGTTGGTTATTTTTTCTGGCGGCGAATGTAAAGTTTTTGCCAGAAGAATATGCTGCGCAATGCCTTAGCGAAGGAGTCTGCCAATGTATGCTTCCAAATCGTTGCAAAAAGATTGGTTGCCTTCATTCACCGCAAACAGCGACTCTGTGGCCGAAGTACTCGTAGTGCCATTCACAATGTTGTGAAACAGCGGCGGATTGGTGCTGGCAATCATCCTGTTAATGGAATGGTGGCGAAGAAACCGGGCCAGCAGGCTGGCTTTGTTTTGGGCAGCAAACGGAAATAAGCTACGAAAGAGTCTGCCAATTTCTGTGAACACTGCCGGATGTTCAGCCGGATTGAACTGGTTGGGGTTCTGCTGTTGCAGGTAAAATGTGTTAGACATTGGTATGAAGGTTTAGGGGGTTACCGTGGCTACTTACTTCAATAAAAAAACTGCATCAGGAATGTCAAGCACTCAAAAAAAACATTCGAAAAAGGGGATATAAAGTGTTTGCTCTAAGTTAAGTTTAAATAACCTGCATGTGTAGCAATTGCTCATTTTTTCGATGGAATAAACAAGGGATATTGATCCCTCAAAAAAACAGAGCCCCGAAGGGCTCCGCTGTTCATGGTGGGTGTAGGGGTCAGGTCAATTAGGTGTATGCATTAATGCATTACTTAGTGCATGTCAAATACAGTAAAGTCGGTTGAATGAGGTTCAAATAAAATGGATTTTACTTAGTAGCCGCATACCGTGTAGCGGGTATTTTGGTTATTGCTGCAGGGCTTTCCATGCCTCCAGTGGCCGGTCGGTGCTCATCATGTCGGCACCGGCTTTGTACCATGTTTGGTAGAGGGTGTCGCTTTTGGCAGCAGCCATTTTGTCGAGGTTGCCCAAGGTGCCGAGTATACAGCGGATGCCTTTGCTGTGCAGTGTTTGCAGCCATACACTGTTGGGCTCTCGGGTACCCACAAAAGCAATCATGCGGTTGTCGGGTATGCCCAATGCTTTGTGGCGGTTGTATTCCTCTTCGTTGCGGATGGTTACGGATATCATCACGTCTTTATCCAGCTGGTGCACTTTGGCTGCATCCTGTGCATTGTAGGTAATGATGGCTGCATAGCGATGGGCTTTGTATTGCTGTACCAGCGCCACCACTTTTTCAAACGGCACACTGCGTTTTACATCGAGAGTGTACGTCACTTTGTTGCTGCCCCATGCCAGCACTTGTTCCAATGTAGGAATGCGAAAGTTGGTGAGGTTGCCCATGTTGTCTTTCAGCAGCAGGGTTTGGCTGTAGGCAAACAGGGAGTCGCTGATTTTACCGCTGCCGGTGGTAGTGCGGTTGTAGCTGTCGTCGTGCATCATCAGCAGTACGCTGTCTTTGCTCATGCTGATGTCGCATTCAATGGTCACGGGCATTTGTGCTGCCAGCCAGGCAAACGATTCGATGCAGTTTTCAGGGTAGCCTTTGTAATCGCCGCCACCGCGGTGGGCACTAATGGCTGCTGCTTTACCTGGTTGGTATTGAAAAAAATCAGCCGGCGTGTTGCTGCTCTTGCGGCTGCTGCTGCAACCCAATGTCAACACTGCCAGAAAAAGCAACCCATACAAACCACGACGCATCATACAACCATTTTTTAGGAGGGCGAAGATAGGAGGAGATGTAGGATGTCTGATGTGGGCAGCATTTTCTGTTGCAGGCCTCCCGGCCTGTGACAAAAAAGTTGCTCTCTAATTGTAGTCAACGATTAACCTAAATAATCTGTGTATCTGTGGCTAATCTATTTTGCCTTGTTGGTTTGCATTTTCTGTCGCAGGCCTCCCGGCCTGTGACAAAGGGTTACTCTCTTTGTCAATCAGTAACCAAAAAATCTGTGCATCAGCGCTAATGTATTTTACCTTCTTGGTTTTGTTGCATTAGTAACGCACCGTCACAGGCCGGGAGGCCTGCGACAGCTGTTCGATTCCGAAAAAATCTGTGCATCTGCGGCTAATGTATTTTGCCTTCTTGGTTTTGCTGCATTAGTAACGCACCGTCACAGGCCGGGAGGCCTGCGACAGCTATGCATCCGTGAAAATCCGAACCCATCCGTTTGCATCCGCGTCCTGTTTTTCGCGTCCCATTGCATTTGCCCCGCAAGGGCTGTATCTTGTTTAGGCCTAAGTAAATGGTACGATTTTCTGCCACGCATCCGCATGATTGTTGTCATACAGACAGCGGTGAGATTGTACCAATTTTAATACTGCAACATCGTGTTCACCATCACACTTGCAACGATTGCCATGACCTGTCGGAAAACCGCCTGCTGCACAGCAAGCAGTCGCATCATTTATTCAAATCACCCCGCTTATGTCTGACCAACAACAGGCCTTTCTGGTAAAGGCCAACGGATTTGTATTTACGCTTACCGAAAGCGACATGGCACAAGCCGATATTGTGGCGGAAGCTAACCATGTGTACCATCTTATATACCAGCATCAGTCGGTGAATGGCAAAGTGCTGGATGCCGCTGCCGACCACAAAACCATGCAGGTAGAAGTGCACGGCAATACTTACGATGTGAACATCAAAGACAGCCTCGACCAAATGCTCGACAGCATGGGGTACAGCGCTGCCGGCAGCAAGCACATCAAAGAAGTAAAAGCACCCATGCCGGGCCTCGTATTGAGTGTGTCGGTTGAAGCCGGCCAGCAAGTGCAGGAAGGCGACCGCCTGCTGATACTCGAAGCCATGAAAATGGAAAACAGCATCATGATACATGCTGCAGCCACCATCAAATCAGTATTGGTAAAAGCCGGACAAGCCGTAGACAAAGGGCAGGTTCTCGTAGTGCTCGAATAACGTTTCTTTCATTGACGCAAAAACATTTTGCATGCGAAAAATACTTGTAGCCAACCGTGGCGAAATTGCTCTGCGCATCATGCGTACCATTCGTAAAATGGGCATCAAAGCTGTAGCCGTATACTCCGAAGCCGACCGTAATAGTCCGCATGTACGCTATGCTGATGAAGCGGTTTGTTTGGGCCCCGCACCCAGCAATCAATCGTACCTCAACGGCGATAAAATCATTGCCATTTGCAAAGAGCTCGGTGTAGATGGCATTCACCCCGGCTATGGTTTTTTGAGTGAAAATGCCGACTTCGCCCAAAAGGTAACAGAAGCAGGCATTGAGTTCATTGGCCCTACGCCCGAAGCCATGCGCATTATGGGTAGCAAGCTGGCCGCCAAAGAAAGTGTGAAGCAATACAACATACCCATGGTGCCCGGCATCGATAAAGCCATTGAAGATGTGAACCTCGCCATAGAAGTAGCCGCAAAGATTGGCTATCCTATTCTCATCAAAGCTTCGGCTGGTGGTGGTGGCAAGGGCATGCGCATTGTAGAACGCCCCGAAGACATGCAGGAGCAAATGGAACGGGCCATCAGCGAGGCCACGTCTTCATTTGGCGATGGCTCAGTGTTTATTGAAAAATATGTAAGCTCACCCCGCCACATAGAAGTGCAGGTGGTGGCCGATAAATACGGCAATGTGATTCACGGACTCGAACGGGAGTGCAGCATACAACGACGCCACCAAAAAGTGGTGGAAGAAACACCAAGTGCTATTGTTACCCCAGAGATGCGGGAAAAAATAGGACAGGCTGCGGTGATGGTGGCCAAGAGTTGCAACTATGTTAGCACTGGCACCGTAGAGTTTTTGGTAGATGACCAACGCAATTTTTATTTTCTTGAAATGAACACCCGCCTGCAGGTAGAGCACCCGGTGAGTGAAATGATTATCGGACTCGATTTGGTGGAGCAACAAATACGCATAGCCCGGGGCGAAGTGTTGGGCATTTCGCAAGAGGATATCAAAGCCAACGGACATGCCATAGAACTGAGGGTGTATGCCGAAGATCCGCTCAATAATTTTATGCCTTCTATTGGTACGCTTACCCGCTACCAAAAGCCCGTGGGCGAAGGCATACGGGTAGATGACGGCTACGAAGAAGGCATGAGCATTCCCATTTACTACGACCCCATGATAGCCAAGCTGGTAGTGCATGGCAAAACCCGGACTGAAGCCATCACCAAAATGCTGGATGCCATTAAACAATACAAAATAGAAGGGGTGAGCACCACGCTGCCATTCGGCACATTTGTGTTTGAGCATGATGCGTTTTTCTCTGGCAACTTCGATACACATTTTGTAAAAAACTACTACACACCCTACCTGCTGAAAGAGAGGCAAGAAGCCGATGCCAAGCTGGCGGCTATTATTGCGCTGCATCATTATCTACAACAGCAGCAGGTATTGCAACCGGTAAATAACAAAACCACCAGCTGGAAACGCCGCCTGGCACATTGATTTATTTTCCTGCATAAATACAACATACATGAAATCGAAAGCAGACATACTGAGAGATAAAATTGCCCAAGGCAAACTGGGTGGTGGCGAGGCCCGCATTGCTACCCAACACAAAAAAGGAAAGCTCACCGCCAGGGAAAGAATCAGCCTGCTGATGGACCCCGGCAGCTTTGAAGAAATAGGTGCATTGGTAACACACCGCACCAAAGAGTTTGGCATGGAAGACCAACAGTATTACGGCGATGGTGTAGTAACGGGCTACGGTACTGTGCATGGCCGGCTGGTGTATGTATTTGCACAAGACTTTACCGTGTTTGGCGGTGCGCTGAGCGAAACCCATGCCGAAAAAATTTGCAAGGTGATGGATGCTGCCATGAAAACCGGTGCGCCCATGATTGGCCTCAACGATAGTGGTGGGGCCCGTATACAAGAAGGAGTTCGTTCGCTGGGTGGCTATGCCGATATTTTTTACCGCAATGTGCAGAGCAGTGGTGTGATACCACAAATCAGCGCCATTATGGGGCCATGCGCCGGTGGTGCCGTGTACTCACCAGCCATGACGGATTTTACCATCATGGTAGAAAACACCAGCTACATGTTTGTAACCGGCCCCAATGTAGTGAAGACCGTGACCAACGAAGAAGTGAGTGCCGAAGAGTTGGGCGGTGCTTCTACGCACAGCACCAAATCGGGTGTAACGCACCTTACAGCTATGAACGATCAGGATTGCATCAATCAGGTGAAACGATTGTTGCTATACATGCCGCAAAACTGTGAAGATGTTGCACCAAAATATCCGTATGAATTGGGCAATGAACTGCGGGAAGAATTGGAAACCGTGGTGCCCGAGAGTGCCAACCAGCCCTACGACATGCGGCAGGTGATAGCCGGCATTTGCGATACCGATAGCTTTTTTGAAGTGCAGAAAGATTACGCCGACAACATTGTGGTGGGCTTTGCTTTGCTGGCTGGTCGCAGCATTGGCATAGTGGCCAATCAGCCCATGAGTTTGGCCGGTGTGCTCGATATAGAAAGTTCGAGAAAAGGTGCCCGGTTTACTCGTTTTTGCGATTGTTTCAACATACCTTTATTGGTGTTGGTAGATGTGCCGGGCTTTTTGCCGGGAACCGATCAGGAGTGGCACGGCATTATTACCAACGGGGCCAAATTGCTGTATGCTCTCAGCGAAGCAACCGTGCCGAGATGTACCGTAATTACCCGCAAAGCCTATGGCGGCGCCTACGATGTAATGAACAGCAAACACATTGGTGCCGACATGAACTATGCGTGGCCCACTGCCGAAATAGCCGTGATGGGAGCCAAGGGCGCCAGTGAAATCATTTTCAAAAAAGATATTTCGGAAGCCGAAGACCCCGCACAAAAATTGTTGGAAAAAGAAGCTGAATATGCGGCCTTGTTTGCCAACCCTTACCAGGCGGCAGAAAGAGGCTTTATAGATGAAGTAATAGAACCGAAAGAAACACGCCGCAAGTTGATAAAAGCATTTGCCATGCTGGAAAATAAAGTAGTAAAGCGCCCCCGTAAAAAACACGGGAACATTCCACTCTAAAAGACCGCTTGCTACAATACACTCCCTTTGGCACTGCCGCCGGAATCCTCATCGATTGCCGGCGGCTTTTTTTTGAATGATGAATGATGAATTATAAATGCGAATTGAAATGTACTGGTTTGCCAGCAACGTCTCCTTTAGGGACGTTGCGTATCGAAGTTTTTTCAGATAGGTAAAAATTAACCTTGGCTTTTATTTGACGCAACGTCCCCTGCGGGAGACGTTGCTGGAAAAAAACACCGCTTGCTACAATAAACTCCCTTTGGCACTGCCGCCGGAATCCTCATGTAGACGTGCAAAACCAAAAACGGCCTTGCATCACTGCAAGACCGTTCTCGTTTTACCGTTGGGGTAGAAGCGGTTATATTTTCTGGCCCTTCATGCTTTGGCTAATGGCAATGTCCATCACCCGTTCGGCGTAGGGGCGGCTAATGTCGTTCAGTTCTTCCATTTTTTTGTGCAGCAGGTCTTTGTCGCTCATGGTAAGCGCCAGCTGCAGTGCCTGCATGGCAGCGGCAGTAGCAGTGAGTTCTTCCACTGTGAGGTGAGCGGCATGTTTGCCAATAAACTTCTCCGTGGTTTCCAGCAGTTGCTGCCCTTCGGTGCGGGCTTCTACCAGGGCACGGGTAGCAATATCATCTTTGGCATGCGTAATGCTTTCGAGTAACATGCGTTCTACTTCTGCATCGGTAAGGCCGTACTGCGGCTGCACTTCAATGGCGGTTTCCACGCCGCTGCGCAGTTCCTTCGCTTTTACCTGCAATATGCCGTCGGCATTAATGAGAAAACGAATGTCCACCTTGGGCAGTCCGGCAGGCATGGCGGGTATGCCGGTGAGGTTAAACTCTGCTAGCTTGCGGTTGTCCTGCACCAGGTCACGTTCGCCCTGGTACACGCTGATGCGCATACCACTCTGGCCATCTTTTTGCGTGGTGTACTGGCGGCCGGCGCCAGTGGGTATTTTGCTGTTGCGGGGGATGAGCACATCCATCAGACCGCCCATGGTTTCAATGCCCAGGCTCAGCGGCGTTACATCCAGCAGCAATACGTCTTTGTTGTTGCCCGCCAAAATATCGGCTTGCACCGCAGCACCGAGGGCCACCACTTCGTCGGGGTTTTCTTCGTCGTGCACAGGGCGGCCAAAGAAGGCACTCACGGCGGCTTTTACCGCAGGCACACGGGTGCTGCCTCCCACCATCACCACTTCCTGTATATCGCTGGGCTGCAGACCAGCATCTTTCATGGCTTGAGTGCAGCAGTGGATGCTGGCGTCAATAAGTGGCGCAATCAGCGCATCAAATTCGGCACGGGTAATGCTCAGTACATCGCCGTTTACATCGGCATGATAATGGTCGGCCTTGCTCAGGTGTTTCTTGGCGCTTTCTGCCGCCAGGCGCAGGCTTTGCAGCAACTGCTTGTTGGCTTGTACTTCCTGCATATCGAGGCCGCTCTGCTGCACCCAGTGCTGCACAATGGCCCGGTCAAAATCGTCGCCGCCGAGGTAGGTGTTGCCATTGGTGCTCAGCACCTCAAACACACCCTGACTGATGCGTAAAATGGAGATATCGAAAGTGCCACCGCCGAGGTCGTACACGGCAATGG
>Ga0209053_1001553_pt1 | contig 10489 bp, 9 predicted proteins | sample EBPBio152010_DNA_FD_185864 | JGI IMG/M metagenome (GOLD analysis project Ga0209053, IMG submission 185864) | Wastewater treatment Type I Accumulibacter community from EBPR Bioreactor in Madison, WI, USA - Reactor 1_7/15/2010_ DNA (SPAdes)... | ecosystem: Engineered > Bioreactor > EBPR >... | reverse complement strand
GCCATCGGTGAAGGCGATCGCGGCCGGCCCATCCCAGGGCTCCATCAACGCGGCGTGATACTCGTAGAAGGCGCGCCGCTCCTCGTTCATCAGCGGGTTGCCGTTCCACGCCTCCGGCACGAGCATCATCATGGCATGGGCCAGCGAGTAACCGCCCTGCACCAGGAATTCGAGCGCGTTGTCGAAGCAGGCGGTGTCCGACTGGCCCTCATAGGAGATCGGCCAGAGCTTGGAGATATCCGAGCCGAACAGGTCGGAATCGACGCTCGCCTGCCGTGCCGCCATCCAGTTGACGTTGCCGCGCAGCGTGTTGATCTCGCCGTTATGGGCGACCATGCGGTAGGGATGGGCGAGGCGCCAGGACGGGAAGGTGTTGGTGGCGAAACGCTGGTGGACCAGCGCGAGCGCGCTGATGAAGCGCTCGTCCTGCAGGTCCTTGAAGTAGGAGCCAAGCTGGTTCACCAGCACCATGCCCTTGTAGACGATGGTGCGGCAGGACATCGAGACGGGGTAATACTCCGCCGTCTTGCGCTCCTGATGCTTGTAGACCTTGTTCGAGACCGACTTGCGGAGGACATAGACCTGCCGCTCGAACTCGTCCTCGTCGGTGATGTCGTCGGGGCGACCGACGAAGAGCTGGCGATGCACCGGCTCGGTCGCAAGCACGGCATGGCCGAGATCGCTGTTATCGACCGGCACGTCGCGCCAGCCGAGGAAGACGAGCCCCTCCTCCGCCACGGTCTGCGAGATGATCTCCTCGCACATCGCCCGCGCCGTGGGATCGCGCGGCATGAAGAACTGGCCGATGGCGTAGTAGCCCTGTTCCGGCAGGGTGATGCCGAGCCGCGCGGTCTCCTCGCGGAAGAACTGGTCGGGAATCTGGACGAGGATGCCGCAGCCGTCGCCGAGCTTCGGATCGGCCCCGACCGCGCCGCGATGGTCGATATTGTGTAGGATCTGCAGGCCCTGCTGCACGATCGCATGGCTCTTGCGGTTCTTCATGTCGGCGATGAAGCCGACGCCGCAGGAGTCTTTCTCGTTATTGGGATCGTACAGGCCCTGATGCACCGGCATCGCCGGATCGCGCACGGCCGGAAAACGCTCGAAAGCCTCTGCGCCGCTCGACTTGCTGGTCACGCTCATCGTCAAACCCCGCTTCCCAGAACCCCGCGAGCTTGCGCCGGCAGGGAGACCCGTCAGTCCACAATCCCGACCGCTGCGGCCCTCAGTGCCGACCCGAAGTCGGCAGCAAGGATGGGGCCAGAGCGGTTCGGCCGTCGTCTCTTTGGAGGCTTTGCTTGCGCTTTGTTTCCACCGCGCCCGCGTCCTCCGCAGGCGCCTCGGGCGTGCCTCGCCCGTTCGCGCCTGTCTTCAGGCCGTCGTTTTACGGACGGCGCGCGTGCGATTGGCTTTGGCGTTGGTAGCCCGGCCCTTCGTCATGCTCCGCTCCGTTGCGACGGCGCGACCTTGAGCTAAAACAGCTTTTGGTCGGCGCGGTGAAAAATGGGACAGCAACACTGTCCTATTGCGATGAACTTGCCAGAATTCCAATCTAGGCACAAGCGCCTATTTCGCGCTGCAGCGAAATTTTATTGCAAAATCGAATCCGCGCCAGACATTTCCGGCATGAAAGCGTGACTCAGGCAGCCCGGTTCTTGTTTTCTGGCATCTCAGTCCATTGAGGCGCCTTTGATAAAACGCGGGTCATCCCGGACGCAGCGAAGCGGAGATCCGGGATCCATTCCGGAACCTGATGGGAGGCGTTCCGGAATGGATCCCGGGTCAAGCCCGGGATGACCCGCGGATAAATCGGCAAGTTTCGGAGTCCGTTCGGTGGCGTACGCAGGCCCCCTCTCCACGAGTGCCGCTTGGCAGGAAAGCCCCCGCCGCTTAACCCTGACGCCATGGATTTCTTCAGCGACAACACCGCCGCCGCCAGCCCCCGCGTCATGGCCGCTCTCGCCGCCGCCAATGCCGGCGCCGCCTCCCCTTATGGCAAGGACGACTGGACGCGGCGCGTCGAGGAGCGCTTCGCCGCGATCTTCGAGCGCGAGGTCGCGGTCTTCCTCGTGCTCACAGGCACCGCGGCGAACGCGCTGGCGCTCGCCAGCATCGTCAAGCCCTGGGGCGCGATCCTCACTCATGAGGAGGCGCATGTCGTCGAGGACGAGTGCGGCGCGCCCGAATTCTTCACCAACGGCGCCAAGCTGGTCGACCTGCCCGGCACCGGCGCCAAGCTGAAGCCGGAGACGGTGACCAAGGCGCTCTCGCATCTGCGCGCCGGCGATTTCCATCAGGTTCAGGCGCAGGCGCTGACGATCACGCAGGCGACCGAGTGCGGCACGATCTACACGCCGGCCGAGGTGCGCGCCCTCAAGGATGCCGTCACGCCGCGCGGCCTGAAGCTCCACATGGACGGCGCCCGCTTCGCCAATGCGCTGGTCACGCTCGGCTGCACGCCGGCCGCGATCACCTGGAAGGCCGGCGTCGACGTGCTCTCCTTCGGCGGCACCAAGAACGGTGCGCTCGCCGCCGAGGCCGTGATCTTCTTCGATCCGGCGCAGGCCGAGGAAATGAAATGGCGGCGCAAGCGCGCCGGCCAGACGCTCTCGAAGGGCCGGGTCCTCGGCGCCCAGTTCGAGGGGCTGCTTGCCGACGATCACTGGCTCGACCTCGCCCGCCATACCAATGCCCGCGCCAAGCGTCTCGCGGATTCGGTGGCGCAAGGCAGCGAGGCCCGGCTTGCCTGGCCGTGTCAGGCGAACGAGGTCTTCCTCGTCCTGCCGCCCGCCGTGCAGCAGCGCCTGAAGGCCGCCGGCATCGGCTATTACGACTGGTCGGCGCGCTCGCTGCCGCCGGAAGCGCCGCTCAAGGAGGGCGAGGTCGTCGGCCGCTTCGTGATGTCCTTCGCGACGGAAGCGGAGCATGTCGAGCGTCTGGTTGCCGCGATCGCCGGTTGAGAGGGCGCATTTGCGCCCCGTTTCCAGCCGCATACCTGCCGCAATCCCTAACAAGACTGAATGGCGAGCAGTCAGTCGTTAAGGAAATTTGGCATGGCAGATCGTTCGACCGCACCGGGGCGCATCGCGCTGATGGGCCTGGTCGTGGCCGGCGCAATGGCCGGCATGGCGGGTACCGCCAGCGCCCAGTACTATTATTATGACGACGGGTACGAGCCTTATCCGGCCTATGGCTACGGCTATGGCTATCGTTACGACTATGGCTATGCGCCACGCCCGCCCGCCGCCGTGCCGCGCGCGCCGGCCGCGGTGTCGCCGTACGCGGTCAACAGCATCGCCGCCCGCCGTTACGGCCTTGTCCGGATCGAGCGCTCGATCCGGCGCGACGACACCTATATTGTCGACGGCGTCACGGCCGGCGGCCAGCGTCAGCGCCTGATCCTCGACGCCTATGCCGGCGAGCTGATCCGCCGCATCCCCTTGCGCGGCCAGCCCGCCCCCAGCGTCGCCCGCGCCGACCCGCGCGAGGAGCACGCCCCGCCACGCCAGCGTCTCGTGCCCCAGCCGCCGGAACGACCGGCTGAATTCAAGGGTCCGGCCGAGGCCAGCGCCCCGGCAACGACCGCGCCGCCATCACCCGCCGCGCCGCCGGCGCCCGAACCGGTGAAGCCAGCGGAGACGGCACCGGCTCAGGCCAGCGCTCCGGCGACCGCGGCCCCGCCCCAGCCCGCCAGACCGGCAGAGCCGTCGCCCGGCGCGACCAATCCGGAGACCGGCGCCGACAAGCCGAAGCTCGTCAACCCGAGCGACGTGCGCAACACCGAGGGCACCGAGCGCAAGCCGCCGCTCTCGACCGCCGCGCCGGCAGCTGAAGCCTCATCGATCCCACCCGTGCAGAATATCGATCCCGCCCCATCAGTGCCCAAGCCCGAGACGCCGATCGCTCCGGTCACCCCGATGAACTGACCGAGCAACAAAAAAGGCTCCCGTTTCCGGGAGCCTTTCGCTTTCATTGAAAGCTACGCCTGGGTTACGCGGCCTTGGCGACCTTGGCCTCGAGGACCTTGGCCGAACCGCCGTTGCCGATCGGAATCTGGCGCGGCTTCTTGGCCTCGGGGATCTCGCGCACGAGGTCGATATGGAGCAGGCCGTTCTCGAGGCTGGCCCCGGTCACCTGCACGTAATCGGCAAGCTGGAAGCGACGCTCGAAGGCGCGCGCGGCGATGCCCTGATGCAGGACCTCGCGCTTCTCGGCGCCCTCGACGAGCTGCTTCTCGCCCTTGACGGTCAGCGCGTTTTCCTTGGACTCGATGGAGAGGTCACCCTCACCGAAACCCGCGACCGCGATGGTGATGCGGTAGGCGTTCTCGGCGGTCCGCTCGATATTGTAGGGCGGATAGCTCGGGGCGGATTCGCTGTTCGACGCCTGGTCGAGGAGATTGAACAGACGGTCGAAACCGACGGTCGAGCGATAGAGCGGGGAAAGGTCGAAATGACGCATGATATGTCCTCCGAAGAAGCGACAATGATGTCGGTCCGCCTCGCCTGAGCGCGGACCTTGGTTGCTTTCGCGCATCCGATTCTGGCCTGCGCAGACCTGATCTGGGGAGGCGTTTTGGGTTTTCAAGAGCCGCTTTCTCGGGACGCAGAATGATCGTCCGCACTTCTTTTTCGATCCATCGACATGTTTTCGCAGGATATCCCGTGCAGGATGCCGGGCATGCGGCGGCCGCGATCTATGATGCAGCCGCGATGCGGAGCACTTGATGGCCGAGGCCGCTTTCTTTGCCGATCCGGACTACCCCGTCCCGGGGCACGGCAAGACCTGGCTCGCTACGACGCGGGACGGCGCCTCCCTGCGCTTCGCGAGCTGGCGCCCGACCGTGAAGCCGGTGCGCGGCACCGTCGTCGTCGTGCAGGGCCGGGCCGAATTCATCGAGCGCTACAGCGAGACCGTCGCTGACCTGCGCCGCCGCGGCTTCCATGTGCTGAGCTTCGACTGGCGCGGCCAGGGCGGCTCGCAGCGCTTCGTCCGGCGCATCCGCAAGGGCCATGTCGGGCGGCTCAGGCAGTACGAAGCCGATCTGGCGCTGGCCATGGCCGAGATGCGGGCCAAGTTCCCGCCGCCCTATTTCGTCCTCGCCCATTCGATGGGCGCCGCGCTCTGCCTCGACGCCGCCCGCTCGAACGCCTTGCCGGTTGCGCGCATGGTCGCGCTCGCGCCGATGCTCGGCATCGCGATGATCGCGCATCCCGGCCGGGCGAAAATCCTGGCGAGCCTGCTCTACTGGCTCGGCCTCGGCCGCGCCTTCGTGCCGGGCGGCGGCGACACCGCGATCGCGACAAAACCTTTCGAGGGCAACCGCCTGACCAGCGACCCCGCCCGCTATGCCCGTAACAGCGCTCTCTCGGCCGCGGCGCGCGAACTCAGCATCGGCGACCCGACCATCGCCTGGATCAGGACCGCCTTCCGCCTGATGGCACGCCTCGGCACGCCGTCAGCCGCGCTGGAGGTGAAGGTGCCGACCCTGATCATCGCCGCCGGTCGCGACCCGGTCGTCTCGACGCCGGCGATCGAGCGCTTCGCGGCGCGGCTCAAGACCGGCGCGGCGCTCGTCCTGCCGACGTCGCGCCACGAGATCCTGATGGAAAGCGACGACATCCGCGCCCAGTTCTGGGCAGCCTTCGACGCCTTCATCCCCGGCGAGGACCAGGCCGTGCCCGGCTCAGCCGGCGAGCCTGGCCATGGCGGCCTCATGCAGCGCCTTGCTGCCGGCCGCGAGGATGCGCCCGCCCCCGGCAGCGCTGCCGCCGTCCCATGAGGTGACGATGCCGCCCGCGCCCTCGATGATCGGAATCAGCGCGACGATGTCGTAAGGCTTGAGGCCGCTCTCGATCACGAGGTCGACATGGCCGGCCGCGAGCATGCAATAGGCGTAGCAGTCGCAGCCATAGCGCGAGAGCCGGACCTCCTTCTCGACGCGGGCGAAGGCCTCGGCCTCCTCGCCCTTGAACAGGGCGGGCGTCGTCGTCATCAGCGTCGCGGTGGCGAGGTCGGTGGTCGGGCGCGTGCGCAGCTTCTTCGGCCCGCCCGGTCCCTCATAGCGCGCCTCGCGCCCGTCGCCGGAATAGCGCTCGCCCGAGAAGGGCTGGTGCATCATGCCGTAGACTGGCACGCGATCGCGCGTCAGCCCGATCAGCGTGCCCCAAACCGGGATGCCCGAGATGAAGGCGCGCGTGCCGTCGATCGGATCGAGCACCCAGACATATTCCGCGTCGGTGTTCTCGCTGCCGAATTCCTCGCCGAGCACGCCATGGGCCGGGAACTGCCGCTTGATCATGTGGCGCATCACCGATTCGCCGGCGCGGTCGCCTTCGGTCACGGGATCGAACACCCCGCCCCGCGACTTGTCCTCCGTCGCATGTAGCGCCCGGAAGAAGGGCAGGATCGCCCGGCCGGACTGCGTCGCCAGCTCCGCGACGAAAGCGCCGAAATCGACTGCGCTCATGAATAGGCACTCCAGTTTGCTGCTTTGCAGCATCAACTCCGCGGATTGACCATCTTAGACGGGGCCGGATGCGGAAATATCCGAAGAACACCGCCTTTTCGTTCCAGTATCATGCATGCATCGCATGACAGCTGCGATTCCGCTGATTCTGCTTGCGTTTTGCAGCGCACCCCAATATTGTGCACTGCGAAGGGGAGATGACCTCAAACCTTCATTGCCCTCCTTGGGCGTTTCCTCCCTAGACTTGGGCCGCCACGCAAGTGTGCGGCCCTTTTTTCTTTGGATCAGTGCCCCCGGCTTCGCCGCCTGCCGCTATTCGGCAGCCTCGCGCCATTCGTCGAGCCAGCCGCTCCAGCGCGCAAAACAATCCGCCATCACCGCCGCCATCGCCTGCTCCACTTCGCCGAACCCGGCATGCGGCTCCAGCGTCGCCTCGTTCATATAGAGCGCGCGGTTCACCTCGATCTGCAGCGCATGCACGCCGGCAGCCGGCGCACCGTAATGCTCGGTGATGAAGCCGCCGGCATAGGGCCGGTTGCGGGTGACGCTGAAGCCCAGCCGCATGAAGGCCTGCTCGGCAATATCGATGATGTAGCCGGCCGCGCTGGTGCCGAAGCGGTCGCCGAGAATGATGTCGGATTTCGCCAGCCCGTCGCGGTCGAGCCCGGCCGAGGGCATCGAATGTGCATCGACGAGGATGCAGGTGCCGAATCCCCCTTGCGTGCGCTGGACGAGGCTGCGCAGGCCTGCGTGATAGGGCCGGTAGAGATCCTCGATGCGGGCGAGCCCATCCTGGACCGGAATCCGGCCGAAATAGATTTCCTGCCCGTCGCCGACGATGCGGGGGATGGTGCCGAGCCCGCCGGCGACCCGCATCGAGCGGGTATTGGCGAAGGGCGGCACGCGGCCCTCGAACATGCGCGGGTCAAGCTCGTAGGGCTCGCGATTGACGTCGAGATAGGCGCGCGGGAACTCGGCCACGAGCAGCGGCGCGCCGAGCGAGACGCTCTGCGCGAAGAGCCGGTCGACATAGGCATCCTCGGAGCGCCTGAGGCTGCGTAAGGGCAGGCGCGCCGCCTCGACGAAGCCGCGCGGGTAGCAGCGGCCGGCATGCGGCACGTCGACCACCACCGGCACGATCTGGAGAGCCGGTTGGTACAGGCTGAACGGCCGCTCGATCTCGGCGACGACGTCGTCCGGCGCGGGCGGGAAAGGGGCTGAGGACAGGCTCATCGCGAGCGACTGAAGCACACAAACCTGAACGGTTGAAGCGATGTCGCGAAACGCGGGAAATTCTCTGCTGGATTCACGCGTTGTTTACCATGATGTTGCCTTATCACAGGACATGGTTCCAACTGTGCGGCCGGGTGAGTACCCAACCGTTCCAGACCCGGCCTCGAGTCGGGGCGCCAGACGTTATAGAAACACAGGCCTCAGGGACGACAGATCAGGCCCATGACGAAGATACTGCTCGCCGAAGACGACAACGATATGCGTCGCTTCCTGGTCAAGGCCCTGCAGAACGCAGGCTACGACGTCGCTTCCTTCGATAACGGCCTGTCGGCCTATAATCGCCTGCGCGAGGAGCCGTTCGAGCTCCTGCTGACGGATATCGTCATGCCGGAGATGGACGGAATCGAGCTGGCGCGCCGCGCCACCGAGCTCGACCCCGACATCAAGGTGATGTTCATCACGGGCTTTGCTGCCGTGGCGCTGAACCCCGATTCGCAGACGCCGAAGGATGCGAAGGTGCTCTCCAAGCCCTTCCACCTGCGCGAGCTCGTCAACGAGGTCGAGAAGCTGCTGGCCGCCTGAGCGGCCGTTTGGCATCGCGCGAATGCAGATGCCAACAGTCTCGTGAGAATTTATGCGGCAAACGCCTTGCCACCCGCAAAGCGAGCCGCTATAGCCCCCTCACTCGCAGCGTGAACGCGGCCCACACGGCCCGGACACGCTTCCGGAAGCCACCTCACGGCGGCGACGGGCGCGTAGCTCAGCGGGAGAGCACTACGTTGACATCGTAGGGGTCACAGGTTCGATCCCTGTCGCGCCCACCATTTTCGAAGCCCTGAAAACCCAGTGTTTTCAGGGCTTTTTGCTGCCCGAAGCATTTTCGGAGAGCGACGTTGTCGAGAGCTTGGGGCCACGAGTGGGGCCACGACAACGCAAAATGGCCCGGCGAGCGAGGCTCCCAGGCGATCAGCGAAGACCAGGGTCGAGGGCCAGGCGTTGAAAAACAACGCACGATCGCCGGCGACCTGTCCGATGGTCCGTCCGGCGGCGTGGCCGGGCCTAGGCGACGGCCGCTTGTTTCTCGCAAGGTCGGCGTCCATCATCATCCTGCCGCCCCGCAATGGGGGCGGGCCGACCAATGCCCCCGGCGCTGGATTCGTCCTCGCGACCGACCGCCTCACCGAGAGCAGGCGGGCTAACCTTTCGACGGCGGTGAGCCGTTGCCGATGCAACTCTTCGCCCCATATGCCGGCTTGCCGGCGCGGGCGGGTCAAAAAGAGAAGGCCCGGGAGCGATCCCGGGCCTTTCTCGTCGTCGACGGCGGCGGCGTCACTTGTGCAGCGAATCCCACATCGGCTGCCTCGTCAGCTGGTCATAAAGCTCTTTCTGCCGTTTCGAGCGAGAGGCGAGCAGGTTGCCGATCACGATCCACGCGAAGGCACTCGGCTTATAGACGCCGCGCGTCCAGCGCCGGACCGTCGCGACGTCGATGGGCTTGCCACCCGTCGTCGCGCGATGCTTCGTGAGCTCGCGGGCAAGCTCAGTCTGCCAAGAGCTCCCGTAGAGCGCCTCGCCACACTCTTTCAGGAAGACGACGTGCGGCGGCTCGTCGGCCGCCGGCGGCGTAGTCTCGTCGGACATCAGGACATCCCCTCCGCTGCGCGGCGGGCGCGCAGCTTTTTGATCCCCTCAACCGGGAAGCTCCGAAGCGTTTCGATCGCCACGCGGTCGCCCGCGGCCGCTTTCCGCTTCCAGCCGTCGACGACGGGGACGAGGCTCGCCGACTGATCGACCACGAAATCCTCATGGCCATAGCCCTCGTCAAGCAGAACCGCGACGCCGTCCCCGGCCGTGCAGACGATCACGTAGGTATGCGGCGTCGGCAGATCGAAATGGGCGCCGCCGAAGCGCCCGGCGGTCACCGACCGGAATCGGAGCGTGGCGCGCAGCGTCTGCTCGTCGCGCGTGTCGTATTCCTCACGCATCTCCCAACGGCGGCGCTGGCGCGCCTCGCGAAGCGAGGTGACCTCGACGATCGCGCCGGTGACCATGCCGGCCAGCCGGGCGCGGGCCGCGTCGTCGTTCGCTGCGGCCGCGAGGAGGCGCTCGACCTCGGCGGCCGGCTCGGACGACATGAATCGATCGTCGTCAGTGCGGCCGACCTCCAGATCGATGACGACCCGGCCGTCGCGGATCTGGATCATCGCGCGATCGTAGCGGCTGCCGGCAATCGCGAAAGAGGCGTGACAAGCCGGCTGGCAGACGGGCGCGCGGTAGGTGAGATCGGTCATATCGTCCTCGGGTTTGATCGAGCCGCCGGGTGGCGCTCACTCAGCAGGCTGGGTTTCGCCAGCCCACCGGTGTGAACGTCATCAGGCGTAGGCGTCTTCGCCCTCATCGCCCGCGAGGCAGTTGGCCTCGTCGACAACGCGATCGGATTCATCAGCGTCCTCGAAATCGGAAAGACGCAGCGTCACGCTCTGGACCGAGATCAGGTCCTCGCGATCAAGGCGCAGCTTCCAGAAGCCGCCGGCGATCTCCTCGAATACCTCGTCATGCGTGAAGTCGGCCGGGTATTGGGCAACGGCCAAGCGCGTCTCGCGGCGGCCAGCGCCGTCCTTGACGCGATCCATAACGTCGATCACGGCCGCTTTGGCGTCGACGTGATCGTCGTCGCCGAGGAAGACCCCGAAGACCGTATCCGAGACCGAGAATTCGAAGACGCTGTAGCGGCAATCGCGCCGGTCGATGCTGGCATAGCCCTCGTCGTCCTCGACGAACGAGGGA
>Ga0209053_1001551_pt1 | contig 10499 bp, 11 predicted proteins | sample EBPBio152010_DNA_FD_185864 | JGI IMG/M metagenome (GOLD analysis project Ga0209053, IMG submission 185864) | Wastewater treatment Type I Accumulibacter community from EBPR Bioreactor in Madison, WI, USA - Reactor 1_7/15/2010_ DNA (SPAdes)... | ecosystem: Engineered > Bioreactor > EBPR >... | reverse complement strand
GAACGGACAGAAGCTCAACCTGAGCTCAAAGGATTATGCTGCTGTTGTTCTAAGCTAGTTATTGCAAAATGCGGCACACAAAAAATTTGGCATTGGGCACATAAAAGCAAAACAGATTGTGATAATTGGTGGGAACCTGAAACAGAATGGCACCGCAATTGGAAAAACCATTATCCAGAAGATTGGCAAGAAGTATCTTTGCTTGATAAAATAACTCGAGAAAAACATATTGCAGATGTTCAAACAATTAATAGTCTCGTTCTGGAGTTTCAACATTCAAACATTAATCCTCAAGAACAAACATCACGAGAACTCTTTTACAAAAACATGGTTTGGATAGTTGATGGTACACGACTTAAAAGAGATTATCCTCGTTTTCTTAAAGAATTAAAAAGTGACGGAATTAGTGAAGTACGTAAAACAGATAAAGCAGGTATATTTGAGGTTTGTTTTCCTGAGTTTTGTTTTCCAAAAGCTTGGCTTAAAAGAACCGTGCCTGTTATCTTTGACTTTAGAGGAGAAGGTTCAATAAATGATTCTGAAGGTTTGCGAAATAACCTTTATTGTTTATTTCCTCAAATTGGCAGACATGCTATAGTTGCAGAAATTTCAAGAAAAGCTTTTATAAATGCGACCATAAATGGTGCGTGGACTTTACGAGTTCAAGAATTCATCAAAGAATATAGAAAACAAGACGAAATAAAACAAAGGGAAAATCGGCAAATAAAATCTTACTCATCAAACAAAGGAATATATTTATGGAGAGGAATTCCACTAATTGGTGGCCAAAAAGAATACCAAAAGCGACGTAAAAGACAATAATTTCATTATAATCACTAACTAAGATCTACACTCAAAACTAAATAAAAATAATTTTTCAAATATATTTAGATATGGAAAATTCAAATAAAAAAACTGAACTGTTAAATTATCTTATACCAATAATCGAAGATATTATTAAAAATGAATTTACTGCCGTTGAAAAAAAACATTGGGACAAAAGTTTAAAATATCTAAAAACTGATATTACTAATTTATTTTCTGTGTTTTTTTCATCTGCTGAAAACAATATTAATTTTCCAAATATTAATGACAATCCAAGTATTTCTATTTTAACTAGGGAAGATGCTGAACCATTAGCTGCTAAATTATACAAAAATGTGAAGGCTGATAAGAAAATGCTCAGCAATTTTAGCACACTTTTGCTCAAAATCAATTTGCTTTATCAATCGAAAATTAATAATGAATTTCAAGATTTAAATAGTAATATTATTTCAAAATTACAAAATAACACTACTCTCCTAGGTCAGATACATAATTACCCAAGATTATTAGTTGATACAAATTATCCTTCTATAAGAACCTTCGTTCCAAATACAAAATGCATCTTTAATTATACAATTTTACGACATCAATTGCAGGAACATAATTTCCTAAATAAAGATGTTGATGTTGAATCTTTTAAAATGATTTTTTCACAAGAACGAATTAATTCAAAGTTTAATAAAATTTCTTGGTTAGGTTCAATATTTGAATTAAAGACTTTTATTACTGAACTTTACGGAAACGAAATTTTGTTAGACAATTTGAACTACTACTACACCATTATTGATTGTTTTAATATCGATGACAAAGAAATAGATTATGATCAACTAAAAAGTCCAAAAGGAAGCAAAAAGAAATTGGATTTAATAAAAAGAATTATTTCAAATTGTATTATTAAAAAATAGCAAATAATTTTCCTTTATTTAGGCACTTTGCCATAAATTCTACTCCTAGTCCACTCCTACGCACTTCTTGCGATCACTTCGATATTTTAAGTTTGCCTAAGATTCTTCTAAAGAACTAATAACAAACTTAAAAGTAGCTATATGGAACCTCAAAATCTACCACCAAAATTTCTCTCAAGAACTGAGGCAGCTTGTCATCTGCGGGTATCGACCAAAACTTTGGATCGATTAATTAGAGCAGACCGTATTCGTGCCTTCAAGCTCGGTAAAAGAGTCTTAATTCATTATGATTCCCTAACCGAGGAAAACATTAATGCTGTTAAACCAAAATTCCTTAATAATAAGTAGTTTTCTAGAAAAGCAACTTAACATTCTTTAATATCCAATTTAAAACTCTTTACTAATGAATAAAAACGTACAAATAAGAAAGTGTTTATTTTCTGGGGAAGAATTCTACCCCAAAAGAAACAACCAAGTATTTGCTTCTAAAAAGAATAGAATCAACTACCATAACTCAATTAATAACGAGTTAAGAAATGAGTTAAAATCAACTAATAACCAGTTAATTATAAACTATAAAATTTGCAAGGAATTATTAGATAAAAATAAATCAACTACCGTCCATAGGGAATATCTAAAGGGAAAAGGATTTGATTTTAAATTTTTTACAAATCTTACTGAAAATAAAGCAAAGACAGGTTACACCTATGCACTATATGATACTTCCTTTGAAAAAATTGATGAAAACAACTACTTAATATCTAAGCTATGATTGATCCAGACATACATAATATAAACTTAATTCCAGAAGGTAAATTGACTCTTATTGAAATAGAAAATGTTTCCAAAATTAAAAGTCAAAACTCATTTTTAAAGAACTCAATAATTGCAATTGCAATTGTAGCTGTAGTAATATCGATTAGAAATTACCGTGTTAAAAGAAACAGAAATTTAAATAGTTAACATAATGAAAAGTGAAAATATTTACGAAAAAGGATTTATAAAATTATCCAAAAACATTTTGGAATGGCAATGGTATTCTGATTCCAACGTTTGCAGATTATATATCCACCTTCTCCTTAAAGCTAATTTCAAACAAAATAATTGGCAGGGCATTGAAATCAATGTCGGTGAATTTGTCACTTCAGTGGAAAAATTGCAAGGAGAGACAGGTATTTCCATACAATCTGTTAGAACCGCATTGAAAAAGTTGAAAAATACTGGTTACATAAGTCTGAAACCAACAAACAAATATACTTTAATAAAACTAAATAATTCTGAGGTTTTTACTCTTGAACTAAATTTTAGAGATAAAAAAGACAGCCAACTAGCGAAAGAGCAACAGTCAAAAAACCATCAAACAACGACAACTAATAAAGAAAAAAAAGAAAAGAACAATATAGAAAAAAAAGAATTATTTCAAGCAGAGCTTGATAAACATAAAAATAATTTTTCTTCAGACGTTTTAATTTCTTTTTTTAATTATTGGACAGAAGAAGATAAGCAAACCAGGCGGCTGCGATTTGAGGATGAGAAATTTTGGAATTTGAAAACTCGTCTATCGAGTTGGAAGATTTATAATAAGACTGAAAATAAAAAAACCTTTATCAATAATAGAAATCATGGATAATTTTAAAGAATATCTCGAAAATTTAAAAAAAACAAAAAAGGAACTCAAAAACACTGATTATCGACTAACATCGAAAAACAATAATATTATATTTAATCAAGAAAAACTTAAAATACTTTTTCTGACGTATTTTGAGATACTTTTTGACAAAGAATTCAATCTGGAAGATGATTCTAATCAATACTTAGAGCTACTACTCAATTATTTTTGTCGAAACGATGAGTTTTTTAAATCACCTTTATTGATTAAGAATCTTAACAAACCAGACTTCAATAAAGGATTGCTAATCTTAGGTAATACTGGTGTAGGAAAATCAAAGGTTTTAAAGACCTTCGAGCAAATGTTTAAAAATGAATTCATCTTTAATCCAAACTATCACTTTACAATGTTCAATGCAACCGAACTCAAAACTACATTTGAGTCCGTGGAAAGCAATTTTCTTAAAAATGATTTTTTAAAAAAACATAAGACTGCATTTAAATGTTATGATGATGTAAAAAGCGAAACTGTCAAATCTAATTATTTTAAAAGAGAAATAATGAAAGATATCTTACATCTAAGGTACGATAGTGGAGCAAAAACAATAATTACATGTAACTACGACGATAATCATCCTAATGATCTTCAAAAAGCTCTCGAAGAATTTGGTACAATATATGATGGGAGAATTTTCGATAGACTATTTGAAATGTTTAATATTTTAACAGTAGGTGGAATAAGCATGAGAGATTAATATGCTCCACCTTCAATCGTTTCTTCAAATGGTTTATGATTCAATATAAAGGAAATGCAACTTCCTCATCGTTGCATTCGTTATTTGAAAAAGAAATACTACAGCCAATCGTATCTATAATTTCTTCCTCAATATCAGTTAACCCAACAATTCTGTATTTTTCTATATTACTATTGATGACGTGTCCAACATAACTCGGAAGATAACTACTACGTGCTAAAACGATGTGAAATAAAACCATATAAAAAAATTATTCTATCAATATGAACAAAGTAAGTAAATTAAAACTCTTCAAAACATTTTAAAAAGTTTTAAAACGTAATAAAACTAATTTAATGTTTATGCTTATGCTTTAGAAATGTAAACATCATTATCATTTACCTATTGATTTCCTATTAACAAACCAATTTTATCTATTAAATCTATTAATAATCTATTCAGTTTCATATTAGTATTTTATTAACCCTTTAGGTAATTTAATAGAAGTACACTATCTATTAAATCAATAGAAAGTTATTACAAAATGGCACAAACTATTTATTGAAGATAAACAAATATCTTCTATTGAAAATTTTAATTTATCTAACAAATTAATAGATAACTAATAAATATTTTTTTCAAAATGTGGAAAACCGTAAAATAATTACTTTGGTTGTTTTTATTTTTGAAAAATCACGTAAAACTACCTATATAATTCTTGTTAAAGTTATTTATTTTTGGTAGGTTTGGTTTGTAACAATTTGAAATAATATCTATGGCATTAAGCTGGAACGAAATAAAAGACAGAGCACTTAAATTTTCTAAAGAATGGAAAGATACAACTAGCGAAGAAGCTGATGCAAAATCTTTTTTAGATGCTTTTTTTGATGTTTTTGGTATTAGTAGAAAAAAAGTTGGAACTTTTGAGCACAAAGTAAAAAAGCTATCTGATGCAGATGGTTACATTGATTTGCTTTGGAAAGGTGTAATCTTAATTGAAATGAAAAGTCGTGGCAAAGACCTTAAAAAAGCTTTTCAACAAGCAATCGATTATACACATGGTTTAAAACAAAATGAACTTCCTAAATATGTATTAGTCTGCGATTTTTATATTTTCAGACTTTACGATACAGAAGAACAGACTACTTTAGAATTTACCTTAGATGAACTAGTACAAAATGTTCAAAGTTTTGGCTATTTATTAGGTTACCAAAAGAAAACTTATAAAGAACAAGATCCTGCTAATATTCGAGCAGCTGAATTAATGGGTAAATTACATGACCGATTAGAAGAAATTGGTTATGAAGGACATCCATTAGAAGTTTATTTAGTTAGAATTTTGTTTTGTTTGTTTGCTGAAGATACGACAATCTTTAATTTACAACAATTTCAAGATTATATTGATTTTAGAACTGCTGAAGATGGTAGCGATTTAGCACCCAAAATTCAGGAACTTTTTCAGGTTCTAAATACACCAAAAGATAAACGTTTTAAAAACTTAGATGAACAGCTAAACGAGTTTCCCTATGTAAATGGAAAATTATTCGAGGAAGTTCTTCCTTCAGCAAGTTTTGACACAAAAATGCGTGAAGTCCTTTTAGAATGTTGCCGACTGAATTGGAGTAAAATCTCGCCAGCTATTTTTGGTTCCATGTTTCAAAGTGTAATGAATCCTAAAGAACGTAGAAACTTAGGTGCACATTATACTAGTGAAAGTAATATTTTGAAGCTAATTAAACCTTTATTTTTAGATGAACTTTGGGCAGAATTTGAAACCGTAAAGGGAAATAAAATCAAACTGACAGAATTTCACAATAGAATAAGTAAATTAAAGTTTCTTGATCCTGCTTGTGGATGCGGTAATTTCTTAATCATAACTTATAGAGAATTAAGATTATTAGAACTCGAAATTTTAAGGTCAACATATAAATCTGGTGAAGTTGTATTGGCAATGGAAGATTTAATTCTACTGAATGTTGATATGATGTATGGTATCGAATATGAAGAATTTCCAGCACGTATTGCAGAAGTAGCCATGTGGTTAATTGACCATCAAATGAATATGTTAATCAGTAATGAATTTGGACAATACTTTGTAAGACTACCTTTAAAAAAGTCTGCAAAAATTGTTCATGGAGATGCTTTAGAAGTAAAATGGGAAGATGTTGTGGCTAAAAATGAACTTTCATTTATTATTGGAAATCCACCTTTTATAGGCTCTAAAATTATGAATCAATATCAACGAGATTCTATAATTAGAGAATTTGATAATATTCAAGGAAGTGGGATTTTAGATTATGTAACTGGCTGGTACTTAAAAGCAGCAAAGTACATTCAGAACACTAAAATTAAAGCAGCTTTTGTTTCAACAAATTCTATTGTTCAAGGTGAACAAACTAGTATTTTGTGGGGACAGATGATTAATAAGTATGGTGTTAAAATCCATTTTGCACATCGAACTTTTAAATGGAGTAATGAAGCCAGAGGCAATGCAGCTGTTTTCTGTGTAATTGTTGGTTTTGCAAATTTTGACACAAACCAAAAAAGAATATTTCTATATGAAGATATAAAAGGAGAAGCGCATGAACTAAAAGTAAAAAACATTAATCCATATTTGGTAGATGCAAAAGATATATTGATTGAAAAAAAATCAAATCCAATTTGTAATGTACCTAAAATGAGTTTTGGTAATATGCCACTTGATGGAGGTAATTTAATTTTGTCTGATGAAGAAAGAGAACAATTTATCTTTAATGAACCACAATCTGAAAAATATATTCTGCCACTTATTTCAGCATTTGAATTTTTAAATGGTAAAAAAAGATGGTGTATTTGGTTAGTTGACATTGAACCCAATGAGTTGAAAAAAATGTCAGAAGTATTAAAAAGAGTTGATTTAGTAAAACAATTTAGATTAAACAGTGTTGCACCTTCTACACAGAAATTTGCTTTAACACCAACTTTATTTAGAGATAGAAATAGACCTGAAACATTCATAGTTGTACCCAGAGTTTCTTCGGAAAACAGACCATATATTCCATTCGGTTTTTATGATAAAAATTCAATTGTAAGTGATACTTGTATGTCAATACCGCTAGGTAACCAATATCATTTTGGTGTATTAATGTCTAAAATGCATATGTCATGGGTGAAAACAACTTGTGGTAGATTAAAGAGTGACTTTAGATATTCAAAAGACATTGTATATAATAATTATCCCTGGCCAGAAAACCCAACTGAAAAACAAATACAAACTATTAAAGGTAAAGCACAAAATGTAATAGATGTTAGAGCTAATTTCCCCAATAGTTCATTAGCTGATTTATACAATCCATTAACTATGCCTCCTGCTCTAGTTAAAGCGCATAATGAATTGGACAAAGCAGTAGATAGTGCATACAGTAAACAGGTATTTACAAGCGAAGCCAAACGTATGGAGTTTTTATTTGAATTGTATGAAAAATATACTGCTGGATTGTTTGTTAAGGAGAAGAAAGTGAAGAAAAAATAGATTAATATATAAATTGTATCAATGTTAAATTATCACAAAAATCATATTTTTAAATTTATGCCATTTGGAGTTAACGCATTAAAAACATTGATTAAAAATGAGCTTTGGTTTGGTAGTCCACAAAATTTGAATGATCCATTTGAAAGTCATTTTGAAATTAATTTTAAAGGTGGTGAACTTCCTAGTAATGATGTTTTAACGAAATACTATAAGGAGGAATTACAAAATAAAAATGCAATAATTGACAAGGTTTTATATTGTAGTTTAGATACGAATTATTTCCTTAAAGATGTTAAAGAAGCTATTCTTAAAAGTTTAAAAGATAAAACAGGAATTTGTAGTTTTTCTAAATCATATTTAAATACAAAAATGTGGTCACATTATGCGGATTCCCATAAAGGAATTTGTTTAATTTTTGACAGAAAATTGTTAGAAGAAAATTTTAAAACTGCGAATTTAAAAATCATAGAAACTGAAATTGAGTATTGTGATTCTTTACATTCTATTGAAGTATCTTTTAATAATAATAAGATTCTAATAAATAATTTAGATAGACATAAAATAATAACTACTAAGCTTAACGATTGGGTTGAAGAAAGTGAAATTAGGTTTTCAATTGATTTTTTTAACTCAAATCATTATAGAAATATTCCTTTTGATAAGAAGGCTTTGAAAGGAATTATTTTTGGTGAAAATACTGAAATTGACACTAAAAACACACTTGGACATTTGTTTAGAGAAAGAAAAGGTTTTATATGGGCAGAAGCATATAAAAACTATATTATTGGTAAAATGGACGTAAAATATATCCATCCAAATTCAAATAAATATTCAAATAATATTTTTAATTATTAAAATGAGTGATAAAATAACTGAAGATGATTTTTTAAAAGATTTAAAAGATTATAAAAACCTTAAAAGAACAAGGAAAAAAGAAATTTTTGATTTGGCTTGGCAGGCAAAAAATTTCGAAATTGAATTATACTGGAAACGTGCTGGATATTTTTGGGCTTTTCAAGCTTTAGTGCTTGCAGGTTTGATTGCGATAGCTTCAAGTAAAGATTTGATAGAGCAAAATCTGTTTTTGCATTATACTATTTGTCTTGGCTTAATTACTTCTTTAGGCTGGTATTTAACTAATAAAGGAAGTAAAGTATGGCAAAGACACTGGGAAAGTATAGTTGATGTGTTAGAAGATTATTATATCGGTAAACTTTACAAAACAAACACAACGAAAATTACTTTTTCAGTTTCAAAAATTAATGAGTTGATAAGTTTGTTTTTTACTGTTTTGTGGACATATCTTTTCCTAAAGAGTAATTTGTATGATAATATTGATTACTCTTTAAAATTAAATCAATTAACACTTGATTGGGGAATATTTTTACCTGATGCTATTGTGCTTTATATTATATGGCAAATGTATTATGGAAAAGGAAGAGGAAGATTTAAAGAAAGAGACATTCAATTTTATAGAAGAAATATTAAAGTAAATTAAAGACAACTATATATGAAAGATAAAGAATTAGAGAAAATTGAGAAAATAATTGAAAGTTGTCATATAAATTTCATGATTGGTTCTGGTGCATCAAGAGATTATCTTGATACACTAAATAATATTGAAGAACTTTTAACAAAATTGGATATTGAAAAAGATAATGAAGTTTTAGAAGCATCCATTAAGTATGAATATTTTGATAAATGTATTCGTGGAAACTTAAAGCTTTTTGATGATGTAAAATTGCCTTCCCAAAAAGAAAAAGATTTTAATAGTACCAAAACCAACTATTATGATTTTATTAGAGCTTTAAATATCATCTTACTAAAAAGGAAAACAAATTTATTAAACAGACAGGTAAATCTATTTACCACTAATATGGACATGTTTCTTGATAAAACATTAGACGAAACGGGTGTAGAATTTAATGATGGTTTTAGTGGAAAATTTTCGCCTGAATTTAGTACAAGCAATTATCAAAAATCATTTTTTAAATCAAGTGCTCAATATGATATTAAATCTGAATTACCGTTATTTAATCTTTTTAAACTTCATGGATCTATAACTTGGAATCAAGTTAAATTAAATGGAAATGAAACTAAAATCATTTATGATTCTACCGTACAAACTTTAAGAAAACTTGATAATATAAAGTTTAAATTAGATAAAGAAATTGTATCTAATGTTAAAGATTTTGAGGAGGCAAAAAAACAAGTTGTAGAATTAGATGTTAAGAGTTTAGATAATCATTCAAAATTTTTGAAAGAATACAAAGATTTAGTTATGATTAATCCTAATAAAGAAAAGTTTGAATCAACAACATTACGATTAGAGTATTATGAACAGTTGAGAATGTATTCAAATGCTTTGGAAAAAGAAAATTCCGTTTTATTTGTTTGTGGATTTTCTTTTGCAGATGAGCATATAAGAGAAATAACATTAAGAGTTGCTAATTCAAACCCAACTTTAATTATTTATATTTTTTGTTTTGATAATGACGCAAAAATTGATATTGAAAATAAACTAAAAGAAAGTAAGTTCAACAACATTAATTCTATTGTTATTGGAAGTTTTTCAAATGCTGTGAATAATGTATTTATAAAAATTGCTTCTAAATTAGATTATAAATCATACAATATTATTGACCAACAACCAGAACAACCAGAACAATCAAATATTCAAAATCAACCAATTGCAGATGGAAAAGCTTAGTAATGACTTGCTTTCTGAATCAGTATTAAAAATTGGTTCAGTTAATGAAGTTAGAGGAAATAAAATAATCATTAAAGTTGATAAGGAAAAAAATGCTCCTCATTTAATGTTTAATGGTGAAATAATAAAAAATGTTTCTGTTGGCTCCTATGTAAAAATAACTAAAGGTTTTAATGAGATAATAGGCAAAATAGAAGGTGAATATA
>Ga0209053_1001549_pt1 | contig 10501 bp, 8 predicted proteins | sample EBPBio152010_DNA_FD_185864 | JGI IMG/M metagenome (GOLD analysis project Ga0209053, IMG submission 185864) | Wastewater treatment Type I Accumulibacter community from EBPR Bioreactor in Madison, WI, USA - Reactor 1_7/15/2010_ DNA (SPAdes)... | ecosystem: Engineered > Bioreactor > EBPR >... | reverse complement strand
GAAACAGGCCAGCAGCAGCGAAAACCGCAAGAAATGCGTCAGAGTCATGCCCATATCCAAGCCTTCGGTCGCCCTGGCAGGAAAAAACCGTCCAAAGCGCATGTTTGCGCGCAACATTGTTGCGTGGGGTCTTGTGCCTTGCCCCGCAAGTCGGCACTTTGCCGGAAACCGGCCCGATTTGGAAGGGTCCCGGTCGCCAGAATTCAGGAGGAAGGGCATGCCCGCTCAGCGCCTTGACGTCATTGTGACCCGCCGCTTGCCGGAGCCCGTGGAAACGCGGCTCAAGGAGCTGTTCAACGTCGAACTGCGTGACCCCGATGTGAAGATGACGCGCGACGAACTGGTCGATGCGGTGAAACGCTGCGACGTGCTGGTGCCCTGCGTGACCGACCAGATCGACGCGGGGGTGCTGGGGCAGGCGGGGCCGCGGCTCAAGCTCATCGCGAATTACGGCGCGGGGGTGGATCATATCGACGTGGGCACCGCCCGGTCGCGCGGGATCCTCGTGTCGAACACGCCGGGCGTGGGGGCCGAAGATACCGCCGACATGGTGATGGCGCTGATCCTCGGCGTGGTGCGGCGCCTGCCTGAAGGCATGGCCGAGATGCAGGCCGGCCGCTGGTCGGGCTGGGCGCCCATGGACCATCTGGGCGGCCGCATCGGCGGGCGCCGGCTGGGCATTCTGGGCATGGGGCGCATCGGTCAGGCCGTGGCGCGCCGGGCGCGGGCCTTCGGCATGCAGATCCATTACCACAACCGCCGCCGCGTCCATGCCGATATCGAACAGGAACTGGACGCGACCTATTGGGAAAGCCTGGATCAGATGATCGCCCGGATGGACATCGTCTCGGTCAACTGCCCGCATACGCCCTCGACCTTTCACCTGCTGAATGCGCGGCGGCTGAAGCTGCTGAAACCCTCGGCGGTGGTGATCAACACCTCGCGCGGCGAGGTGATCGACGAGAACGCCCTCACCCGGGGGCTGCGCGCGGGCGAGATCGCGGGCGCCGGGCTTGATGTGTTCGAACATGGGCATGAGATCAACCCGCGCCTGCGCGAGTTGCCCAATGTCGTGCTGCTGCCGCATATGGGTTCGGCCACGCATGAGGGCCGGATCGAGATGGGCGAAAAGGTGCTGATCAATATCAAGACCTTTGCCGATGGCCATCGCCCGCCGGATCAGGTCGTGCCCGGCATGCTCTGACCGCCAGGCGGCGCGCCCCTGGCGGGGCGCAAGTCTTTTGCCTCGAACCGCGGGCTGCGCCCGCGGCTCTCAGGTGGGATCAGACGGCATAGTAGTCGCGATACCAGCGCACGAAGCGTTCGACCCCCTCGCGGATATCGGTGCGCGGCAGGGCGCCGGTCAGCGTCTCGATCAGCGTCGCGTCGGCCCAGGTCGCCGGCACATCGCCGGGCTGCATCGGCAGCAGGTTCTTGCGGGCCTTGCGGCCGGTCGCGGCCTCGATCGCGGCCACGAAATCCAGCAGGGGCACCGGCGCGCCATTGCCGATATTCACCACGCGCCAGGGCGCCACGGGCGACAGGCTGTCACACGCGCCTACCGGCACCGTGCCCGGCACCGCGTCGATCAGGCCGCGGATCCCGGTCACCAGATCGTCGATATAAGTAAAGTCGCGCCGCATGTCGCCGTGGTTGTAGATGTCGATCGGCTCATCGTTCAGGATCGCCCGGGTGAACTTGAACAGCGCCATGTCGGGCCGGCCCCAGGGGCCATAGACGGTGAAAAAGCGGAACATCGTCGTGGGCAGCGCGTAAAGATGGGCATAGCTATGCGCCATCGCCTCGGTCGCCTTCTTGGTCGCGGCGTAAAAGCTCATCTGAAGATCGGCCTTCTGCGTTTCGGCATAAGGCATGTCGGGATTGGCCCCGAAGACCGAACTGGTAGAGGCCAGCAGCATATGGCGCGGCGGCGTGGCACGGGCGGCCTCCAGCACCTCGAATGTGCCGATCAGATTGGCATCGACATAGGCGCGCGGCGCGTCGATCGAGTGGCGCACCCCGGCCTGTGCGGCCAGATGCACGATCACATCGGGCTGGAACCCGGATACCAGTTCCCGCACCAGTCCCGGCGTCTCCAGCAACCCCTCGACCGCGCGAAACCCCTCATGCTGCGCCAGCATGGCATGGCGGCGCTGCTTCAGTCGCACGTCGTAATAGTCCGACATGCCATCCAGCCCCAACACCTGCCAACCCTCGGCCAGCAGGCGCTGGCACAGATGATAGCCGATGAATCCCGCCGATCCGGTGACGAATGCCTTGCCTGTCATGACTGCCCTTTGCTTCTTGTCCAAATACTCCGGGGTCCGGGGCAGCGCCCCGGGGGCGCCGTCAGAACCGCGTGGCCGCATAAGGCGCGAGGTCGAGTTCCGCCGCCCGCCCCGCGACCAGATCGGCGACAATCCGTGCCGTGACCGGCGCCAGTGTCAAGCCGATATGGCCATGACCAAAGACATGGATCACATCGGCCCCGCCGCCCGAGGGCGCAATGACCGGCAGGCTGTCGGGCAATGACGGGCGAAAGCCCATCCAGTGGCGGGTGGGTTCGCCCAGATCGGGAAAGATCGCCCGCGCCCCTTCCACCAGCCGGGCGATGCGATGCGGCGAGGGAGGCGCGGTCAGCCCGCCCAGCTCCACCGTGCCGGCCACCCGCAGCCGTCCCGCCATGGGGCAGAGGTAGAAGCCCCGCGTGGTGGGGCAGGCCGGGCGCGTCAGCCGCGGGCGTTCCATCGCCCATTCCACATGATAGCCGCGTTCGGTATCCAGCGGGATGCGGTCCCCCGCCTGCGCGGCCAGCGCGCGCGAATGCGCGCCTGCCGCCAGCACCACCTGACGCGCATGCAGATGCAGGTCGGGGCCGGTGACCATCACGCCGTCCAGCCGCCGTTCCAGCCGCGTGACGCGCCGGGCCACATGCGGCACGCCGCGCGCGGTCAACGTCGCGGCCAGCCGCGCCATCATCGCGCCGGGGTCGGACAGAAAGATGGCTTTGGGAAAGAAGGCCGCGCCCCCCTCCAGCGCGGGCAGCGTGGGTTCCAGCGTGGCCAGGGCCTCGGGGCGGAGCAGTTCGACGGTGATGCCCAGGCTTTGACGAAAGGCCATGTCGCGGCTGGCGGCGCGAAAGGCGGCAGCGCTTTCATAGAGATAGAGACAGCCACGCGGTTGCAGCAATGCGCTGCCGCCGATCTCGGCCGCGAAGCTCTGCCAGTCGGCGGTCGCCTGCGTGAGCAGGGCGGCAATCGCCTGCGCATTGCGGCGGGCGGCGGCGGGCAGGCTTTGCCGCGCGAAACGCGCAAGCCAGGGCGCCAGCGCAGGCAGGGCCGCGCGTCGGATCGCCAGCGGCGAATTGCGGTCGAACAGCAGCGAGGGCAGCGATTTCAGCACATCCGGCGTGCCGACGGGTTGCACCGCGTAATCGGCCACCGTGCCCGCATTGCCGTAGGAGGCACCCGAGCCCGGCGCCTCGGGATCGACGATCACCACCTGCCGCCCCTCGGCCCGCAGGCGCAGGGCGCAGGCCATGCCGATGACGCCGGCGCCGATCACGGCAATTTCGGTGGTCAGATGTTCGGTCACGGTCCACCCCCAGGAAGGCCCCGCCGAAAGGATGGCGGGGCCTGTCCGGGATTACATGCAGGCGGCGAAAAGCGCACGGGTATTCTCGCGCGTCATCTCGATCGGGTTGCCGCCGCAGGACGGGTCTTCCAGCGCCATTTCGGTCAGCTCGTCCAGCCGCGCGGGGTCAACCCCCATGGCGGTCAGATTGGCCGGAATGCCCAGCTTGGCGCGCAGATCCATGATCGCCGCGCGGAAGCCGTCGAAACCGCCCGCGATGCCCAGATAGGCGGCGGCCTTTTCGATACGGTCCTCGATCGCGGGGCGGTTGAAATCCAGCACCATGGGCATGACCACCGCATTGGTGGTGCCGTGATGGGTGTTGTAGACCGCGCCGATCGGGTGGCTGAGGCTGTGGATCGCGCCCAGCCCCTTCTGGAAGGCGACCGCGCCCATGGCGGCCGCGCTCATCATATGGGCGCGGGCGTCCAGATCGGTGGGGGTGTCATAGACCTTGGGCAGGTTCTCGAAGACCAGGCGCATGCCCTCCAGCGCGATGCCCTGCGACATCGGGTGGTAGAAGGGGCTGCAATAGGCCTCAAGGCAATGCGCCAGCGCGTCCATGCCGGTGCCGGCGGTGATGAAGCGCGGCATGCCGACGGTCAGCGCCGGGTCGCAGATCGTGACGACGGGCATGAGCCTGGGGTGGAAGATGATCTTCTTCTTGTGGGTCGCGCTGTTGGTCAGCACGCCGGCGCGCCCGACCTCGGACCCGGTGCCGGCGGTGGTCGGCACGGCGATCACGGGGGCGATCTTGTCGGCATCGGCGCGGGTATACCAGTCGTCGATATCCTCCAGATCCCAGACCGAAAGCCCGTCGCGCTGATGCGCCATCAGGGCGATCATCTTGCCCAGATCAAGGCCCGAGCCGCCGCCAAAGGCGATGACGCCATCATGGCCGCCGGCGCGATAGACCTTGATCCCGTCGGTCATGTTCTGCTCGTTCGGGTTCGGGTCCACCTCGGAAAACACCGCGCGGCCCAGCCCGGCGGCATCCAGAATGTCCAGCGCCTGCGCGGTGATCGGCAGCGCGGCCAGCGCCTTGTCGGTCACCAGCAGCGGCTTGGCGATGCCCGCCGCCTTGCAGTGATCGGCCAGTTCCGCGATGCGGCCCACGCCGAACTTGATCGCCGTCGGATAAGACCAGTTCCGGTTCGGAACGTTATGGGTCATTTCGTCACCTTCTTGAGATGGTAGGATTTCGGCCGCGTGACCGAATGGAAGCCGAGATAGGAAAGCGAGCCGCCGCGCCCGGTATCCTTGCAGCCGGTCCAGCACAGCGCCGGGTCCAGATAATCGCAGCGGTTCATGAAGATGGTGCCGGTTTCGATCTGCGCGCCGATCTCTGCGGCGGCCTGGGCATCGGCGGTCCAGATCGAGGCGGTCAGGCCATAGGGGCTGTCATTCATCAGCCTGATGGCCTCGGCGTCGCCCGACACTTTCATGATGCCGACGACCGGACCGAAGGATTCCTCCATCATCACGCGCATCGAATGATCGACATTCACAAGGATCTGCGGCGCGAGATAGGCGCCGCCGTCATCGGCGGGGAAATGCGCGGGGTCGATCAGCGGCTTGGCGCCGGCGGCGATTGCCTCGGCGATCTGGCCGCGCACCACGGCGGCGAAGCGCTTGTTCGCCATCGGCCCCAGCGTGCTTTCGGGATCAAACGGATTGCCGAGCTTCAGCCCGTGCACCCATTTCACCGCCTTTTCCACAAAGGCATCGTAAAGCGATTCATGGACATAGACCCGCTCGATGCCGCAGCAGCATTGCCCGGCATTATACATGGCGCCGTCCATCAGGCTGTCCACCGCCGCATCCAGATCGGCATCGGCGCGGACATAGCCCGGATCCTTGCCGCCCAGTTCCAGCCCCGTGGCGGTAAAGGTGCCAGCGGCGGCCTTTTCAATCGCCGCGCCCCCCCCGACCGAGCCGGTGAAGTTCACGAAGCCAAAGCTGCGCGCGGCGATCAGCGCCTCGGTCGTCGGATGGTCCAGCACGACGTTCTGGAACACATCCTCCGGCACGCCCGCGGCATGGAACGCCTCGGCCAGCCGTTCGCCCACTTTCAGCGTCTGGCTGGAATGCTTGAGCATGACCGTATTGCCGGCGATCAGCCCCGGCGCCAGCGTGTTGATCGTTGTGATGAACGGATAATTCCACGGCGCGATGATGAAGATCACGCCGACGGGTTCGCGCGCCAGATAGCGGGTGAAGGTCGCGCCATCCTCGACCACCTCGGGGGCAAGGGTCTTTTCCGCGATTTCCGACATGTAATCGACCCGGGCATTCATCGGCCCCCATTCGCCGCCAAAGCGGGTGGGGCGGCCCATCTGCCAGGCCAGTTCGGCAACCAGTTCGTCCTTGCCTTCCAGCAGTTTGGCGACGCCGGCCTTGACCAGTGCGATACGTTCGGCCAGCGGGCGCGCGGCCCAGGCCTTTTGCGCGGCCTTGGCGCGGGCGGCGGCGGCAAAGGCGGCGTCGCGGTCCAGCGGTGTGCGCTCCAGCCAGACCGAGCCGTCCACCGGCGAAATCAGTTGAATGGGTTTCATCTTCGTCATCCTCATGGCCCCCGGGGGGCCGGTTACCCGGCAACGCGCGCCCTGCGGGCCGCGCTGCCCTGTTCGTTCTGTCGCTCAGGCCCGGTCAAAGCCGCGGCTGCGTTCCCAATCGGTCACGACGCGGTTCTGTTCGGCGATTTCCCACTCGGCCGCATGGACATAGTGATCGACCACCGCATCGCCAAAGGCCGCGCGCAGCATGGCGGATCCTTTCAGCGCCGCCGCCGCCGCGCCCAGCGTTTTCGGAATCTCGCGCACGCCGGCCGCACCATACATGTCGCCCTTCATCTCGGGCTCCAGCTCCATCTTGCCCTCGATCCCGGCCAGCCCCGCCGCCAGCAGCGCGGCACAGGCGAGATAGGGGTTCAGATCGGCGCCGCCAATGCGGCATTCCACCCGCACGGCCTTGGTATTCTCGCCGCAGACGCGGAAGCCGGCGGTGCGGTTGTCGCAGGACCAGACCGCCTTGGTGGGGGCGAACATGCCGACGACAAAGCGCTTGTAGCTGTTGATGCAGGGCGCGAGGAAACAGGTGATTTCCTCGGCATGGGCCAGTTGCCCGGCCATATACTGCTTCATCAGCGCGCTCATGCCGTGGCTGTCGGCCTGGTCGAGGAAGGCGGGCTTGCCGTCCTTCCACAGCGACTGGTGGATATGGCTGCTCGACCCCGCCTTGCGGTGGTCATACTTGGCCATGAAGGTGACGCTGGCGCCATGTTGCAGCGCGATCTGCTTGACCCCCAGCTTGATGATCGCGTGCATGTCCGAGGTGTCGAGCGCGTCGGAATATTTCGCGTTCACCTCCTCTTGCCCGGCATCGGCCTCGCCTTTGGAACATTCGATCGGAATGCCCGCGCCCCACAGCTTGTTGCGGATGTCGCGCATGATCGGTTCATCGGACGAGGTGCCCCAGATCGAATAATCGACATTGTGGCGCGCCTTCGGCGTGGGCAGCGGGTGGCCGCGATCAAAGAGATCGGCAAAGCTTTCGTCGAACAGGAAGAATTCCAGTTCCGTCGCCATCATCACGTCAAAGCCCATGGCACGGGCGCGTTCGACCTGGCGTTTCAGGATCGCGCGGGGGGAATGCGGCACCGGCTGATGGGTGTGGTGATCCAGCACATCGCACATCACCATGGCGGTGCCGGGCGCCCAGGGCAGGCGGCGCAGGGTCGCAAGGTCGGGCTTCATGACGTAATCGCCATAGCCCGCCGCCCAGGAGGTGCTTTCATAGCCCGGCACCGTATACATCTCCATATCGGTGGCGAGCAGGTAGTTGCAGCAATGCGTTTCTTCATGGGCGCCGTCGATGAAATGCTGCGCTACAAAGCGCTTGCCCATCAGGCGGCCCTGCATATCCACTAGGCAGACGGCAACGGTGTCGATTTCGCCGGCCGCGACGGCGGCTTTCAGGGCGTCGAAGGTGAGATTGGCGGGCATGTCTGGCCTCTTGTTCTCAGGAATGGGGGAAAGGGTTCAGGCGGGCGCGGAAGGATCCGCCGCCGAACTCGGGCTTTCTGGGCCAGCAACAGGGGCGCAGGGCGCGGGCCATGTCTTTCCTCCGGGTGCCGCAGGGCTTGCGGCATAATTTGATCATATATTGCGGCGCGGGGGCGCGCAATGGCGCCCCCGGCCCGGCATCAGTAGCGGTAGGGGGGGCCGGCCTGAACCATGGTTTCGTTGTATTTCTTGATGATCTCGACAACCTTGGCCTTGGTCTCGCTTTCGGCGGCGATCTCGTCCCAGAACTTCACCGCGGCATCCTGCACGGTCTGCCATTCCTCGTCGGGAATGGTGGTCAGCTTGAGCTTGCCGCCATTGATCCGCAGATCGGCCTCGCCCGCCCAATACCAGTGCTGGCGATAGTAGTGCGACTGTTCGAAACAGGTCTCCAGCAGCTTTTGCAGATGCGGGGGCAGGGCGTTCCAGCGGTCCATGTTCGCGAAGAAATGGCCGATCCAGGCGCCCGAGATGTTGTTGGTCAGGAAATAGTCGGTCACATTGGCCCAGCCCACCGTATAGACCTCGGTGATGCCCGACCAGGCAAGGCCGTCCAGTTCGCCGGTTTGCAGCGCGACCTCCACATCCTCCCAGGGCAGGGTGACGGGCACGACGCCAAACTGGGTGAGGAAGCGCCCGGCGGTCGGGAAGGTGAAGATGCGCAGCCCTTCCAGATCCTTCAGGCTGTTGATCGGCTTCTTGGTGGAGAAGTTGCAGGGATCCCACGACCCGGCCGAGATATGCTTGACCCCGACGGCGGCATATTCCTCTTCCCAGATCTGTTTCAGCCCGTATTTGCTGAACAGCGCCGGCACATCGAGGCTGTAGCGCAGCGCCAGTGGAAAATAGCCGCCGAACACCGTGACTTCGGTCGGCGAGGCCATGGAATCGTCATCCGACTGCACACAGTCGATGGTGCCGGCCTGCATGGCCTGGAACAGTTCGGCCGTGGGGACAAGCTGGTCGGAATAGTAAAGCTCGATCTCCATCTGGCCTTGCGCGATGGTGTTGAACGCCTCCACCGCGGGTTTCACCACATGCTCGCCTAGGGCGGCACCGGCATAGGTCTGCATCCGCCATTTGATCGGGGCCTGCGCGCGCAGCACCGTCGGCGCGGCAAGGGCGGCAGCGGCGCCGCCAAGCGCGCCGGTCGTCAGAAACTTGCGTCTGGTCGTCATCTTGAACCTCCGTTGGTTGGGCGGGGGCGGTTCGTGCCGCCCCTCACAGGGTTGTCACTTCACCTGAAGCGTCTGTGGCAGCCACAGCGCGATCTCGGGGAACAGCATCACCAGCACCAGCGCGGCCGCCATCAGCAGCACGAAGGGCGTGACCGACTTGTAGATGTCGCCCATGCTGATTTCCGGCGGCGCAAAGGCGCGCATCAGGAAAAGGTTATAGCCGAAGGGCGGGGTCAGATAGGCGATCTGGCAGGTGATCGTATACAGCACGCCATACCAGATCAGCACCTGATCAGGCGGCAGACCCAGATCGAGCCGCGCCACCAGCGGCACATAAAGCGGCGCCACGATGACCAGCATCGCCGTGTCATCAAGGAACATCCCCATGATCAGGAAAGAAAGCTGCATCAGGATCAGGATCGTCCAGGGGTTCAGGTGCAACTGGCCGACGAACAGGTTTTCGATCGCCTTGACCGCGCCCAGCCCGTCGAACACCGCCCCGAAGGACAGCGCGGCGAGGATGATCCACATGAACATGCAGGAGATGGCGAGGGTTTCGCGCGTGGCGACCTCGAACACCTGGCGGGTGAAGCGGCGCTTGGCCACCGCGGCCAGCACCGTGACGCCGACCCCCACAACCGAGGCCTCCACCAGCGAGGTGACGCCATAGATGAACGGCCCCATCATCGCGGCAAAGATCGCCAGCGGCAGCAGCCCCGCGCCCAGCAGGCGCATCTTTTCGGCACGGGAATAGCCCGCGCGTTCCTCGGGCGGCAGCGGCGGGGCAAGTCTGGGGTTCAGCGCGCTGCGCAGCGCGATATAGGCGATGAACAGCCCGGCCATCACCAGACCCGGCATCAGCCCCGCCAGCCACAACTGGCTGACCGGCGCGCGGGCGATCATCGCGTAAAGCACCAGCACGACCGAAGGCGGGATCAGGATGCCAAGGCTCGACCCGGCCTGAATGACGCCGGTCACCATGCGCTTGTCATAGCCCCGGCGCAGCAGTTCGGGCAGGGCGATGGTCGATCCGATCGCCATGCCGGCCACGCTGAGCCCGTTCATCGCCGAGATCAGCACCATCAGCAGGATCGTTCCGATGGCAAGGCCCCCGGGCACCGGGCCGAACCAGACATGGAACATCTTGTAGAGGTCTTCGGCCAGGCGTGTCTCGCTCATGACATAGCCCATGAAGACGAACATCGGCAGCGTCAGCATGGGATACCATTTCATCAGCTTCATCGACGCCGAAAACCCCATGGCCTGCCCGCCGGTGCCCCAAAGCGCCAGCGCCGCCACCACGCCCACCACGCCGATGATGCCAAAGACCCGCTGGCCGGTGATCATCAGCACCAGCATGGTCGAGAACATCAGAAGGGCGATCATTTCCTGCGGCATTCAGATCTCCTCCCCGCGCAGAATGGCGATGTCGCGGATCAGATAGGTGAGCGATTGCAGGAACATCAGCACGAAACCCAGAAACAGCACCCCCTTGATCGGCCAGAGAAAGGGCCGCCAGGCGGTCGGGCTGCGCTCCAGCCGCCCGATCTCGGGCAGCAGGGCGCCATCGGGCCATTTCAGCGTCAGCGAATAGGCGAGGCTGTCCCAGGCGCCCCAGATCATCAC
>Ga0209053_1001548_pt1 | contig 10514 bp, 11 predicted proteins | sample EBPBio152010_DNA_FD_185864 | JGI IMG/M metagenome (GOLD analysis project Ga0209053, IMG submission 185864) | Wastewater treatment Type I Accumulibacter community from EBPR Bioreactor in Madison, WI, USA - Reactor 1_7/15/2010_ DNA (SPAdes)... | ecosystem: Engineered > Bioreactor > EBPR >... | reverse complement strand
CCGGCTCCTGCACCACGCCCACGTCTGCCAGACCAGCGGCGACAGCGTGCGACTCACCCAGGCACTCGCCGGCCAAGGGGTGAGCCCGTTGAACTGAATGCCCCTGGTCGGTAGTGGCCGCAGCCCCCTGGGCAGATCCCATGGCCACCACCGGGCAGTTCCCGTGACCGTCAGCGGGCAGGTTTCATGTCCGCCACTGGGCAGTTCCTGCTGTCCCTTGACACGTGATCTCGCGCAGCTCCTGGAGCATCGCGGCGGTTCGCTCATCCCGCTGCACCGCGGCATACCGCAGCCACACCCAGTTCCGGTGCGACACCTGAGAGGTGATCGACCCGTCGACGATGCCCGCGGCGCCCCGCTCGAACGCCGCCAGCGCCGCCACACAGTCCTCGTCCGTGGTGAAGGAAACGCCCCACGACGACGCGGTCCCGCGGACCCCGAGCGTCAGGTCCGCGACCGTGTACTCGAGCTTGCCGAACATGGTGGAGGTGAACGCGACGAACCGGCCGGACGTGGACACCGCCCGGACCGTCCACGACCGCGTGAACTCGGCAAAGAAGACCTTCTGCCCGACAGCGAACTCTGGATACACGTCTCAGTCCTCGTAGTAGTAACCGTCGCGACCGCGACGGAACCGCCGCGGCGAGCCGCCCAGGATGTCGTTCAGCAGCCACAGACCGAAAAAGCCCGCACCGACCGCGCCGATCGCCTCCTTGATGCTGAGTCCGTGCTCCTTCAGCAGGCGGGAGATGACGATCGCGCCGCCGGCGAACACGGCAGCGATCAAGACCAGGCGGAACAGCAAGCCGAACAGCCGCAACGCCACCATCACGACAAGCGCGACCGCGAACACGCCGGCAGCGGCCAGCACCCACCAGATGTGGTCGTTCAAGAACGCGGTCAGGTCACCCTGCTTCGCGGCGTCAACGGTCAGCACGTCTGATCCAGTCGCGCGAAATGGCCGGCCACGTCCGGCATCGCGGGCCGCTCGGTCCATGTCGGCCTGCTCGCCGCTGCCCGGGAGGTAGCCGAGCCTGGCGCTGACGGACTGTTCATGTTGCGGCGAGCTGTGATCGAACTGTCCCCGGTGTTCGCATACGGTTCATGCATGACTCCCGGCAGGGGTGACGTAAACAGATGAGCGGTCACCGGACACCTCCTTCATCCGTATCTATGCGGCAGACACCCCGGCCCCGGCCTGCTCATACCCGGGCCGGGGCCGAAGCGAGTCAAAGCTCGAACTCGTACCCCGAGCCGGGTGCTGGAGCCAGGGAGTAGCCGCGCGGGTCGGCCGCCCGGCTGCGCCACGCCTCGTCGTCGTCGGTGAACCCGCCTTCGGCCACGGTTGTCGACACCGCGAACGCCGTCTCCGGCTGACCGTCCTCCTCGTCGGAGAAAACGCCGATGAGGCGCCTGGTACCGTCCGCCACGTATGCCGGCTTCCCGTCGTGGACGTATACGAACGCTGCGTCCGGGGAGCTGCGGCGGGCGTCCGCCAGGACCACATCCAGGGTCGTCCCGTCCAGCTTCTCGACCACCGGCCCGGTGTGCGGGCGGCCCGCGTCGTTCCACTCGTCGAGCGCGTCGTCCGCGGCCCTCACCGCGTCCGCGACGGCGACGTTCCGGACGGCCCAGATCCGCAGCTGCGCCCACGCCGGGGTGTAGCCCTCGTTCGACCACCCATCCACCCAGTCCCGGACCTGCTCCGGGCTCGGGCTCTCCTTCAAGAACTCGGTGACCTTCTCCGCCTCCGGGCCCTGGCCGCCCCACGTGTTCACGGTCGCGGTCATCGCGTCGGCGTGCATCTGCTCGTAGGCGGATATCTGCCGTTCCGCGCGGGACGCGGCATCCCAGAACTCGTCCTCGCTGGCCTGCATCACGAACCCGTTGCGCTGTGCCTGGCCGGGGAAGTCGACGTACTGGACCAGGCCGCGCTCCTTCAGGTCGGCCAGCATCGCATCGAGGTCGTAGTCGCCGGCGTGCTCGCCGAGCGCCGGCTTGATCTCCCGCGCGGTCAGATCGCCGACGGTCGCGTGCACCCGCGGAGCCAGGTCGTCGTCCTGCTCCCTGTGCGCTTGCGCGCCGAACTGCCCGTTGCTCTGCCGGGCCTGGTCCTGGGCGGCCTTCGCCGCCGCCGAGATGCTCATGCTCGTGATCCGTTCCACATGTGGTCAAGGTCGAGGACCGTGGGTTCGAGTTCGTCGTTCACGCCTCCCGGCGCCCACATCCCCCACTGCCGTCCGGCGCTTGCTTCATGGAACGCTCTAAACAACACGCCCTGGGTGTCCGCGTCCAAGTGGTGCATCGCCACGAACCGACCGTCCGTCATCGTGAGCCCGTCCACGTCGACCGCGTCGTAGTCGCTGTCCCGGGTGTGCACGGCGACCGATGCCGCGTCCGGGCGCCGGCCCCACAGGCGGGCCGCCAGCGCCTTGCCTTCGGCGGCGATCATCGCCTGCTCCGCTTCCTGCTGGGCCTGCCGGACGGCGAACGCCGGCGACCTAAACTCGCTGCCGAAGGCACCCGAACCGGCCGGTGGCAACTGGAGTTCCCAGGGGGTCCGCTCTCCCGGGAACTCGTCTAGTGCCCCCGACCGCTGGAGATGGTTCAGCTGGTATTCGATGTCGTCTATCGCGCTGTCATCGGGCCTTCTCAGTGGCGCCTTGACGTAGTTCCCGTCAGCCTTCAGATATCCCGTGATGTACAGGTTCCAGTCCTCGTCAGCGACCTCCATGATCAACGCGGTCGCGTCCGGCCACTCCTCGCGGACCATGTCGACCATGTCGTTCGCCTGCACCCGGTGGGAGACCCTGTTCACGGCATCAGCCATGCTCGCGAGCCCGACACGCAGCTCGTTGTCCGCGATCTTGTCGCCTTCCTCGGGCGATGTGATCCGAGGTCGGTTGGGCGTCGCCAGCGGTGCCTGCTCGCCGTGCGCCTGGGTGCCGAACTGCCCGTTGCTCTGCCGGGCCTGGTCCTGGGCGGCCTTCGCCGCCGCCGAGATGCTCATGCCCGAGATATGCGCGGGAGCGCCCCGACAAGCACGCCCCACAGCACCGGCCGGTCCACCAGGACCGGGTCGACGATCATCCCCGGCACCCAGCCGTCCAAAACGGACGCGATCCGCGGACACGCCCGCACGTAGGCGTCGATGTCGTCGCGCAGGCACGACCCGGACACCCTGGCCGTGCGCGACCAGATCGCCCCGCCGCGCAGCGCCGGCCCGGGCTGGTTGAGCCCCACCCAGATCAGCCCAGGGCGGCGGACGCGGTCCCGGAGAGCATCGACGGTCCCTGCCTCTGCGATGAACGCGCAGTACGCCGGGACGCCCGCGACCCGGCCGCGGCACGAGTGGTGATCAAGCTGGGAGAGTTGGCGGCCCGCAGTTCATCGAACAGGGCTGCCCGAGTTGTGGCTTCGTTCGCTTGGTGGCGGGGTTTTTGCAGCGCTCCGTGGCGGTCTTGTTGCCGCGATCACGCAGGACTGGCTGCAGGTAGGTGTCGCGGTCTGAACCGAGAGGGGTGCGCCCGGTCGGGGCCGTTTGGATCGCTGCCGCTACGTCAGAGTCCGAAGGCTCCGCCGCTGACGAGGATCACGATGCCGAGGCCGATGAGAACGATGGGGAAGAGGATGTGCTCCCAGCGTTCGAGCACTTCGGCGATCGGGGGGCGGGTGGCGACGAACTTTGCCAGGGCCACCAGGACCGCGACGAGCGCGAGGAAGATGATGCAGTAGGCGACTACTGCGAGAGGTTCCACGCTGAGGAAGACAGGGGTGTAGACGCCGATGTTGTCGCCGCCGTTGGCAAGGGTGACGCCTGCGACTGTCCACACGCCGACCTTCTTGCCGGCAACCTTGACCTCGTCGTCATCGTCGTCATCGTCTCCGCGCCAGGCCTGCCATGCGGCCCAGAGGCCGAGGCCCAGAGGGATGAGACCGAAGTACGGGATGGCTGCCGAGGGCAGGAATGCTCCGGCACCGATAGTCACCAGGACCGCGGCACCGAGGATGCCGGCGAATCCGAGGTACTGGCCGGCCAGAATGCGGGCGGTAGTGCCGCGCTGGCCTGCCCCTCGCGCGAAGAAGAGGGAGAGCACGATGATGTCGTCGATGTTGGTCGCTGCGAACAGGCCCATCGCCTGCAAGACCGAGGTGAGGATCATGCGCCCTCCCCAGCTGCGTCGCATCCGGGAAGCGAGCAGGCGGGATCGATGCACGGGGCGTCTTCGTCCACTGCCAGGGTGGCATCGACCAGTGCCGTCAGCGCCTGCGCCAGGTGCGAATCGGCGATCTCATATCGTGTCCGACGACCCTCGGGCTCGGAGACGACGATCCCGCAATCGCGCAGGCATGCCAGGTGGTTGGACACGTTCGGGCGTGTCAGGTCCAGATCTCGGGCCAGTTCCGCCGGGTAAGCGGGATGGTCGAGCAGGGTCAAGATGATCCGGGATCGAGTGGGGTCGGCCAGTGCACGACCCAGGCGGTTCATCACGTCGAGACGCGAAGCAATAGTCAGCATCGACTGAACTATACAGCGCGCACTGAACACTCGGTCACAGGCGTCAGCCCAGATCGCATGCCCGTAAGGGGAACCCTCACCGGACACCACCGCTACTTATCGAGAGGAACGATGTGACTCCCGGCGGAAGTTGGCGGGCTCCTGCCGGGACTAAGTGGCGGTGGGCTGGCCGGGCGTTCGATCCGCTGACCAGCTGGCCGTGGGTGCCGTCGTCGCGGTGAACGGACCTGACGGGCAGGAGTGGGGCGACGGAGCCACGACGGTGTCCGGCGCCACTGTTACCCAGCGCCTTGGCGATGGCCTCCCGGCCGGGGACTTCCAGGTCGCTTGCGCTCCGTGTCCGGTGACGGCCACCCTGTCGACGGGACCTTCCGCTTCACCGTTGAGGCGGCGCCTGAAAGCGCGAGCACATCTGAGCCGTCGCCCGAGCGTGCCGACGAAGGGGCGACACCGACCTGGCCGCCTACAACGCGATGCTCGCACGCCTGGCCCGGCGCGCCGATGCCACCGCCCCTGGGCGCACCCAGCAACCAGGGGCCCCCCAAGCGCTCGGCGGAGGTGTCGAGGGACTGAGCGGCTACCAGGTCAGGTCTGAGCACTCGTGCTGCTGCTGGGCCGTCTCCACCTGGAGCGTGGCGTGGGCGATGCCGAAGCGATCCCGCAGGATGTCCCGCGCGGCGGCCAGGACCGCGGCGTGATCCGATCCGCTGCTCGCGACGAGGTGAGCGGTGGCGACGTTCATCCCGGAGGTCAGCACCCACAGGTGCAGGTCGTGGATGGCGCTCACGCCGGGCACGGCGCTCAGCTCTCGGCTGACGGCCTCCGGGTCGATGCCGGCGGGTGCGTGCTGGCCGAGTACCGCGACGACCTGCCGCCCCAGGGTGACGGCACGCACGATGACGAAGATGGCGATCGCCAGGGCGACGACGAGGTCCCAGACCGGTCGCCCGGTGGCGATGATCAGAACACCGGCGACCATGACACCGACGGAGCCGGCAGCGTCGGCCACCACTTCGAAGTAGGCGCCCCGGACGTTGAGGCTGTCCTTGGACCCGCTGCGCAGCAGCAGCATGGAGACAAGGTTGATCACCAGGCCCACGAAACCGACCGCGAGCATCACGCCCGAGGGTAGGGACGGGTCCTCGCCGATCCGGCTGATCGCCTCGACCACCACGTACACCCCGACGCCGAGCATGATCAGCACGGTCAGGCCGGAAGCGAAGACTTCCGCGCGGTACGAGCCGTAGGTTCTTCTTCCGGTGGGGTCGGGGCGGGTGGCGATCCGGGTGGCGAGCAGGGACGCCCCCAGGGCCACGACGTCGGCGGCCATGTGCCCGGCGTCGGAGATCAGCGCGAGCGAGCCGGAGATCAGCCCCGCTGCCAGCTCGACGGCGAAGAACGTCGCGGTCAGGAAGAACGCTGCGGCGAGGCGGCGGCGGTAGCGCCCGCCGGCGTGCTCAGCGACGGGGGCGTGAGCGTGCCCGGCGCCCATCAGCGGATCCCTTCGTGTCCGGTGTGCTCGCGGCACACGTCCAGCAGCATCCGCACGTGGGTATCGGCCAACCGGTAGTACACCCGGCGGCCCTCTCGCCGGTTGCCCACCACCCCCGAGGCCCGCAGTAGACGCATCGTCTGGGACACCGACGCCTCTGGGACCTGCACCGCTGCGGAGATGTCGCACACGCACAGCTCACCGGCCTCCAGCAGCGCGTAGAGGATCTTGGTGCGCCGTACGTCACCGAGCAACCGGAACAGCTCGGCCAGCGTCCCTGCCTCGGCGTCGTCCGGGACGCTGGCGCGGACCAGCGCCACGCGCTGCGACAGGGGATCATCACCGACGCAGCCGTCCAACGGCAGGACCCGACCCATGGGCATCTCCTCATCTACGCGGATCTTCAGATAACGTCACCCTAGCGCTGCGATCGCCGTGGGGTCGCAACCGGTCGATCGGTCTTCAGACCCATGTCGCTGTCAGGGACGCAGGCGGGGAGGAACGTATGCAGGACGACCCGGGCGTTACGGGGCCGGTGTGGCTGCCGACCGCACCGGCGTCCCTGGAGACGATGCTGGCACCGACGCTGCAGCCCGTGCCGGTCCTTCCGGTGCTGGCGGTGGTGCTGCTGGTGCTGTACCTGGCGGGCGCGTGCCGGCTGTGGCTGCGGGGTCGGCGCTGGTCGATCGGTGCGACCATCTCGTTCACGGTGGGCTGTGTGGTGCTGGCGCTGGTGACCGGTGCGGGCATCGAGGGGTACGGGTTGCGGCTGTTCTCGGCGTTCATGTTCCAGCAGCTGACGTTGATGATGCTCGTCCCACCGCTGCTGGTGCTGGGGCGGCCCGGCACGTTGCTGCTGCGCGCGACCCCGCACCGGGGGGTGGGCACGGTGGTGCTGGTCACGGCGCGGCGGGCCCTGCGCAGCCGGGTCAGTCGGGTGGTGCTGCACCCGGCGGTGATGGTGCCGTTGTTCCTGCTGGCGTTCTACGGGCTGTACCTGGCCGAGCTCGCCGACCCGCTGCTGCGCACCTGGACCGGGCACCTCGCCCTGGAGGTGGGGTTCCTGGTGGCCGGTCTGCTGTTCACCGTGCCGGTGCTGTCCACCGACCCGTTGCCTATCCGGCAGACCCATCACGGCCGGGCACTGGACCTGCTGCTGGAGATGCCCCTGCACGCGTTCTTCGGGGTGATCGTGATGATGGCCACCGCGCCGATGGTCCCGCTGTTCGCCGCGCCGCCGGCCGGCTGGGGGATCGATCCCCTGCGCGACCAGCAGCTGGCCGGTGGGCTGGCCTGGTCCTACGGGGAGGCGCCGGGACTGCTGATGCTCCTGCTGATCGCCAGCAGGTGGCAGCGCAACGACACCGAGCGCTCCACCGCCCGAGACCGGCAGATCGACCGCGACGGCGGCGCCGACGCCGAGCTCGAGCAGTACAACGCCTACCTCGCGCGCTTGAACGGCTCGCGGCCCTCGGGGGCGCCACCTGCACAACCGTGATGGTCGAGCCTCACGGGACCGCAGCATCGGACGTTGTCGACACCGCGGTGGTGGTCTTCTCGACGATGTCCTGGCCGAGCCGTATCCCGGTGTAGGCCGCGACGGCCATCAGCACGAGGAACCCGACGATCAGGCGCCACTCCAGCCACGAGGGCCACACGCGGGTGACCCACACCCGGCCCGGCACCCGCAGGGCTCGCACCCGCTGGGCCCGCACCCGCAGCGTCGGGGCGTGGTGGTCGGCCGCGCGGAGCCGCCGCGGGAAGGGGCGGCGGCTGCGGTCGCGGCCGGGTCGTCGACTGCCTGCCAGCGCACCGCTGACGACAGCGGCCGCCGCCAGGACGTAGACGGCCGTCTGCGGCGTGGTGCCCAGTCGCGCCGCCGGGGTGAGCGTGGTGCGCAGCGGGAGCGAGGCGATGAGCTCCTCATCGGTGAACAGACCGGTCCGCGCCACGACCGTCCCGTCCGGCATGATCATCGCGCTGACGCCCACGGTGGAGACCTGGACGGTCGACCTGCCGTGCTCCACCGCCCGGAAGCGGGACATCGCCAGCTGCTGGGTCGACTCCGGGGTGCGCCCGAACGAGGCGTTGTTGGTCGGGATGACGATCAGCTCTGCCCCGTCGAGGACCCCTTCGCGGATGAGGTCTGCGTAGGCGACCTCGAAGCAGATCCCGGTGGCCAGGCGCACGTCACGTCCGAGCGCGTCGATCCACACGTCCATGACGGCGGGGTCGCCGCCGGCTGCCATGTCCGTGGCGACCCGGTCGACGAGCGGAGTGAGCTGGCGGAAGAATGCGCGGGAGGGGACGTACTCCCCGAAGGGGACCGGGTGCTGCTTGGCGTAGGCGTCGCCACTCCCCGCACCGGCGGTCCAGGAAATGATCTCGTTGTAGCGGATGTCCTGCCCGTCGGGGAACCGCTGGGTTCCCAGCAGCAGTGGGGCGCCGACCGCTGCGGCGGCGCGGTCCACGGTCGAAGCCTGCGCCAGGTCGGTGCGGGGGTCGATGTCGGCGGCACTCTCCGGCCACACCACCAGGTCCAGCTTGCGCCTTCCGGCGGTCGCCGCGAGCCGCTCGGTGCCTTGGGCGTGGTTGGCCGTGACGTCGCGGGCCTGCTCGGCCCAGTCGGCGCCCTGCTGCGGGACGTTGCCCTGGACGGCGCCGACCAGCAGTGAGCCGTTCTCCGGGCCGGCTGTCAGGGGAAGCCGGCCCGGGGCGCCGGCCAGGAGCACCGCGGCGAGCAGCGCCCGAGTCGCGGCGATAACCGCGGTGCGGCGCAGGTACTGCAGCGCCAGCGCGATCAGCGCCCCCGTCACGGCGACGAACGCGGAGACCAGGACCTCCCCTCCGTAGGGCGCGAGACGTAGCAGGGGCGCCTCGGTCTGGGAGAACGCCAGGAAGCCCCACGGGAAGCCCCCAAAAGGCCAGGAGCCGCGGACCTGCTCGATGGCGACCCACAGCACGGCTGCGGTGACCGCCTGGGCCAGCGGGCGACCGGTGAGCCAGACGGCCCTGCGCGCGTAGGTCCACAGCGCGCCGAAGCCGGCGACGTACAGCGCCTGGAACACGCTGAGCGCGACCCACGGGAGCGCCGATCCGGTGGCCTGCACTGCCCAGTGGACCAGCGGCAAGAAGAAGGCCAGCCCCCAGACCAGGCCGATGCCTGCGGCGCGGACCAGTGACGCGCCGCGCATCGCGAGCAGCAGGCACGCCATGCCGGCGTAGGCCAGCGGCCACCATCCCCGGTCAGGAAACGCGAGACTCGTCGCCCAGCCACCCACGCCTGCTCCGACCAGCACCAGCCCCGGCGGCATGAGGCCAGGCAATGAGGCGCCACCGTTGCGGCGTCGCGCATTCACGCGCTCGACCTCCTGCCGGGGCGACCCGGCGCGGACACGAAGCTCCCCGCCGGCCGTACGAGCTGGACCGGGCCGCGTGTCCGACAAGGAAGGCCGTTCGGGCCCCGTGCTCACCCGGCGCCTCCCGATGGGTCGTCACGCACCTGCCGGGCGCACATCGGCGTCGGCCGGTCCTCAGACGCCGGCATAGGAATGCAGGCCCGTGATGAACAGGTTGACGCCGACGAAGTTGAACCAGAAGGCGGCGTACCCGGCCAGGGCCAGCCACCCGGCCTTCCTGCCGCGCCACCCGGCGGTGGACTGTGCGTGCAGGTAGGCGGCGTACAGCACCCAGGTGATGAAGGCCCAGGTCTCCTTGGGGTCCCAGCCCCAGTACCGGCCCCAGGAGTCCTCGGCCCAGATCGCGCCGGCCAGCACGGCGAACGTCCACACCGGGAAGGCGAACAGGTGGGCGGTGTGGGCGAGGCGCTCCAGGGTGGCGGCAGCCGGCAGCCGGCCGGCGTAGCCGCGGGTCGCCTGCCCGCCGGCGTCGCGCGCGTCGGCGCGTCGGCGCAGTAGGTACAGGCCGGTTGCGGCGGCGCCGACGGTGAAGACGCCACCGGCGATGATCGCCGCCGCGACGTGGATGACCAACCAGTACGAGTTCAGCGCCGGGACCAGGTCCCCGGCGGGGGTGTAGAGCACCGTCACGGCCAGGCCCAGGCACAAGGTGACCAGAGCGAGGACCCACACACCCAGGTCACGCACCGGCTGGCGGCGGCGCAGGAACACCAGGTAGGCGGACGTGGCGGCCAGTGTGGCGGCGGTCGTGAACTCATACATGTTGCCCCACGGCACCCGGCCCGCCGCGAGGCCCCGGGAGACGACTCCGGCCAGGTGCAGCGCGAACGCGAGCGTGGTCAAGGCGGCCGCGATCCGCTCCGTGCGACGCGCGGCTGCATCGCGGATCGCGGGCCGGGCCCCAGCGGTCGGCGGCTGCGGGTCGCGAACGGCGGCATGGGCGCCGGCGGCGACCGCCTCGAGGCGAGGCGCGTCCTCAGGCACCGGGTGCGACCGGCGGGCCGCCTGGTAGGCGTAGGCGAGCATCGCCAACGCATAGACCGCGATGGCGCTGTAGATGAGCCGGTCGCTCAGCTCGGCCAGG
>Ga0209053_1001547_pt1 | contig 10518 bp, 10 predicted proteins | sample EBPBio152010_DNA_FD_185864 | JGI IMG/M metagenome (GOLD analysis project Ga0209053, IMG submission 185864) | Wastewater treatment Type I Accumulibacter community from EBPR Bioreactor in Madison, WI, USA - Reactor 1_7/15/2010_ DNA (SPAdes)... | ecosystem: Engineered > Bioreactor > EBPR >... | reverse complement strand
GACGGACGGCTCTGGGTCGGGACGGCGGACACGGGCCTCTACCGCTTCGACCTCGCCACCGGCCGCGCGGAGCAGCCGGCGACGTGGCCCGCCGACCTCCGGAGCGGAGTCGTCCGCGCGATGACCTACGGCCCGGACGGGACGTTCTGGGTCGCCGGTCCGGGCGCGACGTGGCGGCTGCGCCCTGGACGCTCCACCTTTGAGCGCGTGCCGGTCGACCCGCCGCCCGGCGTCACCCGTCCGGCGCGTGTGCTCCATCTCGCGGTCGGACCCGACTCGATGGTCTGGATGGCCGCCTACGACGCCGGCCTCTGCCGCGCGGCGCCGGGCGCCGCGCGCGTCACGTGTCTGTCGTGGCCCGGACGCGCGGACCTCACCGACCGGACGCTCTACACGCTCTATCCCGACGCCGACGGGACGGTCTGGGTGGCGGCGTGGGGGCGTGGCATCGAGCGTGTGGACCCGGCGCGAGGCGTCGTGGCGCGGTACGACTCGCACCCCGACCGTCCCCTCGGGCTTGCGGCGGCCTCGGTCACGTCGTTCTTCCGCGACCGCGACGGCCAGCTCTGGCTGACGACCTACGGCGGTGGCATCAGCCGCTACGACCCGGACCTCGACGGCAGGCGCGGCGGCTTTGCACACGTCGGCACCGACGACGGGCTCCCCGATCTCGTCACCTATGGACTGCTCCAGGCCGACGACGGCACGCTCTGGGTCTCGACGAATCGGGGGCTCGCGCAGATGAGCGCTCGCGGACGCGTCGAGCAGACCTTCGGTCCGGAGGACGGCTTGCAAGGCGACGAGTTCAACGGCAGCGCCTACCTCCGTCTCGCCGACGGCCGCATGGTGTTCGGCGGTGGGCAGGGCTTCAACGTCTTCCATCCCCGGTCGCTGCACGAGCGGGCGCCTGAGCCGCCGCTCGCCGTGACGGCGCTCCGCATCCTCGGCGCACCTGCCGAGGTCCCGCGCGACCTCGCGACGCGCGGCCTGAGGCTGCGCCACGACGAGAACGCCGTCCGGTTCGAGTTCGCCGCGCTGGACTTCACGGCCCCGCACCGCAACCGGTTCGCCTACCGCCTCGACGGCCTCGACCCCGAGTGGACCAAGGCCGGCACGGACCGCTCGGCCGCCTACACCAATCTCGCGCCCGGCGACTACACCCTCCGCGTGCGCGCCGCCAACAGCGATGGGGTCTGGACCGACCCCGGCCTGGCGATCCCGATCGTCGTCCGGCCAGCGTGGTGGCAGACGTGGGCGTTCCGGCTCGTCGCCGGCCTGGTGCTCCTGTCCGGACTCGTCGTGACGGTGCGCGGGATCGCGCAGCGCCGCCTCCGCGCCGAGGTGCGGCGCCTCGAACTCGTGCGGCGCGTCGCCGACGAGCGGGCGCGCATCAGCCGCGACCTGCACGACCACGTCGGCGCGCAACTGTCGTCGGTGCTCGCCGGCGTCGAGATCGCGCGTCTGGCGCGGAGCCGCCCCGACATCACCCCGCTGCGCGATCCGCTGGACGCCGTCGAGCAGGACGCGAGGGAGACGATGCGGCAGCTCCGCGAGACGATCTGGGCACTGCACGACGAATCCGTCACCGTGGGCGACTTCGCGGCGCGGGTCGAGGCAGACCTCCGGGGCCGCGTCCAGGGCCGCGATCGTCCGGCGGTGCGCGTCGAGTGCCGCTCCGACCCGACACGCGTGCTCGGCCCGGCGGCGGCGCTGCACCTCTTCCGGATCGTTCGCGAGGCGGCCACCAACAGCCTCAAGCACGCCGACGCGACCCATCTGACGGTCGAGATCGAGGACGACGCCGAGGGGCGACTGTGCGTCTGCGTGCGCGACGACGGCGCCTTCGCGGGCGCCAGTGGCGACGGCGCGCTCGGGGCCTCGGGGTTCGGGTTGCGCTCGATGCGCGACCGCGCGTCGTCCCTCGGGGCTGAGTTCGACCTCGACACCGCCGACGGGACGGCGGTGCGGCTCCGCGTGCCGGGGGAGCGCCTGCGTGCCGGCGTCGAGCGCTAGGCGGCGCTCCGCACGCGGCGCACGTCGCGCGCGAGCAGGCCGGCGCGGCCGCCGCCGACGCTGAACTCGACGGTGTCGCCTGCCGACAGTGGGCCGGCCTCGTCGGGGCGGACGACGAACGGGAAGCGGTCGTCGCGCTGCGCGGGCGTCAGGTAGCCGGTGCCGCGGCGCGGGTCGTAGGTCTGGACGGTACCCTGGATCATCACGGGTGAGGGAGAGTGACGGGACTCGGTACGGGGGGAGTGCCCGGAGGGTACACCCGCGACCGTGGAGGTCCGCCGAAGGTCGTGGGAAGCGACGGCGAGGGCGCTACCTTCGCGGCCCATTCGCCCGCACGGCCCTGTCTACGATCACCGTCGCCCGCAAGGGTGCCCAACTCGCCATCGCCGCGGACGCACTGACGACATTCGACGAGACGCGCCTCCCGCCGGAGATGGACGCCGCGCCGGAGAAGATCCTCGCCGTCGAGACGCCCGTCGGGACGGCCTACATCGGCTCGGTCGGGTTCACGGCGCACCACCTCGTGTTGCAGGACGCTCTGGAGCGCCTGCCCGAGGCCGACCTGCTCTCGCGTCGCGGCATCTTCGACACGTTCCGGCGCCTTCACCCGATCCTGCAGGACGAGTACTACCTGCTGACGGAGTCCGGCGAGGACGGCGACCCGTACGAGTCGAGCCAGCTCTCACTCGTCGTCTGCGCGCCGACGGGCCTCTTCGGCGTCTACGACATGCGCGAGGTGCACGAGTTCTCGCGCTTCTGGGCGATGGGCTCGGGCTACGCCTTCGCGCTCGGCGCGATGCACGCGCGCTTCGAGACGGCGTCGGCGGCCGAGCTCGCGACACTGGGCGCCGAGGCGGGCTGCACGTTCGACCGCTCCAGCGCCGGGCCGGTCCAGACGTTCACCGTGGACCTCGTGGACGCGCCACCGCCGCGCGTCGCGCTTCCGCCCGCGAGGTCTCGCGCGCGCCGTCGGCGGACGTAGTGCGGCTGACGTAGGGCGGCGCCCGGCAGGGCGGCGCGACCGGCCCTTGCAGGACGCCGGCGATGCGCGTCGCATCTTTGGGGTGGCTCACTCCCCGCGCTCACGCGCACGATGCGATGCTGACCCTGCGAACGATCCTGTTCCCGACGGACGACTCGGTCCTTGCCGAGGCAGCCCGCCCCCTCGCCGTTCGGCTCGCCGAGCGCCACGGTGCCCGCCTGCACATCCTCCGGGTCGACATCGTGACACCCGAGATGGACGTCTGGCAGAGCGCCGGCACGCAGCCGCCGCCGAGCGTCCACGGCGATGGCACCACGGAAGTCCGCCGACGCTTTCCGCTGGCCGACGTGGCGATCGCCGGCTACGCCGATGAGATCGGCGCCGACCTGATCGTGATGGCGACGCACGGGCGGACCGGGATCGGACGCCTCGCGCTCGGCTCCACGGCCGAGGGCGTCCTCCGCCGTGCGTCGTGCCCCGTCCTGACCGTCGGACCGGAGGCATCCGTCGAACTCACGGGGCCGATCCTCGCCCCGGTTTCGTTCGAGGCGTCGACGGACGCCGCGCTCGCCACCGCCGCCGGCTTCGCGGACGCGCTCGCGACCAAGGTCGTCGCGCTCCACGTCGTGGAGCCCATCGTCTTCCCGGTGCCCTACACGATGACGTGGGAGCCGTTCGACGTCTCCACGCTCGTCCCGCACAGCGAGGCGACGCTCGGGCGATGGCTCGCGCCGGTGACCGACCAGGGCGTCGTCGCCGAGCCGATGGTGCGGCAGGGCATGGCCGCGGCGGAGATCGTCGGCGTGGCGACCGAGATCGGCGCGTCGCTCATCGTGCAGGCGTCGCACGGGCGGCGCGGCCCGTCCCGCTGGCTGCTCGGAAGCGTGGCCGAGACCGTCGCCCGCCGCGCGCCATGCCCCGTTCTCACGCTCCGGCACGACACAACGCCCATCGTGCGCACGTCGGACTCCGATCTGCTCGCCGTCCCCGCCGGGCAGTGGGCGGAGCTGTGCGACGCGCTCTCGGCGCGCGCGCGCGACGCGCCGCACCGCGTGACGGTCGTCGCGACGACCCCCGACGGCGCCGCGACGGTCCTCGACAGCGCCCCGTTCGATGGGCTGACCTACGCGGAGCGCGACGACGCGCTCCAGGTCTTCGGGGGCGCGACGGGACACGCCATCGCGCACCCGGTCGTGCTGCGAGCGACCGCCGGACCGTGGACTGCCGACGCGGCCCGCGACGCCGGCGCCACCGGCCCGTGGGTGCTGGAGGTCGTCCGCGCCGACGGGACGCGGGAGCGCATCGCCGTCGAGGCTGCCTAACGTTCGCCGCGCGGCGGACGGACGATGGTGTGCGACGCGCGGGCGGCGGCCAGCAGGTCGCCGCCCGGCGCGCGCACCTCGGCGTCGATCAGGAGCGTACGCCCCGCGCGGTGCGCGAGCGTCGCCGTCACGTCCACCGACGGCAGGTCCGGCAGCAGGGGCGCGAGGTAGGACACCGTCATCTGCGTCGTCGCCGACGGCGGCGCGACGAGGTAGCTCAGCGGACCTACGGCGTTGTCGATCATCGCCGCGACGATCCCGCCCTGGACGTGCCCCATCGGGTTGTGGTAGCGCTCCAGCACCGGCATCCGCACCGTGAGGCGCGCGCCGAGGTGAGTGTCGTCCTCGCCGGGTGCGTAGTCCACGACCTCGGCCTGCATGTCCTCGAAGACCGGCGGCGGGATCGTCAGTCCGGGCGCTGCGCTCGCCATGACCTGCATGGCGCGGAGCACGTCGGCCGGTGTGGGCTGTGCCACGTCAGGCGTCGCCGGAGGCGTCGATCTCCGCGTCGATCCGCGCCTCGGTAGCGTCGAGCAGACGCAGGCCACGCAGGCGGTTGATGCCGAGGTCAGACCCGCCGACTCGGCTCGCGGAGCGGATAAAGAGCATTGCGCCCCCATCGGCGCGCGCCTCGGCGGCGAGCGTGACGTCGTCGCGGAACGGTCCGAGCTGGATCACCGCACGCACGCCATCGCTCGTCCGCTCGACGGAGATCGTGCGACCGGTGAGCGGGTCCGACCAGTCGCGGAGCACGGCCTCGGAGGCGTCGAGCGCGCGCTCGGGCGTGGCGGCGACGGGCCGGCGCGAGCGGAAGCAGTTGAGCGCCGGACCGCACGGCGCGAGCGGGCCGTCAGCGCCGACGCCGTCGGGGCGGCTGCCGAGGACGGCGGAGGCGATGCCACCGGCGACGCCGGCCACGGCGACGGCGAGACCGGCGAGGAGCGGACGCTTCATCGGGCCGACGCGGGGATCACCGGCGTCGACACGGCGGTGGTCGGAGCGACGCCCGGCTCCGCCTCCTCGAACCCGTTCGTCTCGTTGTACTTCGACGGGCACTTGACGAGGATGCGGTCGGCCGCGAAGTGGTCGCCCTCGACGCGTCCTTCCACGACCACCTTCTCGGCGTCCTCGAAATTGGCGGGCTTCGGCGCGGCGTAGACGACCTGGCGGACGGTGCCCTCGTCGTCGCGCATCGCGAACGTGAAGCGGTTGGACGCCGGGTCGTAGTGGGAGGGGTGGTCCTCGGCCCACGTCCCGACGACGTGCGCCATCCGGCCGCTTTCGGTCGCCTGCCGGAAGTTCTCGTAGCCCGAGACGTTCTGGCTGAAGCTGGTCACGACGAAGAAGCCGAAGACGCCGACGAAGGCGAGTCCGAGCAGGGTCTGGGGTCGCATGGCGGTCACGGGGTGTGTGCGAAAGCTAGTGCTGCGCGCGCGGCGGCGGCGCGGCCTCGGCTGCGTCGAGACGCGCCTCGACGCGGCGCAGCCGGCGCTCGGTCACCGTAAGAAACAGCAGCAGTCCGATCCAGACGATGAGAACGACGCCGAGGACGACCGGCAGCTTGTCCGCAGCCAGCATCGCGGTCTCGAACGGCTCCGACGCGGCTGTCGGCGCGGCGTCGAGGACGGCGATCGCAGTGTCTTGCAACGTGTCTTGCAGCGCGAGCATCAGGAGAGCGTGGCAGTGGGGGCGGGGGCGGACGCCTCGGCGAGACGCTCGGCGCGGGCCTCGGTGACGCGCACCCGTACGCGGAGCGTATACAGCCACCACCCGAGCAGCAGGAAGCCGACGGCCGAGGCGTAGAAGACCCAGCGCATCTGCGGCGCGATGTCCATCTCGCTGAACGCCGGATTGCCCTCGGCGCCGGGGTGGAGGCTCTGCATCCTCCGCGGCAGGACGTAGGTCAGGAACGGCATCGTGGACGTCGCGAAGAGGGCGTAGGCCGCGCTCAGGCGCGCGCGGCGGCGCGGCTCGTCCACGCTCCCGCGCAGGATGAAGTAGGCCCCGCCGATGAGGAGCTGGACGGCCACCATCGTCTGGCGCGGGTCGCCGTTCCACCACACGTTGGCCTCCTCATACCATGTGAAGCGGCTCCAGAGGATGCCGGTGACGAGCGCGATGCCGCCAGCGACGGTCGAGACGAGCCACGCGCTCTCGGCGCGCAGGTCGTGCAGGGTGCGGCCCGTCGCGAGGAAGCGCGCGCTGTGCCACGCGCCGGCGAGCGCGAAGGCGTACAGCACGAACCACATCGGGACGTGGAAGTAGAGGTTGCGCGCCGTCTGCTCCAGGATCGGCAGGTTCGCGATGTCGCCGGTGAGCGCGAGCACGAGCACGACGGTGACCCAGACGGCGACGACGACCGTCGCGACGCGGTAGGCGCGTCCGTAGCGCGGGAGGGTGAGCGGGTCGGTCATGCCGTCGGGGGCGGGGCCGGGCGAACGCCGAAAGGTGGTGCGAGTCCCCCGCGCCGGCGATGAATCCGGCGGGGATTGCCGGCCTCGGCGTCGCCGGAACCGCTTCCGGACGCCGCCGGAACCGGGCGGCGGGGACGTGCCGGGCTACCTTCGCGCTCGCTCGTCCAGCCCGGTGACCCGATGTCCCGCCCCGTCCGCCGCACCCGCATCGTCTGCACCATCGGTCCGGCGACCGCCAGCGCCGAGGGCGTCCAGGCGCTCGTCGCTGCGGGGATGGACGTCGCCCGGCTCAACTTCTCGCACGGCACGCACGACGACCACCGGCGCGTCATCGAGTGGGTGCGCGACGCGGCCAAGGCCGCCGGGCGCGCCGTGCCCATCTTGCAGGACCTCCAGGGGCCGAAGATCCGCCTCGGGCAGATGCGCAACGACGGCGTGCTCATCCACAAGGGCGCCCCACTCGTCCTGACGGCGGAGCCGGTGGAGGTCGGCACGACCGAGCGGGCGCACGTCAGCTACGAGGCGCTCGCCGAGGAGGTCTCGCCGGGCAACCGCATCCTGATCGACGACGGCAACCTCGAAGTCGTCGTGATGGAGGTGCTGGGGCAGGACGTGATCACCGAGGTCGTCGTCGGCGGACCGCTCCGCAGCCGCAAGGGCGTCAACCTGCCCGAGCTGAAGGCCGCGCGCCCCGGCATGACCGACAAGGACAAGCGCGACCTCGCGTTCGGCCTCGCGCACGACGTGGACTTCGTCGCGCTCTCGTTCGTCCGCACCGGGGGCGATGTGGGCGAGCTGCTGGACCGCATCCGCGACGCCGGCAAGCCGGTCGGCGTCGTCGCCAAGATCGAGAAGCCGGAAGCCGTCGAGGACTTCGAGAACATCCTCTACCGCGCCGACGGCATCATGGTCGCGCGCGGCGACCTTGGCATCGAGATCCCGATGCAGGAGGTGCCGGTCGTCCAGAAGAACCTCATCCGCGGCTGCCTCGACGCCGGCAAGCCGGTCATCACGGCGACCCAGATGCTGGAGTCGATGATCGAGAACCCGCGCCCGACGCGCGCTGAGGCGACCGACGTCGCCAACGCCGTGTTCGACGGGACCGACGCCGTGATGCTCTCGGGCGAGACCGCCGCCGGCAAGTACCCGATCCGCGCCGTCGAGGTGATGGACGAGATCATCCGCACCGCCGAGGGCAGCCGGCGACTCCTCGGCGGGCGCGAGGCGGCCGACGTGGTGACGCATCGCGCCGACCGCGTGACGCAGGCCATCTCGTTCACCGCCGTGCGCCTCGCGCAGGAGGTCGGCGCGGTCGCGCTCTGCTGCCTCACGCACAGCGGATCGACGGCGCGCGCCATCGCGCGCCACCGGCCCGACGTGCCCATCTTCGCCTTCACCGACGACCCGCGCGCCGTCGGCCGGATCGCGCTGACGTGGGGCGTCCAGCCGATCCAGATCGAGTTCCAGAAGCAGACCGACGACGGCATCCGCGCGATCCACGAGGCGCTCCTGGAGCGCGGCCTCGCGCGGCGCGGCGACAAAGTCGTCATCACCGCCGGCCTCCCCCTCCCGGTGATGGGCCTGACCAACATGGTCCACGTGGCCACCGTCGGCACGGGCTGGAACTGAGCGTTTGTGCGGGATGGGCATCGTGAGCCGGGTGAGCACGTGCGTCCCGCGGACCCCGCTCACCCAGCTCACCACCCTCCGTATCCTGTCCCACCGACCGCCGCCTCCGTGATGACCGACAAGATCGCCTTCGAGGGACTGGCCTACGACGACGTGCTGCTGGTGCCGGCGCACTCCGAGGTCCACCCGCGCGACGTGGACACGCGCGCCCGCCTGACCCGCACGCTGCGCCTCGGGCTGCCGTTCGTCTCGGCGGCCATGGACACCGTCACCGAGGCCGACCTCGCCATCGCGATGGCGCGCGAGGGCGGGGTGGGAGTCCTGCACAAGAACATGTCGCCCGAGCGGCAGGCCGCCGAGGTGCGCCGCGTCAAGCGCTCGGAGAGCGGCATGATCCTCGACCCGGTGGTCCTGACACCGGCCGACACCGTCGGCGACGCGCGCGAGCGCATGGCGCGCTACTCCATCGGCGGCATCCCGGTCGTGGACGCCGACCACCGGCTGGTCGGGATCGTCACGAACCGCGACCTGCGCTTCCAGCCCGACAACCGGACCCGCCTCGCGGAGGTGATGACCACGGGGGCGCTCGTCACGGCGCCGGTCGGGACCACGCTGGACGACGCGGAGCGCATCCTCCAGGCCCACAAGATCGAGAAGCTCCCCGTCGTGGACGCCGACGGGACGCTCCGCGGCCTCATCACGTTCAAGGACATCCAGAAGCGCAAGCGCCACCCGAACGCGAGCAAGGACGCCTACGGGCGCCTTCTCGTCGGCGCGGCCGTCGGCGTGGGCGGCGACACCAACGAGCGCGTTGAGGCGCTCGTCACCGCCGGGGTCGACTTCGTCGTGGTGGACACCGCGCACGGTCACTCGGCCGGCGTCCTCGCCACCGTCGAGCGTCTCAAGAGCGAGCACGGCGACCTCCAGATCGTCGCCGGCAACGTGGCGACCTACGAGGGGGCCGAGAGCCTGATCCTCGCCGGCGCGGACGCCGTCAAGACAGGAGTCGGGCCGGGGTCGATCTGTACGACGCGCGTCGTCACCGGCGTGGGCGTGCCGCAGCTGACGGCCGTGATGCAGACGGCGGCGTCCGCTCGCCGGTTCGACGTGCCCGTTATTGCAGATGGCGGCATCAAGCAGACCGGCGACATCCCCAAGGCCATCGCCGCCGGCGCGAGCACCGTCATGCTCGGCGGCCTCTTCGCCGGCGTCGAGGAGAGCCCCGGCGACACCGTCCTCTACGAGGGACGCCGCTACAAGGCCTATCGCGGCATGGGCTCGCTCGGCGCGATGCAGGCCGGCTCCAAGGACCGCTACTTCCAGGACGCGGAGGACGACCTCCAGAAGCTCGTCCCGGAGGGCATCGAAGGACGCGTTCCGTTCAAGGGCTCGCTCGCCGAGGTCGTCCACCAGATGACCGGCGGCCTCCGCGCGGCGATGGGCTACTGCGGCTGCGCTACGCTCGATGCGATGCAGGAGCGCGCCCGCTTCACCCGCATCACCGGCGCCGGCCTCCGCGAGAGCCACCCGCACAGCGTCACGATCACGCAGGAGGCCCCGAACTACTCGGTGCGAGGATGAAGCGCGAGGCGGGAGGGGTGTCGGCTCCGCGTCTCGAGCGCATCCGCCGGCTCGCCCACGAGGCGAGCGCCGAGGCGGCGTTCGTGACACACCCGCCGCACGTCCGCTGGGCGACCGGCTTCACCGGGTCGAACGCCTTGCTGGTGGTGACGGGCGCCGACGCTCACTTCGTCACCGACGGACGCTACCGCGATCAGGCGGCCGATGAGGTCATCGGCGCGACGGTTCACGTCGCGCCCGGGCCGCTCGCGGACCTCGTCGCGGCCGATGGTCTGCTCGGCGAGGCGGCCTGCGCTCTCATCGACGCAGGGCACACGACGGTCGCGCAGCTCGACGGCTGGCGCTCGCGCTTCCCCTCGGTCGACTTTCTTGCGCGCGACGGCTGGCTCGCGCCGGCCGTCGCGGTCAAGGACGAAGCGACTGTTGAGGCGATGCGCCACGCGCAGGCGGCCACGGTCCGCATCTTCGAGGACCTGCTAGGGTGGATCGCCGTCGGACGCTCGGAGCGTGAGGTCGCCGCGTGGCTCGTCCACGCCCACCTTTCCGCCGGGGCGTCGGCGATGTCGTTCGACCCCAT
>Ga0209053_1001546_pt1 | contig 10525 bp, 7 predicted proteins | sample EBPBio152010_DNA_FD_185864 | JGI IMG/M metagenome (GOLD analysis project Ga0209053, IMG submission 185864) | Wastewater treatment Type I Accumulibacter community from EBPR Bioreactor in Madison, WI, USA - Reactor 1_7/15/2010_ DNA (SPAdes)... | ecosystem: Engineered > Bioreactor > EBPR >... | reverse complement strand
AGCGGCGATCAGCGGCACCATCGCCGTGCGCAGCATCTGGATGCGGCGGTTGAGCGAGGTGGCGGTCATGGACTGCCCTTCAATGGGAATGCGGGCGCTCATGACGCACGCTCCCGCGCCTGCGCAACCGCCGCCGCGTCCTCCATCCGCATCCCGAACTCGTGAACTTGGGGGTGCAGCTCCTCCACCACGTCGCGCACCAGGCTGCGCCCGCGCAGCAGGTGGCGACCCAACTGCTCCACGAACTGCTCGAACCGCGCCTTGCCCTGGGCGCGGGCGGCCTCTTGATGCGCCTCGGGAACCGGCGTGCTCACGGTCAGGTAGTAGCGGATGAACAGCGCCAGCGTTTCGATCTGGATGTTCTGGTCGCGCTCCAGGCGCTCAGCCTGGCGCGAGAGACGATCCAGCCGCTTGGCAATCGCCGCCTCGCGCTGGTCGGCGGCATCGGGCGACAGCCACGATGCGAGTGCCGCTGCGACGATGGACGACTTGGACACGCCTTTCTTGGCGGCCAGTTCGTCCAGACGCCTGGCGTGCTCAGGTTGAATAAAAAGATTCAGGCGGTGCTGGCTCATAGCTCGATTCCGTCGTTGGGGTCGAGGGAAGCCAGCCGGGCCGTGCGCTGCATGGCCGGATCAAGCTGGCGAGGAAGGGGAAGTAGTAGGTCGTCGTCGTCGAGCAGCGCGAGGTCGGTGGAGGGAGCGGCCAGCCCGGGGTCGTAGGCGACGGCCTCAGTTAGCTCGGGCTGACGGCGTGGGCCGCCGTCGGATGCGGCAGCGAAGCCTTCGGCGGCATCGGCAACAGGTGCGACCGGCACGGCGGGAAGCGCCAGCCCGCTCCAGTCGTCGAGCCGCGAGGGAGGCACGTCGGCGTAGTGCCCATCCGCAAGCGAAGGCGGCGGCAACACGCGACACTTGAAATTGGCGTCCGTGTAGTAGCGCAGCTTCTTGGCCTTGATCGGTGGCAGGCTGGACACCATCACCACCGATTCATCCGGCGGAAGCTGCATCACTTCGCCCGGCGTCAGCAGCGGACGGGCCGTTTCCTGGCGCGACACCATGAGGTGCCCCAGCCACGGCGCCAGTCGGTGGCCCGCGTAGTTGCGCTGCGCGCGCAGTTCGGTCGCGGTGCCCAGCGTCTCGGAAATCCGTTTGGCGGTGCGTTCGTCGTTGGTGGCGAACGTCACCCGGACATGGCAGTTGTCGAGGATGGAGTGGTTCTGGCCGTAGGCCTTGTCGATCTGGTTGAGCGACTGCGCGATGAGGAAGCTGCGGATGCCGTAGCCGGCCATGAAGGCCAGCGCCGTCTCGAAGAAGTCCAGACGTCCGAGTGCCGGGAACTCGTCGAGCATCAGCAGCAGCTTGTGGCGGCGTTTGATGCCGTCGGAGCCGTCGAGCGATTCGGTGAGGCGCCGCCCGATCTGGTTGAGGATCAGGCGAATGAGCGGCTTTGTCCGCGAGATGTCCGAAGGCGGCACCACGAGATACAGCGATACGGGGGATTCGGCCGCGATCAGGTCGGCGATGCGCCAGTCGCAGCACGAAGTGACTTCCGCCACCGTGGGGTCGCGGTACAGGCCGAGGAACGACATGGCCGTGGACAGCACGCCGGAACGCTCGTTGTCGCTCTTGTTGAGCACTTCGCGCGCCGCCGAGGCCACCACCGGATGCGGCCCATCGCCCAGGTGGTGTGTGGTCATCATGCGGTGCAGGGTCAGCTCGAAGGGACTGGCCGGATCGGACAGGAAGTTCGCCACGCCGCGCAGCGTCTTGTCTTCGCCCGCGTAGAGCACGTGCAGGATGGCCCCGACCAGCAGCGCGTGCGAGGTCTTTTCCCAGTGGTTGCGCTTCTCCAGCGCGCCCTCGGGATCGACCAGGATGTCCGCGATGTTCTGCACATCGCGCACTTCATGCGCGCCGCGCCGCACCTCCAGCAGCGGGTTGTAGGCGGCCGACCGGCTGTCTGTGGGGTTGAACAGCAGGCAGCGCGAGAAACGCGAGCGCCAGCCGGCGGTGATGCTCCAGTTCTCGCCCTTGATGTCGTGGATGACGGCGGACGCGGGCCAGGACAGAAGCGTCGGCACAACCAGACCGACGCCTTTGCCGCTGCGCGTGGGCGCAAAGGTCAGGACGTGTTCCGGGCCTTCATGGCGCAGATACTGGCGATCGTGCTGGCCAAGGAACACGCCGGTCGACTGCGTGAGGCCGGCCTTGCGAACGTCTTGCGCACTCGCCCAGCGGGCCGATCCGTAGGTCGTGACCAAACGCGACTGCCGCGAGCGCCAGATCGACATGCCGATGGCGACCACCACCCCCAGCAAGCCGCTGCCACCCGCGATGGCGCCGCCCGTGTCAAAGACGCGCGGCGCGTAGGCGTCGAAGAGGAACCACCACTCGAACAACCGCCAAGGGTGATAGACCGGCGTGCTGAAGAAATCGAACCAAGGCGAGCCAAGGCGTAGCTGATAGCCCAGGGCCGCTGCCGTCCATTGTGTGGCTGCCCACACGCCAGCGATCACGATGCCGAACACGACGGCGATCTGACCGAACAGCACATTCGTCCCTTGCATGCCCCTGCCTCCATTTACGACACAACGACGTGCCGCAGGCATCAGGATCAGTGCCGCAGGGAGTGCCGGTCAAAGACTGTTATCGTGAGAACGGTCGAGAAAAAAGCAAGAATTCGCGCCGGGGCGCAGCACGTAAAACCGCCGCAAGCGCGGGCGCATTGCGGCGTGTCAAGCAAAAAGCGAATGGTGCGTGGCCCACCGGTCACGATCGGCAATTGGGCAGTTAGAACTTGGGTGGTTCTTTCGGCGGTGTGTAGGGTACGTTGCCATTCCCGTAGAAGCGTTTTCGCGTCGCCTCCGAGACACGATTGCACAGCTCATCACCCATCTTGGCCCTCTCCAGCCTGCACTGCTCGCGCAGCGTCTTGAGGCGCTCTGGATTGGCAGCCAGCGATTCCACAGTTTCCATCGCGGCTGACTCGGGTTTACCGCAGGCGACAAGAACAATGGCGGCGAATGCCGCAAGCATCACTGAATCACGCATCACACACCTCCCCGAATGGTGGCCGCATCACCGCCTGTCGAGCCGATAAGCTGAAACCGCTCGATGAAGCGCGCCAGCACCTGAGTCGGTTCAGTATCCCGACGCAGCAGGTAAGTAGTCAACATCGGTGGCCTGCCTGCCAAGGGGCGGGCCACCACGTTCAGTTCGCGGCTGGATGCAATGTGCGCAGCGCCTGCCAGCCCCAGGGCCAGCCCAGCGGAAACCAGCGTCATCATGACCTCGAACGTCGCCACCCGTTGCGCGATCAGCGGCTCCTGCGCTGTCTGCTGGCGCAGGAAGCGATCCACCTGGCGCGCGTGCCCTTCGCAGCTTGCCGGATCACCCAATGCCAATGGGTAGCGCAGAACCTCATCCAAAGGGATACGTTTGAAGGCCAATACGGGGTGGCGTGCCGGCACCGCCACCATCAGCTGATCGTCCCAGGCTGGTTCTACAAGGATGCCATCGCCCGCATCCTCGGCCATCGAGAATCCGGCGTCGTACAGGTCGTCATGCAACCCCTTGATCTGCTGGGCCAAAGGCACCTCGAACAGCCGGATTTCCACCTCCGGGTCTTCTTCGCGGCTGCGCGCGAGCAAGGCCGGAAGACGTGAAGGAGTGATGCCGTCGGACAAGGCGATACGTAACTGACCGTCGAACCCGTTGGCTGCGGCTTGCACACTGTCGCGCGCCTGCTCCAAAGCGGTGAAGACACGCTGCACATGCTCCAGGAACAACCTTCCAACGCGAGTCAGCCGAGTGCTGCGCGTAGTGCGGGCGAACAGCATCACGCCCAGTTCTTCTTCCAGCTCCTTGATTGCGCGCGACAACGGTGATTGCTCGATATGCAATTTCTCGGCCGCGCGAGCAAAGTGAAGTTCCTCTGCGACTGCGATAAAGCAGCGAAGGTGGCGTAATTCCATGAATCAATCCTGCTGGTATTTCAAGCTAGCGCGGCTTGCGCATCAACACATATACAGCGGGAATCACGAACAAGGACAGCAATGGTGCCGTCACCATGCCTCCGAGCATAGGCGCCGCAATGCGGCTCATGACCTCCGAGCCCGTGCCACTACTCCAGACGATGGGCACCAGGCCCGCCAGGATGACCGCTACGGTCATGGCCTTGGGTCGCACGCGCAGCACGGCGCCTTCCCGAATCGCGTCCAGCAGTTCTGGCAGCGTCGGCCTGCGGCCATCAGGGCAGCGTTCCTCCAGGGCGTGCTTCAGATAAATAAGCATGACCACGCCGAACTCCGCCGCTACACCCGCCAGCGCGATGAACCCGACCCCTGTGGCGATGGACAGGTTGTAGTTCAGCAGATACAGGAACCAGATACCCCCTGTGAGAGCAAACGGTAAGGTGGCCATGATCAAGCTCGCCTCGTCCACGCGCCCGAAGGTCAGGTACAGCAGGATGAAGATGATCAATAAGGTGGCCGGCACCACGACCTTCAGGCGCGCATTGGCCCGCTCCATGTACTCAAACTGCCCAGAGTAGGCAATGCTCACCCCCGGCTCCAGTTTCACCTGACGGCTGATCGCATCGCGCAGCTCGTTAGCCACCGAGGCCAGGTCGCGCCCGCGCACGTCAACGTACACCCAGCCGGACGGGCGCGCGTTCTCGCTCTTGAGCATGGGCGGGCCATCGGTGATGGCGATGCGCGCCACCGTGCCCAGCGTGATCTGTTGCCCCATGGGGGTGAAGATGGGCAGTTGCTTCAGCCTTTCCGGTGAATCCCTCCATTCACGCGCGTATCGCAGATTGATCGGGAAGCGCGCCAGCCCCTCCACGGTCTCCGACACGTTTTCGCCACCGACGGCACCGGCGACGACCGCCTGGACATCGGCCACGTTCAGCCCATAGCGCCCCGCCGCCACGCGGTCGATCTGCACGTCCACATACCGGCCGCCGGTCAGCCGCTCCGCCAACGATGACGACACGCCTGGAATGCCCTTCGCGACCTGCTCCACCTCTGCCACGATGCGATCGATCACATGCAGGTCGTTGCCCGTCACCTTGACGCCGATCGGACTCTTGATGCCGGTAGCCAACATGTCGATGCGGTTGCGGATCGGCGGAATCCAGATGTTGGACAGGCCGGGGATTTTCACCGCCTGATCCAGCTCCTCGATGAGCTTCTCGGGCGTCATGCCGGCGCGCCATTGCTCTCGGGGCTTGAGCTTCACCGAGGTCTCGAACATCTCCAGCGGCGCGGGGTCGGTCGCGGTTTCCGCACGACCCGCCTTGCCGAACACGGTTTCGACCTCGGGCACCGTCTTGATCATGCGGTTGCTGAGCTGCAGCAGCTCCGTGGCGCGTTGCGCCGACAGCCCCGGCAAGGCCGAGGGCATATAGAGCAGATCCCCCTCATCCAGCCGGGGCAGGAATTCGCCACCAAGCCGGGCCAGCGGCCAGGCCGTGGTCGCCAGCGCCAGCACCGCGATCAGCAAGGTTGCCTTGGGCCAGCGCAGCACCCATTCCAGGCTGGGCCGGTACACCGCAATCAGCATGCGGGTGATGGGATTCTTCTGCTCGTCGGGAATGCGTCCGCGAATCCAGTAGCCCATGAGCACCGGGATCAGCGTCACGGACAGGCCCGCCGCCGCCGCCATGGCGTAGGTCTTGGTGAACGCCAGCGGCCCGAACAGGCGTCCCTCCTGGGCTTCGAGGGTAAAGACGGGGATGAAGGACAAGGTAATGATGAGCAGCGAGAAGAACAGCGCCGGACCGACTTCCTCCGCGGCCCGCGTGATCACCTCCCAGCGTTCCTTGCCTTGCAGCCGCTGATCCGGATGCGCGTGTTGCCAGGCTTCCAGCTTCTTGTGCGCGTTCTCGATCATGACCACGGCCGCATCCACCATCGCGCCTATGGCGATGGCGATGCCGCCCAGCGACATGATGTTGGCATTGATCCCCTGGTAGCGCATGATGAGGAAGGCCATCATCACCCCCAGCGGCAACGAAATGATGGCCACCAGCGCCGAGCGCAGGTGCCACAGGAACAGCACGCAGACCAGCGCCACCACCAGAAACTCCTCCCCTAGCTTGATGGTGAGGTTGCGGATGGCGCGCTCGATGAGGGCACTGCGGTCGTAGGTGGTGACGATCTCCACCCCCTGCGGCAGGCTGGCCTGCAGCTCGCCCAGCTTGGCCTTGACGGCGGCAATCGTCTCCTGGGCATTCTTGCCCGAACGCAGGATGACCACGCCGCCGGCGACCTCGCCCTCGCCATCGAGTTCGGCGATGCCGCGCCGCATCTCCGGCCCGATCTGTAGCGTGGCCACGTCGCCCAGGCGCACCGGCACACCGCCGCGCGCCACCAGCGGTACTGCACGGAAATCATCCAGGGTTTTCAGATAGCCGCTGGCGCGCACCATGTATTCGGCCCCCGCCAGCTCCAGCACCGAGCCGCCAGTTTCCTGATTGGCGGCCACCAGCGCCGCGCGCACCTGCTCCTGGCTCAGTCCGTAGGAGGCGAGCTTGACCGGGTCGAGCACAACCTGGTACTGCTTGACCATGCCGCCCACCGAGGCTACCTCTGCCACATTGGGCAGGCTCTTGAGCTCGAACTTCAGAAACCAGTCCTGCAGCGCGCGCAACTGCGCCAGATCGTTCTTGCCCGTGCGGTCCACCAGTGCGTACTGGAAGATCCAGCCCACCCCCGTGGCATCCGGCCCCAGGGCCGGCTTGGCTGTGGCCGGCAGGCGTCCCTGAACCTGGTTCAGGTACTCCAGCACCCGCGAGCGCGCCCAGTACAGGTCAGTGCCATCTTCGAACAGGACATAGACGAACGAGTCCCCGAAAAACGAAAAGCCGCGCACCGTCTTGGCCCCCGGCACCGACAGCATGGTCGTGGCCAGGGGATAGGTGACCTGGTTTTCCACGATCTGCGGCGCCTGGCCGGGGTAGCTGGTACGGATGATGACCTGCACGTCGGACAGGTCCGGCAAGGCATCCACGGGCGTGCTGCGCACGCCCCACACCCCCCAGGCCGTAAGCATGGCCGTGGCCAGCAGCACCAGAAAGCGGTTCGCCACCGACCAGCGGATCAATTTGGCAATCATGGCTTGATCCCTTCGATGGCGGTGATCACGTAGTCCTCTCCCTGCTTGGAGAAGGTGAAGCGCACCTGTTGCTTGGGTGCCAGGCCTGCGGCGAGGCGGGGGTCGGCCAGCTTGAAGCCCATGGTCATGGCGGGCCACTTGAGGGCGGGGATGGCGTCATGCGCCAGCGTCAGCTCGGCAGTGGAGACTTCTTCCACCACACCGCGCACCGTGTAGGCCGGGGCCGCGCCATGCGCCCCATGCTCCGGCGTCGCCCCCGGCGCTGCGGGCAACAGGCCGCGCAGGCTGGCCTCGGAGTCGATCAGGAACTGTGCCGAGGCCACCACCTGCTGCCCCGCCTCCAGTCCACCTTGCACCACGAGTTGGTCGCCGATCTCCGCCCCCAGCTGCACCTCCACGGGGTGGAATTTGCCAGGGCCATCGACCACATAGGCCAGGGCGCGCTTGCCGGTGCGGATGACGGCTTCGCTGGGAACCAGCAGTGCGGGCTGCTCGCGGCCCTTGAGCGTGATCTGGCCGGACATGCCGGCCTTCAGGCGCTGGCCGGGGTTGGCCAGTTCCAGCCGCACGCGCACCGTGCGCGTGTCGCTGTTGGCCTGCGGCAGGATGCTCACGATGCGCGCCCGCAGCACCTCGCCGGGAAACGCCGCCAGGCGCACCTGGGCTTCTTGCCCCAGTTGCAGCGGGCCGCTTTGCGCCTCGGGTACTGCGGCCTCGATCCAGACGGTGCCCAGGCCATTCACGCGCGCCAGGCTTGCGCCCGCAGAGATAGTCATGCCCTGGCGCACCATGAGCTCGGCCACCAGCCCGCCCTGGGGCGTGGTCACGGTGTAGACGCCCCTGGGCTCGCCCGTGCGCTCCACCCGGGCCACCAGGGCCTGCGGCATGCCCAGCAGCAGCAGCCTTTGCCGGGCGGCCGCCGTCAGCGACTCATCCTTGAGCGCACGCACCGCCAGAAATTCGCGCTGCGCCGCCACCCATTCCGGCAGCAGCAGATCCGCCAGCGGCGCGCCGGCCGCGATCACATCGCCCGGCGCGCGCGCATAGACCCGCTCCACAAAGCCGGCGGAGCGCGCCTGCACGATGCTGACATCGCGGTCGTTGAGCAGCACCGTTCCCACCGCGTCCACATCGGAGCCTATGGCGCGCTGCACCACCTCGGCCGTGCGCAGACCCAGCGCCTGCACGGTCTGGGCCGATACGCTCAGGCCCACGCTGTCCTGGGCATCCTCGTCGGCATACTTGGGTACCAGATCCATGTCCATGAAAGGAGACTTGCCGGGCTTGTCGAACTTCTGCGTCGGCGACATGGGGTCGTACCAGTACAGCACCTTGCGCTCGGCCGCCGCGCCGGCTTGGGGCGCTGCTCCGTCCACAGCATGTGTGCTGCTGCGCCATTGGGACAGGCCCCAACCCGCGGCCACGCCGATGGCGATCAGCGTCAGGCCCGCGAGCGATTTTTTCAGAGAGTTGTTCATGGTTGTGAGATCCGTTAATCAGCGATCAGGCTGTTCAGGCGCGTCGTCACGCCGTCGCGCTGGGCTTGCAGGTCGATCAGGCGCAGGCGCGTCTCCAGCACCTGAGCGCGGGCGCCGAGCACGGCGCCCAGGTCGCCCTTGGCGGCCCGGTAGTTGCCCAGCGCGAGCTCCGCTCGCCCCTGCGCCAACTGCAGCCCGGTGGACTTGAGGCGCTCGATCTGGCTGTCCAGGGCCTGCAATTCGGCCGCGCTGTCGTCAAGCTCCTGCAAATGCCGCCGCGCCACGTCTTCCTGCTCGGCTTCCAGGCGCTCCAGCTCGCGCTGCTTGGCCTGGATCATCGGGGTCTGGCGTCGATCCTTTTGCCATGGCAGATCGAACGTCACCTGGAACGACACCATGTCGCCCCATCGACGATCGCGTCGGCTATAGGCAATTTCCCAGGACCAGTCGCCACGCGATTCCGACTGCGCCTCGTGGGATTCCGCCCGTGCCATGCTTTGCATGGTCGGGTACAGCGCCAGCTCGGCGTGGCTGGATAGCTCGGCGCGCAACTGCGCAACGGGATGGATGAGCGGTCCGGTGCCGCCCTGTAGCGATTCGTCGGCGCGCGGCCCGACCCAGCGCCGCAGCATGGCTCGCGCCTTGGACCGGTCGCGTTGCAGGTCGTCGCGCCGGTCCGACAGCGCCAGCGCCTCCTGCTGCGCGGCCAGCAGGTCGCCTGCCTGGGCCGATCCGCCCGCCACCCGCGCGGGCAGGCTGTCTTGCAGGCGCTGGTTCTCCGCCAGCAGCTCCGTCAGCAACTGTTCCCGCTGCTCGACTGCCTGCGCGGCGATCCAGGCCAGACCGAGTTCCTGCCGTATCTGCAGGCGCTGCAGCACCAGCGCCGCGCGTTCGCGTTCCACGCGCGCCTGGGCGCTGGCCACCTTGGCCGCGCGCTTGGCCTGATTGGGAACCTCCTGCATCAGGGCCAGGCGCTGCCCGGTCATGGACTCGCGCGTCAGGCTCCAGCGGTCCATGCCGCTGATGGGGAGGTTTTCAAGACCGACGGAGAGCTTGGGATCGGGTAGCGTGCCGGCGGCCTTCTGCGCGGACTCGACCGCGTCGATCTGCAATCGCTGCGCGGAAACCCGCGGGCTTTGCTGTTCAGCGATTTCTCGTGCTTCGGCAAAGCTGAGCGCGTAGGTCCGGCTGGCGGCGAACATGCTGCCAGCCAGGGCAATGCTCAAGATGCTCAGTCGATGTATCCATGTGCGGCGCGGGATCGCACGCAATACGCCATGTCCAGGCGCGGGGCGACGCTCGCCGGGAGCGCCGGAGGAAGAAATAAGCATGATGGTCCTCGAAATTGATAGCCACGAAGTCACGTGTTCTGCCGTGCCAATGCACGACGGGCACGACCTAGTGTGTCAATTGCGCAGGACTTGGAAAGTGAGATAGAGGGGGAGAGAGCCCGTTCGGTGGTCGAGCCACGCTGGGTCAAACCTGGCGCCGGTCGATGATTGCGGGTCGGGCACCACGGGAAGCAGGTAGGCAATCCAGACCGCATGGGCCGCCGCAATAGATGGAACGTCCAGCCCTTGCGGAGACGGCGCGGGCTTGCCGTCACCGCTGCAATGGGCACGGCATAACTGCGGAGACTCGTCGTCCATCGTCCCTGGCATGGCATGGCAGTCCGGCATGGCGGACATGCCGGCGGCTTCGTCCATGGCCATGCCCGCCATCTGCATCGATGCCGCGTGCGTATCCGCATCCAGCTTGGGGCAGGCATACATCGCCAGCGCCATCTGCGAGAACAACAAGGTCACGATGAGGCCGCCGACGATTCGGCGGCCCCATTGTGTGACGATGCGTCGGATGGAAACCATGGTGGGATGTTCGCTGTGCTGGATGTGTGACAACTTGCCGCGGATCAGAGAGCCGTCCCAG
>Ga0209053_1001543_pt1 | contig 10550 bp, 9 predicted proteins | sample EBPBio152010_DNA_FD_185864 | JGI IMG/M metagenome (GOLD analysis project Ga0209053, IMG submission 185864) | Wastewater treatment Type I Accumulibacter community from EBPR Bioreactor in Madison, WI, USA - Reactor 1_7/15/2010_ DNA (SPAdes)... | ecosystem: Engineered > Bioreactor > EBPR >... | reverse complement strand
GGGCAGTCCGTCCAGCACCTTGGCGAGGCCGGGCGCGTCGACCTCCCCGCCGCGCATCGTTTCGTCGCGGTGGATGCCACCGGCGATGAACAGGCTGTCGAAGCCCATCAGGCGCGCCCCGGCGAGGTCGGTGCGAACCGCGTCGCCGATCACCAGCACCTTGGCGGGCTCGACCGAACGGCCGCCACGCGCATCGGCAGCACCCGCCAGCGCAAGGTCATAGGCGGGGCGATAGGGCTTGCCGGCCCAGGCGACGGAACCGCCGAGCTCCTCGTAGATCGTCGCGAGAGCACCGGCACAGGGCAGCAGGTCCTCACCGACATGCACGACGAGATCGGGATTGCCGCAGATGAAGGGCAGGCCGCGCCGGGCGAAACGCTCGAGCAGCGGCCGGTACTGCTCCGGCGTCTCGGTGCGGTAGTCGTTGAGTTCGGTCGCGACGACGACATCGGCCTCGTCCTCATCGACGAGCGTGACATCGAGCCCGTCGAACACGGCCCGGTCGCTCTGCCAGCCGATATGATAGGCTTGGTTGTGGTGGCTCTGAGCGATCAGGGCGCGCGTGACGTCGCCGGAGGTCACGAGCCGGTCCCAGGCCTCACGCGGTACGCGCTTGGCGTCGAGCAGCCCGGCGACCTGCTGCGACGGCCCCGGCGCGTTCGAGAGCAGCACCACGGCGCCCCCTCGCTCGCGATAGGCCATCAAGGCCTCGCAGGCCGGCTCCAACGCCCAGAGCCCGTCATGCACGACGCCCCAGACATCGCTGATCAGCACATCGTAGCGGGCGAGGAGATCGCCCGCCCGCTTCAGAACCGGAACACTCATCAGGAACGCGCCTCCGCGGCGATGCGGGCCTCGACATCGGCACGGCGCGGCAGCGGCGCGACCGCGCCATAGCCCAGCGTCGAGAGCGCCGCCGCGACATTGGCGTAGGCGCCGGCGGCGAAGGCATCACCCGTCCGCAGGTATTCGGCGAGGAAAGCGCCGTCATAGCAATCGCCCGCGCCAGTCGCGTCGATCGCATCGACCTTGATCGGCCGGAAGCGCTCGCGCCGCACCGGCGTCGCCACCAGCGAGCCCTCATGGCCGAGCGTCAGCGCGACCACGCGCGCACCGAGCCCGAGATAGAAATCAACGATGGCATCGGGATTGTTCAGGCCGGTGAGCTGCGTCGCATCGTCGAGGCCGGGCAGGATGATATCCGCCGTGGCACAGGCGGCATGGATGATCGCCCTGGCGCGGGTCAGCGGCCAGAGCTTCAGGCGGAGGTTCGTGTCATAGGCGGTCAGAACGCCGGCCTTGCGCGCGGTATCGAAGGCGTCGAACACGGCATCGCAGGCGCTGGCCGAGATCGCCTGGCTGATGCCGGAGGCCTGGATGATCCGGGCGGAACGGATCAGCTCGCGCGGCAGGTCGCGCGGGCCATAGAGGCTCGCGGCCGAACCGGCGCGCAGATAGGAGAAGACGTGTCCGGAGGGGCCGTGATCGACGAAATAGAGGCCTGTCGGCGCGCTCGGATGGGTCGCGACATGGCTGTCGTCGACGCCCTCGCGCTTCCACAGGCCGCGGATCGAATGGCCGGCGCTGTCATCGCCGAGTGCACCGAGATAGCCGACCGACACGCCCTGGCGCGCCGCCGCGACCGCACAGTTCGAGGTGTCGCCGCCATGGCCGAACAGGAAGGCGCCGCTCTCGGCACGGGTCGCATTGAACTCGCCGAGCGGTTCGCCGAGGCAAAGAAGATCGAAGCGGCTGTCGGTCACGTTTCAAACCATTCAGATGGCGCGGGAACGCCGGGAGCACCGTCTTCCTAGAGCATCGAATGGCAAAGTGAAATCCGGTTGTCGGCGAAGAGTTCGGCAGCCGGGAATGCCCGGCCTCAACCACCTACTCCGCCGCTTCCCGCTTCGGGGCCGCGCTCATGAGCCTGTCGGCCAGAGAGACGATCTCCTGGCGCAAGGCCGCGTGATCGAGCCCTTCGCCTCCGGCACGGCGCAGGGCCGAAATCTCGTCCATGAGTTGGGTGCGATCGGCGCGGGCCTGGGTCAGCGCGCCCTGAAGCGTCTGAAGCTCGGCCCGCAGCATCTCGACCTGGCTCTCGCGTTCATTCTGGGCATCCTGCAAGGCCGTGACCTCCTCCCGGTTTCGCCGCTTGGCGGCCTCATGGTCATCCTTCGCCATGGCCAGCGCTTGTTCCAGCGTCTCTTGTGCGTCCCTGGTAACGGCGTGTTCGGCCTCTTCCTGCCGAAGCCGCGTTTCGAGCTGCTGCGCCGCCGCGCCCGTCGCGCTGGCACGGGCATCGGCCGCGGCAAGTCCAGCCTCGGCCTGTGCGGCTCTCGCACTGTAGGCATCGGCCCGCACCCGCTCGCCATCGCGCTCGCCGGTCATCGCACGAAGTTTCGCCTCGCTGCCGGCGAGACGCTCCTCGGTCGCCGCGAGCTTGCCGGCGAGTTCGTCGCCCTTGGTCTGCAGCACCATGATGCGGGTTCCGTCCTCGACCTGCGCGACGCGCAGCTTCTCGGCGTCGCTGCGGCTTTCGGCCAGTTCCCGCTCGCGCTCGGCCAACAGGGTTTCGATCCGCCCGACGGTCTCGCGCTCCCGATCCAGTTCGCCGCTCCGCGCCACCAGATCGGCGCCGGTGCCGGTCAAAGCCGAACGGGTCTCTTCCAGACTGCGTTCGAGGCTCGCGAGATCCGCCACACGCTTTTCCAGAGTGGCCGTCGTTTCGCCATGGCCACTGCGCTCGCTCGCAAGCGCGGCCTTGGTGTCGGCAAGCTCGCTGCGTGTCGTCGCCAGATCGGTTTCGAGCTCGCCGATGCGGCTGTCGCGCTCGCCGAGTTCGCGTTCCTGCCGGCCAATCGTCATGTCGCGCCGGCCGACCTCCTGCATCGCGCCGGCCCTCGCGGCGAAGCCGCGCTCGGCATCCTGCTCGACTGAGCGCATGCGCAGGGCAAGCTCGGCGCGCAGATGGTCGCGATCGGCGGCAATTTCGGCAAGCGAGAGCGGGAATGCCGCTTCGGCCCGCTTGCGCGCCAGCCTGTCGGCCCGCCGCGCCAGCGCCGGCACGGCCGCCAGGGCCAGCAGAGCGGCGCAGAGGAAGCCGAGCGCGAACAGCATGGCGGCTTCGATCAAGTCTCAGAACTCCCGGCTGAGGGCTGAGGTCGAATCTGCCATGGCAGCGGCGTCATGGCCAGAGAGCGTCGCCCGAACGTGACGGCGCTATGTCCTGCCCAAGCAATCGCCGCGACTAGAACGGGTTCCAGGTCGCCTGCGGCGTGAACTTGAGATAGCCGAGATTGACGCCGAGACGCCAGCCGACACCGGTGCGGATCGGAACGACCATGATGCCGCCCGCCGTCAGCGCGGTGAAGCCGAAGCCGCCGATGAAATAGGCGGAGCCGTCGATGCCGGCGAAGCGCTGATAGAGCGCATCGACCACCGGCAGGTTATAGACCAGCATCATCGTGCGGGCGCCCTCGCCGCCGAAATCGAAGCCGATCGAAGGTCCCTGCCAGAAGACGCGGCGGTCGCCGGCATTGCGCGTGTAGAGCTGGCCCTCGCCGTAGCGCAGCCCGCCGACGAAGGCGCCGGAGGCTTCCTGGCCGAGGACATAGCCGTTCGGCTCGCCCCAGCGGCGCACCGCCTCTTCGATCGTCAGCGCGAGACCGCGCGAGACGTTGCCGAAGAACTTGTGGCCGGAGCCGACGAGTTCGTTCTGGCTGAACGACTGCTGCTCGTTGTATTTCTGGGCGAGCGCCGGAAGCGGCATCCCGCTCAGGCTCGCGCCGGCCACGGCGAGACCGCCCGTGATCAGGTTGCGGCGGGTCTGGGTCATCAGCGACATCTCCAGGCAGGGCGCCAGACAAGGCAGAGCGCCGGGGCGGTTCGATCGTCCGTCCGCTCGGCACCGGTGGCGGCTGCACGGCAGCCGGCTCGGGATGGATGCGATACGGGCCGGGGGGCAGGCCGATCCTGGGCCATCCGCCGCCCGACCGAACGTCGAATCACGACGATCGGCGAATGCGAATCAATTCGGTAACGGATTTGATACGCCGCAAATCTATCCAAGGCGTGAAGATTCCGGAGAGCCGTTCGGCCCGGGATGGGACCTCAATGAGGATTTGATGCGATGAAGGCCGCAACAAGGCAGCGTTGGATCTCGCTTGCCGCCGCCTTCCTCTCGCTCTCCGTGGCTGGGCAGGCTGCCCGCGCCAGCACGCCTTCGGCGGTGCCGGCTGCGGCGATACCCGTGCCCTTCCCGGCCATGCCGGACCTGCCCTCGCTCGGCGAGGTGATGCAGCGGGACCTGCACAACGGGCTGGCCATCAGCGGCTTCGACCCGGTCTCCTATCGGCTCGGCGCGCGTCCCATGGCCGGGCGCGCCGAATACGAGCTGATCCAGGATCGGTTCGTCTGGCGCTTCGCTTCGCAGGCCAATCTCGAAGCCTTCCGCGACGCTCCGCAGGTCTACGCGCCCGCTTTCGGCGGTTTCGACCCAACCGGCGTCGCCAATGGCGCCGCCGTCGAAAGCGATCCCAGCCAGTTCGCGGTGATCGGATCGCGGCTTTATCTGTTCCGCTCGGCCGAAAACCGCCAGCGCTTCCTGCGGGAAACCGGCTTGCTGGCTCAGGCCGAAAGCCGCTGGAACGCGGTGCTGCGCTTCGTCGCCCGCTGACTGCTCGGCCTCAGCCGCCGCAATCCCCGGCGATGGCCTGCCGCGCCAGCTTTTCGCTCGAAGCCGCCACGAAGGGCGGGTTGCGGAACTGCCGCTCGCTGCGGCCGTAATCGGGCAAGGCGCCGTCCAGAGTGAGGATGATCCCGCCCGCCGCGGAAAGGATGGCGTCCCCGGCCGCGATATCCCATTCCATCGTCTGGCCGCAACGGACATGGATATCGGCCTCGCCCGAGGCGATCATGCCGAACTTCACCGCCGACGAAACCGGAATCCCCTCACTGCAGCAGAGCACCGCCGCGATGCCGTCGCTGCGGCCGTCGCCGTGGAAACGGCTGACCAGCGCGACCGGCCCCTCGTTCGGCACCGCGCGAACGCTGGTCCGGCGCGCCTCGCCCAAAAGGCTACCGTCCGGGGCGAAATCCTGTTCATAGGCATGGCTGCCGGAGAACCAGAGCCGCCCTGTGGCCGGTGCCGCGATCGCGCCCGCGATCGGCCGGCCGTCACGGACCACGGCGATCGCAACGCAATAGCTGTCGCCGCCCGCGAGGAACTCGCGCGTGCCGTCCAGCGGATCGAGCAGAATGAAGATCGCGCCGGGTGTCGGATTCTGGGCGGTCTCCTCGCTGACGATCGGAAAACCGGGCAGCAGGCGCATCAACGCTTCCTTGGCGGCGTGATCGGCCGCAAGATCGGCCGAGCATACCGGCGAGCCGTCGCTCTTGAGCGTGACATCGCGCGCTGCCCGCTTCGCCAGCAGGACGGCCGCACTCAATCCGGCAGCTTCCGCCAATTTGCGCCCCAGCCCGTCGCGGTCGCGCAGGCGGGGATCGTCATGGCCGATCATCGCGGCCCATCCTTCTCATAACCGCCCCGATATGGCGATTAACCACATGAAAACCAAGATAGCAGCATATCGAGTGACAACGACGCCTCAATTCCGGCGCATCCCCGTTTCCAGGACCTCGCCCCCATGACCGACATCTCGCTCGAGCCGCTCGATCTGGCTGCGCTTCTCTGCAGCCGCGTCTGCCACGACGTGATCAGCCCGGTCGGCGCGATTGTCAACGCTCTCGAGGTTCTGGAGGAAGACGATCCGTCGATGCGCGATTTCGCGCTGGAGTTGATCAAGAAGAGCGCGCGGGCCGCCTCGGCCCGTCTGCAATTCGCCCGCCTTGCCTTCGGCGCCGCCGGTTCGGCCGGCGCGATGATCGATCTCGGCGATGCCGGCAATGTCGCGAACGGCTTCCTCAACGACGAGAAGCTCTCGCTCGACTGGGACGCCCCGCGCGCGCTTCTCCCGAAGAACCAGGTCAAGCTCCTGCTCAACCTGCTGGTCATCGCGACGCAGGCCGTGCCGCGCGGCGGCAAGCTCGTCTCGCGCGCGAAGGTCGAAGGCGAGCAGGGCACGTTCGACATCACGGCGACCGGCTCGCATGCCCGGATTCCGGCCCATGTCGAGGAACTGCTGGCCGGGCGTTCGGAAACCGGCACGATCGACGCTCATGCCGTCCAGCCGCTCTATACCGGCATGGTCGCCCGCGCAGCCGGGATGGACATCACCTTCGCGATCGACGGCGATACGGTGACGATCAAGGCCACCAAGGCCGCCTGAACGATCGTTACCGGTCGAGACGCGATCTCAACCGATCATAAACCGTTCTCCTGCTTTAGTTCCTGCAGCGTTCCGCGTTGAGTGAAGTTTCTGCATGGACGAGCTGCTGCAAGAGTTCCTGACGGAGACCGGCGAGAATCTCGACACGGTCGATCGGGAGCTCGTTCGCTTCGAGCAGGCCCCGAACGACCGCGACATCCTGAGGAACATCTTCAGGCTGGTGCACACGGTCAAGGGTACCTGCGGCTTCATCGGCCTTCCGCGGCTGGAGGCGCTGACTCACGCGGCCGAGTCGGTGATCGGGCAGTTCCGCGACGGCGCCACCGTCAATTCGATCGCCGTCACCGCAATCCTGGAGACCATCGACCGGATCAAGGATATTTTGGCCGAGCTCGCCGAGAAGGGGCAGGAGCCCGAGGGCAACGACGAAGCGCTGATCGGCGAGTTGTTCGCGCTGGCCGAGCACGCCAAAAGCGAGCTCAGGCAGCAGGCTCCGACGGAAACGCCGCTCGACCCGGTCGCCGCCTATCTCGCCCGCCATGGTCAGGCCGCTGTCGTCCCGGCAAGCGTCGAGGACGTCGTCTTCCAAAGCGCACCCGGCCCGCAGCGCGGGCGCGATGGCCGCATCGAAGGCAGCGAACCCGCGGCCGCGGCGACAGAGGATTCCCCAAGTCCGTCGCGCAGCGGCGGCCCGGCCACGCTGCGCGTGAATGTCGACACGATCGAGCATCTGATGACGATGGTCTCGGAGCTCGTGCTGACCCGCAACCAGCTTCTCGAAGTCGCAAGGCGACAGGAGGATGCCGGGCTCAAGGCCCCGCTCCAGCGTCTCTCGCTGATCACCGCCGAGCTGCAGGACGGCGTGATGAAGACGCGCATGCAGCCGATCGGCAACGCCTGGTCGAAGCTGCCGCGCATCGTGCGCGATCTCAGCGCCGAACTGGGCAAGCGCATCGAGCTTCTGACCGAAGGCGCCGAGACCGAGCTCGACCGCCAGATCCTCGACCTGATCAAGGACCCGCTGATCCACATGGTCCGCAACTGCGCCGACCATGCGATCGAGCTGCCGGCCGACCGGCGCCAGGCCGGCAAGCCCGATCACGGCACGATCCGCCTCGCCGCCTATCATGAGGGTGGTTCGGTCACGATCTCGATCGCCGATGACGGGCGCGGCCTCGATATCGAGCGCATCCGCAGCAAGGCCATCGCCAAGGGCCTCGCGACCGAGGCCGAGCTGGAAAGGCTCAGCGACGCGCAGATCGGCCGTTTCATCTTCCATCCCGGCTTCTCCACCGCCGATAATGTCACAGCGGTCTCGGGTCGCGGCGTCGGCATGGATGTCGTCAAGACGAATGTCGATTCGATCGGCGGCACGGTCGACGTCGCCAGCCGCCCGGGCCTCGGCACGACCATCACCATCAAGATCCCGCTCACGCTCGCGATCATCTCGGCGCTCATCGTTGTCGCCGGCGAGGATCGTTATGCGATCCCCCAGATCGCGGTGCGCGAACTCGTCCGGGCGAAGGCTGGCGACGACAATCGCATCGAAGAGATCAACGGAGCGCCGGTCCTGCGGTTGCGCGGGCGCCTGTTGCCGATCGTCTCGTTGCCGGGGCTGATGGCCTGTCCGGGCCGGGAAACCGCCAGGCGTGTGGATGGCGAAGGCTTTATCGTCGTCACCCAGATCGGCGAGCGGCAGTTCGGCATCCTCGTCGACAGCGTCTTCCACACCGAGGAAATCGTGGTGAAGCCGATGTCGAGCAAGCTTCGCCACATCCACCTGTTCTCCGGCAACACCATCCTCGGCGACGGCACCGTCGTCCTCATCGTCGACCCCAACGGCGTCGCCCGCCTGGTCGGCGCGACGACGTCCGAGGACGCGGAGGAGGAGCCGCGCGAGGCGGCGGTCCAGGTGCATCGCGGAGAGCGCGCGACCATGCTCGTCTTCAGAGCCGGCGCCGGCAGCCTCCAGGCCTTGCCCCTGTCGCTCGTGACGCGGCTGGAGGAGATCGAGGCCGGCGAGTTCCAGCGCAGCGGCGGCCGCACCCTGCTGCATTATCGCGGGCGCCTCGTCCCGGTGACGCCCGTCGCGGGCACGCAATTGCGCTCCGAGGGCATCCAGCCGCTCGTCATCGTCTCGAACGGCGACCTGACCGTCGCGCTCGCCGTCGAGGCGATCGTCGATATCGTCGAGGATACTTTCGAGCTCGAGATGGCAGCGGCCGACGCACGCGGCATCATCGGCTCGGCCATGATCCGAGGCCGTGCCACCGACATCCTCGATCTCGCCCACTACCTGCCGCTGAACGAGCCCGGCTGGTTCGCGGCCGGGCGTAGCGCGGAGCTTCCCGGCCGGATCCTGCTGGTCGAACCGTCCGACTTCCTGCGCGACATGCTGAGCCCGGTGTTGAGAGCCTCCGGGCGGATCATCGCGCCGATCGCCGATTTCACCGAGGCAGCCCTGGCCACGGCAGGCGAGCCGATCTTGACCGCATTGCTCGATCTCGACCGCGACAGCGAGGCCGCCTTCGCCTTCGCCGCCCTCCTGCGTGAGCGCGCCAAGGGCGAGCGCCTGCGCATCCTCGGCCTGACGACCTGCGCCACGCCCGACCTGCACATGCGGGCGGTCCAGGCCGGCCTCGACGACGTCATCGCGAAATTCGACCGCCGCGCCCTGCTGAGCGAGCTCAATACGGCGGGCGCCGACCTGAGGCATGCGGCATGATGTCGAGCGAACAACAGGCCCCCTCCTCCGCGTCCGGTTTCGGCGACTCGCTCGACTATGTGACGATCCGTATCGGCGAGCAGCTTCTTGGTCTGCCGATCGGCCGCGTCCAGGACGTCTTCATCGCCAACCGCATCACGGTCGTCCCGCGTGCGCCTGACGAGATCGTCGGCCTGATCAACCTGCGCGGCCGCATTGTCACCGCGATCTGCCTGCGCAAGCGGCTCGGGCGTCCGGTCGAGCTCAAGCTCGACGGCCAGGGCCGCCAGGAACTGACGGCGATCGGCATCGACCACGGCGGCGAGGCCTATGCGCTCATCGTCGACGCGGTCGGCGAGGTGATCCGGCTCGACCGGTCCACCTTCGAGCCGCTTCCGGTTCATCTCGATCGCGTCTGGGCGGCACTGGCGACGGGCATCCATCGTCTTGCTGACGAGCTTCTCGTGGTGCTCGATCTCGACGCCGTCCTCGATCTCGACCTTCGCAGCGCGGCCTGACGGCCGCGCCACAGTTTTGGAGACCCAGTCATGAAATACTGCCTCGTCGTCGACGACTCAGCGGTGATCCGAAAGGTGGCCCGCCGTATTCTGGAGGGGCTGCAGTTCCGCATCGCCGAGGCCGAGGACGGCGCGCGCGCCATCGACGCCTGCAAGGGCGAGATGCCGGACGCCGTGCTGCTCGACTGGAACATGCCGATCATGGACGGCTACGAGTTCCTGCGCACGCTGCGCCAGATGCCGGGCGGCAAGCGCCCCAAGGTGGTGTTCTGCACCACCGAGAACGACATCGCCCATATCGCGCGCGCCATGCATGCCGGTGCCGACGAGTACATCATGAAGCCCTTCGACAAGGAGATCGTGGCTTCGAAATTCCATCAGGTCGGCCTGCTCTGAGCGAGCGCGTCCCGATGCGGCAGCGCATCGGCATCGCTTCGCCGAGGATGCCTACGCTCAAGATGCCTGCACCTACGCCGCCGCCCCGGTGAGAAACATGCCGACCTTGTCTCCTCGCGCGCTTCCAGCAAGCCCCGCATCGCGGCACAAGACCGTGGTGATCGCCGACGATTCCGTCGTCGTGCGCGGGCTCTTCGCGCGCTGGCTGGGTGAGGCCGGCAATTTCCACGTCGTCGCGGTCGCCGGGGACGGCGAGACCGCTGTCGCCCACGCCACCCGCTTCAAGCCTGACGTGATGGTGCTCGACCTCGATATGCCCGGCGCCGACGGTGCCGCGGCACTGCCCCAGATCCTCAAGGAAAGCCCGAACACGGGTATCCTGCTCGCCGCAACGTTGAACGAGCGCAACACCCGCCTCGCCCTCGAATGCATGACGCGAGGCGCGATGGACGTGGTCTCGAAACCGGACAGCCGCAGCGGCATGACCCTGTCGCTGGATTTCCGCAGCGAGTTCCTGCTCAAGCTCGGCAACATCGTTCAGGCGCCGGTGAGGCCCGGCTCGCTCCCGCCCGAGATCGACATCGATCTGCCGCATGCCGGGCCGACGAACCTGCGCCCGCTCGTCTCGGTGATGCCGCGCTATCT
>Ga0209053_1001541_pt1 | contig 10571 bp, 9 predicted proteins | sample EBPBio152010_DNA_FD_185864 | JGI IMG/M metagenome (GOLD analysis project Ga0209053, IMG submission 185864) | Wastewater treatment Type I Accumulibacter community from EBPR Bioreactor in Madison, WI, USA - Reactor 1_7/15/2010_ DNA (SPAdes)... | ecosystem: Engineered > Bioreactor > EBPR >... | reverse complement strand
ATGGACTGGGCAATGGCAGGCTTCGCAATGGCGCCAGCGGCAAGGCCAGCACCAGCGGCAGTCAGAAACTGACGGCGCTTCATTCACTTTCTCCCTTTTTGGTTGTGTTTTAAAGGCGGTTCTCTCCCGAGCCCTTAAATTCACAGCCCGAGTTGTAGGCAAGCCTGCACTTTACGCAACCGTTTTTGCGCAAGGAAAGGGCAGCCTCCCATGCGCTTTCCTCGCATGGGGCATGAGCCTACCGCAAGTATGGCGCGGCTCAGTCAAAGACAATCCTTGGGGCAGACTTCCGCGCACCCTGCCCCTCCAGCAGGCCCCAGACCTGATCCGCAATCGCGAGATAGGCGGCGGCATGCGGGCCATCCGGCTCGGTGACGACCACCGGAAGCCCCGAATCGGAACGCTCGCGGATATTCATGGCGAGCGGGATCTCGCCGAGGAAGGGCACGCCTTGGCGGGCGGCTTCGGCCTTCGCACCGCCATGGCCGAAAATGTCGTAGCGCTTCCCCGTATCGGGCGCGATGAAGTAGCTCATGTTCTCGATGACACCGAGGATCGGCACCTCGACCTTCCGGAACATCGCCACGCCGCGGCGCGCATCGATCAGCGCGAGATCCTGCGGGGTGGAAACGATGACAGCCCCCGCAAGCGGCACGTTCTGCGCCATGGTGAGCTGTGCATCGCCGGTGCCCGGCGGCATATCCACTACGAGAACATCGAGTTCGCCCCAGGCGACCTCGCGCAGCATCTGCTGGATGGCAGAGATGACCATCGGCCCACGCCAGATCATCGCCGCCTCCTCATCCACCAGAAAGCCGATGGACATCACCTTGACGCCGTAATTCTGCATCGGGTTCAGCGTGCGCCCGCCGGCGAGCGTCGGCTTGCCGTGGATCGCGAAGAGCTTCGGCATGGAGGGGCCGTAAATATCGGCATCGAGCACGCCGACCTTGAGCCCACGCGCCGCGAAAGCCAGCGCGAGATTGCAGGAGGTCGTGGATTTGCCCACCCCGCCCTTGCCGCTCGCCACCGCGATGATGTGCTTCACTCCCTGCACCGCAAGGCGCGCCGGGCTCATCGGACCGGACGCCGCCGGGCCGGCGGGCTTCGCTGGCTGAGGTGCAGCACGCGACGGCGCCTTCTCGGCCGTGAGCGTCACCAGCGCGGAGACGATTCCCGGAACGGCCTTCGCCGCATCTTCCGCCGCCTTGCGCAGCCCTTCGGAGGCCTGAACCTGATCTGCCGCGACAGAGATCGAGAAATAGGCCTTGCCCTGATGAACGATGATATCCGACAGCGCGCCACTGCCGGCGAGCGTGCCGCCTCCGGGCATCGTGACCTGCGCGAGGGCCTCAAGGATGGCGGCTTTATCAGACATGGGTTCGGCCTTCGTAATTGTTTCCGGCGTTATGGGCCTGCCCGCCGCAAGGTCAATGAGGGAATGCGCAGAGCCGTCGCAAGGCGATGGTTCACCAATGCACCAACCTCAATTGCCAAGCCGGTTTTTCCTTGGCAGTGTCCTTGCAGGTGTGAAGGCCCATGGGCCATTCGCAACCCAACGGAAAAACAGGGAGAGTTCATCCATGACCACCAAACGCGTTCTTCTCGCGGCAGCAGCCCTGGCGATCACGGGCTTCGCCACGGGCGCGCAGGCGCAAGCGATCACCGAGATCAAGATCGGCACCGAGGGCGCCTATCCTCCCTACAACAACCTGAACGCCAAGAAGGAGCTGGAAGGCTTCGAGATCGATTACATGAACGATCTCTGCGCGAAGATGAAAGTGAAGTGCACCTGGGTGGTGCAGGATTGGGATGGCATCATCCCCGCGCTGCTTTCGAAGAAGTATGACGTGATCGTCGCCGGCATGAACGCGACGCCCGAGCGCCAGAAGCGGGTGGACTTCACCGATGTCTACACCTCGACCCCGATCGCCATGGTCGGCGCGAAGTCGATCACCTCGACCGACATCTCGCCCGCAGCCCTCAAGGGCAAGGCGATCGGCGCGCAGGGCTCGACGATCCACATGAATTTCCTCGAGGCCTATTACAAGGATTCAACGATCCGGCCCTACCCCACGCAGGAGGAAGCCAATCTCGACCTTCTGAATGGCCGTCTTGATTACATCGTGGCGGATCTCGAGGCGCTCGAGAGCTTCCTGAAGGACAAGGGCAAGGATTGCTGCAAGATCGTCGCCGAAGTGAAGCGTGACGCGGCCATTCACGGTCCGGGCGTCGGCATGGCCATCCGCAAGGAGGATGCCGCGCTGAAAGCCATGCTGAACAAGGCGATCGCGGAATCCAAGACCGACGGCACGCTCGACAAGCATGCCATGAAGTGGCTGGGCAAGAAGGCAATCCAGTAAGGCCGGTTTTTGCCTGAACCCATGAGGCGGGGCTGAACCGGCCCCGCCTTCCCTTGTGACGGCCTGCCCGCGAGGCCTCCCCCCGCATGGAAAAATACCTCTCCCTGCTCTCCTTCGGCGATACCGGCTGGGGCGATGAACTGTTGCAGGGCGCGCTCGTCACCATTTCCATCGCGCTCGCCACCCTGCCCTTCGGGCTGGCGCTCGGGCTGCTGGTGGCTTTGGCGAGTCGCTCGCAATCGAAAATCATTTCGGGGCTCGCGACGCTCTACACCACTGTGTTCCGGGGCGTGCCGGAACTGCTCACGCTCTACATCATCTATTTCGGCGGGCAGATCCTGCTGCAGCGGCTCTGGAGCGGGCTCGGCTTTTCCGGCTCGCTGTCGATCTCGCCCTTCCTCGCGGGCATGATGGCTCTGGGCCTCGTGCTGGCGGCCTTTTCGTCGGAAGTGTGGGTGGGCGCGCTCAACTCCATCTCCAAGGGCCAGCGCGAGGGTGCGGCGGCGCTCGGCCTCACGCGCGGGCAGGCCTTCCGTCTCGTGGTGCTCCCGCAGCTCTTCCGCGTGGCCCTGCCCGGCCTTGGCAACAACTGGATGGTGCTGCTGAAGGAGACCTCGCTGGTCTCGGTCATCACGCTGCAGGATGTGATGTTCATCGCGACCCGCGCGAATGTGGCAACGAAAGAGCCCTTCCTGTTCTTCTCCGCCGCACTTCTCATCTACCTCTTCTTCTCCATCCTCTCGGCCTGGGGAATCGGTCGCATGGAAATGCGCGCCAACCGGGGTTTCGCGCGATGAGATGGTGCGAGGCTCCCGGTTTCTACATCGGCCACGAGGTTCTCGAGCGCTATGGCTGTCGCATGGCCGATGGCCTGGTGCTGACACTGAAGCTCGTGGGCATCTCGTCCACTCTCGGCTTTGTGCTGGCCATCGGGCTGGGCCTGCTGCGCCTCAGGGGCCCGAAGCCGGTGCGCTATGCGATTGCCGGCTACACCACGTTCTTTCGCGGCACCCCGCTGCTCTGCCAGCTCTTTCTCATCTATTACGGGCTCGGCACGTTCCGGGTGTTCTGGCAGGATCTGGGCCTGTGGTGGTTTTTCCGCGAGCCGTTCTATTGCTGCCTCCTCGCCTTCACGGTGAATACGGCGGCCTATCAGGCGGAAATCATCCGTGGCTCTTTGCAGGCCCTGCCGAAGGGCCAGGTGGAGGCGGGGCGCGCGCTCGGCATGCGCCCAACGGCGATCTTCCTCAAAATCGAGATGCCGCAGGCGTTGCTGATCGGCCTGCGCCCGCTCGGCAATGAGCTCATCACTATGATCAAGGTGAGCGCGATCGCCTCGCTGGTGACGCTGTTTGATCTGATGGGTGCCACGCGCCTCGCCTTCGCGCGAAGTTTCGATCTCTCCATTTACCTCTGGGCGGCGCTGATCTATCTCGCGCTCGTGGAGATCATCCGGCGGGTCTGGGGCCTCATGGAAACGCGGCTGACGCGGCATATCGCGATGCGCTGACCGCCGGCACGAACAACAAGAACAGGGAAGAGAACGATGGCGAAGGTCGCATTCCTCGGGCTCGGCGTGATGGGCTATCCCATGGCCGGGCATCTCAAGAACAAGGGCGGTCACGAGGTGACGGTCTATAACCGCACCTTCGCCAAGGCGGAGGCGTGGGCCGCGCAGCATGGCGGCAAGGCCGCGCGCACGCCAAAGGAAGCCGCCGAAGGGCAGGATTTCATCTTCGCCTGCGTCGGCAATGATGACGACCTCCGCGCCGTGATGACCGGGCCGGATGGTGCCTTCCATGGCGCGAAGGCTGGCGCGATTTTCGTCGACAACACCACGGCCAGTGCGGAAGTCGCGCGGGAACTGCATGTCGCGGCGTTGAAAAAGGGCTTCGCCTTCATTGATGCGCCCGTCTCAGGCGGTCAGGCCGGTGCCGAGAACGGCGTTCTCACCGTGATGTGCGGCGGCGATGCCGAGCCCTATGCCAAGGCCGAGCCGGTGATCATGAGCTTCGCGCGGGCCTGCCGCCTGCTTGGGCCTTCGGGCGCGGGCCAGCTTACCAAGATGATGAACCAGATCTGCATTGCCGGCCTCGTGCAGGGCCTGTCGGAGGCGATCCATTTCGGCAAGCGCGCCGGCCTCGATATCGAGGCGGTGCTGGAGGTGATCTCCAAGGGGGCCGCCGGCTCCTGGCAGATGGAGAATCGCGGCAAGACCATGAATGCCGGCAAGTTCGATTTCGGCTTCGCGGTGGACTGGATGCGCAAGGATCTCGGCATCGTGCTGGATGAAGCGCGCAAGAACGGTGCGAACCTGCCGGTGACGGCTCTGGTGGACCAGTTCTATTCCGAAGTGCAGAAGATGGGTGGCAAGCGCTGGGATACGTCGAGCCTCATCGCACGGCTGGAGCGCTGATCGCCTCTCGCTGCATACAGGCGGAATGCCAAGCGCGGAATGCATGGAAAAGGCCGGGTCTCCCCGGCCTTTTGTTTTTAGCTTGGACGCATGGCTCAGCACTGCCCCATGGCGCGCTGCTTTTCGTTGCAGCCAGGACGACCTGGTGCCGGTGCTGCAGGCCGCGCCATGGGTGGCGGAGTGGGTCGCGCCATCGGCGGCGGAGCGGTCTGCCGCACCACAGGCGGTGCCGGTGGCATGGGCCGCGCGATGGGCGGCGCCTGTCGCATCGGCTGCGGCGCGTTCATCTGAGGCGAGCGCATCATCGGCGGGGCTGGGCGCGCATCCGGGCGCGGCGGGCGCACTTGCGGGCCGATAGGGTTCATCATCGGCGGAGCCGTCACGCGGCCGCCCTGTACTTGCGGCATAGGGCGACCCTGCGGCGGCGGCGGACGGAATTGCGGCTGGGGCAAGGTGGGATCACCAACCGGGCGACGCGCGGAAGGCGGATTCGCCGCGGGATCCCGCATTCCCGGCGGACGCGGCGGAGTGACCACCGGCGGATTGGGCGGCGTGAGGCCTTGCGGACGCGCGGCGGGCGCCAGCGGTCGGCCATCCGGCCCGACCTTGCCCGGCACAGGAGGCGGCAGCGTCGTAGGGCGCTGCGTCGGTCCGGTTGTGGGAGGCGCGGGGCGCAGTTCCGGACGCGCGGCGGGCGCCAGCGGTCGGCCATCCGGCCCGACCTTGCCCGGCACAGGCGGCGGCAGCGTCGTGGGGCGCTGGACGGGCGGCGGCTCGATCACCGCTTTCGGCGGCGGCTGCATCGGCGGCGGAATTGCTCCGGGACGCGTGGGGTTCAGCACGCCGGGAATGGAGCCCGGACCCGAAGGCGGCGGGGTGTTCGGACGCACCAGAGGCGGGCGATTGGTGACACGCGGTGCCGTGAGACCACGCGGATCGACGCCCGGCGGCAATGCAACTGGCCTGCGACCGAAACCCGGCTCGCGCGGCGGACGCGGCGGCGGCACGAATGTTACGTCCCGGACCGGCGGCGGGCGCCGCCACGCCCGGTTCGCGAGAATGGCCGCAGCAGTCACGCCCGCGACACCCGCCGCGATGGCCACGAGGGGCAAGCCGCGATCCTCGACGCGCGGTGGAGGCGGAGGCGGCAATTCCATAATCGCCAGGGGTGGCGGCGGCAGGAAACCCACCGGCCCCGCCCATGGTGGCGGCAGGCGATCCCATTGTTCGGTAACGACGATTTCCTCGTAGATCACCAGTTCCTCGGGCGGCGGCGGGGGGAGATCATCGTAGATCACCTCCTCGAAGGCCGGGGGCGGCGACACTGGCGCGGAGATGCGGATCAGCCGATCCTCGGCTTCCGCGGCATGCGCGCCGCGGGGATAGCGCTTGAGATAGCTCCAGTAGGCGCGCTCGGTGTTGGCGCGGCGCGTACGCTGCCAGTAGGCGGCCTCCCGACGCGCGGCGACTGTGGCGCGGGCGCGCTTCGCCAGCACATGATTGGGGAAAGCGCGAATGAAATCCTCATAAGCTGCGATGGAATCGACCTCCACGGCGCGGGCATAGGCCTGCTCCGGCGTAAGCTGGGCGATGGGCCGCTCGCGCAGCAAGGCCGCCTCCGGGGCGACGGCGGCGGCCACGCCCGGCGCGCCGGGATTGAGCACGAAGCCCTGTGTGATGCCGTTCAGCATCCACGGCGTCACGACACCCTGCGTCAGATCATGCACGCGCAGGCGCAGGCGTTCCATCATCGTCTCGACCGGCAGGCCCGGCTCGATGAGCACTTCCGCCAAGGCCATGGCGAAGGGGCTGTAACTGGTCGTGGGCAGCGGTGCCGCCCGGCCCGGCGACTGGTTGAAGCCGATCAGCGTGCCATCCGCGCGATCAGCCAGAGAGAGGCCGCGACCACCATCGGCCACGAGCTGCAACACGGGATGCTGATAGGCCGCATCGAGAAACACGAAGCGTGCGCGTGCCGGCAGGCCCGAAATCCCGCGCAGGAAATCGGCGATGCGCAGGCCCTCGGTCGCGAGATCATTGCGCTGGCGCAGCCGTGCATCGACCGGGATGAGGATGTTGTCGCCATCATCTTGCAAGGCGAGACCGGCGACATAAACCGTGATGATCGCATCCGGGCCCGCTTCCATCGCCTTGTCGGAGAAATCGCGGAACAGGGTACGGAATTCGCTCTGGTTCAGGTTCGCAGCTTCGGTCACCTCGAAGCCCGCATTCTTCAGGGTCTGCACGATGAGGCCGGCATCACCCAGGGCGGTGGGGTGCTGCGTCGCGCCATAATCGGCGAGCCCCACTACGAAAGCGAGGCGCTTGCCGGCTTGCGCGAAACCGGGCTGCAGCGCGACGATCAGCATGGCGAGAGCCAGCAGCCCCGCCGCCATCAGCCGATCAAACACACGCGGCCAAGACATGGTCGACATCCGTTGCATGGATCATCTCCTTCAACGCGTGAGAAACCACGCTTCACGCTCGTCGTTCCCGGATGAACCTCGGGCAACGGCATTCGACGCCCGAAGAATGTCGGGAACATGGTGAGAATGGGCCCGCGCAACCGGTGGCTCCTTGCGCCGGCTCAATGCCGCGCGAGGCGGGAAACCGGGCCGGCGGGCGCCCGCGCGAGCAGGTCATCACAGGACCAGCGCTTGCCGCCATCCTCATGGTTTTCCGGGTTGCCCTTGAGAATGCGCGCGATGGCGTTGAGCCGCCCGTCATCGCGCACCGAAAGGCGATATTCCTCGCCCTGCTTCTCCACCGTGAAGCAATAGGTGCGGCGATCCTTGCGGGGGCCGTAATGGTAGCAGATGGCATCACCATCGACATTCCAGCAGGCATCGACATTGAGGGTCAGGCCATTATCGCCCAGCGCCCGGCCATCCGGGGCATGATATTCGCTGAAGAGGCCTCCATAGGTGTAGGTACCGGCAACCGTATTGCCTTGAAAAGCCTCGCGAATAGCCTCAGCATTCAGCTTCTCGCCGGCGTGGGCGGGTGCCACGAGAACCAGCAGCAGAAAGAGGAAAGCTCTCACGCGGTGGCACTCGGGCGGCTGGAGACCGCGCCATGCCAGCGGCGGAGATGTTCAAGCTGTTCCGGCAGGGCGATCTTCGCGGGTTTGAGGAAATCCAGCGTCACCATCAGCGTGATATCCGCGACTGTGAAGCTGGAACCCACGAGGAAGGGTTTGTCCGCGAGTTCGCGATCGAGCAGCGCCAGCATGTTCAGCGCACGCGGGCGGTTTGCCTCGCCCCAGGCGCTCACCTGCGGCACCTCGTATTCGGCCATGGCCGGGTGCGTGTGCCGGAAGGCGGCCTGCACCGCGAGATAGAGTTCCAGCTCCACCCGCCGCTGCCACATTTCCACGAAAGCGCGTTCGCGAGCACCCGTGCCGAACAGCGGCGGATCGGGGTGAAGCTCCTCGAAATAGCAGCAGATCGCGATCGATTCGCTCAGGTGGCTGCCGTCATCGAGTTCCAGAACCGGGACGCGCTGCAGCGGGTTGCGCGCGGTGAATTCCAGCGAGCGATGGTCCATCTTGCCGAGATCGACCGGGACCATTGGCACCGTGATGCCCTTTTCCGCAAGATAGATCCGCACGCGCCGGGCATTGGGCACCCGGCCACCATCGAAGAGGCGCATCGTCGTCTCCCTGCAAATCAGCCGTAGAACGGGACCACGCGACGGCCGGCGGGTCAAGGCGCGGGATCAGGGCTGGGTTGAACTCGTGCGCTTCGCCTCGGCTTCCGCGCGTATGCGGCGGCGATATTCCGCCGGAACCTCGAAGGTGCCGCCCCATAGGCCGCGATAGGCGGCGCGGGCCTCCTTTTCCTCGGCGGGGTAGCGGCCGAAATCCACCGCGAAGCCGTTCCGCACGAGATCGGCGTTGATATCCGTGCCATTGACGCGGCAGATGACCAGCAGACGGCCATAGCGGTCATTCTCATGGCCGGTGCAGGCCGCCGGCCCACGGGCCAGCCAGCGCTGGAGCGCCTGAGTGGCCTGCCGTCCGCAAGGGATGGATTGCCCCGCAAGGTTGCAAAGCTGGCGCGCTTCGGGCGCATCGATGCCCTCAAGGCGCATCTCGCGGCCATTCACCACCAGACTGTCGCCATCGATTGCGCGCGCCGCGCCCACCACCATCTCCTCCGCCTTGCGGTTGAGGGCAGCGGCCAGCAGCACGCAGGCCGCGATAAACACGGCTGCCGAGAGGAAACGGGGGCGAAACATGGACGCGTCTCTACCCGATTCCCGGGGCCGCAGGCGAATGGCGTGCAATTTTCTGCCGCGCTCGGCGGCTGTGCCAAGCTTCGATTAAGGATTTGTCAGGCATTGTGCCAAACCGAGAGCGAGCCGAAGTTTCAACGTTACGATGCGTCATCACATCCAGACGGCTGCTGAAATCGAACGCAGGCAGGCAGAAGCTGAAAAAGCCAACGCCCGCCGGCGCGAATTGACGCGTGCGGTGCGCGACACAAGGGAGAAGATCACTTCGCTGTCCGGCCTTCGCCGTGTCTTCGAGATTGAACTCGCTCAACTTTTTGCGAAATCGCATCTCAACGCGCTCATCATCGTGCTGGCTTTCACCACGGTGATCGCTGCGGCGACCCTGACATGGGCCGCGCCAGGACGCGCGCTGGTTTGGCTCGTGATCACCAGCCTTGCCGTTGTCGGGCAGTCCTTGGTCTGCCGCGCCTTCCTGAAGCTGGAGAACCCGGCAGAAGGCCTTCAGGCCTCGATGATGCGGTTGATGCTCAGCGAGGTGGTCATCGTCTTCTGCTGGTCACTGCTGCCGCTGGTGGTGGGATTGCCCGAATCCGAAGGCCTGCGGCTGTTCCTGCTGTTCTCCATCCTGCTCTTTGCCGCGCTCTCGGCTGTGCTGTCGCATCCGCTGCCGGCAGCGGTCTATGGCACCTTGCTGCCGATTGGCGTGACCATCGTGCATCTCGTGATGGATCGGTTGCCCACCGAGCGCTTGATGATCGCCGGCCTCAGCTTCGGCGCCATGCTCCTGTTCATGATCCTCGCGAACCGCCTTTACCAGTTCACGCTGGACGGACTTCAGGCCCGCGCGGAAAAGGATGAACTCATCCACGAGATCGAACAGACCAACATCCGCCTGAAGGAAGCGACGAAGCACGCAGAGGATGCCAACGCGGCGAAATCGAAGTTCCTTGCCACGATGAGCCACGAATTGCGCACACCTCTGAATGCGATTCTCGGGTTTTCCGAGGTGATCCGCGGCGAGATGTTCGGCCCCGTGGGGAACGAGCAGTATAAATCTTACGTCAATGACATCCACGAGAGCGGCACGCACCTGCTCGAACTCATCAACGAAGTGCTGGATCTCTCGCGCATCGAGGCGGGCAAGCATGAATTGCAGGAAGAGGCGATTGACCTCGTTTCGACGATCGATGCCTGCGTGCACATGCTCGATCTGCGCGCGAAAGGGCGCGGGCTCATCGTGCGCACGGCTTATACCGAAACCATGCCGCGCCTCTGGGCCGATGAGCGCGCGATCCGGCAGGTGGCGCTGAACCTCCTGTCCAACGCCATCAAGTTCACGCCGCAGGGCGCGGAAATCGTCGTCAAGGCGGGCTGGACGGCCTCGGGCGGGCAGTATTTCTCGGTGAAGGACAACGGGATGGGCATTCCCGAGGATGAGATCGAGACCGTGCTCTCGACCTTCGGGCGCGGTTCGCAGGCCCTTAAGAATGCCGATCCCGGCTCGGGCCTTGGCCTGCCGATCGTGAAGAGCCTCGTGGAACTGCATGGCGGCGCAT
>Ga0209053_1001540_pt1 | contig 10572 bp, 10 predicted proteins | sample EBPBio152010_DNA_FD_185864 | JGI IMG/M metagenome (GOLD analysis project Ga0209053, IMG submission 185864) | Wastewater treatment Type I Accumulibacter community from EBPR Bioreactor in Madison, WI, USA - Reactor 1_7/15/2010_ DNA (SPAdes)... | ecosystem: Engineered > Bioreactor > EBPR >... | reverse complement strand
CAGGTGCGGGATGCCCTCGTAGATCGAGAGTTCGAGCATTTTCGGGTCGATCATGATCAGGCGGCATTCTTCCGGCTTCAGCCGGTAGAGCAGCGAGCAGATCATCGTGTTGATCGCGACCGACTTGCCCGAGCCGGTGGTGCCGGCCACGAGCAGATGCGGCATACGCGCGAGATCGACGATCACCGGCTCGCCGCCGATGGTCTTGCCGAGGCAGAGCGATAGCTTGAGCTTCGATTTCTCGAAATCCTCGCAGGCCAGAAGCTCGCGCAAGTAGACCGTCTCGCGCTTCGCGTTCGGCAGTTCGATGCCGATAGCGTTGCGGCCGGGAATGACCGCGACACGCGCGGCCACCGCGCTCATCGAGCGGGCGATATCCTCGGCGAGGCCGATCACGCGGCTGGATTTCGTGCCCGGCGCGGGTTCGAGTTCGTAGAGCGTCACGACCGGGCCGGGGCGGACATTGATGATCTCGCCGCGCACGCCGAAATCCTCGAGCACGCTTTCGAGCAGGCGGGCATTCTGTTCGAGGGCATCCGTCGAGATCTGCTGCACAGCCGGGCGCTTGGCCTCCGCCAGCAGCGAGAGCGGCGGAAACTGGAATTCCTCGTGGTCGAAGATCGAGATCTGGTTCTCGCGCTTCTCGCGCTTGCCGGCTTTCAGCGCGCCGACCGGCGGGGTGACGCGGGGAGCGATGGGCTCGGGAATGAAATCGTCCTCGTCCTCCGCCGGCAGCGGATCAGGATCGAAGGGTGCGGGTTCCGGGCGCGGGGCCTCGGTGCGCGATGTCTCGGCGCGGAGGTTCTCCGCGCGGGGCTGCGGTGCGGGGGCGCGCTGCTCCGGCTCCAGCATGTGCGGAGGCAGGGGCTGCCCGGCCGGGCGGGGAGCACCAGCGGGCACGAAAACCGGCTCGCGGCGCAGGCGGCTCGCGGTGTCCTCGTCGCGCTGGCGCGTGTCGAGGAACTGGCGCAGCCGGGTCTTGAGGCCGGGGCGACCAGCGCGATCGGGGATGAGGCGTGCCACGAACCCCTTCAGCATGTAGCCGAAATGCAGGAGCGCTCCGAGCATGAGAATCGCGAAGGAGGGTTCTTCGTCGCGCTCATCCTCCTCGTCGTCGAGATCGGCTTCCTCGCGCGTCGTTAGGCCGCGGAACTGCACATAGAATGCGAGTGCCAGCGCCACGCCTGCCACGAGAACCGCAAGCACGCGCACCGGGCCATCCACGGCAAGGCCGAGAATGCCGACGACCTGCAAGAGACCATCGCCCAACGCGCCACCCAGACCCGTGGGCAAAGGCCAGCGTTCGGTGGCCGGAAGAGCGGAGGCCAAACAGGCGGCGGCGAGAACGCCGATCATCGCCACAGCGAGGCGCCATTTCCAGCCGCTGGCGGATGACACCATTAGCAAACGCAAACCCATTGCACCCAGCGCGACGCCCAGCGCGATGCTGCCGAGGCCGATCAGCTGCATCGAGAGATCGGCGATCACCGCGCCCGGATAGCCCAGCAGGTTCGAGACCTTGCCCGTGCCGGTGGTCGAGAGGCTGGGATCGCCGACGGACCATGTGGCTAAAGCCAGCGCATGGGCGATCGCCACCACGATCAGCGCGATGCCCAGGGCATCCCGTACCCGCCGCGCGAAGCCTTCGCGAAGCTGGTCGGGCAAGCCGCCGAAATTCGATTGTGTCAGGCGCGTCGTCCGCATCGAATGCCGTCCCGGATTCTCGGGTTCGAGCCAGCGGAACGCGGGCTCGCCAATCTCCGGTTATCGAGCAATCGGGTTAAGGCTCTGTTTGCAAAGCAGCGTTTGCCGCACGCAAAAAAAGGCGGACCGGTGAGGGTCCGCCTTCAGTCTCGGCGGGGCGGGCGGAGGAAGGCGCCGGCCCAACCTTTGAACTTGATCTCAGAGGTTGTAGGCGCGCTCGCCGTGCTCGGCGATGTCGAGGCCTTCGCGCTCCTGATCCTGCGGGACGCGCAGGCCGATCACCAGATCCACCACCTTGAAGAGGATGGCGGAGACGATGCCGGAATAGAGCAGCGTGAAGGTCACGGCCTTGATCTGGGCCCAGACCGCTGTGCCCATCTCGTAGGTGCCCACGGTGAGTTCACCCGGCTTGGTGGTGTAATCGGGGATGCCGACGCCGCCGAGCGCGGTGTTCACGAGGATGCCCGTAGCGATGGCGCCGACAATGCCACCCACGCAGTGGATGCCGAACACATCGAGGCTGTCATCGTAGCCGAGCGCGTTCTTCAGCGTCGTGCAGGCGAAGTAGCAGACCACACCCGAGACGAGGCCCAGGACGATGGCGCCCATCGGGCCAGCGAAGCCCGAAGCCGGGGTGACAGCGACGAGGCCGGCGACCACACCCGAGGCCAGACCGAGCAGCGAGGGCTTGCCCTTACCCATCCACTCGATGACGAGCCAGGCGAAGCCGGCTGCCGCGGTGGCGACGAAGGTGTTCACGAGCGCGATCACTGCACCGGCCGAGGCTTCGAGGTTCGAGCCGGCATTGAAGCCGAACCAGCCCACCCAGAGGAGCGCCGCGCCGATCATCGTCATCGGGAGCGAGTGCGGCGCCATCAATTCGCGGCCATAACCGATACGCTTGCCGATCATGATGCAGCCGACGAGGCCAGCGATGCCCGAGTTGATATGCACCACAGTGCCGCCCGCGAAATCCAGCGCGCCCCACTTGAAGAGCATGCCGGCATCGGCGGTCACTTCATCGAGCTTCGCCTGCGCGGCGGTCTTGGCGGCGGCATCGGTGGCGGAAGCCACGGCCTTCGCGGCGTTGCCCAGCGCGTCCGGACCGGCCCAGTACCAGACCATATGCGCCATCGGGAAATAGACGATGGTGACCCAGAGTGCCGTGAAAACCAGCAGCGCCGAGAACTTCATGCGCTCGGCGAAGGCACCGACGATCAGCGCCGGCGTGATGCAGGCGAAGGTCATCTGGAAGGCGACATAGACGAGTTCGGGAATGACGACGCCATTCGAGAAGGTGGCGACGGTCGATTCCGGCGTGACACCCTTCAGGAAGATCTTGTCGAAGCCGCCGACGAAATCATTGAGGCTGCCGCCGGCCGTGAAAGCCAGCGAATAGCCATAGGTCACCCAGATCAGCGAGACGAGGCAGACCGTGGCCAGGACCTGCGTGAGCACCGAGAGCATGTTCTTCGAGCGCACGAGGCCGCCATAGAACAGCGCAAGGCCGGGAATCGTCATCAGCAGCACGAGAATGGTCGAAACCATCATCCAGACGGTATCGGCCTTGTTGGGCGTCGGCGCGGCCTCAGCGAGCGCCGGCATCGCCGAAAGCGCGAGGAGGCTCATCGCTCCGGCCACGCCCATCATTGAACGCTTGGACATCATTGGTGGCTCCAGATTTGTCGAGAAACGATCGACGGAAAGGGGTGGGATCAGAGCGCGTCGTTGTCGCGCTCGCCGGTGCGGATGCGGAGCGCCCGCTCCACCGGCTGGACGAAAATCTTGCCGTCGCCGATCTGGCCGGTGCGGGCTGCAGAGGTGATCGCCTCGATCACCTTCTCCACGAGTGCGGATTCAGTCGCGACCTCGAGCTTGATCTTCGGGAGGAAGCTCACGGCGTATTCGGCACCGCGATAAATCTCGGTGTGCCCTTTCTGGCGGCCGTAACCCTTGACTTCCGTAACGGTCATGCCGTGCACGCCCAGAGCGGTGAGGGCGTCACGCACCTCCTCGAGCTTGAACGGCTTGATGATGGCTGTGACGAGCTTCATGCCTCTCTCCAAACGGATACATCCAACAAAATTGACTGGTGCACGCGGCCCTGAGGCTGCGGCTGGAGAGCAGCTAAACAATCCCTGTGCCAAATTGTTCGAGCCCCTTGGCTCCCTGCCCCGGCAGGGGCGGAAACACGGCGCTTTTCGGTTCGGAACGAAAGCGAATCGGATGCGGAACGGTGGCAATCAGCGAAAAGGGCCCGTGCCCGGCGCTGCTTTCAGGCGCATGGCATCGCAATGCGCTGGCAAGCGCGGCAATCTGCTGAATATTTCATCGATGTCAGGATGGCCTGCCTAAATCATAGGCAGATCGATGCCAGTGAGCCCTGAAGCATCAGAAGCGCGAAGGCTCCGGCTGGATCACCCGCACCAGACCTTCCTGCATGGCCGAGGCGATCAGCCTGCCTTCCTTCGTGAAGATCATCCCGCGCCCGAGGCCGCGCGCATGGCCGGCCCAAGGGCTTTCCTGCGCATAGAGCAGCCAGTCATCGGCACGGAAATCCTCGTGGAACCACAGGGCGTGGTCGAGGCTCGCCGGCATCACATCTGCATCGGAGACGCTCTTGCCATGCACCACCATCGCGCTGTCGAGCAGCGACATGTCCGAGGCATAAGCGAGCACGGCCGCGTGGGTCGCGGGGTCATCCGGCAGCCTGCCCGTCGCCCGGAACCAGAGGTGATGATGCGTGGCCTTGCTGCGCCGGTCGAAAAAGCCGGCCGGGTCCACCGGGCGCACCTCGATCGGGCGTTCACGCCGCCAGTAGGCCGCGCGGCTGGGCGGCAGAGTGTCAAGATAGAGCTTCTTGAGGTCCGCTTCGCTGGGCAGATCATCGGGGCCCGGCACCTCCGGCATGGTCGCCTGATGGTGCAGGCCGGGTTCTTCTGCGTGGTAGGAGGCGGACATGGCGAAAATCGCCTCGCCCTTCTGGATCGCCACCACGCGGCGCGTGGTGAAGCTGCGGCCATCGCGGATGCGCTCGACCTCGTAGATGATCGGGATGGAGGGGTCGCCGCCGAGCAGGAAATAGCAATGCAGCGAATGCGGCCGGCGGCCTTCTACCGTGCGATTCGCGGCCACCAGAGCCTGCGCCACGACCTGCCCGCCATAGACGCGCTTCCAGCCGATGAGCGGCGAGTGCCCGCGGAAGAGGTTCACTTCCAGCCGTTCGAGATCAAGGATGGAGAGAAGGGTATCGACAGGCGTCATCGGAGGTCCGGGTAGCAGGAGGGGAGCGATTCTTGCGCCGGCGGATTGTGCTGCGTCAAGTCGCGCGGTCATGCGGGTTGGCATGGCTGCCCGCGCGCGCTACGTCGGGGAAACAGGAGACATGGCCATGGCGGAGCGGATCCTCATTGCGGGCGCAGGCCCGGCTGGTGCAGCCACGGCGCTCGCCATGCTGCGTGCGGGTCTGCCGGCGACTGACCTCGCCGTGCTCGACGCCATGGCGGGTATGGAAGCCAAGACGCGCGGACCGGATTCGCGCATTCTCGCGCTGAATGCCGGCTCCTGCCGTTTGCTTCAGGTGCTCGGCGTGTGGCCTGCGCTTGAGGCCGAGGCGCATCCCATGCGCTCGATTGCCTTGTCGGATACCGCGCTCGAGGCCGATATCCGCCCTCTCAGCCTCGGATTCGAGGCGGATGAGGATGAGCCGCTCGCGTATCTCGTGCCGCTGGGCCTCTTGCAGAACGTTTTGCGGCAGGCCTTGGCGGAGGCCGGGGTGACCATCCGGCCCGAGATCATCCGCTCTTTCCGCGAAGACGGCGATGGTTTGCTCGTGGAAACGAATCGCGGCCGGCAATCGGTGTCGCTGCTGATTGGCGCGGATGGCGCGCGTTCCGCCGTGCGGCGCATGGCTGGCATTCCCGTGCATGGCTGGGCCTATGGGCAGGTCGCGATCACCGGCATCGTCGAGCATTCCGGCGAACATCGAGGCGAGGCGGTGCAGCATTTCCTGCCTGGCGGGCCTTTCGCGCTGCTGCCGCTGGATGAAGGGCGATCCTCCATGGTCTGGAGCGAGCGCGCCGAGGTCGCGAAGCGCATGCTCGCCCTGCCGCCCGAGGATCTGCGCGCGGAGATCGACCGTCGCGCGGCGGGCTGGCGCGGCACGATCACCGGAATCGGGCGTATTTCCAGCCATCCCCTGTCGCTGGGGCTGGCGCGGCGGTTTGTGGGTCCGCGCGTCGCGCTCGTGGCGGATGCCGCGCATGTCGTGCATCCCCTCGCGGGGCAGGGTCTCAATCTTGGTTTCGGGGATGCCGCCACGCTCGCAGAACTTGTGATCGAGCATCTGCGTCTCGGGTTGGACCCCGGTGATCCAGCCTTGCTCGAAACCTATCAGGCGCGGCGTCGCCCCGCAGCGGCGGCCATGGCGGCGGCGACGGAGGGGATGAACCGGCTCTTCTCGAACGCGGTTGGCCCCTTGCGCGTGCTGCGCGATGCCGGGCTCAACCTCGTGAACCGCTCGGATCGGCTGAAGACGATGTTCCGGCAGGCTGCTGCCGGGCGTGGCGCGCATGAGCCGCGGCTGATGCGCGGCGAGCCGATCTGATCCGTCGGGTGGATTGTCAGTCCAGCCGGCGCGCTTCCTCGGGCAGCATGATAGGGATGCCATCTCGCACCGGGTAGGCGAGCTTCGCGGGCCGGCTCACCAGTTCCTGCCGCACGGCATCATAATCGAGCGTGGCCTTGGTCAGCGGGCAGACCAGTAATTCGAGCAGTTTCGGATCGACGCTGCGCTCGGGGCCGGATTGGGTATCGGTCATCGCATCGCTCATCGAAAGCTCCTCGGATCGTGTGCTTCTTACTGCAGGCGCGGCTCTTCGTCACCGTCCTTGCGGGCGATATCCATCTCGGTGATGGCGATGAGCATCTCCGCGCGATCCTTCAGCGTTTCCGCTTCCAGCAGCGCCTGCTTCTCGCGCACGCCATAGGGCGACATCATCGAGAGGCCGTTCACCAGCGCTTCGTTCCCGGCCTGCTCGATGGAACTCCAGTCGATCGGCACCTTGTTCGCATCCGAGAACTTGCGAAGTGCGGCGAGCATGCCCTCGCGATTGACCTCATTCTCGCCCGCGCCGGGGCTGCGATCGGCCGAATAGGGCGTAAAATCCACCTGCGCTTGCCGGAAGGGCGTGATCACCGACAGTTCTTCCACGATCCGGAAACGGCTGGTGCCCGTGAGCTGGATGAGGTAGCGGCCATCGCCGGTCTCGGCGAATTGTGTGATGCGCCCAGCGCAACCCACAGCATAGATCTGCGGCAAGCCGATGCGATCGACCACGCCCGGATCGGGCTGGATCATGCCGATCATCCGGCTGCCGGCCAGCGCGGCATCGACCATCGCGAGATAACGCGGCTCGAAAATGTTCAGCGGCATCTGTCCGCGCGGCAGCAGAAGCGCGCCGGGCAGCGGGAAGAGCGGTAGCGTGTCCGGGAGCATAAGGCCCGAGGTGCTCGACGAACTGGGCATCTCGCCTCCTCCCGGTATCTCAGGCGAACAGGGTGGCGGAGAGGCGGCGGCGACCGGCCACCGTGGCATCATCCTGATTGCCCCAGGCCTCGAAGAATTGCAGCAGCTGCTTCCGCGCGCCGTCCTCGTTCCACGTGCGATCCTTCTTGATGATCGCGATCAGGGCCTCCACGGCCTCTTCCTTGCGGCCCCGCGCATTGAGCGCGAGCGCGAGATCGAAGCGCGCCTGATGATCGAGCGGACTGGCCTCGACCTGCTTCTGCAGGGTGTTGAGATCGCCCAGAGCCTCGACCTGCTTCGCGAGATCGAGGGCCGCGCGCGCGCCGGCAATGGCGGGGTGCTCGGTCTTGTCGGCCGGCACGCGGGCCAGCATCTGCTCGGCCTGCATCAATGCACCACCGAGAATTTGCGCGCGGATGAGCCCGCCGAGGGCGTCCATGTTCTCCGGCTCTTCCGCGAGGATCCCGGCAAAGAGCTCCATCGCGCCGGCTGCATCCCCGCTTTCGAGAAGCGCCTGCGCTTCCGCGAGCAAGGCGGCGAGATCCGCTCCTGCCGGGCCCACGAGACGCTCGATGAAGCCCTTGAGCTGGCTTTCGGGCAGGGCGCCCATGAAGCCATCCACCGGCTGCCCGCGCTGGAAGGCAAAGACCGCGGGGATCGACTGCACGCCGAGCTGCCCCGCGATCTGCGGATGCTCATCGATGTTCATCTTCACGAGCTTCACCTTGCCCTTGTAGCTCGCCACCACCTTTTCGAGCACAGGCGTGAGTTGCTTGCAGGGCCCGCACCAGGGCGCCCAGAAATCGACCAGCACCGGCTGCTGCATCGATTCCATCAGCACATCCTGCCGGAAATCCTTGGTGGTCGTGTCTTTTACGAGGGCGGTGGCTTCGGTCATGGCGCGGAACCTTATTCTTCCGGCCGCAAGCGGCCTTTGTGATCTTATGTGGAATTCAAGCGGGGCGGTTGCAACCCGCCTTGCGCGATTTCAATCGGCCTGTTCGGGCGTCAGCACCCGATGCGGCAGTTCCATCACCTGCACCGCGTGCCCCGTGGCCGCGATATAGGCCAGCAGATCCTCCCGCTTCAGCGCCGTGGTGCGCGAATTGATGAGCGGGTGCACGTTGATGATCTCGTGATCAAGCAGACGCTTCTCGAGGATGAAGGTGACGAGGCCCGCCTTGTCGTTCACCAGAGCCAGCGGCGTCACGGAGCCCGGTTCCACGCCGAGATGCTCGCGGAGCAGTTCCGCATTTGCGAAGGAGAGCCGGCCCTTGGTGCCGAGCAGCTTGCTCGTGGCGTTGAGGTCGATGGGGCTGTCTTCCTCGGCGGTGATCAGGAAGAAGCGGTCGGCCTTGTCCTTCGTGAACAGGTTTTTCACGTGCCCGCCGGGCAGGGTGCCGCGAAGCTCCTGCGATTCCGCCACCGTGAAAACTGGCGGGTGCTCCACCGTGCGGCGGGTGATGCCGAGTTGATCGAGCAGGGTATAGGCGGGGGCGGAAGGGTCGGCGCTCATGCGGTTCGGTCCGGGATGATGATGCGGCCCGTTCTTTGCCCGCTTGCCGCCGGAAAGCCAAGCCCCGAGGGCATTCCCGCACTTTGCCACAAAAATGCCTCTTGCCTTTTTGTCGGCTCCTGTTCTAAAGACCGCGCATCGGCGGCAACGTCGAATGGATGCGGGTGTAGCTCAGGGGTAGAGCACAACCTTGCCAAGGTTGGGGTCAAGGGTTCGAATCCCTTTACCCGCTCCAGTTTCTCTCCAGAAACAAACAGGCATGAAAACGGGTCGCTTCGGGCGGCCTTTTTCGTTTCTGGGCTCTGTTTTGTGGTTTTCCGGATTTATTCGCGGCGCAGCAGCTTATCGGCCACGAGGCTCGAGAGCGGGCGCGGGCGGAACTCACGCGCCAGACGCGCGGGGTCGTAATCCTCCTGCACCCAGGCGAGGAAGCTCTTGCCCTTTGCTTCTCCCTCGTCGCGGAAGGCTTCGAGGAAGGCATCGAGGATGCCGGTCTGGGCATAGCGGAAATGGAGCTTCCGCAGCGTGAGTTCCTGCATCGCGCGCTTCGAGTCCGCGCCTTCCACCACCAGAAGATAGAGCGCGGCGAACAGACCGGCGCGGTCCGCGCCGGATTTGCAATGCGCGAGGATGGGATAGTCGAGGCTTGCGAAAAAGCCGGGCAGGGCCAGCAAGGTCTCGCGATCCGGTGCCTCGCGCGAGCGCAGCACAAGATCGACGACCGTGAGGCCCAACCGTTCCGCGGCATCCTTTTCAAGTTGCCATGCGCCGTGGGCGCGCCCGCCGCGCAGGTTCACGATGGTGCGCAGGCCCCTCGCCTTGAGCTTCGCCAGATCGCGAGGCGAGGGCTGTGCCGAGCGCCAGACCTGCTCACCCACACGATGCTTGTTGAGATGCAGCAGGCGCAGCACGCCGTGATCAACGAGCAGCAGATCCGCCCAGGCGCGCACCCGCTCGCGGAATGACCGGATCGGCCGATTCCAGCGGGCTTCGCGTTTCTGGAGGCGGGCAATGTAATAGGCGTCGCTGCGTTCCGGGGCGGGCATGGCGCTGCGGATAGCATCGCGGCGTGGGCTTTGCAAAACGGCATGCTCTGCGGGCGATGTCGCGCGGGCCTTCGCGCCTATATGAACCTTATTCCATGGTTCGTCTTGCTGCACTGCGGCAAGATCGCTAGAGAGCCGTCCACTGCAGAGCTTTTCCGGAGCCCCACGATGAGACTCGATGCCATCGCCATCGGCAAGAACCCGCCCGAAGACATCAACGTCGTCGTGGAAGTGCCAATCGGCGGCGAGCCGATCAAGTATGAGATGGACAAGGAAGCCGGGACCATCGTGGTCGATCGCTTCCTCTACACGCCCATGCGCTATCCCGGGAACTACGGCTTCGTGCCCCATACGCTCTCGGAAGATGGTGACCCGATCGACGTGCTCGTGGCGAATACGCGGCCGATCATCGCCGGTGCGGTCATCAATGTGCGCCCCATCGGCGTGCTGATCATGGAAGATGATGGCGGCGGCGACGAGAAGATCATCGCCGTGCCCTCGCCCAAGCTCACGCAGCGCTATGCGCATGTGCACAATTACACCGACCTGCCGGAGATCAGCTGGAAGCAGATCGAGCACTTCTTCCTGCACTACAAAGATCTGGAGCCCGGCAAATGGGTGAAGCTGAAGGGCTGGGGCGATGCCGCCATGGCCAAGAAGCTCATCCTCGAGGCGGTCGAGCGCGCCAAGAAGGCGAAGTAACTACGTCGTGTGGACAAACGGGATTCCCAAATCGCCTGATATCTGATTCAACGCTGTTCTTTGGGGAGGGCAGCGGT
>Ga0209053_1001537_pt1 | contig 10578 bp, 8 predicted proteins | sample EBPBio152010_DNA_FD_185864 | JGI IMG/M metagenome (GOLD analysis project Ga0209053, IMG submission 185864) | Wastewater treatment Type I Accumulibacter community from EBPR Bioreactor in Madison, WI, USA - Reactor 1_7/15/2010_ DNA (SPAdes)... | ecosystem: Engineered > Bioreactor > EBPR >... | reverse complement strand
CGCGTGAAGAGCGCCGAGCCATGGGTGCGGGGCAGGAGGCCCACTTCCGAAACGATGTTGCGCACATCGGTGAGGCCGCGGCCATCGATGCGGCTCTTGGTGTCGAGAATGTTCCAGCGCACGATCTTGGCCTGGAGTTCCTTGAACACGGTCTTGAGCTGTTCCTTGTCGTACTTGGCTTCACCGCCTTCCGGCGCGAGCACGCTCATCACCTTCGCCTTGGCGGCATCCACCGCCTTGTAGCGCGCCTGCTTCTCGATGATCTTGTAGGCCTCGCGCAGGTCGGTCTCGGCGATGGCGAGCATCTCCTTCTCGATATGCGAGAGATCCGGCGGGGTGAAATCGCGCGGTTCCTTCGCGGCGCGCTCGGCCAGGCCGATGATCGCCTCGATGACCGGCTGGAAGCCTGCATGGCCGTGCATCACAGCGCCGAGCATCACGTCTTCGCTGAGTTCCTGCGCTTCGGATTCGACCATCAGCACCGCATCAGCCGTGCCGGCGACGACGAGATCGAGCTTGGAATCTTTCAGCTGGTCGAGCGTCGGGTTCAGCACGAATTCGTTGTTGATGTAGCCGACGCGCGCGCCGCCCACCGGGCCCATGAAGGGCACGCCCGACAGCGTCAACGCCGCCGAGGTCGCGACCATCGCGACGATATCCGGATCGTTCTCAAGGTCATGGCTCAGCACCGTGCAGACGATCTGCGTCTCGTTGCGATAGCCCTCGATGAAGAGCGGGCGGATCGGACGGTCGATCAGGCGGGAAACCAGCGTTTCCTTTTCCGAAGGGCGCCCTTCGCGCTTGAAATAGCCGCCGGGAATACGGCCCGCGGCGTAGGTCTTTTCCTGGTAGTTCACGGTGAGCGGGAAGAAATCCACGCCCGCCTTCGGCTCCTTGGCCGAAACGACGGTGGCGAGCACGGTGGTTTCGCCATAGGTGGCGAGCACAGCGGCGTCAGCCTGGCGCGCGATGCGGCCGGTTTCGAGCGTCAGCTTGCGGCCGGCCCAGGTAATGGTCTTGCGTTGAATATCGAACATGTCTTGTCCTGTCGTGGCCGCGCCCGGCGGATCCGGCACGCAGCGTCGTGGGTTTCTCGCGAAACGGCCGAGGCGATCGGAATCGCCCGGCATGGCACTCGCAAGAGCGGCTTTCGATGAAAAACATTCATCTCGCCCGCTCTCTCTTTCTGTTCTGTTGTATTTTCTAGACGCGAACCGGTTCCCACTTCGCTTGAAAATACTCAAAACGGCGAGGCGCGCCCGAACCCATGGGCAAGACGGCGAGGGGCTTCTCTGGAATGGGGCTCTTGGCCCCGGAAGCCCCCGGCGATCCTGCCATGGACACGTCGGGTTTCGCGCGCGAACGGGGCGGACCATTCCGTCCCGTTCGAAAAAGGGCGCGAGACTCGGTGTCCCACGCCCTTGATGGTCTTAGCGGCGGATACCCAGCCGCTGGATGAGCGCCTGATAGCGGCCCTCGTCCTTCTTCTTCAGGTAATCCAGCAGCGAACGGCGCTGCGAAACCATCTGCAGCAGGCCGCGACGCGAATGGTTGTCCTTCTTGTGCGCCTTGAAGTGCTCCGTGAGATTCACGATGCGCTCCGAAAGGATCGCAACCTGCACTTCCGGCGAACCGGTATCGCCCGACTTCGTGGCGAAATCCGTGATGATCTGAGCCTTACGCTCGGCAGTCACCGACATCGAAACCTCCTTAGGTTGGAAACAGAGCCAGGCCGGGATGTCGTCCAGCAAGGCCGGGGAAACGTCGCAGGCGAGGCCCGGAACGCGTGCGGGGCTATACAAGCCTTTGGAAAAAAAGGCCAGCCTATTCTCGGACGGCCCTTAGCCGCCGAACTGGAACACGCGATGCGGGCGCAATTCCGCGCCCTGCACATCGCCGATGGCCACGAGATCGGGGCCGGAAAACACCGTCACATGGCCTTCGAGCACAGGCGCGTCGCGCCCGCGCAGGATGATGCCCTGCCCGCGCCGCAAGCGCGCGGCATCGCCGCCGGTCACCGTGATGCTGGTGAGTTCATCGAGGCCGCGTTCCACTGGTGCGATGAGCCCGGCGAGATGCGCCTCGCGCTCAGCCGGATCGGCAATCTCGCGAGTGAGATCGTCCGCGGAAACAAAAATCGCTTCGGAAAACGGCCCGACGCGCGTGCGCCGCAAAGCGGTGACATGGCCGTAGCACCCGAGCGCACGGCCGAGATCGCGCGCGATCGCGCGCACATAGGTGCCCTTGCCGCATTCGGCTTCGAGCACCGTGGTCGAATCCGTGTGGCTCGCGATGGTCAGCCGCTCGATCACCACCTCGCGCGCTTCGAGCGCGACCGTTTCGCCATCGCGGGCGAGATCATAGGCGCGCTCGCCGTCGATCTTGATGGCGGAAAACTGCGGCGGCACCTGCTGGATGACACCCGTGAAGCGCGGCAGAAGCGCTTCCACCTCGGCACGGCTGGGGCGCTTCTCCGAGGTTTTCGTGGCCGTGCCCTCAGTATCGTCGGTCGTGGTCTCGGTGCCCCAGGTCACCTCGAAGCGGTAGGCTTTCTCGCCATCCATCACGTAGGGCACGGTTTTCGTGGCTTCGCCCAAAGCGATCGGCAGGCAGCCGGAGGCCAGCGGATCGAGCGTGCCCGCATGGCCCGCCTTCTTCGCGCGGAACACCCGCTTCACGATCGCAACGGCATGGGTGGAGGTCATGCCGACCGGCTTGTCGAGGATCAGCCAACCATGCACATCGCGCTTCTTGGGGCGCGGCTGGCCGTTTTCTTTGGGATTATTCATCATTCTCGTCCGTATCGGCCTCGCGCCTGGGCGTGAGATCGCGCTTCACGCGCTCTTCTGCGAAAATCTTCTCGATGCGCGCGGCCTCGTCATAGCGGTCGTCGATGCGGAACCGCAGGTCGGGCGCGAATTTCATGCCGCGCAGGCGGCGGGACACCGCACCGCGCAGCGCCTTGGTATTGCGATTGAGCGCCTGAATGGCCTCTTTCTCACCCTTGCCACCCAGCGGCATGATGAGCGCGGTGGCGAGCTTCAGATCCGGCGACATCCGCACCTCGAGCACCGAGATGATGAAGCCATCGAGCGCAGGGTCCGGCGCTTCGCCGCGCGCCAACGCGTCGGAAAGCGCATGGCGCACCTGCTCGCCCACGCGAAGCTGGCGCTGGGAAGGGCCCTTGAGGGGCTGTGTGGGGCGCATGGAAAAATCCTTGAAAGCGGGTGGCGGGGTTTGGACCCGCGCACCCGTCTGATGTCTTCAAGCGGGGCTCAGAGGCTCCGCTTGATTTCTTCGGTGCGGAAGCACTCGATGACGTCGCCGGCGCGCATGTCTTCGTAGTTGGTGAAGGCCATGCCGCATTCCTGCCCGGCCGTGACTTCCTTCACCTCGTCCTTGAAGCGCTTCAGCGTCTTCAGCGTGCCCTCGTGGATCACCACGTTGTCGCGGATGAGGCGCACGCCCATGCCACGCTCGACCTTGCCATCGGTGACCAGACAGCCCGCGATGTTGCCAACCTTCGTGATGTTGAAGACCTGCCGGATCTCGGCATTGCCCATCATCGTCTCGCGAACGGTCGGTGCGAGCAGGCCCGACATGGCCTGTTTCACGTCATCCACGAGGTCATAGATGATCGAGTAATAGCGGATCTCGACGCCCGAACGCTCGGCGGCCTCGCGGGCCTCCTTGTGCGCACGCACGTTGAACGCCACCACAACGGCACCCGTGGCCTGAGCCAGCGTGATATCGGATTCCGTGACGCCGCCCACCGCAGTGTGCAGCACGCGGGCGCGCACCTCATCGTTGCCGAGCTTCTCGACCGAAGCGGCAATCGCTTCCACCGAGCCCTGCACGTCGCCCTTGATGACCAGCGGGAATTCCTTCCGGCCCGCGCCATCCTTGGCAGCCTTCATCAGTTCCACCAGGCTGCGGCCCGTGCCGCCACCGCGTGCGGCGGCCTTGTCGCGCTTCAAGCGCTCACGGTATTCAGTGATTTCGCGGGCGCGGGCTTCGTTCTCGACCACCGCGAGGCGGTCACCCGCCTCCGGCGCGCCGTTGAAGCCGAGCACTTCCACCGGAACCGACGGGCCACCCGAATTCACCTGCTCGCCCTGGTCATTCACCAGCGCACGCACGCGGCCCCATTCGGCGCCGGCGACGACGATATCGCCCTGCTTGAGAGTGCCGCGCTCGATGAGCACGGTCGCCACCGGACCGCGGCCGCGATCGAGCTTCGCCTCGATGACGGTGCCTTCGGCCGCGCGATCGGGGTTAGCCTTGAGATCGAGAATTTCCGCCTGGAGCTGGATGGTTTCGAGCAGCTTCTCGAGATTGGTGCCGGCCTTGGCCGAAACCTCGATCTCAAGCGTCTCGCCGCCCATGCTTTCCACCTGCACATCGTGCTGGAGAAGCTCGGTGCGCACGCGCTCGGGCTTGGCTTCCGGCTTGTCGATCTTGTTGATCGCCACGATCATCGGAACCTTCGCCGCCTTGGCGTGATTGATGGCCTCGATGGTCTGCGGCATCACGCCGTCATCGGCTGCGACCACCAGCACCACGATATCCGTGACGCGGGCACCGCGGGCGCGCATGGCCGTGAATGCCGCGTGGCCCGGCGTATCGATGAAGGTGATCTTGCCGCCGAGCGGGCTCGTGACCTGATAAGCACCGATATGCTGGGTGATGCCGCCGGCTTCGCCCTTCACCACGTTGGTCTTGCGGATCGCGTCGAGCAGCGAGGTCTTGCCATGGTCGACATGGCCCATGATGGTGACGACCGGCGGACGGGAGATCTGGTCGCCCGTCTCGTCGGCGTCGCCGAAGAGACCTTCTTCCACGTCTGCATCCGAGACGCGCTTGACCGTGTGGCCCATCTCCTCCGCTACGAGCTGCGCGGTATCCGCGTCGATCGTGTCGGTGATCTTGTGCATCTGGCCCATTTTCATGAGCAGGCGGATCACATCCACGCCGCGCTCCGACATGCGGTTCGCGAGTTCCTGGATGGTGATCGTTTCCGGCAGGATGATATCGCGCACGATCTTCTCCCGCGATTCACTGCTCTGGTGGCCCTTCATGCGCTGCACGCGCCGCTTGAAGGCGGCGACCGAACGCTGCCGCTCGTCCTGATCGGACGTTACGGAGGTGATGGTGAGGCGACCACGCGCCTTTTCCATGCCCGGCTTCGGCTTTTCAGCACGACCGGGCGCCGGAAGCTTCACATTGGCCTTGCGGGGCGCTTCATCCTCATCGAAATCGGCCGGCTTGCGCGGGGGAGCCGCACCGGGCGTCCGCTGCGGACGGATATCGCCGAATTCCGGGCTGGGTGCCGGCGGCATGCCGCCACCGAGGCGCGGACCACCCGGACCACGTGCGGACAAGCCACCGCCGGCCGGCGCCTGGCCGGGCCGGGGCGCGAAGCCGAGGCGCACCGTGCCCTGCGGACGATCGCCATCGCGGCGGGGCGCACCCTCACCACGCGAACCATCGAAGCGACGCGGAGCGCCACCCTCGCGGTTGAAACCGCCACCTTCGCGCGGGGCGCCATCACCCCGGGGACGGAAGCCACCGCCTTCACGCGGGGCTCCACCTTCGGGACGCGGACGGAAACCACCCTCGCGGTTGAAACCGCCACCTTCACGCGGGGCTCCGCCTTCACGCGGGCGGAAACCACCCTCACGCGGGGCACCCCGATCGCCGCCATCGCGACGCGGGCCATCGACACGCGGCGCACCACCATCAGCGGAACGGCTGAAATTGTTGCCATCGAGACGCGGCGGGCGCTGCCCGAAATCACGCTGGGGCGGTTCGTAGCGCGGGCGATCCGATTGTGACGGCGCAGGGCGCTGCATCTGCTGCGGCGGCGCTGCCGCCACCGGAGTCGACGGCGTGCTGGCGGCAGGCTGCGTCACCGGAGCGGATGCTGCAGGAGCAGGTTGCGGCGCGGCACGGGGCGCTTCCGGCGGGGGAGCTGCTGCAGCGGCGGCAGCAGCGGCTGCGGCCTTCTGGGCGGCGGCTTCCTGCTCGCGACGGCGCGCTTCGGCAGCGGCGCGTTCTTCACGCTCGCGGCGCTCCTGCTCCTGACGACGACGCTCATCCTCTTCGCGGCGACGAGCCTCGGCGAGAACCTGCGCGCGGCGATCAGCCTCGGCATTGGTGAGATTGTTCTGCGGTTCCGGCGAGCGCGGAGCCGGTGCTTCCTGCACGGGCGGACGCGGCGGCGGGGGAACCGGCTGAGCCTTGGGCTCGTTGAAAACGGGCTTGCCCGGGCGCACTTCGACCGGGCCGGGACGGCGCTTCACCGTCTCGACCACAACCGCATTCGTGCGGCCATGCGAGAAACTCTGCTTGACGATGCCCGTCTCGATCGGACGCTTCAGCGAAAGGGTCTTGCCCCCGCCGACCGTCAGCTTCTTGTCGCCCGACTCGTTGTTATCCGCCATTCGCTTTCCGTCGTCCTCGTAACCCGTTCCCGTCAGCCCCGTTGCGCGACAGCCGCGCGAACCGGACCCGTGATGAGCGCGCGGCCCCATGCCGCTGCCACCACGTCCAAAAGACCTCGCCACGGAACCTGCATCCGATCAGCGATCGGAGGGGTGCGTTCCGCGTCAGGATCGTGAAAAATCCAACGCCTCGGCAGGCTCGGCGTCCGGGGCGGGATCGCCCGGGGCAGCCGGGTCGCCAACCCGGAATTCGTCCAGTCGCCGCGCGCGGGCCAGAAATGCCGAACTCGCGTCCTGCGACCTGAGCGCGGCATGTATCACATGTTCACGCCCCAAGGACAGCGCTAATTCATCAGCCGAGAACGTCTGAACCAGTGGCGGATCGCCCCGGCCCGGCCCGCGGCCGCGCAAATGGCCCTGAAGGCGGCGGCGCTCGGATTCCGAACCATCCCGCGCCTGGATGAGAACGGCAATCGCGCCCTTCATCCCCTCGACCTTCTCGAAGCCCGTGACGACCGCGCCCGCCTTGTTGGCGAAAGCGAGCATCTGCAGGGCATCCTGCTTCAGAAGGCGTTCGACCTGATCGACCAGATCCGCCGGTGCGGACACCTCGGCCTTGAGCGCACGGGCGAAGACCTTGCGGCGAATGGCTTGCTCGACCATCCCCCGGTTGTTCGAAACCCAGACACCCCGGCCCGGCAGCTTGCTGCGGATATCCGCCACGACGAAGCCATCCGGCCCCGCCACGAAGCGGACGAGTTCCGCCACGGGGCGAACCGCACGCGAGACCGCGCACATCCGCGTCGTGGCAGCGCGATCCGCGTTCAGCGTTTCAGCGGGCGGGACATCGGGTTCCGTCACGCGGTCTCTTCAGCCTCCCCGGCCGGTTCTTCCTCGGCTTCTGCCTGGGGCTCGACCCAGCCGGCGGCCACGCGCGCGGCCATGATCATCGCCTCGGCATCGTCGCGGCTCACGCCGAGATCGGAGATGAAGCCCGGCACGCGAACCGTTTCGCCGCCCTTCTTCTCGGTCCAGCCGACAAGATCATCCGTCGCGCAGCCCGCAAGATCCTCGATGGTTTTCACATCGTTCTCGCCAAAGGCTACGAGCATGGCCGAGGTGACGCCCGGCACAGTGCCGAGTTCATCAGCCACGCCAAGCTCCTTGCGGCGGGCCTGACGGGCGGCTTCCTGCTCGGCGAGGAAGGTCTGGGCGCGGCGCTGGAGTTCGTCGGCGGTATCCTCGTCGAAGCCTTCGATGCTCAGCACATCCGAGCGGTCGACATAGGCGATTTCCTCGATGGTCGCGAAACCTTCCGAAGCGAGCAGCTGGCCGACCATCTCGTCGACATTGAGCGCCTCGCAGAAGAGCTTCGAGCGTTCCACGAATTCCTTCTGGCGGCGCTCGCTCTCCTCGGCTTCCGTGAGGATGTCGATGGACCAGCCGGTGAGCTGGGAGGCAAGGCGCACATTCTGGCCGCGACGGCCAATGGCGAGGCTGAGCTGGTCATCCGGCACCACCACCTCGATGCGCTCGCTTTCCTCATCGAGCACGACCTTGGCCACTTCCGCCGGCTGCAGCGCATTCACGATGAAGGTCGCCACGTTGTCCGACCACGGAATGATATCCACGCGTTCGCCCTGAAGCTCCTGCACCACGGCCTGCACACGGCTGCCGCGCATGCCAACGCAGGCGCCGACCGGATCAATGGAGCTGTCGCGGGAAATGACCGCGATCTTTGCGCGGGAGCCGGGATCACGCGCCACGGCCTTGATCTCGATGATGCCGTCGTAGATTTCCGGCACTTCCTGCCCGAACAGGCGGGCCATGAACATCGGATGCGTGCGTGAGAGGAAAATCTGCGGGCCACGCGTCTCGCGGCGCACATCGTAGAGATAGGCGCGGATGCGATCGCCGGGGCGGAAGACCTCGCGGGGGATCAGCTCATCACGGCGGATGATGCCCTCACCCTTGCCGAGATCGATGATCACGTTGCCGTATTCCACGCGCTTCACGACACCATTGAGGATATCGCCTACGCGATCCTTGAACTCGTCGAACTGCTTGTCGCGCTCGGCCTCGCGCACCTTCTGCACGATGACCTGCTTGGCGCTCTGTGCGGAGATGCGGCCGAAATCGACCGGCGGCAGCGTATCGGCGAAGATCGAGCCAATCTCGGCAGCCGGGTCACGGCGCTTGGCGGTCGCCAGGTCAAGTTCACGAGAGGGATTCTCGACATTCTCGACCACATGCATCAGCCGGGTCAGGCGGATCTCGCCGGTCTTGGGGCTGATCTCGGCCTTGATGTCGGTTTCGGCGCCGTAGCGCTGGCGTGCCGCGCGGGCATAGGCATCTTCCAGCGCGCCCAGCACGATCGAACGGTCGATCAGCTTCTCGCGGGCGACCGCATCGGCGATCTGGAGAAGCTCCAACCGGTTTGCGGAAATGGCCATGGGTTCCTCCTGTGAGGTGTCGCGTGCTTAGCGCGACCGCTTGGGATTGCGGGGATCGGGCTTGGGCCGCTGCTTCTGCGGGCGCGGGCCCGGCCGGTAGCGGTTGGGTTTTTCGGTTTGCTCGGAAGGCTCCTCAGCGGCCTTGCCCTCGAGGGCGCGCAGCGCGAGCTTGGTGCGATAGAGCGATTCAGCGATGACCTCATCCGTGAGGACAAGCCGGGCCTCGCCGATCTCGCGGATGGGGATCAGCGCGAATTTCGGGCTGTCTTCCGGGGCATCCGGCAGGCCGATGCGGAGCGTTTCGCCTTCGACACCTTCGAGCGGGCCACGGAAGCGCTTCCGCCCGTTCAGCATCATCGCCATCTCGACCTTGGCCTCGAAGCCGGTCCAGCGCGCGAAATCGGAGATGCGCACGAGGGGACGGTCGATGCCCGGCGAGGAAACCTCGAGATTGTAGGCGCCCTGAACCGGCTCCTCGACATCAAGCAGTGGGGAGAGCGCCTTGCTCGTCGCCTCGCAATCCTCGACCGTGAAGGAGCCATCAGGGCGCTCGGCCATGATCTGCACCGTGCAGCCATTCTGCGGCGTGATCTTCACACGCACCAGGCGGTAGCCCAGGCTTTTCACGATCGGCTCCACCACGCGGGCCACGCGCGCGGCCGGGCCGTTCTCGTGAATGAGACGCGGCTCGTCGAGATCGGCCTCGATCACGGGCGGGAGTTGCTGGGTCGTTTCGGTCATCGGGCTTTCGGCTTCCTGAACCTCATCGTGCCCTGCAAACCGAAAAAAGCGGGTCCGTCGCCGGCCCACTCTCAACGTGCAGATCGCATGAATGAGATTGATGTTGCGGGAAATACGCCCGAACGGCCGCAAAATCAAGCGCCGCGCTTCACGAAGCGCAGATAGCTCGGCACGCGCCCCTCGCGGATGGCTTTCTCCTCGTAGCGCGTGCGATGCCAGCCAGCCCAGGGCTCGCGCCAATCCGCGGCCTCGCGGGCGAGCCACTGGAAATCCCGGTTCGGCAGCACCCGGGCAAGCGTCCAGCCGACATAATCGTCGATATCCGAGGCGAAGCGGAATTCCCCGCCCGGGCGAATGACGCGCGCGAGTTCCGCCACGAAGGTGGGATCGACGATGCGCCGCTTCCTCTGCCGACGCTTCGGCCAGGGATCGGGATAGAGGAGATAAACCGCGTCAAGGCTCGCATCGGGCAGGCGCACGAGCACATCCCGGCCATCGCCGCGCAGCAGGCGGAGGTTTTCAAGGCCCTCGGCCTCCACCTGCCCCAGCAATTTCGCGACACCGTTGAGGAACGGTTCGACACCGAGAAAGCCCGATTCCGGTTCTGCCCGGGCCATAGCAGCGAGGTGCTCGCCGCCGCCAAAGCCGATTTCCAGCACTATGCGCTGCGGCGCGGCGGGAAAGAGGGTGGCAGGACCGGCCTTCAGCCTGTCGAGATCGATCTGGAGGCGCGGGAGGATGTCCGCGAGCCGCTGGCTCTGCGCGGGCCGCAGGGCCTTGCCCTTGGCGCGCCCGTAAAGCTGCCGGCGCGGGGTTGCCGCGCCGGTTTCATTCTTCACGACGGAAGGATCGTCCGGGCTCACGAGAGCGCCGCGACCGCCTTCTTCAGGGCCGGGACGAGATCGGTCTTCTCCCAGGAGAAGCCGCCGTCACGCGTCGGC
>Ga0209053_1001535_pt1 | contig 10591 bp, 9 predicted proteins | sample EBPBio152010_DNA_FD_185864 | JGI IMG/M metagenome (GOLD analysis project Ga0209053, IMG submission 185864) | Wastewater treatment Type I Accumulibacter community from EBPR Bioreactor in Madison, WI, USA - Reactor 1_7/15/2010_ DNA (SPAdes)... | ecosystem: Engineered > Bioreactor > EBPR >... | reverse complement strand
GGGCTGGATGCCTTGATCCGGGGCGTATGCCCCCTCCGAGCGATCGCGGAAGCGGTTGACGATGGGGTAGCGGCGGTCGCGGCCGAAATTCTTGCGCGTGACCTTCACGCCGGGCGCGGATTGCCGTCGCTTGTATTCGGCGATGGCCAGCAGATGCTCGATGCGCTCCACGGTCGCGCGGTCATGCCCGCGCGCGATGATGTCGGCCACGCGCATCTCCTTCTCGACGAGGCATTCGAGAATGTCGTCGAGCACGGGGTAAGGCGGCAGCGAATCCTGATCCTTCTGGTTCTCGCGCAATTCGGCGGTGGGAGCCTTCACGAGGATATTCTCGGGGATCACCGTGCCATCCGGGCCCCTCGCGCCCGCGGGCTTCCAGCGGTTGCGCAGGGCCGAAAGGCGGTAGACCTCCATCTTGTAGAGGTCCTTGATGGGGTTGAAGCCGCCATTCATATCCCCATAAAGCGTGGCATAGCCCACGCTCATCTCACTTTTGTTGCCGGTGGTCACGACCATCGGCCCGAACTTGTTCGAGATCGACATGAGGATCGTGCCGCGCGCGCGCGATTGCACGTTTTCTTCCGTGATGTCGCGTTTCGTGCCGGCGAAGATGGGTGCCACCGCAGCTTCCAGCCCCTCCACCGCGCTGGCGATCGGCAGGATGTCGTAGCGGATACCCAGCGCGCTCGCGCAATCCTTGGCGTCCATCAGGCTATCCTCCGAGGTATAGCGATAGGGCAGCATCACCGCATGCACGCGATCCGGCCCGAGGGCATCCGCCGCGAGCGCCGCGCAGATTGCGGAATCGATACCGCCGGAAAGGCCGAGGACCACGCCGGGGAAGCGGTTTTTCTCGACGTAATCGCGCAGGCCCAGCATGCAGGCGGTGTAATCCGCCTCGTCCTGCTCGGCGAGCAAGGCTTTCGGGCCTTCTGAGATCTGCCAGCCCGAAGCGCCCTGCTCCAGCGTGATGAGCTGCAAATCCTCACGGAAACCGGGCATCTGGAAGGCCATGGCGCCACCGGGATTGAGCCCGAAGCTCGCGCCATCGAAGACGAGATCATCCTGCCCGCCGACCTGATTGAGATAGACCAGCGCGAGCCCGCTTTCAGCCACACGCGCCACGGCAACATTCATCCGCTCATCCGCCACGCCGCGCCGATAGGGCGAGCCATTGGGCACGAGGAGGATTTCAGCACCGGTTTCGGAGAGGCATTCGACCACCTCCGGCGTCCAGATATCCTCGCAGATCGGCAGGCCGAGGCGCACACCACGCAGGGGCAGCGGGCCGGGCATGGGCCCCGAATCAAACACGCGCTTTTCGTCGAACACACCGTAATTCGGCAGATCGACCTTGAAACGCACGCCGGTGATTCGTCCCGAATCGAGCGCTGCAATGGCATTGAAAAGCTTGCCCCCCTCTTTCCATGGCAAGCCGATCAGCACGGCGGGGCCGCCATCGGCGGTGTCGCGGGCGAGATCATCGAGCGCCTGCCGGCAGGCATCCTGCACGGCGGGTTTCAGCACAAGATCCTCCGGCGGATAGCCGATCAGGAATAATTCCGGGAACATCACGATCTCAGCCCCGGCTTGCGCAGCCTTGGACCGCGCATCGCGCGCCCGCGCGAGATTGCCGGCGATATCGCCTAGGATCGGGTTCACCTGCGCGAGAGCGAGGGTGAGGCGAGCGGGGGCAGCGTTCATCGGAGCACCATTCATGGCAATGGCATGTAGTCCCCTCCGCCTCCCCTGACAATCGTGGGCTTTGCCAAGGCAGAACGTGCCAAAACGGAGCGAATGGAGGCAGGCCCGCTTAACCCGAGGGTAAGGTTACTTTTTTACTCTTGGCTGCATGAAGCCCCATGGCGCGTTCTGCCTCGCGGGGCGTGTCCGGGTTCAGGTCAGGTTACAGGAGTTCATCCATGTCGGTTCATCGCTTGCTCGGGAGGAAGACCCTCCAGCGCCTCGGGAGCCTGACGGTCCTGGCAGTCGCGGCCACATCGGGCGCACAGGCTGCCGATTACCTGCGCGGCGCCTATGCGCCGGAGGCCGAGCCGAAAAACTCGGGCGTGGATTGGGCCGGTGTCTATGTCGGTGTCCATGCCGGCATTTCCGCTGCGCGATCGGATTATTCGGCGCTGGGGCCGCAACTCGGCCGCAACGTGCTGCCGAGCCTCGCCATCACGGACCAGATTCCGGGGCTGATTCATCTCGGGTCGGCCATCAAGCAGGGCACGAGCCTCGGCGTTTTCGCCGGCTACAACTACCTCTGGGATGATGTCGTGCTCGGCATGGAGGTGGATTACTCCCGCTCGAGGATTTCGACCTCCTCCGCCTCCGGCCCGATCACCCGTGCCCTGAGTGCCGCCTCGACCGGCACCGATATCTGGAACACTACGGTCAGCGCCCGTGCCCGCAGCCAGCTCGATGACTGGTATACCCTGCGCGGCCGCGTGGGCTGGGCTGCCGGTTACTTCATGCCGTATCTCACGGCCGGTGTGGCCTTCGGCAACATCACCAGCACGGCAACCGCCGATGGCACGACCTCGCAATTCGCGGTGACGACCGACCCTGTCACCGGCACACCGGTCTACACCCTGCGCGGCACGGTTTCGAACAGCTACACCATGCGCCATCGTGGCATTTCCTATGGCGGCGCGGTGGGCGCGGGCGTGGATATGGCGTTCTTCTCGAATGTCTTCCTGCGCGCGGAATGGCAGTACATCCAGTTCGCCTCGGGCGGCACGCGCCCGGAAATGGCGATCAACACCGCACGCGTGGCCGGCGGCGTGAAATTCTGATCGCGTGAGATTCTGATCGATTGCCGGGCCCCCACGGCAATTGCAAAAAGCCCGGCCTCGCGGCCGGGCTTTCCGTTTTCATGGCGTGACCTTACCGATCAGCGGCAGACCTGTACGCGCTGGAAACGCCAGCCATAGCCATCCCACACCTGCTGCTTCTTCAGCTTGCAGACCGGGCCGCGATAGGAATAGCCCGTTTCCGAATAGCCGGGATGACGCGGGCGATGCGGACGGTGATAGCCGTAACCCGGATGCGGTGCGTAATACTGCACCGGCTGCTGATAGACCGTGCGCGGCTGATGATAACCCGGAGCGTAGACATCATCGGCGGCATAGCCGTCATCAACGTAACCATAGCGGGATTCGTTGGCCTGGGCCGCGATAGCACCCACCGCGAGCGCGCCGAGAACACCGGCTGCGATGAGAGCGCCCTTGCGGCCATCGCGAGCTTCGGCCTGGCCGGCGGTCATGGTGAGGCCAGCGCCCATCGTCAGGGCAGCGAGCGCGACGGCGGCAACCTTCTTGCCGAGGGGAAGCGAATTCATCATGGCTCTGTCTCCGAACCGGAAGACCTGGCGAACGCGATCCGTTCGCATCCGGTCTTCATGCTTCGGAGATTAGAGCCTTAACCTTGGCCCGAAGCTGAACGGCATTGTTGCCTGCCGTTCATGTTCAGGAAGCGCGGTTACTCGCACACCTCGACACGGCGATAGGTGTAGCTTTCCTCATCGATCCACACCTTCTTCCGCTCCATGCGGCAGGTGGGAACATAGCGCGGGCGACGGCGCTCGACGATCACTTCTTCCTCGACGACCGGTTCAGCGCGCGAGCCACCCTGCATGAGCATATAGGCACCGGCGGCACCGATCGCGAGACCCGCGGCGGCAGCGGCGTTGCGGCCCTGTGCGGCCTGCGACGGCGTGTGGAACATGATGGCAAGGGCGGCGATGGCGCCGGCGGCCACGGCGGAGAGATGATAACGCATGACAGGTCTCCGTGCTGAGGCGCTCAGGTTTCTAACCGAAACCTTAAAAAAACCTCTCGGAATCGCGGCATTCCTGTGGCGCGCGCCACGCCTCGCCAATGCCAGGAAACATGGCTAACAATTCATGAAAAAGGGCGGCCCGAAGACCCGCCCTGAACTCCTGCGCGTGCGCGAACGTTATTCCGCAGCCGCTGGTACCAGCGTGCCCAGCTCGCTCTTTTCCTTCTTGATCAGGTCCGCGACCATGAAGGCCAGCTCGATGGCCTGCTCCGCATTAAGGCGCGGATCGCAGAAGGTGTCGTAGCGGTCGGCGATCATCTCGTTGGTAACCGTTTTCGCGCCGCCAGTGCATTCCGTGACGTTCTTGCCGGTCATTTCGAGATGGATGCCGCCGGCATAGGTGCCTTCGGACTGGTGGATCTGGAAGAAGCTCTTGATTTCCTGCTGGATCCGCTCGAACGGCCGGGTCTTGTAAGCACCGAGCGAGATCGTGTTGCCGTGCATCGGATCGCACGACCACACGACATTCCGGCCCTCGCGCTTCACCGCGCGGATCAGATCCGGCAGGTGGTTGCCCACCTTGTCGGAGCCGAAGCGGCAGATGAGCGTGAGGCGGCCCGCCTCGTTATCCGGGTTCAGGATGTCGATGAGTTCAAGCAGCCCGTCCGGCGTGAGCGACGGGCCGCATTTCAGGCCGATCGGGTTCAGGATACCCCGGAAGAACTCGATATGCGCGTGGTCTGGCTGCCGCGTGCGGTCGCCGATCCAGAGCATGTGGCCCGAGGTTGCGACATATTCGCCCGGATGGGTCGAATCCTCGCGGGTCATCGCCTCCTCGTAGCCGAGCAGAAGCGCCTCGTGGCTCGTGTAGAACTCCGTGAGGCGCATTTCTGGGTGCGTCTCGGAATTGATGCCGATGGCGCGCATGAATTGCAGCGCTTCCGTGATGCGCCCGATGAGATCGAGATAGCGATGCGAGGCCGGGCTGTTCTGCACGAAATCGAGCACCCATTTCTGGGCATTGTCGAGGCTGGCATAACCGCCGGTCGCAAACGCGCGGATGAGGTTCAGCGTCGCCGCAGACTGGCGATAGGCCTCGATCTGCCGGCGTGGATCGGGGATGCGCGCTTCCGGCGTGAAATCGATGCCGTTGATGATGTCACCGCGATAGCTCGGCAATTCTACGCCGTCATGCTTTTCGACCGGCGAGGAGCGCGGCTTCGCGAACTGGCCGGCCACGCGGCCCACCTTCACCACCGGCGAGGAGCCGGCATAGGTGAGCACCACCGCCATCTGCAGGAAAACACGAAAGAAATCGCGGATGTGGTTCGCGGAATGCTCCGCAAAGCTCTCGGCGCAATCCCCGCCCTGAAGCAGGAAGGCCTCACCCGCCGCGACCTTGCTCAACGCCCGCTTGAGCTTGCGCGCCTCGCCCGCAAAAACCAGCGGCGGAAAGCTCTGGAGCTGCTTCTCGGTTGCTTCCAGAAGGGCAGAATCCGGATAGCTCGGAACCTGCGCGATCGGAAAAGAGCGCCAGGACGTCGGGGCCCAAGGCTTCTTTGCAACATTATCGAGCGCACGCGAGGTCATGACAGCACCATTCTTTTGAAACACGCCCTCCCCCGAGGGCGGAAGCGCTGTTTAACTGCAAATGCCCGTTCTGGCGAGAGGAAATGGCTTTCGCGGTGTCAGGTACCGGGGCTTGGTCAGCTTGCGCGCTCGAAGCGTGCTGTGCGCGTGCGCATGGTCACGAGTTCTTCAGCCGCGCTGGGGTGAAGCGCCATGGTGGAATCGAAGTCACGCTTGGTCGCGCCCATCTTCACCGCGATGCCCACGAGCTGGATCATCTCCGCTGCGCCCTCGCCAAGGATGTGACAGCCGAGGATGCGATCGGTTTCGCCATCCACAAGCAGCTTCATCATCACCCGGTCATCCGAGCCCGACAGCGTGGCCTTCATCGCACGGAACGAGGTCTTGTAGAGATCAACCATCGGGAAACTCGCGCGCGCCTCGGCCTCCGTGAGGCCGACGGTTCCGAGTTCCGGCGTGGTAAACACCGCCGTGGGGATATTCGCGTGATCCACGATCCACGGCGCGATGCCCTTCTTGCCGCCGAACAGGCTGTCCGCCACGGCATGCCCCTCGCGGATGGCAACGGGCGTGAGGTTCACGCGGTTCGTAACATCGCCAACCGCGAAAATGTGCGGAATATTGGTGCGCGAGGCGGCATCGACCACGATCGCGCCATCCTTGCCCAACGCCACGCTGGCCTTCTCCAGACCCAAGCCATCGACATTCGGCGCCCGGCCGATGGCGAAGAGAATCTGGTCCGCCACGAGCTTTTCACCCGCTTTCGTGTGGCCGATGAGGCCTTCGCCAGTCTTCTCGATGCGGCTGAACGTGTCGCTGAGCACAAAGCGGATGCCCGCCTTATTGTAGGCGTCGATCAGACCATCGCGCAGGTCTTCATCGAATCCGCGCAGAGGCTTCTCGCCGCGATAGATCACGGTGACTTCTGCGCCGAGATCCCGGAATATCCCGGCGAATTCGAGCGCGATATAGCCGCCGCCCGCGATGAGGATGCGCTTCGGGAACTCTTTCAGGTCAAAGATTTCGTTCGAGGTCACGACATGCTCGATGCCCGGAAGCTTCTCATCGAGATTGGGCCGCCCACCGGTCGCGATGAGGATATGCTTCGCACGCACAACGCGGTTTTCGCTCACGATCCGCACGTCATGCGGGCCTTCCAGCACCGCACGGGATTTTACCACCGTTACGCCCGCGCTGGCCTGCCCCCTGGCATAGAGCCCTTCGAGGCGGGTAATCTCGGCTTCCTTGGCGGAGACGAGCGCGCTCCAGTCATGGCTCACCTCGCCAACGGCCCAGCCGAAGCCCTTGGCCTCGCGGAAATCACGTGCGAAACGCCCGGCGAGCACATAGAGCTTCTTCGGCACGCAGCCGCGGATAACGCACGTCCCGCCCATGCGGAACTCTTCCGCAAGCATCACCCGCGCGCCGTGCCCCGCTGCGATACGCGCCGCGCGAACGCCGCCCGAACCACCGCCGATGACGAAGAGATCACAATCGAATTCCATATCCGCCCCCGCTCAAGGCACAGCTCGCCGAACCGCTGACATAAAAACGGCGCGGATGGATTGCACCCGCGCCGCATCACACAAGGCTGTGAAGTTGGAGCATGTTCGAGCGAAGTGGAACCGCTTCGCGTGAAGAACATGCGACCGACAAGAACCCCTCAATCAGAGCGGCGCGCCGCGCTTGGCCATTTCCGCACGGAACACGGCCATGGCTTCCTGGCCGACAACCTGCGTCCACTGCTCGATGTAAGGCAGCAGATCTTCCATGAAGAGCGGCAGCGTATCGACATATTTCTTGCCGACGGGGCTCACGAGGAAGGTGTTCACTTCCTTCAGTTCAGCCTCGGTCATGCGCGCGGCGAGGTAACCGGCGGCACCCTTCAGGCCGTCATTGGTCATGTCGCCCATGCGGGTCTCGACGATCTTGAGGGATTCCTCGATCTGCCGAACGAGTTCGGGGCGGGTGCGGCTCACGTTCGCCCGCAGCATCTGCACCACGTTCGGGGTGCTCGCCTCGAAGGTGCGCATCAAACCGGAGGTCTTGAGCACCTCGGCCGCGATCGCGAGATGCGAGGCCGGGAAATTCGTCGGCGGCGGCTTGGGAGCGGAAGCGGCAGGGGCAGGCGCCTGCGCGAAGGCCGCGCCGGACAGCACGAGCGCGCCAGCCAGCGCAAGGGCGCGAAGCGAAAACGCGCGAGAAAAACCGATCATGGACCACCCGTCTCTTGCAGGCCCGGCATGCCCGGACCGGAATGGAGGAGGCGCGTTTTGCGCCCGAAAAGCTTGGCCAACGCCCTTACGGCCTTCCGGCGATGACGACAACCCCCTGAACGGACGCCGGATATGCGGCAGAACGAAGACCGCCGACCCAGAGCGTTAGCGTGCGGGAGCCGTGCAGACCACTTCCTGATCTCCGCGCACGAAACAGACGCTGACATCGCCCGTGCGCCGGTTGACGCGATAAATGCCCGCCTCCGCCTTGTGATTGGAGGCGACGAGCGCGTAATCGCCCGCCTCGCCCGCTTTCGCGCCCTCGCCGGCGGGGTAGCAGACGGTAAGGCCGATGCTGTTCTCGTCCTTGATCGCGTAGTTGCAGGCGCCAACCTCACCCGTAGCGCGATCCACCCGGAAGATGCGGTTCAGCTCCTGGTGTGGCGCGGGCACGAACATGAAGGTTTCCGCCAGAGCCGGCCCGGCAATCGCCAGCAGCGCGCCAGCCATTCCCGCAACGGCCACTCGATGACGATGAGGCATGCTCCCCTCCCCGAAACCGGATCATCAACACCGGCTTGAAGCGAATCGCTTCCTTCCGTTAGGGAAGCCTAGCCGAATGCGGGCGCGAAATCCGCCCCGCACAAGCGGCTTCCTGAAGCATGAAAGGTTTCGCCCCGATGCGTGGCACGCTGGTTTTCGATCTCGACGGCACGCTGGCCGAAACTGCGCCGGACATCATGGCGACGCTGAACATCCTGCTGACCCGCGAGGGCCTCCCGGCCTTGCCGACCGCGAAAGCGCGCGAACTCGTGGGTGCCGGCGCCAAAGCGCTGATCGAACGAGGTTTCAAGGCCTCGGGTGTGCCGCTATCAGCGGAGAAACTCGAAGCCCTCTTCGCGGATTTCCTGCCGATCTATCTCGATCGCATCGCGGAGGAGAGCCACCTCTTCGACGGCGTGGAAGACGCACTGGATCGCCTCGCCACCAAGGGCTTCACGCTCGCGATCTGCACCAACAAGCCGGAGCCGCATTCGCTTGCACTGGTCGAGGCATTGGGTGTGAAGAACCGCTTCCGCGCTATTGTGGGGCGCGAGACCTATCCGTTCTTCAAGCCCGATCCGCGCGTGCTGGCCGAGACCATCCGCGCCTGTGGCGGCACGAAGGAGCGGACGATCATGGTCGGGGACAGCATCACCGACCTTGAAACCGCGCGCAATCTGGGCATTCCAACCATCGGGGTCAGCTTCGGCTACACCAATGTGCCGATGGCAGAACTGAGGCCCGACCGGCTCATCCACCATTTCGATGCGCTGGATGAAGCCGTGGACAGCCTGCTCGCCTGATCACTCCCCGCAGGCAAGGCTCACAACCGCGCGTCCCGCCTCCGCCGCCACCGCGCTCATCGCGCGCGGCGTGCCGTTGGCAGCGGGCGTGAGGCCCGCGAAATCGGCGAGTGCCTTCGCATCGACAAAGCGATAGCGGCTCGCGGGCACCACGCCGGCGACCTGCGTCACCAGCCTTGGCTCTTCCACCACGAGCCCAACGAGCTGCCCGCTGCGATCCACCAGCGCGGCACCGGCACCACCAGCCTGAAGCGGCGTTTCCGCGCGCCCCGCCGCGAGCAAGGCATTCGCGGTCTGTAGCGCGCCGGCCCGGTCCCGCTGGAGCAGGATCGCCTCGCCGCCGGTCGTGGCCGCCAGAGACAGCGGCTTGCCACCGTCACGCGCAATCGCCAGAAGGAGCAGTGTCTCCCCGCGCTTTTCGATCGTCACCGGCGCATTGCCCAGCGCGAGGCCCTTGCAAGAGGCTGCACTGGCAGCCGTGATAAACTTGCCGGGCGCAATTTCCACCGCGCTCACGCGCTTCGGCTCCGGTGCAGCGGGCCGGGTTGATGTGATTGGAACAGCAGTTCCGCCCGTCGCGACACCAGTCGGCTGAGCCACCGGAAACGCCTCGAAGGTGCTCGCCATGGCTATGACCAGACGGTCGAATTCCGGCGAGAGACGCTTGTCAAAGCCGATAGAAAAGCCGCGCAGAATGCCATCTGGCCCCTTTTCCAGCCGGCGATAGAACTTGCCCGTCTGTGTCTCGCCGGAAATGACGAAGAAATCGGGCCGGAGCAGCTTGTAGGTGATCTTCCGGCCGGGAACATTCGCCGCTGTGCCACGCTCGAACAGCGCTTCCAGCTTGTCCTCCGGCTTGCCGAGGCTGAGATCGAGCGTCGCCGCCTCCCCCGCATCCTGCCAGCGCGAAAGGCCGGCCGGGCCAGTCGAGCGCTTGCCGAGAATGCGGGTGGGCACGCCGATGCGCATTTTCGAGGTCGGATCGGTCTCGATCACGAAGCCAAACGCCTTGCGACCGGCATCGGCCATGCGCGTGAGCAACTGCCGCTCATCGGGCGATAGCAGGCCATCCTGCGGGCGCTTGGCCTCGGCCTCAAAGCGCTTCAGCGCCGCGAAGGTCAGCGGGCCGAATTCGCCTGTGGCGGCACCGGCGAAATTCGCGGCCCAGACCAGATCGCGCTGGATGGCCCGCCGCTCGGCGGGATCAAAGGCCTCGAAGGCCTTGGCCGCCGCGACCTGTGCGGGATCGACCCTTGGCGCGTTCGCGGGCGGCGATGCCTGGGGATAAGCCGGGTTCGCGAGCGCAATGCCCAGAGCGATGGCTCCCCCGACAATCCATGCCCGTGCAGGATTCCGCCGCATGTTCTGCCCTCCCCTTGGCTCTTGTTCAGCATGATCCGCCGCGCGCGGCCTCGCAAGCCCTGCATTGCGCGTGCGGCAGCCGGTGATAGGGTGGAGCATTCAAAAATCCTCGGGGGAGGTTTCGATGGTCTCCAAAGCCTGGGTCGCGAAAGCGGCAAGCCGCTGGTCCATTCTTGCGGCATTTCTGGGGTTGCTCGCCCTGCCCGCTCTGGCGCAGGCCCCGCAGAAGGCCTTCACCCGTGATGATCTCGCCGCGCAAGCCGCGCAGGTGGAAGAGCGCCTGAAGCGCGA
>Ga0209053_1001534_pt1 | contig 10593 bp, 11 predicted proteins | sample EBPBio152010_DNA_FD_185864 | JGI IMG/M metagenome (GOLD analysis project Ga0209053, IMG submission 185864) | Wastewater treatment Type I Accumulibacter community from EBPR Bioreactor in Madison, WI, USA - Reactor 1_7/15/2010_ DNA (SPAdes)... | ecosystem: Engineered > Bioreactor > EBPR >... | reverse complement strand
TGCACGCGCCACGGGCCAGAGGCTTTTCGGCATTCAGGCCTGGGCGGCCCTGCCACAGAGCCATGAGGAAACCCCGCCCGCCTTCATCCACCATGCGGAAAGCGAGTTGCCGCGCATCACGGGCGAGGGCAAGCGTGTGCGGCTCATCATAGGCGAAGGTTATGGCCAGCATTCGCCGGTCGAATTCCCGCACCCTGCCTTCTATGCCGAGGTGATCCTCGCGCCGGGCGCTGTGCTGCCGCTCGATGCGGATTATGACGAGCGCGCGATCTACACGGTCTCTGGCGAGATCGACATTGCCGGCGATGTTTTCGCGCCGGGACAATTGCTCATCTTCAAGCCGGGCGACCGGATTTCCATTCTCGCAACCACGAATGCCCGCTTCATGATCTTCGGCAGCGAACCCATGGATGGCCCGCGCCATATCTGGTGGAATTTCGTCTCGTCGCGCAAGGAGCGCATCGATCAGGCCAAGGCGGATTGGGCCGCCGGGCGGTTCGACAGCGTGCCGGGCGAGACGGAATTCATCCCCCTGCCCGGCATGTGAGGCTCAGGCTGCGGCCTTCTGCGCCTCGAATTGCAGGAAGGCGGTCATCGCATCCGCCGCATACATAAGCGACGGGCCGCCGCCCATCTGCACGGCCACCGCGAGCACTTCCGCGAGTTCCTGCCGCGTCGCGCCCAACTTGACGAGGGCTTCGGCATGAAAGCCGAGGCAACCATCGCAGCGCGCGGCCACGCCAAGCGCCATCGCAATGAATTCCTTGGTCTTCCTGTCGATGGCGCCGTCCTTCATCGCTTCCTTGGTCAGCTGCGAGAAGCCAGCCAGCGCATCCGGCACGTCCTTGCGGAGCTCGCGCAGGCCCGAGGAGATATCGCGGGTAATGTCGGGATAGTTTTTCATGGTGGGTTAGCTCCGTTGCTCTTGGCAAATCGGCTCTTGCCGGATCGGCCCTTACGTCCTACGTATTCGCTAAATTGAATTTGTAAAGGCCAGCTGCAGGGCGTAGCCGGCCCGAATGGAGAACGACATGCGCGAGATCGACGCCAAGACCGCCCTTGCCTGGGCGAAAGCTGGCACGGCCCGGATCATCGATGTTCGCGAGCCTGCCGAATTTACCTCCGCCCATATCGCTGGTGCACGCTCCATCCCGCTCGGCTCGCTCGATCGTGCAGAGATTGCCCCGGCCGAGGGCGAGAAGCTCGTGCTCGTCTGCGCCTCGGGCCGTCGCAGTGCCATGGCTTGCGAACGACTCGCTGCTTCGGGGCGCGAGGTCTATTCGCTCGCGGGTGGCATCGGTGCCTGGCAGCAGGCCGGCGGCGCGATCACCGAAGGCGCGCGCAAGGTGCTGCCGCTGGAGCGTCAGGTTCTGGCGATCGCCGGATTTCTGAGCTTTTTGGGCGTGATCCTGAGCCTGCTGGTGCACCCGTATTTCATCGCGCTCTCGGGCTTCGTGGGAGCGGGGCTGATGGTGGCGGGACTGACAGGTTTCTGCGGCATGGCGCTTTTGCTGGCCCGCGCGCCGTGGAATCAGCGCGGCGGGGTGGCTTCGCCGACACGCTGAAACCGCATCGGGATTGCCCGTGCCGCTGATCAAGCTATATCAGCGTCATGAGCCAGCGACCGACCACGCCCCTCCTCGATCAGATCGAGATCCCCTCCGACCTCCGCCGCTTCCCGCCGGAACAACTCCGGCAGGTGGCGGATGAATTGCGCGCGGAGATGATCGACGCCGTCTCCGTGACCGGCGGCCATCTCGGCGCAGGCCTCGGTGTGGTGGAACTCACGGTCGCGCTGCATTACGTCTTCAACACGCCCGATGACCGGCTGATCTGGGATGTGGGCCATCAGGCCTATCCGCACAAGATTTTGACCGGGCGGCGCGACCGCATCCGCACTCTGCGGCAAGGGGGCGGGCTCTCCGGCTTCACCAAGCGCAGCGAGAGCGAATACGACCCCTTCGGCGCTGCGCATTCCTCCACCTCGATTTCCGCCGGCCTCGGCATGGCGGTCGCGCGCGATCTGTCCGGCGGGGACAAGCATGTCATCGCGGTGATCGGCGATGGCGCGATGTCCGCCGGCATGGCCTACGAGGCCTTGAACAATGCGGGCGCGCTGCATTCACGGCTGATCGTGATCCTCAACGACAACGATATGTCGATCGCTCCGCCCGTCGGCGCGATGTCGGCTTATCTCGCGCGACTCGTCTCGGGGCGCACCTATCGCACGTTACGCGAAACGGCGAAGCAGCTTGCGAAGAAACTGCCGAAATTCTTCTACGACAAGGCCCGGAAGACCGAGGAATTCGGTCGCGGATTCTGGACCGGCGGCACGATGTTCGAGGAACTCGGATTCTTCTATGTCGGGCCGATCGACGGGCATAATCTCGATCACCTTCTGCCCGTGCTCACCAATGTGCGCGATCAGGATACGGGCCCGGTGCTGATTCATGTGGTCACGCAGAAGGGCAAGGGCTATGCGCCCGCCGAGGCCAGCGCCGACAAGTATCACGGCGTGCAGAAATTCGACGTCATAACCGGCAAGCAGGCGAAGCCGCCATCCAATGCGCCGAGCTACACAAAGGTTTTCGCCGAAAGCCTGAAGCGCGAGGCGGAAGCCGACGACAGGATCGTAGCCATCACCGCGGCCATGCCCTCCGGCACGGGGCTCGATTTGTTCGGGCAGGCTTTCCCGCAGCGCACCTTCGATGTCGGCATCGCCGAGCAGCATGCCGTGACCTTCGCGGCTGGCATGGCGACGGAGGGCTACAAGCCGTTCTGCGCGATCTATTCCACCTTCCTGCAGCGCGGCTACGACCAGCTCGTGCATGATGTCGCGCTTCAGAACCTGCCGGTGCGCTTCGCGATGGATCGCGCGGGCCTCGTGGGTGCCGATGGCGCGACCCATGCCGGCGCGTTCGATCTCGCCTATCTCTGCTGCCTGCCGAACATGGTGGTGATGGCGGCGGCCGATGAGGCCGAGCTCGTCCATATGGTGCGCACCTGCGCAGCCTATGATGATGGCCCGACCGCCCTGCGCTACCCGCGCGGCGATGGCGTGGGCGTCGAGATGCCGGAGCGCGGGGAAATCCTGCCCATCGGCAAGGGCCGCATCATCCGCGAGGGCAATCGCATCGCGATTCTCTCGCTCGGCACGCGCCTTGGGGAATCGCTGAAGGCAGCGGAAGAGCTTGAGAAACTCGGGCTTTCCACCACCGTGGCCGATGCGCGTTTCGCCAAACCGCTCGATCTCGATCTCATCCGCAAGCTTGCAGCCTCGCACGAGGTGCTTCTCACCATTGAAGAGGGCTCGCGCGGCGGCTTCGGCGCGATGGTGCTGCATGCGCTGGCCGAAGAAGGTCTGCTGGATGGCGGCCTCGCGGTGCGCACGCTGACCCTGCCGGATACCTATCAGGACCATGACACGCCCGCGCGGCAATATGCCGAGGCGGGGCTCGATGCGGCGGGAATCGTGAAGACCGTGCGCGAGGTTCTCGCCCGCCAGCAGAGCCGGCAGCCCGCGCGCGCCTGACGCGCAGGCTTTCCGAATCAGCCGGAATATGGTGGCCATGGCGCATGGCCGAAACCGACCTATACGCCCCCGTGAAGCGCTTTCTCGAAGCGCAGGGCTATATCGTGAAGGGCGAAATCCGCGAATGCGATGTAGTCGCCTTACGCGGCAATGACCCGCCGGTCATCGTCGAACTCAAGACCGGTTTTTCGCTGCAACTCGTCCTGCAAGGTGTGGATCGGCAGGCGATGACGGATGCGGTTTATCTTGCCTTTCCGCCGCCGAAGCGCCGTCATCAAGGGGATATCCTGAAGCTCTGCCGTCGGCTCGGTCTCGGGATTTTGGTGGTAACAGGAGAATTCGTCGAGCCTCTGGCCGATCCTGCGCCCTACAAGCCGCGTGCGGATCTCAAGCGGAAGGGCCTGCTCTTGAAGGAATTCGCGCATCGCGTCGGCGACCCCGATGCCGGCGGCACCACCCGTCGCCCGCGCATGACTGCCTATCGGCAGGATGCCCTGCGCATCGCGAGCCGCATCGGCGCACAAGGCCCGATGAAGGTCGCGCAGTTGCGCCAGGAGACTGGCATCGCCCGAACCGCGGGCATTTTGCAAAACGATGTCTATGGCTGGTTCCTGCGCGAAAGCCGAGGAATCTATACGCTTTCGCCCAAAGGAAACGCCGCGCTTGAGATATTCGCCAGCGCATTGAAAAGGCTGGATATCACCGCTTCAACCTCGTGACAGCCGGTCCGGAGCGGCAATCCGGACCGGCCTCGACAAAGAAGCCTCGCTGGCGTGAGGTTCCTGTCGAGTTGCGGCATCAGATCTCGAGCTTGCCGGCCTTGGCAGCAGCGAAACGCTCGCCGATCTTCGACCAGTTGGCGACATTCCACCAGTTCGCGAGATATTCCGGGCGGCGGTTCTGGTACTTCAGATAATAGGCGTGCTCCCACACGTCATTGCCGAACAGCACCATCTGGCCGTCCATCAGCGGGGTATCCTGGTTCGGCTTCGCGACGATGGCGAGCTTGCCATCCTTCGAGACCGTGACGAACACCCAGCCCGAACCGAACACGCGGCCACCCGCGCCGTTGAAATCCGCCTTCAGCTTGTCAAAGCCGCCGAGGTCGCGGTCGATCGCGGCCTTCAGGTCACCTTCCGGGGCCTTCGCGCCGCCGGGCGTCATGATCTGCCAGAACATCGAGTGGTTGGCATGGCCGCCGAGCGAGTTCTTGGCACCCACGCGGATCGCCTCCGGCAGCTGCTGCCATTCCGCGAGGAGCTTCGGAATCGAACCATTCGCGAGAACGCCATGGTCTTTCGCGAAATTGTTGAGGTTGGTGATGAAGGCCCCGTGATGGCGCTGCGAGTGGATCTCCATCGTCATCGCATCAATATGCGGCTCCAGCGCGTTGAAGGCATAGCCGAGCTGCGGCAGCGCGAAGGGGCCAGTCGGTGCAGCCGGTGCAGCAGCCTGCGCAAACACCGTGCGCGGCAGGGCGCTTGCGCCAGCCGCAACCGTGGCACCGGCGAGAAAGAGGCGACGGGAAAGCTGGGTTTTCATCGAATGTGTCCTCAGGAATAGCGCTTTCCCGCCCGGGCCCCGATGACCCAACGGAAGCGTCTTGTGCTGGAACACAGATGGACCCATAGCGGATGCAGACCAAGCCGGATTTTTTTGAACAACCATGCAGCGCCAGCGCATTGATCAGCTTCTTGTGGAACGCGGCCTATTCGAAAGCCGTGCGCTGGCGCGTGCCGCCATCGAGGCCGGGCTGGTGCGCGCCAATGGCGCTTTGGTGGACAAGCCCTCCCGTTCCGTGCCCGTCGAGGCGCGGCTCGAAGCGAGTCGCCCGTTCGAGACCGTGTCTCGCGGAGGCGTCAAGCTCATCGCGGCTCTGGATGCCTTCGGGATCAACCCGGCGGATCGCATCGCGCTCGATCTCGGCGCCTCCACCGGCGGGTTCACGGATGCGCTGCTGCGACGCGGCGCAAAGCGGGTCTATGCGGTGGATGTAGGCCATGGCCAATTGCACCCGAGCCTCGTGGCGGATGCGCGCGTGATCTTGCTGGAAGGGCTGGATGCCCGCGCCATCACCGCAGCCGAGGTGCCCGAGACGGCAAGCCTTGTGGTGGCGGATCTCTCCTTCATCGGCCTTGCGAAAGCCCTGCCGGCCGGGCTTGCCCGCCTTGAAGCGGGGGGCGATCTCGTTGCGCTCATCAAGCCACAGTTCGAGGCCGGGCCCGGTGCCAGCAAAGATGGCGTGATCCGCGATGTGGCCTTGCAGGAGGCGATTGCGAGCCGCGTCGCCGGCGAGGTCGCCGATCTCGGGCTCGCAATTCTCGGGGTCATCCCCTCACCCATCACTGGCGGCGACGGCAACCGCGAATTCCTTCTCCACGCGAGGAAGTCCGCATGAAGCCCGAAACACTCACTCTCACCGCCATGGGCGCGCGCGGCGATGGCATCGGTGCCATTGAAGGCGACCGGGTGCATGTGCCCTTCGCGCTGCCGGGCGACACCGTGCGCATCACCCGCGAGGGGGAGCGCGGCACCCTGCTCGACATCGTGGAGGCGAGCCCGGATCGCGTAAGCCCGCCCTGCCCGCATTTCACGCGTTGCGGCGGTTGCGCCGTGCAGCATTGGGCGGGCGCGCAGATTGGAGAATGGAAGCGCGAACGGGTAGTGACGGCACTGCGCCGCGCGAAAATCGAGGCAGAAGTGCTCTCCACGCGAGACGCGCATGGCGCGGGCCGCCGCCGCGTGACCCTGCATGTGCGCTACCCCAAGATGCCCGGCGGGCGCATCGAAGCCGGATTCATGCAGGCCCGCAGCCATGCGCTGGTGAACCTTGATTCCTGCCTTCTCCTGGTGCCCGCACTGGCAGCTGCACCGGAGATCGCGCGCGCCATTGGGCATATCCTGCGGGGCCTTGCGAAACCGCTCGATGTGCAGGTTACCGCCTGCGAAACCGGCCTCGATTGCGACATTCGCGGTTCTGGTCCGCTGGTCGATGGCCCGCGCCAGAAGCTCATTGCGCTCGCCCAAGAGCGCGATCTGGCCCGGCTCACCTTGCATGGCGAACGCCTCATCGAAGCGCGTGTGCCGGTGCTCACCTTCGATGACCTCACGGCCTATCTGCCGCCCGGCTCCTTCCTGCAGGCGACCGCCGAGGCCGAGGCGACCCTCGCCGGTTTTGCTGTGGAGGCGCTGAAGGGTGCGAAACATGTCGCCGATCTTTTCTGCGGGCTCGGCCCTTTCGCCTTGCGCCTTGCGCGGCATGTGAAGGTGAGTGCGCTCGATTCCGACAAGGGCGCCATCGAGGCGCTACAGCGTTCCATACGCGCCAATCCGGGCGGAAAGCCGCTGGTGGCCGAGGCACGGGACCTGTTCCGTCGCCCGCTTTTTGCGCCGGATCTCAAGCCTTTCGATGCCGTGCTGATCGACCCACCCCGGCAAGGTGCCGAGGCGCAGGCGCGCGAGCTTGCGAAATCGAAGGTCGCGAAAGTCGTCTCAATCTCCTGCGATCCCGAGAGCTTTGCGCGCGATGCCCGCATTCTTGTCGATGGCGGGTTCAAGCTGGGGCCAGTGACGCCGGTCGACCAGTTCCGCTACTCGGCCCATGTCGAGGTGATGGCGGTTTTCACGCGCTAGAAGAGCTGCCCCTCTTCCGGCTCCGGCGGGCCGACCTTGGCGATGCGTTCCATCACCAAAGCGTTTTCGCCGAGTGGCCGCATGAGACGCTGCACACGATCCTGTTCCGTTTCGGGTGCCAGCCAAGCGTCGAAATCCAATGGATCGAGGATCACCGGCATGCGATCATGAATGGCCGAGAGCGTGGCATTGGCGCTGGTCGTGAGGATGGCGCAGGTATCGATTTCGGAACCGTCCCGGCTCGACCACGTCTCGTGAATGCCCGCCATGGCCAGCGGCTCGCCGGAGGGGCGGAAGATACGGTAGGGCTGCTTTTTCCGGCCCTTCTCATCCAGCTTCATCCATTCATAGAAGGCGTCAGCCACGAACAGGCATCGCCGCCGTTTGATGGCATTGCGGAAGCTCGCTTTCTCGAACACCGTTTCACTGCGGGCATTGATGAGGAGCGGGAATTCCTTCTCATCCTTGACGAAACCGGGGATGAAACCCCAGCGCATGAGCATGAAATGCCGAGCATCCTGCGAGAGGGTGACCACCGCGACCGGATCCGTCGGGCGGATATCGAAGCGGGGTGGAAAATTCGGCTGTTCGAGATAGCCGAAATACTTGCGGGCGGCCTCGGGCGGGAGCGTCAGTGCAAATCGCCCGCACATGTCAAAGCCAGCGCTTGATCTTGAAGAAGGCGTAGGTGCCACCCGCCGCGGCCACCATCATCGCCAGCGCGATGGGATAGCCCGCCGCCCATTCAAGCTCCGGCATCACCTTGAAGTTCATGCCATAAATAGACGCAATAAGGGTAGGCGGCAGGAAAATGACGGCGGCCACCGAGAAGATCTTGATGATCTTGTTCTGCTCAAGGTTCACGAGGCCGAGCGTCGCATCGAGCAGGAACTGGATCTTCGAGGCGAGGAAGGTCGCGTGGTCCTCAAGGCTCTGCAAGTCACGCAGGGTGGTGCGCACTTCGCCGCGCAGGTTCTCCGGCAGGGTCGCGCCCGCCGTATTCGCCGTGAGGAAGAGCAGCATGCGCTCGATGGACACGAGGCTTTCGCGCACTTTGGAAATGCGCGCACCTTCAAGACCCATGGTTTGCAGCGTTTGCCGGAACACGCCGGGATCATTCTCGGCGGCGCCAAAAACGAGCGGCGACACATCGTCGATCCTCTCGCCCGCCATGCGGAGGAGTTCTGCTGCGCGGTCGATCACGGTTTCGAAGAGCGCGATCAACATATGATCGCCGGTTGGCGTGCAGGCCGCCGGGCGGGCCATGCGGTTCACGAACATCTGGAACGAGCGCGGCTCGTCATAGCGGACGGTGACGAGGTGATGATCCTTCAGAATGAAGGAGATCGGCGCGAGCTTTGGGGTTTCACTCTCGGATTGGCAGAGGATGCGCGCGGACATGTAGCGCACGCCATTCTCGACATAGAGCACTTCGGAGGGCTCGATGTTCTCGGTTTCCTCACGAGTCGGGATGGAAATACCGAGCCGCGCTTCGACCCGCGCATCCTCGCTGCGAGTGGGATTGAGCAGGTCGATCCAGATCGCCTCGGGCGGAACGGTCTCGGTCTCGCCGATGATGACGCGCTCGAGATTGCAGCGCCCGTCAGCGGAGGCATGACCGGGGAGATAGGCAATGATCATACGGCCCTCCCCTTGTACCCGGCGCAGCAACGAGGCGGATAGAGCCTCGCTGCGTCGCGGAAATCAAGGAGAAATTCAGCCTTTTAGCGGGCCGTAGGTCGCGACTTTCGGGGCCGGGATGTCGTCCGGGACGAAGAAATCCGGTGCCAGTGCCTGTGTGGGGTCGTTCCGGTAATGATCGAACTCGGTCACGCCTTCGCCCGCGAGGAAGGTGTCGTCGATCAGGAAGTTGCCAGTGAAGCTCTTCGCGTCCTTGTTGAAGACCGCATAGGCCGCATCCGCGAGGATCTGCGGCGTGCGCGAGGCCTTCATCAGCGCTTCGCCGCCAAGCAGGTTGTTCACTGCCGCCGTGGCGATGGTCGTGCGTGGCCAGAGCGCGTTGACGCCGATGCGCCCTCGCGTTTCGCCCGCAAGGCCGAGCACGACGAGGCTCATGCCGAACTTCGCCATCGAGTAACCCGTATGCCCGGCGAACCACTTGGTCTTCATGTCGAGCGGCGGGGAAAGCATCAGGATATGCGGGTTCGGGGCCTTCGCGAGGTAAGGCAGGCCGCAACGCGAGACGAGATAGGTGCCGCGCGCGTTGATCTGATGCATCAGGTCGAAGCGCTTCATTTCCAGCTTTTCGACCGGCGCAAGCTGGATGGCGGAAGCGTTGTTCACAACGATATCAATGCCGCCGAAATGCTGGGCGGCCTTGGCGAAGCCAGCTTCGGTGGCAGCATCATCGCGGATATCGAGCTGAAGCGGCAGGGCCTTGCCGCCAGCCTTCTCGATTTCCTCGGCAGCGGTGAAGATGGTGCCTTCAAGCTTTGGATGCGCCTCGGCGGTTTTCGCGGCCACGACGACATTCGCGCCATCCTTCGCGGCACGCAAGGCAATAGCCAGGCCGATGCCGCGAGAAGCGCCAGTGATGAAGAGGGTTTTGCCGGAAAGGGACATGTTGCACTCCGTTGGAAATCAGGACTTGCCCTTGGCAAGGAAGGCTTCGAAGGCGGTGCGCGCCTCTTTCGACATCAGGCGCTCGGAGAAGAGCTTCGCCTCCTCGTCAATGCGCGCGAGAATAGCGGATTGATCGCCGCGAATGAGCTTGCGTGCGAGACGCACCGCCTCGCGGGGCTTGGCCGCAATGGCCTTCGCCGTTTCGAGCGTGACAGTTTCGAGGCTTTCAAGATCGGTGACGGCATTCACGAGGCCGGTCTCGCGGGCGCGGTTCGCATCGAATTTCGCGCCCATCGCCAGCATCTCGAAAGCGAGGCGATTGCCCATGAGCTGCGGCACGATGAGGCTCGACGCGGCCTCCGGCACGAGGCCGAGATCAACGAAGGGGGTCGCGAAAACCGAGCGGTTGGAAGCAACCGCATAATCACAATGCAGGATCATCGTGGTGCCGATGCCGATGGCCGCGCCATCCACGCCCGCCACCAGCGGCTTTTCATTCGCCACAAGCGCGCGCAGGAAATCGAGGATCGGCTGGCCAATGCCCCCGCCCATGGCGAAGCCGATGAAATCCTTGATGTCGTTCCCGGCGCAGAAAATGCCCGGCTGGCCAAGGATCACGATGGCGCCGACGCTTTCATCCGCATTGGCCTCGGTGAGGCCCGCCGTGAGTGCGGTGTACATCGCGCCGGTCAGCGCGTTCTTCTTCTCGGCGCGGTTGAGGCGCAGGATGGCCAGCGCCCCTTCGCGGTTGACAACGACATCGCTCATGATGGTTCCTTATTCGGCCGCCCAGGCCATGTTCACGGAATCCGCGCCTTCGAGGATCGTGGTCTCGAGGCCGCTGG
>Ga0209053_1001531_pt1 | contig 10617 bp, 7 predicted proteins | sample EBPBio152010_DNA_FD_185864 | JGI IMG/M metagenome (GOLD analysis project Ga0209053, IMG submission 185864) | Wastewater treatment Type I Accumulibacter community from EBPR Bioreactor in Madison, WI, USA - Reactor 1_7/15/2010_ DNA (SPAdes)... | ecosystem: Engineered > Bioreactor > EBPR >... | reverse complement strand
GCTCATACAGTCGAACTGCTCGACTGGGCGACCGGCGGACCGAGGCCGGCCGCCTTTCGTTAGCCGCCGTCAACCAGAGGCACCATGACGCTGCTTCGCTCTTGCCTCGCCGCCCTGATCGGCCTGATGCTGGGAGCGAACGTGCTGGCACAGAGCCCGGGGAGCAACACCATGCTCGATACCCTGTTCGCCAAGCTGCAATCCGCTACAGATCCGTCGGCCATCCAGGCGCTGGAGGCCGCGATTTGGGAGCAATGGACCATGGTTCCCGATGCCGATCAGCGCGAACTGATGCTGCGCGGCATGGCGGAGATGCAGCAGCGCGACCTTCAGGGCGCCGTCGCGACGTTCACGCAGTTGATTGCAATCGCGCCGGACCTGTCGGAGGCCTGGAACAAGCGCGCGACGGCGCACTGGCTGATGGGCAACTTCACGGGATCGCTGGCGGACATTTGCGAGACGGTGAAGCGCGAGCCGCGCCACTTCGGTGCCTATTCGGGTCTCGGCATGATCCGCGCGGAGATGGGCGAGAACGGCCGTGCGATCGCGGCCTTCGAACTCGCGCGCAAGTACAATCCGCACATCCAGGGCATAGACAGTGAAATCGCGCGTCTCCGGGCGCTGGGCGGCGACGCGCCGTCCGATCCGCTGGATTGCGGACAACGCACCGCCGGACGCTAGCGTCGCGCTTGCCGCGTCACCGACCCGGATGCACATTGCCGGATCATCTTTTCCGAAGGAGTAGGAAATGGCCACGTTGTATGTCGGCGGACGCCTGTTCGACGGCGAGAAGGTGCAAGACGGGCAGGCGGTGCTGGAAGAGGGCGGCCGTATCAAGCGCGTCGCGCCCGTGGGCGAGTTCAAGGGCTTTGTCGGCGAACGGGTCGATACGTCGGGCGGCACGCTGATTCCCGGCATGATCGACTGCCACGTCCATTCACTGTCGGGTGCCGAGGGCAATCCCGGTGCGGCGCAGGACCGGCTGAGCGCCGCGCAGATCGCGGTGCGTGGCATGGAATTCATGCAGCGCACGCTCGAAGGCGGCATCACCGCGGTGCGCGACTGTGGCGGCAAGGACTATATCGAGTTCGCCATTCGCGACGCCATGAATGCCGGCCGCTTCCTGGGCCCGACCATGCGCTGCGCCGGACGCATGATCTGCATGACGGGCGGTCATGGCAATCGCACCGGTCGGGTTGCCGACGGTATCGACGAGGTCGTGAAGGCCGTACGCGAGCAGGTCCATGCCGGCTCCGATCTGGTGAAGATCATGGCGACTGGCGGCGTGATGACGCCTGGCGTTAATCCGGAAGACGCACACTACAGCCCCGAGGAAATGAAGGCCGGCATCAGCGAGGCACATCGCTTCCACAAGTGCTGCGCCAGCCACGCCCAAGGTGCGCTCGGCATTCTGAACGCCGTGCGCGGCGGCATCGATTCCATCGAGCACGGCATCTTCATGGACGAGGAATGCTGTCGCGAGATGAAGGAGCGAGGCGTGTGGCTGGTGCCGACGCTGGCCGCCGTGAAGAACATCCTCAAGGGCTACGACGAGGGCGACCGCTCGATTCCTGACTACGTGATCGAGAAGAGCCGGCGCGTCTACGATCGCCACATCGAGGCGACCAAGATGTATTATTCGGCCGGTGGCCGTATCGCGATGGGCACCGACGCGGGCACGCCGCACAATCGCCATGGCGAGAATGCGCGCGAACTCGAGTTCATGTGCGACATCGGCATTTCGGCGCGCGATTCGCTGTTCTTCGCGACGGCCAGCGCTGCCGACCTGATGCGGCTCGGCGACCATGGCCGCATCAAGGAGGGCAACATTGCCGATTTCGTCGTGTGCGACGGCGATGCCCTGGCCGACATCAAGCGGGCGGCCCGCAAGGAGCACCACCGGATGGTGGTGAAGCGCGGCATCGTCGCGAAGGACAATCGCGCGGCCTTTGCCGCACAGGCCACTCGCGTCGCGGCCGAGTAGGGCGCAGGCATCGGCGATCCCGGGGTTTTTGTGGAAGAGATATTCTTCATCCTGATCGGGATCGCCTGGGCGCTCGGCACACCGCTGATCGCCATTATCGCGCTCGTGCGTACGTCGGGCCTGCGTGCGCAAAACGAACGGCTTGCCTCGGAACTGGCGGCCGTCCGGCGTCAGCTGGCCGGCGGGGAGGTTCTGCCACCGCCGTTCGCGGCCCCGGCAGTCGAACCGCCGACGGTTCCCGTCGAAGCGATGCCGCCGCCGGGCGTGCCATTCGAGCCGCAACCGGAGACGCCGCCGGAGCCCGCTACCGTCTCTATCGAAAACGTGCCGTCGCCGTCGCCGACTGTCGCGCCTGTTTCAGCAGGATGGGAGCAGCGGCTGGGCGCGCGGGCCTTCCTGTGGATCGGCGCCATCACGCTGGCGCTCGCGGCGATCTTCCTTGTCCGCTACTCGATCGAGGAGGGATACCTCTCGCCCGAGGTACGCGTGATCCTGGCAGCGCTGTTTGGCTTTGCCTTGATTGGCGGCGCCGAGCGGATGCGCAGCAGGGACGATCGCGTGGCCCAAGCGCTGGCGGCAGCGGGCGTGGCGGCGCTCTACGGCTCGCTGTTCGCGGCTGTTGCTCTCTACGGCATGGTTTCACAGTTTGCTGCTGGCGGTGCGGCAGCGGCGCTCACGGCCTTCGCGATGGGGCTGTCGCTCCGCCATGGCATCCTGGTCGCGGCGCTTGCGTTCGTCGGCGGCTTCGCAAGCCCCGCCGTCATCGGCAGCCAGGAACCCAACACGCCGGTACTTTTTGGTTACCTGTTTGCCATTGCGGCGGGAACGCTGGGCGTCATTCGCGTACGCGGCTGGTGGCTCCTGGGCTGGGGCGTGCTGGCCGGCGCGGTCCTGTGGACGGTCGCCTGGATGCTGATGGTGGCCGACATGTCGGAACTCCATTGGGTCGGCCTGTTCCTGGTGGGCGTGTCGGCGCTCTTCGTCTGGGCGACCTGGCGGCGAATGGCCGAGGACGAGAATCCGCCGCGGGATATCGCTGCGCTCGTCTGGTCGGCAATTGGAATTACCGGTGCGTTGCTCGTCATCTTGATCGTGCAGGATGGTGGTCGGCAGACGTCGGGCTGGGCAGCTCTCGCGCTGCATGGCATTGGGGCATTCGCACTGGGACGATGGACGCCGCGCTTCCAGTATGCGGCCGCATTGGCGCCGGCTCTGTCGCTGGTGGCATTGGCCCTGTGGTGGCTGGCCTCACGCGATGCTCTGGCCGACTGGAGCGACGCCCGCTTCGCCTGGCTCGCGGTCGGTTTCGGCGGCCTCTACGCCGCGGGGGCCTTTGCGCTCTTGTGGAATGCAGCGCGGCCGGGCTTCTGGGCAGCTCTTTCGGTATCTGCGGCGCTCTCGCACTTCCTGCTGAGCTGGTACGTGCTGCGTGGCTCCGAGACGGGCGGCTCCTGGGGGCTGATCAGCATCGGGCTTGCGGCGCCCTTCCTGGTGGGGGCCGAGCGGCTGGTCCGGTGGCGCGAGACCATGCCCGGTGCCACCGAGGCATTGGGCTTCCTCGCGGCTGGCGTCGCATTCTTCATCGGGGCTGCGATCCCGCTCGAACTCAATCGCGAGTGGATCACCGTGGCCTATGCGATCGAGCTGGCGGCGGTGGCAGCCATCGCATCCCAGCTCGGGCTGGTGTCGCTGCGCCAGCTCTGCTGGCCGCTGCTGGTCGTCGTCGTCGTGCGCTTCGTGGTCAATCCCGAGATACTGAAGTACCCGCTGGGGCTCACGCCGATCCTCAACTGGATTCTCTGGGGATACGGCATCTCGATTGCCGCCTTGGTGGTCGCGTTGCGCTTCCTGCGGCCGACCGGCGATTTCCGCCTCGTGCGCGCCGTCGAAGCTGCAGCGGCGCTGCTCGCCTTCGTCCTGCTGACACTCGAGGTCAGGAGCATCTTCCAGCCTGCAGCGATGGACATGCTGGGCTCGAGCTTCATGGAGCGGGCCTTCTACGTGCTGGTCTGGGGCGGGTTTGCGCTGGCGGCGCTCTGGTGGTCGCACCGTGACCACGATCCGGTGGCGCTGTGGGCCTGGCGCCTCAGCGGTACTGCGGCCGCGCTCCTCGCGCTGATCGTGCAGGTCGTGATCGCCAATCCTGTGTTTGAGCCGGCTGGTGTCGGCCCTCTGCCCATCGCCAACGGGCTGCTGCTCGCCTACGCGGTGCCGGCCGTGATGGCAGTGCTGGCGCGGCAGTGGATCGATGCCGAACCGGACCGCAGGGCGGCTATCCTGACCGAGGTGACGGCCTCGATCCTGGCCTTCGTCTATGTCTCTTTCGAAGTGCGTCACTTCTTCGATCCGTCGTTCGAGCGGCCGGGCTTCGACGCGGAGGGGCTGGAACTCTACAGCTATTCGATCGTGTGGCTCCTGTTCGGCGTCGCCCTGCTGGCCTTGGGCTTCGTGCGCAAGGCCGCAGCGTTCCGGCACGCCGGTATGGTTCTGGTCTGCATCGTGGTCGCCAAGGTGTTCCTGATCGACATGGCGGGGCTGCAGGGCCTGCTGCGTGTCTTCTCCTTCCTGGGCCTCGGTGCGGCGCTGATCGGGCTGGGTTACGCCTATCGCCGCTTCGGCTTCGACAGTAAATGACGACCGACCTCTTTCCCGAGACGAAGCTGTCTCTCGACGTCTTGCGGGCAACGCAGCTCGAACGGCTGCGCGAGGCAGTGCGGCATGCCTACGACAACCAGGCGCCGTATCGCGTCAAATGTGTTGCTATGGGTGTACATCCCGATCACTTGCGCACGCTCGACGATCTGCACCGCTTTCCCTTCACGGCCAAGAGCGACCTGCGCGACGCCTATCCCTACGGCATGCTGGCGATTCCGCGCGAACGTTGCGTGCGCGTGCATGCGTCGAGCGGCACGACGGGCCGGCCGACGGTGGTCGGCTATTCGGCTCGCGATATCGCTACCTGGGGCGAGCTGATGGCGCGTTCGCTCTACGCCGGCGGCGCCCGGCCGGGCGACATCATTCACAATGCCTACGGCTACGGCCTGTTCACTGGCGGCCTCGGTGCGCATTACGGCGCGGAGCGGCTCGGCTGCACGGTGGTGCCAATGTCGGGCGGCTTCGGCGAACGCCAGGTCCAGCTCATCCGCGAGTTCGGGGCACGTGTCGTGCTGATGACGCCATCCTATATGTTGTCGATTGCCGAGGAGTTCGAGCGGCAGGGCATCGATCCCCGCGAAACGGCGATGCGCGTCGGTATCTTTGGCGCCGAGCCCTGGACCGAAGCCATGCGCGCGGAAATCGAGCGCCGCTTGGGCATCGACGCCGTCGATATCTATGGCCTGAGCGAAGTAATGGGGCCGGGCGTGGCCTGCGAGTTCGTTGAAACCAAGGATGGGCCGACGATCTGGGAGGATCATTTCTATCCCGAAATCGTCGATCCCGAGACCGGCGTACCGGTAGCCGATGGCGAGCCCGGCGAACTTGTCTTCACGACGCTGACCAAGGAGGCGATGCCGGTGATCCGTTATCGCACGCGCGACCTCACGCGGCTGCTTCCGGGCTCGATGACGGCGATGCGGCGGATGGCCAAGATCACCGGTCGCAGCGACGACATGTTGATCGTGCGCGGCGTCAATCTCTTCCCGAGCCAGGTCGAGGAACAGATTCTCCGCGACCCGGCGCTGAGCGGCCACTATGTCATCGAACTTTCGCGGACGGGCGCACTCGACGATCTTCTTGTCAGGGTCGAAGCTCGCTCACCGCTTGGTGCGAAGGCCGAAGCACTATCAGCCCAGGAACTGATACAGCGTCTGAAGGGGATGTGCGGCCTCACCGCCACTGTCGACGTCCAGCCACCAGGGTCGATCGAGCGGTCGCTCGGCAAGGCCCGGCGCGTGATCGATAAACGCACGAAGAATTGACATCGTCCGGATGACGCTCGGCCTGTTGTATGGCATTATGCCAATACAACCCGGCATGGAGTGACGACATGGACACTCTATTTTCACCCGTGCAATGGCTGTTCGGTACACTGTTCAACTGGTTCGTCGGCTCCCTGATCGGCACCATGGTTCTTGCCGCCGGCTTGGCGGTGCTCGCCTTTCTGTTCTTCGGGCGACGACTCGTCTCGCGCGAAGGGATCATTGGCCTCGCCGGACTGGCGCTGATCGTCGTTGGAGGAGGGGCAGTCTATCGCTGGTTGAACACCTTCGATGGCCCTGGCTTCGCGTTCTACGAAGGAAATGCAGCAACCCAGAGCATGCTTTGCAGCGTGGCCGATGCTCCCGCGACGATTGCTCTGAAGAACCACCCTTGTCCGAATGACGAAATCCGAAGTGCTAAACTCTTGAACGTGAAGAAGGGGACTGTTCTGCGCGTCTTCGACAATGAGGACGGCAAGCTTGAGGACGATTGGGCCGAGGTCGTCGTTCTCAAGGACGTGGCAACGCACGTGGTTTCTTCGTTCGAATCCAGTCAGGAAGATGGCGTTGTGGCGATCCACTACAGCCGTAACAACGGGCTTGATGGCAAGATCTCGCGGGTCCAGGTCGTGCGAGCTGACGATCCTCGCAACAACCCACTCGGATCGACGATCGCCTTCTACGAAGGAGACAATCTCACGCAGAACAAGGTTTGTGAGCTGCGTATCACCGTTCCGATGGAGATCAATTTCAAGAACTCCGCCGAATGTGACAACGACGAGGCGCGATCGGCAGTTCTACGGAACGTTCCGGCGAACGTCCGCATTCGCCTCTACGACGACCCGGATGGCGGCCGGAAAGACGACTGGCTCGATATATCCGTACTGCAGCCCATGGCTGAGCTGCGCTTGGCGGCCTTCGAAGCTGATATCAATCAACCGACCCACAGGGTTCAGTTCCATCGCAACAACGGTCTCCAGGGCAAGGTATCGAGACTGGAGATCAAAGCGGGCGGTCCCGAGCCGCTGGCCGTATTCTACGAAGGAAATGGCGGGACGCAGAACATCGTCTGCACGGTCTCTCTTGAGCAGAGTCTGCGACGCAAGATCAGCGATCTGGGATGCTCCAACGACGAAGCGCGTTCCGTGAAGCTGTATAACCTGCAGAGAACCAAATCCATTCGTCTGTTTGACAGTCCCGACTTCGGGTCGAGCGACGATTGGACGGAGATACTGGTGAAACGCCCCTTCATTGCGGAAACCGTTCAATCGTTTGATCGCTTGGCCTCAACAGCAAACGTCGCGGTCCATGCGCACCGGCAGAACGGGCTTGATGGGAAGGTGAGCGCCATCGAGGTATCGGACGCGCCTCACGAGCCGGTGATCGATCTCTTCGAAGGCAACAATGGCTCGCAGAATCGAGTTTGCACGCTTCCCGGCAGGCAGGCTTCGATTAACTTCAAGAACTCGGGCAGTGGCTGTGCCAACGACGAGGCTCGGTCGCTGGTCCTCCATCGTGTTCCGGTTGGTACGGTCATTCGTGTCTATGACGATCCGGACGGCAAGCGGAGGGACGACTGGAGCGAGATCGAGGTGGTCGAACTGCAGGACTTCATCACCGTGCCGACCCTTCAACGGCCGGTCGAGACAGGGCCCTTCAGGCTACGCTATTTCCGCAACAATGGCCTGGACGGCAAAGTCTCGAGACTTGAGATCAGCTCGGCAGCCCGCACGTCGGGAATACTCTCCCTCTACGAAGGCGCCAATGCCACTCAGAACAAGGTATGCGACCTCGATGTGCGGCCCGGGCGGGCTATTCGACTTCGCGGCAGCAGCGAGTGCGAGAATGACGAGGCCAGATCTGCGGTTCTGACCAATGTTCGGGCCGGCCAGAAAGTCTTCGTTTTCGACAATCCTGATTGCCGGACGGGTGACGACTGGACCGTGATCGAAGTGCTTCGCGATGCAGCTTCCCTCACCATCCGGAGCTTCGAGGAGAACACCGCCAGCGAGGTCGCAAAAGTGACCTACAACAGGAAGAACGGTCTCAACGGGAAGGTGTCGTGCATTAAGACCGAAGATTGAAGGCAGGCGTCGGACCGATCCTAGAGGCCGGCCGCCAGCCTCAATCTTGCCTTGATCAGGCCGGGATCGTCGGGAAGCTGGCTCACCATCGCCGTAACGGCGGTGGCAGGCTTGGGCGGCGCGGATGCCTTGGCGCGGCCCATTGCGGCGTCAGCCACGACGGCGAAAGTCAGGACAGTCGCGGCGATGACGAGATAATCGATCCAGGTCAGGCGGTTACCACGGAACTTGCCGACAGCAGCCACGCTCTTCTGTTCGCTCTTGTTCTGGCCGTTTTCCACGATTGGCCTCTCGAATCTGGTCTGGAATATCTACGGGTAGGAATGATCCTTCATCCCTCCGCATTCCGTCCCAGAAGAGGCTAGACGTAGGCAATTCGGAGAATGTTTGTGGCACCCGGCGTCCCGAACGGAACACCGGCAGTGATGACCAGCCGCTCGCCTTCCTTGGCGATTTCCTCCTGGCGGGCGACGCGGACGGCCCGCTGCACCATGTCGGCGAAATTATGGGCGTCTTCGGTCTGTACGGGGTGCACCCCCCAGGTGAGGGTCATGCGCCGGGCCGTATCGAGATTGGGCGTCAGGCAGAGGATACGTACGTCGGGCCGCTCGCGCGCGGCGCGCAGGGTCGTCGAACCGGTGTTGGTATAGGTGACGATCGCCGAGGCGGAGAGCGTGTGGGCGCATTGCCGCGCGGCGGCGCTGATCGCGTCGGCGGTGGTCGCCTCAGGCTCGTGGCGGCTCGCATCCATCAGGCGGCGATAGAGCGGATCGGCTTCGACGCTCTTCAGGATGCGATCCATGATCGTGACCGCTTCGACCGGATAGTCACCCGACGCCGACTCGGCAGAGAGCATCACGGCGTCGGCGCCGTCGTAGACCGCCGTTGCCACGTCGGAGACTTCGGCGCGCGTGGGCGTCGGTGAATGAACCATCGAGTCGAGCATCTGCGTCGCCACGATCGCGGGGCGGCCGGCGACGCGGCAGGCGGCGAGGATGCGCTTCTGCAGCGGCGGGACGGCCTCGGGCGGCATCTCTACGCCGAGATCGCCACGCGCCACCATGATGCCGTCGCTCTGCTCGATGATCTCGTCGAGATGATCGATCGCCTGTGGCTTCTCGAGCTTGGCCATGACGGCAGCACGGCCGGCCACGAGTTTCTTCAGTTCGGCGATATCGTGCGCGCGCTGCACGAACGACAGCGCCACCCAGTCGACGCCGAGCGACAGGCCGAAGGTCAGGTCCTTGTGGTCCTTGGGCGTCATCGCCGAGACCGGCAGGAGCAGGTTGGGCAGGTTGACGCCCTTGCGATCGCTGATCGGGCCAGCGACCTCCACTTCGGCATCGATGGTGTCGGCATCGTGCGCGACGATGCGCAGCCGGACCTTGCCGTCGTCGACCAGCAGCAAACCACCCGGTTCGGCGGCCTTGAAGATCTCCGGATGCAGCAACGGGATGCGCTTGGCCGTGCCTGGAGCGGGGTCCATGTCGAAGCGCAGCTTCTGGCCCTTCTTCAGGGTCATCGGTCCCTTGGCGAAGGTACCGAGGCGGAGCTTGGGCCCCTGCAGGTCCATCAGAATGGCGATCGGGTGCTTGAACTCCTTCTCCAGGGCCCGCAGCTGATCGACCCGCTGCCGATGATCCTCCGGCTGGCCATGGCTGAAGTTGAGGCGAAAGACGTCGGCACCGGCTTCGAACAGCGTACGCAGGCGTTCGATGGTCGATGTGGCAGGGCCGAGCGTGGCGACGATCTTGGTAAAGCGATCCCGATGCATGGTCCCAGTCTACTTCTTTGGCGACGACACTTTGAAGTCGCCTGCTTGCTCGTAGACCTTGACGACGGCGGCGTCATCTAGCTTGCCCCAGCCGGCACCCGCAGCTGCGATAAAAAGCTGATGTGCCGCAGCTGCCAGTGGTAACGGCAGGCGCAGCTCGTGGCCGGTGTCGAGGACGAGGCCGAGGTCCTTCACGAAAATCTCGACGGCCGAGAGCGGGGAATAATCGTCGTCCAGCATGTGCGGTACCCGATTGCCGAACATCCAGGAATTGCCGGCGCTGGCCGAAATGACGTCGTAGACGGCACGTGTGTCGGCACCGGCCTTGGCCGCGAGCGCCATTGCCTCGGCGGCTGTCGCGATGTGCACGCCCGCCAGGAGCTGGTTCACTGTTTTCACCAGCGAGCCGATGCCGGCCTTGTCGCCGAGACGGAAGACCTTGGCGGACGTCGACGACAGGATCGATTCGGTCACGGCGAAGGCCTTCGTGTTGCCCGACGACATGAACGTGAGTTCGCCCGACTCGGCGCGCGCGCGGCCGCCCGACATCGGCGCATCGAGCAATTCGTGGCCGCTGCCTTGAAGGCGCTCGTCGAGTTTCCGGATGAAGGCAGCAGGGCAGGTCGCGCACTGCATGACGACGCCACCCTCGCGCAAGGCAGCCACGGCACCACCCTCTCCATAGAGTACCGTCTCGACCTGCTGGGCATTCACAACGGCCACGATGACGACATCGGCCTGCGTCGCGGCCTCGGCCGGCGTGTTCGCAAGGCTGCCGCCGGCAGCGGCGAAGGCATCGCGCGCGGCGGCACTGGGATCGACCCCGATCACCTTGTGGCCGTGCTTCAGCAGGTT
>Ga0209053_1001530_pt1 | contig 10634 bp, 8 predicted proteins | sample EBPBio152010_DNA_FD_185864 | JGI IMG/M metagenome (GOLD analysis project Ga0209053, IMG submission 185864) | Wastewater treatment Type I Accumulibacter community from EBPR Bioreactor in Madison, WI, USA - Reactor 1_7/15/2010_ DNA (SPAdes)... | ecosystem: Engineered > Bioreactor > EBPR >... | reverse complement strand
CACCAATCTGGAAGGCGCGAAATACACGCTCGCCACCAATGAGGCCGGCGCCGCGCTCGGGATCAAGGATTTCGCCGATATCGCCGCGCAGAAGGACGCGCTGGAGGGCAAGATCTACGGGATCGAGCCGGGCAATGACGGCAACCGCCTGATCCTCGACATGATCGAAAAGGATGCCTTCGGCCTCAAGGGGTTCGAGGTGGTCGAAAGCTCGGAACAGGGGATGCTGGCCGAGGTGGCGCGCACCACCGGCGACCAGAAGCCGATCATCTTCCTCGGCTGGGAACCCCATCCGATGAACGCCAATTTCAAGATGACCTACCTGACCGGCGGCGACGATTTCTTTGGCCCGAACCTGGGCGGGGCGGTAGTGGCGACCAATGTCCGCAAGGGCTATGTCGCGGAATGCCCGAATACCGGCAAGCTGCTGCAAAACCTCGTCTTCTCGCTGCCGATGGAGAACGAGATCATGGGCGCCATCCTGGATGACGGCGCCGATCCCAAGGAGGCGGCAAAAACCTGGCTGGCCGCGCATCCCGATACGCTCGGCCCCTGGCTGGACGGCGTGACCACCAAGGATGGCGGCGACGCCATGGCGGCGGTGAAATCGGCGCTCGGCCTTTGATCTCCCCCTCGCCCCCCGTCCGCAATGCTGCGGCGGGGGGCGCCTTTTTGCCCGCTCTGATCCGACCTGAAAGGAATCGCGCCGGATGCTCGACTGGCTGACCGAGACCAAGCTGCCGCTTGGCAAGATGTCGAAACTGGCCTTCGACTGGATGAAGGTGAACCTCAAGCCCCTGTTCGACGGCATGGGCTGGGTGATGGAGACGCTGATCGACGGCATCCTGTGGCTGCTGCAAACGCCCCACCCCCTTGTGATCGTGGCGCTTTTCCTGGGGCTGACCTGGTATCTGCAACGGTCGTGGAAGATCCTGCTCTTTGTCGCGCTGGCCTTTGCCTTCATCCTGAACCAGGGCTACTGGAAGCCCACGATGGAAAGCCTGACGCTGGTGCTTTCGTCCTGCGTCGTCTGCATGGGCGTGGGTGTGCCGGTGGGCATCTGGGCCGCGCACCGGCCGCGCGTCTATGCCGCGATGACCCCGGTGCTGGATCTGATGCAGACCCTGCCGACCTTTGTCTATCTGATCCCGGCCATCGTGTTCTTTGGCATCGGCATGGTGCCCGGCCTGATCGCCACGGTGATCTTCGTGCTGCCCGCGCCGATCCGCATGACGCATCTGGGCATTTCCAACACCCCCCAGCCGCTGCTGGAGGCCGCGACCGCCTTTGGCGCGACCCGCCAACAGGTGCTGTGGAAGGTGGAACTGCCCTATGCCTTTCCGCAGATCATGGTCGGTCTGAACCAGACCATCATGCTGTCGCTGTCGATGGTCGTGATCGCGGCACTGGTGGGGGCCAACGGGCTGGGCGTGCCGGTGGTGCGGGCGCTGAACTCGGTCAACACGGCACTTGGCTTTGAAAGCGGCCTTGTGATCGTGGTCGTGGCCATCATGCTGGACCGTATGCTGAGGGTGACGCGCAAATGACCGCCGTTGAATTCGACCGCGTTTCCATCGTCTTTGGCGACAATCCGCAGGCGGCGCTGCCCCTGATGGACCAGGGCCTCAGCCGATCCGAGATTCAGGCCCGGACGGGGCAGGTTCTTGGCGTGCATGACTGTTCGCTCAGCGTGCAGGAGGGCGAGATCCTGGTGCTGATGGGCCTGTCGGGCTCTGGCAAATCGACGCTGCTGCGCGGGGTCAACGCGCTGAATCCGGTGGTGCGGGGCGAGGTGCGGGTGTCGGATGGCGACCGCATGGTCAGCGTGACCCATGCGGATGCGGAAAGCCTGCGCCGCCTGCGCCTGTCGCGCATCGCCATGGTGTTCCAGCAATTCGGCCTGCTGCCCTGGCGCACGGTGCGCGAGAATGTGGGGCTTGGCCTCGAACTGGCGGGGATGCCGGTCGAGGCGCGGCGCAAGCCGGTGGATGAACAGCTGGAGCTGGTCAATCTCAGCCAATGGGCCGAGCGCAAGGTGGGCGATCTGTCCGGCGGCATGCAGCAGCGCGTGGGTCTGGCGCGCGCCTTCGTGACCCAGGCGCCGATCCTCTTGATGGATGAGCCGTTCTCGGCGCTTGACCCGCTGATCCGTACCAAGTTGCAGGATGAATTGCTGGATCTTCAGGCCCGTCTCAAGCGCACCATCGTCTTTGTCAGTCACGATCTGGACGAGGCTTTCAAGATCGGCAACCGCATCGCGCTGATGGAGGGCGGGCGCATCGTCCAATGCGGCACCGCGCGCGAGATCATCGCCAATCCGGTGAACGAGTACGTTCAGGATTTCGTGGCGCATATGAACCCGCTTTCGGTGCTGACCGCGCGGGATGTGATGCGCGCCGGGGCCAGCGCCGCCGGGCGAGAGGTCGCCGCCGAACTGCCGGTGCGCGCGGTGATGGAGATGATCCGCGACGGCGTGACCGAACTTGCCGTGACCGAGGGCGCCGCCTGTATCGGCCATATCACCGCCGCCGATGTGATGGCGCGGCTGATCGACCCGCGCGGCGGCCCATCGGCGCAGACCTGAAAAAGGGGGCCGCGGCCCCCTTTTTCGTCATTCCACCAGATCATCGCCCTTTGCCGCCTTGGCCTTCGGCTTGGCTGCCGCCTTTGCCTTGGGTTTGGCGGCGGCTTTCGGGGCCGCCTTGGGCTTGGCCGCGGCCTTGGGCTTTGGGTCCGCCTTGGGTTTTGCGGCGGCCTTGCGGGCGGGCTTTTTCGACTTGCCGGCCTTTTCGGCGATCAGCGCCAGCGCCTCGTCCAGCGTCACCGCCTCGGGCTCCACGCCCTTGGGCAGGGTCGCGTTGACCTTTTCCCATTTCACATAGGGCCCATAGCGCCCGGGCATGACCGAGATCACGCCGCCATCCGGGTGCTGCCCCAGCTCGCGCAGCGGCTGCGCCGCCGCCCCGCGCCCGGCGCCCCGGCTGGCCTTTTGCGCCAGCACCTCGACCGCGCGGTTCATGCCGATGGTAAAGACCTCATCGACCTCGGGCAGGTTCGCGTAAGTGCTGTTATGCTTCACATAGGGGCCGAAACGGCCAATCCCCGCCTCGACCAGCGCGCCATCCTCGGGGTGCGGGCCGATCGGGCGCGGCAGGTTCAACAGCTGCAACGCACGGTCAAGGTCGATGCTTTCGGGCGACCAGCCCTTTGGCAGGCTGGCGCGCGGCGGCTTGGGCTGTTCCTCGGTCGCGTCGCCGCGCTGCACATAGGGGCCAAAGCGCCCGGCACGGATGGTGATCGGCAGGCCGTTCTCATCCTGGCCCAGCACCTTGCCATCCGGCGTGATCGCGCCGCTGTCATCCCCCACCGAAATCGGTCTGGTGTAGCGGCATTCCGGGTAATTGCCGCAACCGATGAAGGCCCCGCCCGACCGTGCCGTCTTCAGATGCAGCCGCCCGCTGCCACAGGTCGGGCAGGCGCGCGGATCGCCGCCATCGGCGCGCGGCGGATAGAGATGCGGGCTGAGGAAATCGTCGATCTTGTCCAGCACCTCGCCGATGCGCAGATCGGCGGTTTCCGCCACCGCGGCCGAGAAATCGCGCCAGAACCGCGCCAGCACTTCCTTATAGTCACGCTCGCCGGCCGAAACATCGTCCAGCTCGCCCTCCAGCTCGGCGGTAAAGTCGTATTCCACATATTTGCGGAAGAAATTGGTCAGGAAAGCCGTGACCAGCCGGCCCTTGTCTTCGGGGATCAGGCGGTTCTTGTCGCGGCGCACATATTCGCGGTCCTGGATCGTGGTCAGGATCGACGCATAGGTCGAGGGGCGGCCGATGCCCAGCTCTTCCATCCGCTTGACCAGCGTCGCCTCGGTATAGCGCGGCGGCGGCTGGGTGAAATGCTGCTCGGGCGTGACGGCGCGGGTGGCCAGCGCGTCGCCCTGCATGATCTGCGGCAGGCGGCCCTCGTCGTCGCCCTCCTCGTCGCGGCCCTCGTCATAGACCTTGAGGAAACCGTCGAACATCACCACCTGGCCGGTGGCGCGCAGGCCAACCTGGGCGTCGGGGCTGGTCACATCGACCGTCGTGCGCTCCAGCCGGGCGGCGGCCATCTGACTGGCGATGGTGCGCTTCCAGATCAGATCGTAAAGCTTGCGCTGATCAGCCTCGACCAGACGCAGCCGCTCCGGTGCTGCCGACATGTCGGTCGGGCGGATGCATTCATGGGCCTCTTGCGCGTTCTTGGCCTTGTTCTTGTACATGCGCGGGCTGTCAGGGACGTAAGCCTCGCCAAAGCGCGACTTGATCTCGGCCCGGGCGGCCATCACGGCCTCGGGCGCCATGTCGATGCCGTCGGTCCGCATATAGGTGATGTGCCCGGCCTCATAGAGCCGCTGCGCCGCCGACATCGTGGCCTTGGCGCCCATGCCGAACTTGCGGCTGGCCTCCTGTTGCAGGGTGGAGGTCATGAAGGGCGCAAAGGGGTTGCGGTTCGCGGGCTTCTTTTCCACCGCCGAAACGCTGAATGTGCGGTTCTGAATGGCCGACACGGCAAGTTCCGCCGCCTCGGCGGTCGGAATGTCGAATTTGTCCAGCTTGCGGCCGCCCAGCACGGTCAGCCGCGCCTCGAAATCCTGACCGCGCGGGGTGGTGAAACCGGCGCCGACGGTCCAGTATTCGCGGGCGCGGAAGGCCTCGATCTCCATCTCGCGCTCGACGATCAGGCGCAGGCAGACCGATTGCACCCGGCCCGCCGATTTCGCGCCCGGCAGCTTGCGCCACAGCACCGGCGACAGGGTGAAGCCCACCAGATAATCCAGCGCGCGGCGGGCCAGATAGGCCTCCACCAGCGCCTCGTCCACCTCGCGCGGGGCCTTCATCGCCTCGGTCACGGCGGATTTGGTGATGGCGTTGAAGGTGACGCGGCTGACCTTCTTGCCCTTTTTCAGGCTGGGGGCCAGCGCCTCTTTCAGGTGCCAGGAAATCGCCTCGCCCTCGCGATCGGGGTCGGTGGCCAGGATCAGTTCGTCATCGGTCTTGAGCGCCTCGGCGATCGCGCGGACATGCTTCTTGCTGTCGGCCGCGACCTCCCATTTCATGTCGAAATCCTGTTCGGGATCGACCGAACCATCCTTGGGCGGCAGGTCGCGGACATGGCCATACGAGGCCAGCACCGTATAGTCGGAGCCAAGATATTTGTTGATTGTCTTGGCCTTGGCCGGAGACTCGACGACGACGACTGCCATGAATACCTCTTGCGCCCTGCCTGTTGGGGGCGCCGAAAGATGTGTGCGACCCACCCCCCATGTCAAGGCGGGGCGCGTTCGTCAAGCCCGGGCAGGGTCGCAACGGGGCTTTGACCGGGGCGTCGGGAACGGGCAGATTGCCCGGCAGAGAGCCCCGTTTCCGAAGGATGACCCCATGCGCCGCACCCTGCCCCTTGTCGTTTTCGCCGCGATCTGGGCGGCGCCCGCCCTGGCCTGGCAGACCCCCGGCAAGGGTAGCGCCGACCGGACCGGCATGATGGATGCGCTGCGCCCGCTGGCGGCCTGGAACCTGGGGGCGCCGGTGGAATTCGTGGTGAACGACCTGCGCGTCGCGGGCGCTGCGGGCTTTGCCTCGGTCAGCCCGCAGCGCCCTGGCGGCCAGCCGATCGACCTGCGCGCCACGCCCATGGTGCAGCGCGATGGCGCCGACCCGGCCTATATGGACGGCGCCACAATGCAGGCACTGATGCAGCGCGAGGGCACGACCTGGGTTGCGGTGCATTGGCAGATCGGCGCCACCGATGCCTGGTGGGACCAGCCGCGCTTTTGCGCCGCCTGGGCCGGCGTCCTGCCCGAAATCTGCTGAACCGGGATCGGCGGAACGAGCCGTCACGGCCGGCTGATCAGCCCGCCCGGCTGACGCAGCAACTGTCCCTCCAGCTCCAGTTGCAGCAGATGCGGCGCGATGTCCTGCGCGGGCACGGCCAGATCGCGGATCAGCTGATCCTCGGCCACCGGGCTGGGCGAGAGCCTGTCAAGGATCAGCCGGTGCAGCGCCGCCAGATCGCGCAGCGGGCGGCGCGGCGGCGCCTTCGCGGGCCCCGGCAGATCGCGCCCCGGCAGATCATGCGCCGCCAACTGTTCGGCCCGGTGCGGCGGCGCCTGCCCCCCCAGGGCCTCGATCACATCGGCGGCAGAGCGAACCAGCGTCGCCCCTTCGCGGATCAGTTGATTGCAGCCCGCGGCCCGCGCATCAAAGGGGTGGCCCGGCACGGCAAACACCTCGCGCCCCTGTTCGGCCGCCTCTTTCGCGGTGATGAGCGAACCGGAGCGGCTGGCGGCCTCCACCACCACCAATGCGCGGGCAAGGCCCGAGACGATCCGGTTGCGCAGCGGGAAATGGCGCGCCTGCGGCTCCAGCCCCGGGGGTTGTTCCGACAGAAGGCAGCCGTTTTCCGCGATCTTCTGCATCAGGGCGGCGTTTTCGGGCGGATAGGCATGATCGACGCCCCCCGCCAGCACCGCCACCGTACCCTGCCCCAGCGAGGCGGCATGCGCCTCGGCGTCGATGCCGCGCGCCAGCCCCGAAACGGTGACGAACCCGGCCTCGGCCAGCGATTCGGCCAGCCGTCGCGCCATGCGCAACCCAAGGCTGGAGGCATTGCGCGCCCCCACGATCCCGACCATGGGCCGCGCGAGCAAGGCGGCCTGCCCGCGCATCCACAGGATCGGCGGCGCATCCCCGATCTCGGCCAGGGCGGTGGGATAGGCGGCTTCGCCATGGCACAACATGCGCGCGCCAAGCGCATGAGCCATGCGCATCTCGGACAGAGCGACGCCTTCGGGGCAGACCTCATAGCGATTGACCCCGGCGGCGCGGGCGATCTGCGGCAAAGCCTCCAGGGCCGCGCGGGCGCTGCCATGTTCGGCAATCAGCCGATGAAAGGTTGCAGGCCCAACCCGCCGCGACCGGATCAGTTGCAGCCGGGCCAGCCGCTCCCGCTCTGTCAGGCGCCCCGCCGCGCCGTCATTCCTGCTGTCCGGCTCCATCGCCATGCCGCAACCTCTCCATTCCCCGGAGAGACTGGCGGGCGAGTGGTTAACGCCCGGTAAAGATCGCCCCGCCCCGGGCAAAAAACAGACGTCTTGCAGAGATCTTCGGCCCGCGCTACGCCAGCTACATGAAAGCCCCGGAACCCGAAGACAAAGGCAAGTTCATCGCGCGCGGCGTGGCCCATGTCACGCTGCCGAAAGTGGCTGAGCCGGTCTCGGTCACCTTCGTACTGGTGCCGCGTTTCACCATGCTGGCCTTCACCTCGGCGATCGAACCGCTGCGGGTGGCGAATCAGCTCACCGGACAGGTGCTGTTCCGCTGGCAGACCTTTTCCGAGGACGGGCGCCCCGTGGCCTGTTCCAGCGGTGTGCAGGTGGTGACGGATGGCCCGCTGCCCGAGGCCCCGCCCCCCGGCTATGTGCTGGTCTGTGGCGGGGTGGAGCCTGAAACCCATATCACCGCCACGCTGGGCGACTGGGTGCGCGGGCAATGGCGGCGCGGGCGCAGCGTCGGCGGGCTTTGCACCGGGGCCTATGCGCTGGCGCGGGCCGGTATCCTCAAGGGCCGCCGCTTCACCCTGCATTGGGAAAACCTCGGCGGTTTCACCGAGACATTCCCCGACCTGACCCCGGCGCGGCAGGTCTTTTGCATCGAAGACCGCATCGTCACCTGCGCCGGCGGGGTGGCGGCGGCGGACCTGATGCTCAAGCTGATCCATGACCGATACGGCGCGGGGCTGAGCCAGGAGGTCATGAACATGTGCCTGCTGACCCAGCGGCGCACCGAGGAGGATGAGCAGATCACCTCGCTCGCGGCGCGACTGGGCACGCGCAACGAAAAGCTGATCAAGGCGGTGGCCTTTCTGGAGGCCCGGATCGAGGAGGAGTTCGACCTGGATGCCTGCGCCGATCACCTCGGTGTGTCGCGCCGCCAGATCGAGCGGCTGTTCAACCGTTATCTCGGCGTGACGCCGGTGCGCTACATGAACGACCTGCGGCTGCAACATGGCCGCGCCCTGCTGGCCGAAACCGACATGAGCGTGACCGAGGTCGCAGTGGCCTGCGGCTATGCCTCCTCCAGCCATTTCTCGAAAAGCTTTCGCAAGAAATATGGCGTCTCGCCCTATCGTTTTTCGCATTTTGGCGCGTGACGGGCGGGATCCGGTCTTTCGACGAAAGACCGGCGCGGCGGCCTGCTTCATGCGGGTTGTCGCCAAGTCGCGATTGCGATTGAACTGGATCGGATTTTTGATCAAAATGCCGCGCAAAGCCCCTGACGGGCCAGAGAGGACATCAAGATGCAGAACAGCGAAGTGGCGAAGCGCCGTGTGGATGCCGTGGCGCGGGGCGTGGGGATGCAGACGCAGATCTATGCCGACCGCGCCCTGAACGCGGAAATCTGGGATATCGAGGGCAATCGCTATATCGACTTTGCCGCCGGCATCGCGGTGGTCAATACCGGCCATTGCCACCCCAAGGTCATGGCCGCCGTGGCCGAACAGATGGGCCGCTTCACCCATACCTGCCATCAGGTGTTGCCCTATGAAAACTATGTCCGCCTGGCTGAACGGCTGAACGCGGCGGCGCCCGGCGATTTCGCCAAGAAGACGATCTTTGTCACCACCGGCGCCGAGGCGGTGGAAAACGCGATCAAGATCGCCCGTGTCCATACCGGCCGCAGCGCCGTCATCGCCTTTGGCGGCGCCTTCCACGGCCGCACCTTCATGGGCATGACGCTGACCGGCAAGGTAGAGCCCTACAAGAAGGGCTTTGGCGCCATGATGCCGGATGTCTACCATGTGCCCTTCCCGCAGGATGTGCATGGCATCAGCACCGAAGACGCGATGTCGGGCATCACCAAGCTGTTCAAGAACGATCTCGACCCCGGTCGGGTTGCGGCCATCATCCTGGAACCCGTGCAGGGCGAGGGCGGCTTCTACCCCGCCCCGGCCGACCTGATGCGCGCGCTCCGCAAGCTCTGCGACGAGCATGGCATCGTGATGATCGCCGACGAGGTGCAGACCGGCTTTGCCCGTACCGGCACCATGTTCGCGATGCATGGCTATGACGTGGCGGCCGATCTGACCACCATGGCCAAGGGGCTGGGCGGCGGCCTGCCGATCGCCGCGGTCACCGGTCGGGCGGAAATCATGGATGCCGCCAATCCCGGCGGCCTGGGTGGCACCTATGGCGGCAACCCGCTGGGGATCGCGGCCGCCCATGCGGTGCTCGACGTGATCGAGGAGGAAAAGCTCTGCGACCGCGCCAATGAACTGGGCAGCCGGCTGAAGCAGAAGCTCGAATCGATCCGCGCCGTCACGCCCGAGATCAGCGATATCCGCGGCCCGGGCTTCATGGTGGCGGTGGAATTCGCCAATCCCGCCAACAAGGAACCCGATCCCGGCTTTACCACCCGCGTCAAGAACGAGGCCCAGGCGCGCGGCCTGATCCTGCTGACCTGCGGCGTCTACGCCAATGTCGTGCGCTTCCTTGCGCCGATCACCATCCCCGACGCGATCTTCGCCGAGGCGATGGATATTCTCGAGGCCTCGATCGCCGCCGCGCGGCAGGGCTGAGCGCGCGCAGAAAGGGGGCGCTCGCGCCCCCTCGGCCTGCGGCCTCACCCCCTGAGGATATTTTTGAACAGATGAAGGCGACGCCTGTCTATTCATCTGTTTTCAAATATCCTCGGGGGGTGAATGGGCCGGCAGGCCCAGAGGGGGGCAGACAGCCCCCCTTCTGCTTGTCGGGCGCACTCAGGGGCGCTAAGGCGTGGGCATGGATGCGGCGATCACACTTTCCGGTGTCGGCTACAGGGTGCAGGGCAAGGCGCTGCTGCATGACATCTCGCTTGACCTGACCGAGGCGCGGATCGGGATCGTCGGGCGCAACGGATCGGGCAAGACCACGCTTCTGCGGCTGATCGCCGGGCTGATCGCCCCGACCGAGGGCGCGGTGCGGGTCTCGGGGCTGGATCCGGCGCGTGACAGGCGGGCCATGCTCGACCGGATCGGCATCCTGTTCCAGAACCCCGATCACCAGATCATTTTTCCCACCGTGGCCGAAGAGCTGGCCTTTGGTCTGCGCCAGCAGGGGCAAAGCGCCGGGGCCGCCGCCGCGCGGGTCGAGGCCTTGCTGGCCGCCGAGGGGCGATCGCATTGGGCGGGGGTGCCGGTCTCCACGCTCAGCCAGGGGCAGAAGCAATGGCTCTGTCTGATGGCGGTGTTGCTGATGGCGCCCGGCACGATCCTTCTGGACGAACCCTTTGCCGCGCTCGATCTGCCGACACAGGCGCGGCTGGCGCGGCGGCTGGCGGATCTGCCCCAGCGGATCATCACCATCAGCCACGATCCCTCCGCGGTGGCCGGGGCGGATCGGGTGATCTGGCTGGAGGGCGGGCGCCTGATCGACGCGGGCGCGCCCGAGGCGGTCTTGCCGCGATTTAGGGCCGAGATGGCGCGGCTGGGGGATGCGGATGCTGACACTCTGCTCGCCCGTTGACACGGCGCTGCATCGCTGGCCCGCCGGGGTCAAGCTGGGGTTGGTGGCGCTTGGTTCGGCGGCAATCTTTGCGATTTCGGCGCTGCCGGTCATG
>Ga0209053_1001528_pt1 | contig 10649 bp, 12 predicted proteins | sample EBPBio152010_DNA_FD_185864 | JGI IMG/M metagenome (GOLD analysis project Ga0209053, IMG submission 185864) | Wastewater treatment Type I Accumulibacter community from EBPR Bioreactor in Madison, WI, USA - Reactor 1_7/15/2010_ DNA (SPAdes)... | ecosystem: Engineered > Bioreactor > EBPR >... | reverse complement strand
GCAGCGCTTCTGCTCGCGACCGCCCTTCCGGCCGCGCCGGCACTGGCCGCGCCGCGCAGCTTGCGCGGCACCGTCTCCTATCGCGAGCGCATGGCATTGCCGCCCGGCGCCATCGTCGAGGTGAAGTTACTCGACGTCTCGCTGGCCGACGCTCCCAGCCGCACGATCGCCGAGACCCGCGTCTCCGGCCGGCGCATCCCGGCGCCATGGACCTTGCGCTTCGACACCCGGCAGATCGAGCCCCGGCACAGCTACGCACTGCAGGCGCGCATAACTCATCGCGGGCAACTGCTCTTCATCACCACGGAACGGCACAGCGTCTTCACGGGCGGGCCGGACAATACCGATATCTGGGTCCAGCGCGTTGCGGGCGATGATCGGCCGCCCGCCGCAGCCCCCTCCCCGATCGGAAGCTGGCGTCTCGCCAGCCTCGGCGGCAAGGATGTCCCGGCCTCGATCAACACGACCCTGGAGATCGCGGCGGACGGCAAGGTGTCGGGCCGCGGCGGCTGCAACGGCTTTGGTGGCACCGCGACTATTCAGGGCCGGGTGATCCGGTTCTCGCGCATGGTTTCGACGATGATGGCCTGCGAACCCGACAAGATGACGCAGGAGCAGCGCTTCTTCAAAACGCTGGAGCGTGTGCATCGCTGGAGCCTTGAGCGCCAAACGGGCCGGCTCGTCCTGCTCGATCGCGGCGGCCAGCCGCTGATGACACTGACGGCGCAGTAACGCCCCGGGGGGCGGTCCTCAGTCGACCTTCTCGTTGGGATAGACGCCCCAGAGCCGCTCCTGGCGGATGAAGCCGTTGATGTTGCCGATGCTGACGCGGCACCAGGCATTGGCGCAGGATGCGACATTGGCGACGACGCCGGGCTGAAGCCTGGCGACAACGGCGGCTTCCTCGTTCGCTGCGCTGCGCATCGGGAAATTCTCGTCCTTCTTCTTCGACCAGGGCGCGACGAGCGCCGTCCGGCGGCCGGAGAGCAGACTGTGCAGCACCCAGCCCTCGGTGCCGTCGGCGTCGCGGACGCGGCGCCAGGTCTCGAATTCGGCGGTGACCTCCATCGGCAGGCCGGCGCGCTGATAGACCCAGCGCGTGCGATGCTCCTTCGAGGGGCCTTCGCGCAGGTTCACCCGGTCCGTCTTGAGGCTGACATAGCGCGGTACCGGCAACCCGGTGACCGAGCCGGCCTGCATGTCCTGAGCCGGCGCGATCGCTGGCAAGCCGACGAGGGCCAGTGCCGTCAGGGCCAGGCATCGCATCGACGGGACCATCATCGCGCCATTCTCCTTCGCATCCCGCTCCCCCGGCGAAGGGGCAAGTTGTCATCAGCCGCGCCGCCGCCTAGACACGCATATGGTGCCGCGCAACAATTCCCATTCCTGGGACACCAGGGTTAATGGCGGGTTGAGGATATCAGGCCGATGCGGCCAATGACGGAGGGGTGACCGCCATGTCGAAGAAGAAGCCCTTGGTGGTGGTGACGCGCAAGCTGCCCGCCGTGGTTGAAACCCGGATGCGCGAACTGTTCGACGCGCGGCTCAATATCGACGACAAGCCGATGTCGCAGGCGGCGCTGGTCGAGGCCGTGAAGACCGCCGACGTGCTCGTCCCGACCGTGACCGACAAGATCGACGCCGCCATCATCGCGCAGGCCGGCGACCAGTTGCGCCTGATCGCCAATTTCGGCAACGGCGTCGACAATATCGACGTCGCCAGCGCCGTGCAGCGCGGCATCACCGTCACCAATACGCCGGGCGTGCTGACCGACGATACCGCCGACATGACGATCGCGCTGATCCTCGCCGTCGCCCGCCGGATCGCCGAGGGCGCGCGCGTCATTCCCGACGACGACTGGGCCGGCTGGTCGCCGACCTGGATGCTCGGCCGGCGCATCACCGGCAAGCGCCTCGGCATCGTCGGCATGGGCCGCATCGGCCAGGCGCTGGCGAAGCGGGCCGCGGCCTTCGGCCTGTCGATCCACTATCACAACCGCCGCCGGGTCGATCCGCGCATCGAGGAGCAGCTCGACGCGACCTACTGGGATTCGCTCGACCAGATGCTGGCGCGGATGGACATCGTCTCGGTCAACTGCCCGCATACGCCCGCGACCTATCACCTGCTCTCGGCCCGCCGCCTCAAGCTGATGAAGCCGGACGCGATCCTGGTGAACACCGCCCGCGGCGAAGTCGTCGACGAGACGGCCCTTGCCCGCATGCTGGAAGCCGGCGAGCTCGCCGGTGCCGGCCTCGACGTGTTCGAGAGCGAGCCGGCGGTCAATCCGCGCCTGCTCAAGCTCGCGCGCCAGCACAAGGTCGTGGTCCTCCCGCATATGGGCTCGGCCACGCATGAGGGCCGCGCCGACATGGGCGAGAAGGTCATCGTCAACATCAAGACCTTCATGGACGGCCACAAGCCGCCGGACCGCGTGCTGCCCAGCATGCTCTGAGGAGCACGCTTCTCACCCCGCTGTCATTCCGGGGCTTCGTGCAGCGAAGAGCCGGAATGACAAGGGTGGTTGAGACCACGAGTTATCCGGCAGGCACTCAGCCCGGCAGCTCAGGGGGCACGCATTCCCGCAAGGCGCGCCGCTTCCGCCGGCCATTCCCTGAAATCGTCGATGACACCAGCCGCACCGGCGGCCAGCAGGCGCTCGCGCATGCGCCCCTTGTCATGGGCAACGCCCGTGAAGCCGGCAACCTGCATGCCGGCCGCCTTCGCCGCCAGCACGCCCGGCACCGAATCCTCCAGCACGAGGCAGCGCCCGGCCTGCGCACCCATCTGCGACGCAGCGAACAGGAAGACATCCGGCGCCGGCTTGCCACGCGTGACCTGCGAAGCCGAGAAGACATGCGGATCAAACAAGTCGATCAGGCCTGCAAGCCCGAGATTGCGCCTGAGCGGCTCCAGCACCGTCGAGGAGGCGACGCAGCGGCGCCCCGCCATCAGCGTCAGCGCCTCCCGCACGCCGGGAAGCGCGCGCAGTTCGGTCTCCAGGCGGAGAGCGACCGCATCCTCGATGCGCGTCTCGAAATCATCCGGCAGAGGCTTACCCAGCGCCGCCTCGATGATCTTCATGCCGTCGGCCCAGGGGATGCCGACGAGCTGATCGACATAATGGTCGAGCGTCCAGTGGCCGAGCCCGACTTCATGGCACATGGCGAGGCTGACCTCGCCATAGAGCGTCTCGGTATCGATCAACGTGCCGTCGCAGTCGTAGATGACGAGATCGAACGACACGTCCCTGCTCCGCCTGCCGCTCAGCGGGCCTGAAGCGTATCGAACTGGCCGGTCTTGCGGAAACGCCAGAGATAGGAGGAAACGACCGCCTCCGACGAGGTCGGCGCCAACCCGAGCCCGGCAAAATCCCGGCCCTCAGCCTTGGCTTCAGCCGAGACGACGTTGTCGCTCTCGAGCAGCGTGACCTGATCGCGTGTCATCACCAGCTCGTCCGGAATCAGGCCGAGCGTCAGGGAATCGACGACCTGCAGGACGCTGCCCATGATCCGCGCCAGCGGGAAAGGCAGCGGCGCAAGCAAGCGCTTGCGGCCGGTCACCTTGCAGACCTCCTCGACGATCTCGCGCAGGCTCTGCACCTCCGGCCCGCCGAGCTCATAGATGCGGCCGCCCTGAACGGTGCCGTCGACGGCGCGGGCGACGATCTCGGCGACGTCCCCGACGAAGGCCGGCTGGAACTTCGTCGCGCCGGCGCCGACCAGCGGCAGGACGGGCAGCATGCGGGCGAGCGAGGCGAAGCGGTTGAAGAAGGTATCCTCGGGGCCGAACATCACCGACGGCTGCAGCACGACGGCACCCGGCACGGAGGCGAACATGGCTGCCTCGCCCTCGGCCTTGGAGCGGGCATAGGCCGAAGCCGATTCGGTGGATGCGCCGAGCGCCGAGACATGCACCAGCCGCGCAATGCCGGCAGCTGCGCAAGCCTGGGCGATGGCACGCGCACCGTTCGCCTGCACGGCCGGGAAGCTCTGGCGGCCCTGCTCCTGCATGATGCCGACGAGATTGACGACGGCGTCAGCACCCTTCACCGCGGCAGCGACCGAGGCGGGATAACGCAGATTCGCCTGTACGGCGTGGATCTGGCCGACAGTACCGATCGGCTGAAGGAAATTGGCGAGATCCGGCCGGCGCACGGCGACGCGCACCCGATAGCCGCGCTTGACGAGCGCACGCACGACATGACGGCCGACGAAACCGGAGCCGCCGAAGACCGTGACGAGTTGCTGGGCCGGGGCCTGGGAAGCCATCGCGAAAGCTCCGTTTAGAATGCTTCTGCCCTCCTAGATCATGTTCCGCCAAAGTGGAAATGCCTTTTGCGGCCGGTGGCTCCGATATCCCGGTCCTGCGGCGTTCCGCCCTATCGGAGAGAAGGCACTGCGCCCGTTCGGCGCCGTTCAGCCGTTTTTTTTTGAGCCGAGACGCCCCAAAATCCGCCAGGCCCACGAAAGCGGTTTCCACAGGGCCGCGAAAACAAATTCATTTCGTCGCGACAGGGCCGTTGACAGGACGACTCGCCCCCCGTAAACGAACCGCCGTTGCCCAGGTGGCGGAATTGGTAGACGCACCAGCTTCAGGTGCTGGCGCTCGCAAGGGCGTGGAGGTTCGAGTCCTCTCCTGGGCACCACATTTACCTTCGCCGGCTTTCGCCGGTGACCGAAAAGGCCTCCGAGACCGCTGGTTTCGGGGGCCTTTCTCTTTGCTGGCCTTCGCCGGCCTTCGTTGACAGTCGCCGAATTTGTTGGCCTGCTCGCCTGCATAGGCCAACTGGCCCGAAATTCAGGCCAACATCATGCCCCTGACCGACGTTGCGATTAGGAATGCCAAGCCGGCCGAGCGGACTGTCAAACTGTCTGACGGGGGCGGCCTCCAGCTCTGGATTGAGCCGAAAGGCGGCAAGCTCTGGCGTCTCGCCTACCGATTCGACGGCAAGCAGAAGAAACTCTCCATCGGCCCATATCCGGCAATCGATCTTCGCGCCGCTCGCGCCAAGCGGGAGGAGGCCAAGACGCTCCTGCGTGACGGGAAAGACCCCGGCGCCGAAAAGCGGCTGGAGAAGCTGACCGGCAAGGCCAACCGGGAAAACACTTTTGAGGCCATCGCCGCAGAGGTCGCCGCCAGGAAGAAGCAGAGCGGCAAGGCCCAAGCGACACTCGACAAGTTCGATTGGTTCTTGGACTTGGCCAAGCCGGTGCTCGGCAAGCGGCCGATAACCGAAATCAGCGCCGCCGAAATTCTGGTCGTCCTCCGTAAGATCGAGGCGCGTGGCCATCTCGAAACCGCGCGCCGCATGAGATCCATCATCGGGCAGGTATTCCGCTTCGCCATCGCGACGCAGCGGGCGAAGGATGATCCGACCGTGGCGCTACGCGGCGCGCTGATGGCGCCCGTCGTGAAGAGCCACGCCGCCGTGACCGAGGCCAAGGCCTTCGGAGCGTTGCTGCGCGTCATCGACGACTATGACGGGATGCCCCTCACCCGGCACGCCCTGCGGCTGATGGCCCTCCTCTTCCCGCGACCGGGCGAGCTGCGTCTAGCGGAGTGGCGAGAGTTCGATACCGACGAGGCGGTTTGGACTATCCCGGCCGGCCGCATGAAGATGCGCAAGCCGCACGCCGTTCCGCTACCAAAGCAGGCGCTCACCATCTTGGACGAGCTGCGGGCGATTTCGGGCGACGGGGAACTGGTCTTTCCGTCCGTCCGATCTGTTAAGCGCGCCATGTCCGAGAACACGCTGAACGCGGCCCTGCGTCGCCTCGGATACACCAACTCCGACGCAACCTCGCACGGCTTCCGCGCCAGCGCGTCAACGCTCCTGAATGAATCCGGCAAGTGGTCGCCCGATGCGATCGAGCGGGCGCTGGCTCATCAGGAAGTTGACGCAGTCCGTCGAGCCTATGCCCGCGGCGCTCACTGGAAAGAGCGCGTCCAGATGGCGCAATGGTGGGCGGATCATCTCGACGAACTTCGTTCCACTAGGTGAAGCATGCCCAAGGACAGCCTCAAAGACCGGCTGAACGCCGAGATTCGTTTCGCGAAGAGCATCTCCGCTGGGGAATTCAGCATGTTGGGAGAGCTGGGACTTCCGGCCGAGGAAAGGAAATCTCGGCGGGCAGCAGAGGCGCTGGAGCGCAAGAAAGAGCTTTCAACGGCAGTCGGCAGAGCCTCCATCGCGGTGGCTGAAACTACATTCCATGCGCATGCCGAATATGATGGAAGTCTCGCGGCGGCCTTCAGAGAGTTCGGGTTGGACCCTCACGATCCAAGAAGCTGGGGAATGATGTTGCGGAGCTTCGCTCGTGTCCATTTCAGCCCCAGGAAGGCAGGTGGCCGACCTCGCGAATGGGATGGCACGCGGTATTGGCAGTTAATTAGGGATGTGGCGGAGAAACAGCGCGGCAACGCCAATCTCTCTAAAGAAGACGCCTATCGAGCTCTTGCAAGGGACAAAAGATATCAAGGGTTATCAGCGGTCGGTATCAAAAGAGCCTACCTTAAAGCCACCGATCCGCGAGCCAATGATGATCTCAAGAGCGTCATGGACATGCTGCTTGCCGAATTTGGAGAAGAGGCCGTGAAGGAGGCGGTCGAAGAGCTCGGCTATTCGGAGGAGCTCGCGGCGGCATATGCTCAGCACGAGATGCTTGAGAGCGCCATTCGGTACTACCAAGAGAATGATGTTCAACGCTGAAGTGAAATTGGTCACAAAACTGGGGCAACGGTTTTATGGCCAACTAATTTAGGTCACAAAACTTCCCCCTAGATTTAAGTATCCAGCGTCTGCGGCATTTCTTCTCCCACTGCATTCATCCGAATGCGAGTGAAGAAGGATGAAAAAATGCCCGCTGAGCCCTTGGCTTATCCGCCGAAACAGGCAGCGCAAACGCTCGGAATCGGTCTGACGGCGCTCTATGCCGAGATCGGATCTGGCCGTTTAAAAATGAAGAAGTTCGGTCGCCGTACGCTGATCGCGACCGAAGATTTGCGGGCCTGGCTCGCGTCCCTCCCTGAGAAGGAGGCTTCGTCCCTCAATGGCTAAAATGCAGAAACCCACGGCGCCCGGCAAGGCGTCCGTGGGGTCTGAAATCGCTTACCTGGCAGGCAGCGATTTGGACCTTACCACAGCCTCCGTGGCAATCAATCGGCTTCGCACTCGATACGGCTTCTCGGGATCGGTGGCCCTGCTGATCGCGGGTCTCGCCGGCATTGGTCCTCGGGAGGCGCGGTCGTGACGGACCCCTCCCTCAGCACTCGCTCCTCCGCGATCGACGCGGAGGCTTTCATCCACGAGCAGCTTGGCTTCGTCGTCCTGCACGCCGGTATGGGACAGAGCTACCTTGAGGCCGGGGATACCCCTGGCTTCCGTTACTCCCTCTCTAGTCTGGTCGCCCGCGTCAAAGCGGTCGCCGGGATCGTCAACGACCTCAGCGCCAAGGCGCCTTCCAAACAAGGGGGGCGGTAATGGCCTTCGACAAGATCGATATCTCGGATCTCGAACTCCGGTCGGCGCAGTTTGCGCCGGCCATCCTCTCCCGTCAGGATGACGTTCGCCAGCTGCGTCAGAAGTATGCTGAGCATCCCTTGCCCCTCTACCCCCCGTTGGCTCCTGCCGCCGCCTATCCTGTCGGCAGCCTAGGTCCGTGCCTACGCCTCGCGGCAGAGGCCATCGCATCGAAGGTCCAAGCCCCTATCGAGTTAGCGGCTCAATCCGTGCTGGGAACCGCAGCGCTCGCGGCGCAAGCGCATTGCGACGTGCGGCTGCCCTACGGCCAGGCGCGCCCTTGCAGCCTATTCCTCGTCACCATCGCTGCGTCGGGCGACCGGAAATCGAGCGCCGACAACGAGGCCAACTGGCCGGTGCGCCAGCACGAGAAGCGACTGCGGGAAGATCACGAGATTCTGTTTCGGGATTGGAAGCTGGATCACGCCGCTTGGAGCGCGACAAAACGCAAAATTGAGAACGACGCGAAGATTCAACATGACGAGCGCCGCAGCCGGCTGGAGGAGTTGGGGGACGAGCCCCGCCGTCCGCTCGCTCCTGTGTTGACGAGCGGCGACGTGACGCCCGATGGCCTGACGAAGAATTGGAGCTGGATGCACGGTGCCCTAGGCGTCTTCAGTGCGGAGGGCGGGCAATTTACTGCTGGGCACGGCATGAATGATGATAACCGCCTGCGGACTGCCGCGATGCTCTCTGGGCTCTGGGACGGCAACGGGGCGGTCCGCATCCGCGCGGGGGATGGCGTGACCACCTTGGCCGGCCGCCGGCTGAGCGCTCATCTGATGGTGCAGCCTGACGCAGCGGCCGGTTTTCTCTCGGATCGCACACTTCGCGACCAAGGCTTGCTCTCACGTGTGCTGCTTGCTTCGCCTGTATCGCTGGCGGGGCAACGGATTTATCGGAAGTCCAGCCTGGAGGATGAGCGGGCCATCGGTGACTACGGCAAGCAGGTTTTGCGCCTGCTGGAGCGTACCCCTCGCGCGCTCTCTGCCCCGAACGAACTCGATCCGATTGCCCTCACGATGACGCCCGAGGCCGAAACCAAATGGATCGAGTTCTTCAATCACGTTGAGAGGGAATGCGGCGCCAGCGGCGATTTGAAGATCATTCGAGACGTGGCGGCAAAGGCTGCGGAGAATGCTGCGCGCATCGCTGCCGTAATCGGGGCGATAGAGAATCCCGAGATTCAGCAGATCAGCTTGGACGTGATGCTCTGCGGTATTGGTTTGGCGGACTGGTATCTCCGCGAAGCTCTCCGCCTCGCACATGCGTCGCGGCTTGATCCCAAGCTTGTTAGGGCTCAGGCGCTCCTCGACTGGCTAAAGGCTCGCGAACGGCCCGAAATCGGCTTCCGCGACATCCTTCAGCTCGGCCCATCGGCAACGCGGACGAAGGCGGCTGCCGACGACGCGGTCACCGTACTCCAGGCTCACGGCTGGCTTCGTGAGATCAACGCCAGGCCGAAGCGTTTTCTGCTTCTCGATGACGGAGGAGAGTAATGGCCTATCGCCCATTTTTCGAAGCTGAGAGCGAGGGTACCCGTGCTACGTTTGCTAATCCTGCTACATTTCAGCCCAATCCGCGCGAAACCGTAGCGGTTGTAGCAAGTGTAGCAGAGGGGTACTCCGAAACTGAAGCCGGAGCGATCGATACTCCGGAACTCTCACTTGCGGATCTCCAAACTGCTTTCGAGGAGCGCGCTGGCATTCTTGAATTCGACTGCCGGTTGCCTCGAGCTGAAGCCGAGCGCCTCGCCCGAATTCAGATCAGCAACATTGTTCATTGAAAGACCCACGATGGAGATTCAAACGCGGGCGTCCAAATTGGATGCTCCTCTGGTCCGGTCGCTCTGGACCCGAGCGCACGATCCTGCCGTCTCGCGGGCCGACCAGGAGGCAGCCGAGAGCACGCTGGTCGAGATGGCCGACGCGGCCGGACTAGACGAGGACAGGCTGTGGGACATGCTGGGCCGAGCTCCTCGAGACGAACCCGACGATGAGTTTTCCCTACGCCTCAACCTCTATCGGCTGGCCGATATAAACGGGGAGCTGATCGTCATCGCCTATGACGATTGGGTCGCGGGGCCGCCTCCGGCGCGGATGATGCAGGCGTTGCACGTCGCGATCCCGTTTCCGAATGACCTCGCCGGAATCTGGGCGGAGCATTGCAGGTGGCAGCGCCTGGCCCACGAGAGAGAATCCGCCAATCGCTACTACCAGCTACCCATCCATATCTTGGCTCGCATCGCAGGCTTGGAGCATCTGCTGGATACGCGACCTGCCGTGACGATCAACGACCGGCGGGCGAGAATGTCCTGGCTCGGCATGGTGTGCGGATCGGAGGTCACCCGCGACGTCAAAGAGGATATGGCTCTCGCCGCGAGCATCTCGGACGATTTCGAGGCCATGGCCGGGGAGCTGGAGCAACTGCGCGCCATCGTCCAAAATGGACAGGCCAAGGGTATGGCGACGAACACCATACCTTCGGCCGCTCTCGCACCACCTGCACCTAGCCGTCGCACCAACGCCGACAAGCAGCGCGACGTGATGACCATGTTGGTCTGTCACCCCGAGCTTTCCGAACGCGAGGTTGCGCGCCGCTGCGGCGTGTCCCCCCAGACAGTCGGGAATATTCGGCGCCGCCGCCCCTAACTGGTCTTTGATTCCGCCGTATCGCCGGCTAGAGTACAGGGGCACCTTGTGGTCGGGGCGAAACCTCGGCTGCAGCGGAGGAATCCGCAACAACTGTCCTGACCGGAGTTGACCAATGGCTGAAGCGCCAACCCTTTCGCATTTTTTGACGTGTCTGCATAACGAGGCTGGCCCCGTCGGCAACATCGGCCGCGGCGCCCACTACTCGGTCTTTCGCGTAGCTGAATGGTTCGATGTCGAGCGCAAGCGCCTTTCGACAGCTCAAACCCACGACTTCGCGGTGATCTGGGATGAGGATCACGACGATCGAATTCTCGCGTTGGTAGAGCAGATTTACATGGCGGGGCTGCTCTCGCCGGTCCAGTTCATCGGCGAAAGAAAGGGAATGCTCACGGTTATCGTGGCGGCAAAATTCTGGGGCTCACTCCCGAGCGAATCCGCTTTTGAGGATTATCGCGGCGCCATCGCGGAACTTGCT
>Ga0209053_1001519_pt1 | contig 10686 bp, 9 predicted proteins | sample EBPBio152010_DNA_FD_185864 | JGI IMG/M metagenome (GOLD analysis project Ga0209053, IMG submission 185864) | Wastewater treatment Type I Accumulibacter community from EBPR Bioreactor in Madison, WI, USA - Reactor 1_7/15/2010_ DNA (SPAdes)... | ecosystem: Engineered > Bioreactor > EBPR >... | reverse complement strand
CCGGTCTTCTCGAACAGAACGCCACCGAGAATGACGCCCAGGAACCCGCCGACCTGGTGCGAGAAGAAGGCGAAGCCATAGAGCATCGCCATGTAGCGCGGCCCGAACATGATCGAGACCAGCGCGGCCGTCGGCGGCACGGTCGAGAGCCACAGCAGCCCCGTCAGCGCGCCGAAGGTCAGCGCCGCGATCACGCCAATCGTTGTCGGAACGCCGAACACGCTCACCGCGAACTGCGCGAAGGGGATGGAGGCGAGCAAGCCCAACGTGACCACCGAGCGCGCGAAATAAATGAAGGCGAGAATCCACCGCTTGGGCATGCGGTTGCCGAGCCAGCCCGCCGAGAGCGAGCCGACGATGTTGAACAGCCCGACCAACGCGAGCGTGAGCCCCCCCACCTCCGACGGCAGTCCCACATCTTTGAAATAGCTCGGCAAATGCACGGTGATGAAGGCGAGCTGGAAGCCGCAGGTGAAGAAGCCGATCACCAGCAGCACGTAGGAACGGTGGTGGAAAGCCTCCGTCAGCGCTTGCTTCACGGTCTGGTTCTGCGTGGCATCGCTGATGTTCGTGGGCTTCGCCTGCGGCGGCGTGGCGAGCGCCAGGGCCAGCGGCATGGCGATGAGCGTGATGCCCGCGAAAACCAGCAGCGCATTCGACCAGCCATAATCGCGGATCAGCACCACGGAGAGCGGCGAGAACAGGAACTGCCCGAAGGAGCCGGCAGCCGTGCCGAAACCGAAGGCCATGCTGCGCTTTTCGGGCGGCAGCAGCTTGCCAAAAGCCGCGAGCACGAGATTGAAGCTCGAACCCGCGAGACCGAATCCGATCAGCACGCCCGCTGTGAGCGTGAGCGCGGAGGGCGTGGTCGAAATCGTCATCAGCGCGAGGCCAGCGGCATAGAGCGCAAGGCCGCCCCAGAGCACCTTCAGCGTGCCGTAGCGATCGGCAATCGCGCCCATGAAGGGCTGGCCCATGCCCCAGACGAGGTTCTGGATCGCCAAAGCCAGCGCGAAGACATCGCGCCCCCAGCCATTCGCCGTGATGATCGGCTGCTGGAAGAAGCCCATGGCCGAGCGCGGGCCGAAGCCGAGGCTCGCGATCAGGCATCCGCAGAGGATGATGAGGCCGGCCGGCACGGCGCGGGTGGCAATCGTCGTCATGCAGGTGCCCTCTGGCGCAGGCGCATGGTTTGCGCTGCGATGCCGGACGCTAGCCTGCTTTCACGCATTCCAAAAGCGCATTGGCGTGATGGATTGATCAGCAGGCGGAATGCGTTGGGGATGATGCAGCGACGGGTTACGGCCTGGCTTATTCGTCATGGCCGGACTTGTTCCGGCCATCCTCATTTTGTTGGGGTATGGATTCCCGCCCGCCTCCGGCGTCGGGAGTGACAGGGTGAGCATGTCATCCCCGGCGATGCATGAGCATCGGACGGGGATCCAGCCTTACCCCGCGATCTTCGAGAAATCTGCCACCTGCCGCGTCACGCGGCGCAACGTGGCGAGCAAGGCGAGGCGGTTCTTGCGGATGGCGGGATCATCCGCATTGACCATCACGGCATCGAAGAAGGCATCGACGGGGCCACGAAGCGAGGCCATGGCGCGCATCGCGGCTTCGTAATCCGGCTTTTCGAGCGCGACCATCGCGGCTTCGCCCGCACGAGAAAGCGCGGCGTGCAGGGCCTTTTCGCTCTCCTCTGTCAAAAGAGCGGGGTCGGCCGCGGCTTCGAACGCGCCCTCGCCATCCTTCTTTTCCTCGGCGCGCAGGATGTTCGTGGCGCGTTTGGCACCCGCCAGCAGCGATTTGCCATCCTCGGTGTCGAGGAACTTGCCGAGGGCTTCGACGCGGCGGACGACGAGGAGGAGGTCGTCGTTCGCTTCGCCATTGGCGAGCACGGCATCCACCAGATCATGCCGCGCGCCGGAATCGCGGAGCATGACCTTCAGGCGGTCATGGAAGAAGGAAACTAAATTTTCACAAACATTCCAAGCTGCTTGCCATTCAACAAATGAATACCTCTCGACATATATTTCTGCTAATTTCCGCGCAACATCTGGCGTAATCTTCCTAGACCCTTCATTACTTCTTTCATCACGCTCCAGAAGATCAAAAAGATGTAATGGTTCAGAGCCAGCCTCAAGAGCTGCGTTGACATCCGAAATTGCGGCGAGCGCTCCCTCGTATGATTCCAAATAGCTATTTGTTTCTTTAATAATAAGTTTGTCGCACTCCTGCTTCAACGCAATGCCTCGAGCGTTCTGGCAAAGCTCCTTTAATTCGCCCCGCAGCCCATTCTCCACCACCAGCCGGATTACCCCCAAGGCCGCGCGACGCAAAGCATAGGGGTCCTTGGAGCCGGTCGGCTTCTCGTCGATGGCCCAAAAGCCCACGAGCGTATCGAGCTTGTCGGCCAGCGCCACCGTGACGGACACCTTGTCCGTGGGCACGCGATCATTCGGCCCGATGGGCTTGTAATGCTCCTCGCAGGCTGCAGCCACCGAGGCCGGCAGGCCGATCTGCCCGGCATAGATGCGGCCCATGAAGCCCTGCACCTCGGGGAATTCGCCCACCACTTCCGTCTGCAGGTCTGCCTTGCAGATCCGCGCCGCGAGATCGACATCTTCCGGATTGGCACCCGTCACCGCGCAGAGTTCCTTCGCCAGCGCGCGAATGCGCTCGATGCGATCCCACTGGCTGCCGAGCTTCTCGTGGAAGGTGACGTTCCTGAACTTTTCAAGCCGCTTGAACTCTTTGTCCTCGGCCCAAACGCGCTTGTCCGTCTCCCAGAAGAATTTCGCATCCGAGAGGCGCGCGCGGATCACCCGCTCATTGCCGCCGATGATGATCTTCCCGCCATCCTTCGCCTCGATATTCGCGGTGAGGAGGAAGCGATTGGCCAAGCCGCCATCGGCCTTTTTCAGCACGAAGCATTTCTGGTTCGCTCGGATGGTCGCGCGGATCACCTGCGACGGCACATCGAGGAAGGCTTCCTCGAACGAGCCCATCAGCACGACGGGCCATTCGACAAGGCCCGCGACCTCTTCGAGCAGGCCTTCGTCTTCCACCAGCTCCAGCCCTTGCGCGAAAGCGAGGTTCTGCGCATCGGCCTTGATGATTTCCTTGCGGCGATCGGCATCAAGAACCACCTTCGCGGCCTCAAGCTTCGAGACGTAATCATCGAAGCGGCGCACGGTGATGGCCTCGGGCTTCATGAAGCGGTGGCCATAGGTGACATTGCCTGCCTTCAGGCCATCGACCTCGAAGGGCACAATCTCGGTATCTTCGGTTTCCGCGCCGAAGGTCGCGAGGATGGAGCGCAGCGGGCGCACCCAGCGCAGGGAGCCGGGCTCACGGCTCGCGGCACCCCAGCGCATGCTCTTCGGCCAGGGGAAGGCGCGGATGATGCCCGGCAGGATTTCCGCCAGCACCGCGATGGTCTCGATGCCCTTCTTCTCGATCAGCGCAAAGGCCGTTGCATCCTTGCCCGTGCCGCGCACCTCCACGGAAAGGCCGCGCTCGGGCAGGGAGACGGAATGGCCCTCATAGAGATCGAAGCGGTGGAATTCGCTTTCGGGCACGCCGATGGATTTCAGGAAGCCCAGCCGCGCCGCCTCCGGGGCGGAGATGCGCGGGCCCTTTTTCTCCTCGCGCGTATCGGGCTGGCGGACCGGCAACCCGCCAATAGCCAGTGCGAGACGACGCGGGGTCGCGAAGGCTTTCGCGCCCTCATAGACGAGGCCCCGATCCACCAGCGCGTTGGTGACGAGCTTTTTCAAATCCTCTGCCGCCTGCCGTTGCATGCGGGCGGGGATTTCTTCGGAAAAGAGTTCGAGGAGAAGATCGGGCATCGGGGCTCAGTCTGGTCGTAGCGGCGCTCAGAGCGCCTTGTGGGTTCCGTCGCACATCGGCGACTTGCCGGTCTGCTTGCAGGTGCAGAACGCGACCTTGCGGCTTTCCTCGGCGGTCCATTTCATGGGGGAGAAGGTGCTGCCCTTGTGCGAGCCATCACAGAACGGCTGGTTCTTCGATTGGCCGCAGGTGCACCACCAGTAATCCTTGCCCGCTTCCACATCCATGACGATGGGGGATGTGCCCCCGACATGCGCTTTGGTCATTGGTCTCTCCCGGTTGTTCAGGCGCCACCCGCCTCGGTTTTTACCCAGGCCGCACCGCAGGCCTTGGCCAGTTCGCGCACACGCAGGATGTAGCTCTGCCGCTCGGTGACGGAGATGACGCCGCGCGCATCGAGCAGGTTGAAGGCGTGGGACGCCTTGATGCATTGATCATAGGCGGGGAGAACCTGCCGGTGGCGCTCGCCCTCGGGCCGCTCACCGGCCTTCAGCAACGCGAGGCATTCCTTCTCGGCCTCGGCGAAGTTGCGGAAGAGCTTCTCGGTGTCGGCATATTCAAAATTGTGCCGGGAGTACTCCTCCTCGGCTTGCTTGAAGACATCGCCATAGGTCACCCTGGCATCGCCCTCGAGGCCGTTGAAGTTGAGTTCGAAGCCGTTATCGACGCCCTGCAGATACATGGCGAGGCGCTCGAGGCCGTAGGTGAGCTCACCGGCGACCGGCGCGCATTCCTGCCCCGCGACCTGCTGGAAATAGGTGAACTGGCTCACCTCCATGCCGTCGCACCAGCATTCCCAGCCGAGGCCCCAGGCACCGAGCGTGGGGCTTTCCCAGTCATCCTCCACGAAGCGGAGGTCATGCAGGGCCGGGTCGATGCCGATCGCATAAAGGCTTTCGAGGTAAAGCTCCTGCAAGTTCGGCGGCGAGGGCTTCAGGATCACCTGATACTGGTAATAATGCTGGAAGCGGTTGGGGTTCTCGCCATAGCGGCCATCCTTCGGGCGGCGCGAGGGCTGCACATAGGCGGCATTCCAAGCCTTCGGGCCGAGGGCACGAAGCGTCGTCGCCGGGTGGAAGGTGCCGGCACCGACTTCCATGTCGTAGGGCTGGAGAATGACGCAGCCCTTCGAGGCCCAGAAATTCTGAAGCGTGAGAATCAGACCCTGGAAGGATTTCGTGGGGTCGAGCGGAGCAGGAACAGACATCGGCGAACTCGATGAAGGACGATTGCGCTCCGCTTAGAGCATTTTCGGGCTTTGTGGAAACCGGCTTCACGCGCAAACCGCCGATGCGGCTTCAAAAAAATGCGCGAGGCTTTGAACCTTCCCACCCTCTCCGGAAACCAAAGGGCATCGGGGCCATACGCCTCCCCCTCTGAAAACGGAGAAATCCCATGTCGAGCTTCCGCACATTCGCAATCGTCTCCTTCGCCGTGCTCGCTCTTGGCAGCACCGCGCAAGCTAAGGGCAATGGAGGGGGTGCTACCGGTGGCAATGGCGAACCGGGCGGCGTGATGAACCCTGTCGCCTCTCCCATCAGCTTCGTCGCGCGCCCCAACAATCCCAATCGCATGAAGCGGCCCGGTCGCGGGCGGGCCGGGGCGCAGATCCTCTGTTCCGGTGGCTCGACCCTGATGAGCCCGGCACGGTGCCAGTGGGACTGATCGCCCCCGATTAGAGGATCCCCATGTGCCGTTGCGCCGCGCCCGAGGCTAGCAAGAGAGGATGGCGCCATTTGGCTGGCGTTCATAAACTCGGACTTAGCGTTGCACCTCGGGCGACACCGACAGGGGATCAACGATGATCAAGCTTACGCGTCTTCTCGCTGCCACGCTGATGGCATTTCTCATGGGTCTGGCTTTCGCGCCGGCACGGGCGGCCACGCTTCCCGCCGGCCCGGCCCTCGCGGTCGAGGCGGGCAGCCGCGCGACCGACACGGTTCAGTATTACCACCATCGCCGGGTCTATCGGGCTCCGCGCTACACCCGGCCGCATTACCGGCACCAGGTGCGCCACCATCGGCCGGTCTATCGCCACCGTTATTATGGTCGCCCGGTCTATCATTCGCGCCCGGTCTATCGCCGCTGCGTCACCCGGCCCCGCACGGTTTGGACGCCCTATGGCTACGAGCGTCGCTGGGTGCGCGTCTGCCGCTAAGCGGAACGTCATCGATCCGGGATATGCCCCGCCCCTTCCGGGCGGGGTTTTTCGTTTCAGGGGCTGAATGTGATGCGCCCCTGCCCCTCGTGGATGTCGCGCATGTTTGCGGTGAAGCGGCCATCCTCCTCATGCAGCACGAGCGGCGCGCCAATGGCGAGCGGCCCGCGCGAGCCCTTCACCCCCATCGCGAGAACGCGGATCGCATCTTCTCCCGCCCGGGGATGAAGGAAGCGCAAGCGTATTCCCCCGAACCGCCCCTGCATGGCTGCGAGCACAGCCTGCACCTGATCGGCACGGTGGATCATCACCAGCTTTCCGCGCGGAGCGAGAATCGAGGCCGCGCGCCTCACCCAGGCTTCCAGCGTTTCCCCCTCCCCGGCCCGAAGCGCATGGGCCCCGGCCTTGGTGGGCGAGAGACGCATTCGATGCGCTTCAAGATAGGGCGGATTGGTCAGCACCAGATCAAAGGCTTCGCGGAAATCCGTCAGTGTGCCGCGCGCAAGAATATCGCATTCCACCGCCTCCGCGCGGTCGGAAAGGCCGTTGGCCTCGATATTCCGGCGGGAAAGTTCGACCAGATCCGGCTCACGCTCGAAGAGGGTCACCCTCGCTTCCGGCAAGGCCAGCGCGGCTGCCAGCCCCACCAGCCCGGTGGAAGCACCGAGATCAGCAATTCGTCGGGCATCGGGCGGGGCGACCGCAGCGAGCAGCACGCCATCGGTGCCGGCCCGGTGCCCGCGCGCGGGCTGCATGAGCCGCAAGCGCCCCGCGAGCAGCCGATCCTCGGTGATGTCCAAGTCTCGCATTTCCCCCTAGCCCTGCCTTTCCCCCATGATCGCAACCGTTGCAATTGACGTAGAGAGGGTGCAAGCGTCTAGAAGACGAAAAGACCGGGATGGGAAGAGGAATATTCCGTTGGGCGTGGTCGTTTCCTTCAATGAAAAGGTCGGCACCGAGGGCATCGAGCGCCTCGTGGCCTTGGTGCGCGACGACATGACGCGCGTGAACGAGATGATCCTCTCGCGCACGGGTTCGGATGTCACGATGATCCCCGAGGTCGCGCAGCATCTCATCTCGTCGGGTGGCAAGCGCCTCCGGCCCATGCTCACGCTCGCCACCGCGCAGCTCTCCAACGTGCAGGGCGCCGGCCATATCCGCCTCGCGGCGGCGGTAGAGTTCATGCACACCGCGACCCTGCTGCATGACGACGTGGTGGATGAAAGCGACCTGCGCCGTGGCAAGCCTTCGGCCCGCAAGCTCTGGGGCAACGAGGCGAGCGTGCTCGTTGGCGATTTCCTGCTGGGCCAGGCCTTCCGCATGATGGTGGAAGTCGGCTCGCTTCCATGCCTCGATGTGCTCTCCACCGCCGCCGCCGTGATTGCGGAAGGTGAGGTGATGCAGCTCGCGGCCGCCAAGAATACCTCGACCACCGAGGATGATTACCTCGCGGTCATCCGCTCCAAGACCGCCGCGCTCTTCGCGGCGGCAGCGGAAGTAGGCCCCCTGCTGATGCCGGATTGCGACGAAGCCAAGCGCCGCGCCTGCCGCTCCTACGGCATGAATCTCGGCGTCGCCTTCCAGCTCATCGATGACGCGCTGGATTACGGCGGCTCGGGCGCGAAGCTCGGCAAGAATATCGGTGACGATTTCCGCGAAGGGAAGATCACGCTGCCGGTCGTGCTCGCCTTCCGTCGCGGCTCGGATGAGGAGCGCGCCTTCTGGAAAAGCGCACTGGAGCAGGGGCATAACGATGACGCCTCCCTGGCCCGCGCCATCGAGCTGCTTAAAAAGCATCGCGCGCTGGAGGATACGGTCGAGCGGGCCCGCCATTACGGCGAGGTGGCGAAGGATGCCCTCGCGCTCTTCCCGGCTTCGCCAATGCGTGAGGCTCTGTGCGAGGTTGTCGATTTCTGCCTCGCCCGCGCCTATTGATCAGGCGCGATCCGGCAGCAGGAACAGATCCGTATCATCCGGCTTTGCACCCGCAGCCGTGAGCATCGCGTGGATCTGGCCGCGATGATGGGTCTGGTGGTTAAAGAAATGCGTCACGAGGAAGCCGGTTTCGCGCGTAATGTCGCGTTTTGCGGCACCGGAATACCAGCTCAGTGAGCCTGCCAGCCAATCGGCTGAGACATCCCGCGACCATTCCAGGATGATGGCATCGAGGGTCGCGCGCGCCGCAACGAAATCCGCCCATTCCGTGAAAACATACGGGGAATCCGCGATGCGCCCGGCCGGCTTCTCACCCCGGCCAAAGCGCCACATCCAGATCGAATCGCCCCAGTAGAGATGGTTGAACGTGTCCGCGATGGAGCCGAAAAAGGCACCGCGATCCTGCCGCCGCGCGGCGTCATCAAGGCCGGATGCAGCGCTCACCAGCGACTGATTCTGCCAGGCATTGTAGCGCGCCATCATGCGCACGAAATCGGGTGTGATCATCGAATCAGCTCGGCAGTTTCAACCAGGTTGGACGCGCCCACCATTCCTGCTCCACCTGCAGACGCGCAGCGGTTTCGGCGGCTTCGGCGTAATGATCGAAGATCGCGAAGCAGGTCGCGCCGGAGCCGGACATCCGCGCGAAACGGCAGCCAGATGCAGCGTGAAGCGCGTTGAGCACAGCGCTGATTTCCGGCACCAGCGCCTTGGCCGGCGCTTCGAGATCGTTGCGGGTTCCCGTCAGCGCCTTGAGGTCGCAGCCAATCTCGACCTTCATCGGCACGAAGCGATCGCCGGGCGAAAGGCCGAGCTGACCGAACACCGCGCGGGTTTCCAGCGGCACGACCGGGTTCACCAGCACGGCAGGATAGCGCAAACCGTAGAGACGATTGCCCAGTTCGTGGCCAATGCCATGCATGAGGCGCGGTGCAGAGGGATCGAGGCAAACCGGGACATCGGCGCCCAGCGTCCGCGCCGCATCGAGAAGACGGGAATCGTCGAGATCAATGCCGTTCAGCCGCGCGATGAGCCGCAAAGCCGCAGCCGCATCGCTGGAGCCCCCGCCGATGCCGGAAGCAACCGGCAGGTTCTTCACCAGCCGAAAAGCACCCAGACGCAGGCGGCCGAATTGCGCGGTGGCCGCACGCGCAGCCTTCAGCACGAGGTTGTCATCCCCCCCGATGCCGAAGGAAAATGGCCCATCTACCGCAAGGCTCAGGGGCCGATCCGGCTCGAATTCCAATTCGTCGCCCAGATCCGCGAAGGTCACGAGGCTTTCGAGAATGTGATAGCCATCGGCCTGCCGGCCGAGAACGTGCAGGAAAAGGTTGATCTTGGCCGGCGCGGATTCGCGGATCATGCGCGGGCCCGCGTCACCCGCCATCCGGCTTGGGCGTCGGCGCGGGGTTCACGGATGCGGAGACATCCTCAAGGCCGTTCTCGAGCTTCTTCAGCAGGGAGGCCCTCTCCTCGGCATCGGGGTTCAGGTCCAGCGCCTGCTGCCATTTGAACATGGCCTCGCGCCGCCGGCCCACACGCCAATAGGCATCGCCGAGATGGTCGTTGATTGTGACATCGCCGGCGCGCAGCAGCACCGCGCGTTCGAGTTCGCGCACGGCATCCTCGTAGCGGCCAAGGCGGTAAAACGCCCAGCCGAGGCTGTCCACGATGGCGCCATCCTGCGGCGAGAGCGAAACCGCCTCACGCAGCATCTCGAAGGAGCGGTCGATGTTCATGTGCATATCGACCCAGGAATAGGCGAGGTAATTCAGCACATTAGCCCGTTCGGCCCGTTCACGCTGGTTGCGCGGACGCGGCGGCAGTAATTCCAGCGCCTTCAGGAAATCCGGCTCGGCCTTTGCCCATTGCTTGGCGCGCTCATAGCCAATGGCGCGGCCGAAAAACAGCACCCAGTGCTTTTGCTCGATGGTCTTGGTCGCGGTGATCGCGGCATCATAGACCGCAATGGAGGCGGGCCAGTTCTTCTTGACGCGGTAGATAGAGCCCAGCGTATCCGCCGCCTCGATATCCTCGGGGTGGAGCGCCAGCAGCGCCTTCAGCGCCTCGATGGCCTCGTCGGTTTTCTCGAGGCGTTCCAAGGCTGCCGCACGCCCGATGGCCGCACGATTGCCAAACACCGAAGATGGCGGAATGCGCGCATAGGTATCGGCCGCGCGCTGGTTCTGGCGCAGTTGCTCGTAGAATTCGGCAACTGTCATGGTGATGAGTTCGTCGTCATCCGCGAGGAAATGCGCGAACTGCATGTAGACAAGCGCGGTGAGCGGATCGCGCGCGGCAGAGCCGAGGCTGCCGAGGCTGTAGAACACCTCCGCCACGCCCTCGCCGACATCGGCCGCAAGCGGCTGGAGCTTCTCGCCAGCAAAGAGCGCGAGCGAGGGCGCATCGAGGAAAGGCTGGCCCGGATTGCGCTCGCGCCACAGACGATAGACCGTCTGAGCCTCCGCCGTGCGACCCCGGCGCGCGAGCAGGCGCGCATAGGCATCGGCAAAGCGAAGCGAGGCGGGGTCGCTCTCATGCGCGCTTTTCAGGCGCTTTTCGGCCTCGGGGAAGCGCTTGCCGACATCGGCCATCAGGCCGCCGAAGAAATCGCGGAATGGGCGGAGTTCGGGATCGGAGAAGCGATCCACCGTGCGCAGGGCGGCATCGAGATCGCCCGAGCCCACAAGCGTCCAGGCGCGCAGCAGCGACACCGTGAGATCAGTGCGGCGCTCATTGCC
>Ga0209053_1001518_pt1 | contig 10697 bp, 10 predicted proteins | sample EBPBio152010_DNA_FD_185864 | JGI IMG/M metagenome (GOLD analysis project Ga0209053, IMG submission 185864) | Wastewater treatment Type I Accumulibacter community from EBPR Bioreactor in Madison, WI, USA - Reactor 1_7/15/2010_ DNA (SPAdes)... | ecosystem: Engineered > Bioreactor > EBPR >... | reverse complement strand
CCCGCCGCGACGCCCTGCCGATCCGCACCGATCAGCAGGATCGCATCCGTCCGCGCGAGCATGGGTGCAACCGGCGCGCGCAAGGGGCCGGCTGGAAGGCAGAAGCCATTGCCGAAGCCCGCCCCGCCATCGACCACTGCAAGCGTGAAATCCTTGAAAAGATGCGGGTTGTGGAGCGCATCATCCAGCACCAGCACGGTGGCGCCTTGCTGGATCGCGAGGCGAGCGCCCGCACGCCGATCCCGGCTGACGATCACCGGGCAGGTGCCCGCGAGCATCAGCGGCTCATCGCCCACCATCGCCGCGGTATCATGTGACGCTTCCACGCGATGCGGTCCCGCGACGCTGCCGCCATAGCCGCGCGAGAGGATGAACGGCGTCTCGCCGCGCGCGGCCAAAGCCTGCACCAGCGCGCGCGCCACGGGCGTTTTCCCTGCACCGCCCGCTGTGAAATTCCCGATGGCGATGACCGGAACCGCGACCCGTTCGCCCGGTTTCGCAAGCCTTGCCAGCGTGATGCGCCCGTAGAGCCAGCCGAAAGGCGCGAGGAGCCGTGCGAGCAACCCGCCTCTCCCCGCCTGCCAGAAGGCCGGGGCGCGCATCAGGGTTTCTCCAGCCAGGGGCGAAGGGCTTCGAGCGTGCGTTTCAGCGCGCCTTCATGCCGGGAAATCGCCAAACGCGCGCGGCTCGCGAGTTGCGCGCGTGCCTCGGAATCCGTGAGAAGCGCCAGTACATGGCGCTGGAGCTTCTTGGCATCCGGCGCGATCACCACGCCGCGCGCTGCCGTGAGATCGGCATAGATATCGCGGAAGTTCGCGACATGCGGTCCGGAAATCACCGGACAATCGAGCTTGATGGGCTCGATGGGGTTGTGCCCACCATGCTCCACCAGCGAGCCGCCCATCAGGGTCAGGGTTGAGAGCGAGAAGAACAGCCCGAGTTCGCCGAGGGTATCCGCGAGGTAGAAAGGCTGGTCGTCTCGCGGTGCTGCGCCGAGGCTGCGGCGCGCATGGGCCATGCCTTCGCGGTCGAGCAGCGCTGCAATCGCCTCGCCCCTTTGCGGGTGGCGCGGCACGAGGATTGTGAGGAGATCGGGCAGGGTGCTCGCGAGGCCCTTCGCGAGCGCGATCACCTGCTCCTCCTCGCCGGGATGTGTGGAGGCGGCAAGCAGAACGGGTCGCGTGCCGATGGCAGCGCCAAGCGCGGCGCGGGCGGCCTCATCCACCGGCAGCGGCGGCACGTCGAATTTCAGATTCCCCGGCGAGGAGGCCGGGGCACCGATCGCGCGGAAACGCTGGGCATCGGCGTCGGATTGCGCCGTGAGAAACGCCAGCGGCGCCAGCAATGGCCGCGACAGCGAGGGCAGGCGCGACCAGCGGCGGAAGGAGCGATCCGACATTCGCCCGTTGATGATTCCCACGGGAATCTCGCGCTGATGCGCCTCCAGCAGCAGGTTGGGCCAGATCTCGCTCTCGCAGAATAGCGCAAGATCGGGCTGCCAATGGTCGAAAAAGCGCCGCACCGGGCCGGGCAGATCCACCGGCACGAATTGATGGATCGCGCCTTCCGGCAGGCGCTGCGCCGCAAGGTTCGCGGAGGTCACCGTGCCGGTAGTCAGCAGCACCGTGCCGTGTTCGGCCAGCGCCGGCACCAGCGGCAGGATTGACATGGTTTCACCGACGCTCGCTGCATGAAGCCAGATGAGCCGGCCTGCGGGGCGAGGCAGGCCGGCATGCCCGAAGCGCTCGCCGATGCGCGCCGGGTCTTCCTTGCCGCGCTTCAGCCGGTTGCGGAACAGCAGGGGCAGGGCTGGCGCCAGCGCATGCGAGGTGAGCCGGTAGAGCGCGAGGGGCAGAGTGCGCCCGCTCATGCGCTGGCCTCCGAGGTCTTGCCGGCGCGCGCCTCGGCCACGCTGGTGCGGTTGGCACCCGGATCGGCCGAGCCGAGCGCGGCATAGGCCTGTGCATAGGCGGCATCCATCGCGATTTCGACGGCGCGACGGCAGGCCTCGCGCTGGGCGGCATCGGCGTCTTTCGGCACGAAAATAGGCTCGCCGATGAACAAAGCCGTGCGCCCGAAAGGCAGGCCGATGCTCGCGGCATCCCATGAATCAAGATCCCAGCGGCGCGAACACACGGTTGCAACCGGCAGGATCGGCCGACCGGACAAGGCTGCGAGCGCAATGATGCCCTCGCCGGCCACGCGGCTGATCTTCGGCACATCAGCGGTCATCGAGACATGATCGCCCGCCTCCAGCAGTGCGAGCAACTGGCGCAAAGCCTGAATGCCACCGCGTTTGCGCACCTGATCCGAGCGCTGCGCGCCCGAGCCGCGCACCACGCGCATGCCGAGTTTCTCGGCGGCAATCGCGTTAATCGCGCCATCGCCATGGCGGGAGATCATCACATGGATACGATCCTGCGGGCGCAGGCCGAAGGTCTGCATGAAATGCTGGCCATGCCACATGGTGATGATGACCGGGCCGTCTTCCAGCCGTCGATAGCCATCGGCGGGGATCACCGTCATCGGGCTGGTGCGCTGCACGAAGCGCAGGTAGCCGGCCAGCAGGGAGCCGAGGAATTGCTGGACGGGTGCGCTGCGCCCCAGAGCTTTCAGCATGGGATCTCAGCCTTCAGCCGGGAGGAGGCGCAGCAGCCTCATCGCCTCACGCATCGGGATCGAGCAGGCGATGCAGATGCACCACGAAATAGCGCATCTGCGCGTTATCGACCGTGGCCTGCGCCTTGGCCTTCCAGGCTGCATGCGCGGTCTTGTAGTTCGGATAGACGCCGACGATATCGAGCTTCGAGAGGTCCTTGAAAGTCGTGCTGTCGATCTCGGTCAGCTCGCCGCCGAACACGAGATGGAGCAATTGAGGTTCGGCATTCGGCGCAGTCATCTTGGCATCTCCCGGTTCGGCGGGCCGGAAAAGCCGAGGCCCCGGCCATCACATGATCAGCCGCGTTTCGCCGCTGAAAGGCTGCCCGTCAAGAGCGAAGGCATGAGCTGGTCCAACAGGCCGAGGCTGCCGGCGAGCAAGGCGGGGTGTTCCTCGCCGGTCAGCGCATAACGCGGGGAGCGGCCATCGGGCCATAGCAGGGCGCCGCCAGCCTCCCGCAGGATGCAATGGGCGGCGACGATATCCCAGTCATGCGCGCCGGGCCGTGCCAGCGCGAGATCAAGATCGCCCGCGAGCGGCCGCACGAGCCGATGCGCAAGGGCCGCGATATTCGGCATGCTCTCGAATGCGATGCCGGCTTCCCGCGTCACGATTTCGAACACGCTGCGCGGGCCCGCGGCACGCACGGGCAGCGTCGGTTCTGCGGCAAGCGTCACCGGCTGGCCCTGAAAGCGCGCTCCGCCGCCGCGATGTGCCGTGAACATCTCGCCGCGAGCGGGCACATGCAGCAGGCCCAGCAGCGGCTCGCCGGCATGGAGCACGCCGAGCGCGATGCACCAATCATCCCGCCCTTCCATGAAGGCGCGTGTGCCGTCGATGGGGTCGATGACGATCGTGAGGCCATCCGCCGCGCCGCGCCAGCTCTCGGGCCGCTCCTCCGAATGGTAGTGCAGCGGACCGAAACCCGCTGAGGCGAGCCGGGCCACTTCCGCACTGATCATCGCATCCACGGCGTGGTCGGCGCTCGTGACGGGCGAGGAGCCCTTCCATTCGATGCGCGCGATCGTACGCTCGCCGGAGCGCCAATCCGCCAGCGCGCGTTCGCCCGCCTCGCGCACGAGCTTTTCGAGCCGGTTTGCGAGATCTGCGAGATCGACGGAGAGAGGCAGCGCGCTCATCGCCAAGCGAGCACGAGGATGCCGATGGCACCGACGACGAGCGCGGCGGTGGTGAGCACCATGCCGGCGACCCGGCCAAAACTTTTGCCTGCACTCTGGCCGAGCCCGATTGCATGGAGAACACGGCCGGTCACGGCGGTGAGGCCCACGGCATGCACCAGCCATTCGCGGGCACCGAGCACCGGCAGCAGCGCCAGCACCACGAAGATCATCGGGGCCTGTTCGCAGAAATTGCCATGCACGCGAATGCGGCGCGCCAGCTCCTTGTTGCCGCCATCGCCGATGCCGACCATCGCGGAACGCCGCACGAAAATCACGCGGAAGGTGAGCACCACGCCCAGCAGAACGAGCACCGCGACATAACTCGCGGCGAAGGAGAGGGCATTGGCATCCATGGCGGCGAGCGTTCCGGGCATGACGTAACCTTCAGCAAAGGGATGAGGGCATTACCCCTGCCTAACGTGCTTTTCGGCATTTGTCGCGGGGCCCCTGCGATGGAAATGCCGCCTCGCAGGGCGGGACGTCTCGCAGGCTCGTGATGCCCAGGCTGGCGAAAGCACTTGGCTTTTCCGCCTGCAAGGGTGCATGAGGGGGGGCAATGTCCGAGCCGCAATCCGTTCTTCTTCTCTCCCTTGTCTTTCTCGGCGCGGCGGTGATCGCCGTGCCTGTCTTCCGCTTCGCCGGGCTTTCGGCGGTGCTCGGCTATTTTGCGGCGGGTGTCGCGATTGGCCCCTCGGGTTTCGGCCTTTTCACCGATGCGACAGCCTTGCGCACCTTCGCCGAACTCGGTGTGGTGATGTTCCTGTTCGTGATCGGCCTTGAACTGAAACCGTCGAAATTGCTCTCGATGCGGCGGGATATCCTGTTCTACGGCATCGCGCAGATGGTGTTCTCCGGCGTGCTGATTGCGCCGGTGCTCTGGTTTTTTGGCTTCAAGGGTGCGGCCCTTTTCGCGGTGGCCTTCGCTTTTGCGCTGTCGGCGACCGCGATCGCGCTGCAGATCATCGAGGAGCGTGGCGCGATGGGCTCGGCCTATGGCCAGAAAAGCTTCGCGGTGCTGCTGTTCCAGGATATCGCGGTGGTGCCTTTCGTGGCGATCCTGCCGCTTTTCGCGCTCACCCAATCCAAGGCGAGTTCCGGCAGCTTCTGGAGCCATCTTGACGAGATTGGCATTGCCGTTGCCGCGGTTCTGGCGCTGGTTCTGGCAGGCAAGTTCCTGCTCAATCCGTTCTTTCGCCTGCTCGCGAAAGCGGATGCCCGCGAGATCATGACTGCCGCTGCCCTGCTGCTGGTGCTCGGTTCGGCAGAGTTGATGCACAAGGCGGGGCTTTCGGCTGCTCTCGGTGCCTTCATCGCTGGGCTGATGCTGGCCGAGAGCCATTTTCGACACCAGCTGGAAGCCGATATCGAGCCCTTCCGGGGCTTGCTGCTGGGCCTTTTCTTCATGAGCGTGGGCATGGGCCTTGATGCCGCGATCATCCGCGCAAACCTGCCGGTCATCCTCGGTGGCGCGATCGGGCTGATGGTACTGAAGATCGGCCTCGTCTTCGCGCTGCTCCGCGCGGGCAAGCTCGGCTTTTCGGATTCGGTGCGCGGCGCAGTGTTGCTCTCGCCGGTGGGGGAATTTGCCTTTGTCATCCTGCCGCTGGCGGCGAGCATCGGGCTTCTCGCTGGGAAGACCGCAACCATCCTCTCGGCCATTGCCGCGCTCACCATGTTTTTCGGCCCCGTGCTCGCGAAATTTGCCGAGCCTGCATTGGCCTGGCGCAAGAAGCGCCGGGGCGGCGAACCGACAATGGAAGAGAATTATGATGATGCCGATGGCGAAGTGCTCGTCATCGGCTTCGGTCGCTTCGGGCAGGTGGTGAACCAGATGTTTCTGGCGGCAGAGCGGAACGTGACCGTGATTGATCGCAACATCGACCAGATCAAGACTGCCGCGCGCTTCGGCTTCAAGGTCTATTATGGCGATGGTCGCCGCCTCGATGTGCTGCGCGCGGCGGGTGCCGAGCGTGCGAGCGTGATCGCGGTCTGCGTGGATGATCGCGAGGCGGCCTCGGCCATCGCCGAGATGGCGCGGCGCACTTTTCCATCCGCGAAGCTCATCGCCCGCGCCTATGATCGCACCCATGCGCTCGACCTGATGGAGCGCGGCGTGCGCGCGCCGTTCCGCGAGACCTTCGATACCGCACTCGCCTTCGGCCGAGAGGCGCTCGTGGCTTTGGGCATTCCGGACGATGAGGCGGACGAGTTGCGCGATGATGTGCGCCGGCGCGACATCCAGCGGCTCAATCGCCAGCGCGATGAAGGCCTCTTTGCGGGCATGGATCTTCTCCACGGCGTGAAGGTGACGCCCGAACCGCTCATCGCGCCCCGTCGCGAGGGCAAGGACATCACCAAGAAAGCGCAGGACGAGTTCCGCGAACAGCAGGCGCGTGAAGGCGTCACCGGAGAATCGTCTTGAGCGCACCCGCTTCGCCTGATCTCGCGCCCTTCACGCGTGGTTCGACCCTTCGCCATGTGCTGACCATGACCGGCACGGGCGCCATCGGTTTGATGGCAATCTTCCTCGTCGATTTCCTGTCGCTCTTCTATGTGTCGCTCTTGCGTAACGACCAGCTCACAGCCGGCGTTGGCTATGCGACTACCATCATGTTCGTGGCGATTTCCGTGAATATCGGGTCGATGATCGCGGGCTCCGCCATGGTGGCGCGGCGGCGCGGCGCGCGGGATGAGGAAGGCGCACGCCGCATCGCCTCGACCTCGCTGGCGCTGGCGACCCTCGTGGGTGTGGTGGTCAGCGGCGGGCTTCTCGCGGCCATGCCGTGGATGCTTCCGAAGCTCGGCGCCACCGGCGTTCCGCTGGAAGTGGCCGAGCGCTTCCTCTGGATCACGCTGCCGGCTAATGCGCTAATGGCCATCGGCATGGCGCTTTCGGGCTATCTCCGGGCTGTGGGCGATCCGCGCCGGGCGATGAATGTCACCTTGTTCGGCGGCATCGTTGCGGCCGTGGCCGATCCGTTCTTCATCTTCACCCTCAATCTCGGCACGGATGGCGCGGCCCTGGCCACCGTGGTGTCGCGCCTCGTCTTCATGGCCGTGGGCCTTTACGGCATCGTGAAGGTGCATCGCCTGCTGCGCTGGCCGAGCCTCGCGGAGATCCGCGCCGATGCGAAACCGTTCTTCGATATCGCCCTGCCGGCGATCATGACGAATGTCGCGACGCCCATCGCCTCGCTGTTCGTCTATCGTATTCTTGCCCCCTTCGGAGCCGAGGCGATTGCCGCGAACACCATCATCGACCGGCTCACGCCATTGGCCTTCGGTGTGCTCTTCGCGCTTTCCGGGGCGGTGGGACCGATTTTGGCGCAGAATCTCGGCGCGCGGGAATATGGCCGCCTGCGGCAGGCCTTGCGGGATGCGCTGCTTTTCGCGCTCGCCTATTGCCTCATCGCCTGGGCGATCCTGTACCTGTCGCGGAACGCGATTGCCGGAATGTTCGGTGTCACCGGGCATACGGCGGAATATGTCGCGTTTTTCTGCGCGATTTCCGGGCTCGCGTGGCTTTTCAACGGCTTCCTGTTCGTAGCCAATGCTGCCTTCAACAATCTCGGTTTCCCGCTCTATTCCACCGCCTTCAACTGGGGCCGTGCGACCATCGGCACGCTGCCCGTGGCCTGGCTCGGCGCCCATTTCGGAGGCGTGGAAGGTGCGATGGTCGGCGTGGCTCTGGGCTCCATCACCTTCGGTACGGCGGGGCTCGTCACGGCCTTCCGTGCCATTGCCCGGATCGAGGCGCGGGGCCGCGCGCCGGATGAGCGCTGAGCCGCATTGCGCAGCGCCGAGCATGGGCCTAACCTGCCTCCAGCATTTGCCGGGGGAACAAGTCCATGCTGAACCTTTTCGAGATCATGCAGAACGCGCAGGGCGGCAACGCCTACCAGAACCTCGCGAACCAGTTCGGCATCGGGCCGGATCAGGCGCAGAGGGCGGTTGAATCGCTTCTGCCCGCCTTTTCCATGGGCCTTCAGCAGCAGACCCAGACCATGGAAGGCTGGCAGAACGTGCTCGCCTCGCTGGGGCAGGCACAAACCAGCGCGCAATTCTTCGATTCCGATGGCGACGGCATCCCCGATCACCTTGAGAATGAGGGCCAGAACGCGCTCGGCGCGATGTTCGGCAATCCCGAGACGACGCAGGCCGTGGCGCAGCAGGCCGCGCAATTCGCGGGCCTGCCCGCGCAGATGATGCAGCAGATGCTGCCGGTCATCGCCTCCATGGTGATGGGCGGGCTCTTCAAGGGCGCGATGAATGGCGGGCTCGGCGGGCTTCTCGGCCAGATCATGCAGGGTGGCGGCGCCGGTGGCATGGGTGGAATGGCGGGGGGAATGGGGGGCCTCGGTTCCATTCTCGGCAGCATGTTCGGCCAGCAGGCAGCAACGCCGCAGCAGCAGGCCGGCAACATGATGGAGCAGATCATCGGCGGCTTCTTTGGCGGGCGCGCGCCGCAACCGCAGCCCGACCCGCAAGATCCCGTGGCCGCGGGCCTCGACATGCTCAAGGGCATGTTCCAGACCGGGCAGGAGGTGCACACCACGCAGATGGATGCGCTCTCGCAGATTTTCCAGCAGGTCACGCGCCGTTGACGAAAAAGGCGCGGGGAAACCCCTGCGCCTTTTGTTTGGACCCTCAGAAAAGAAGCGCCAGGCTAGGGAGAAGCCTGGCGCATCCGGATGGTTGCTTTACGCCGAGAGGGCAGGCCGGCCCGAGGGGTAGGAGGCCGGCTGGGCTTTGCCCTGGCTCACGAGCGTCTGGCGGCTCTCTCGGAGATATTCCTCAAGGCTCGCCCGGGGGGAGCGCCCGGACATCTGAGCGAGGTGTTCCGAGGGGTCCCGGTGGAGGGGAAGGGAGAGCGCCCCCACCAGGTCAGACGGCGTGAGGCCGATATCCTTCAGTGCATGGCGGTCCCAATGGGACAGTTCATGCAGCTGGCGACGATTCTGGATCACCCCGACGAACTTGCGGATACGTTTCGCAGCCGAAAGGCCAAGCGGAACAAGAAAACCGGTCAAGAGCGACATGGTGAACCTCCAGGGGTCCGGAAAACCGCCGGATCGAATCGCCGCGCGTTGCGGCAACACTCTTGACCTACCAAAACCCTCACTATAAGGAAAACGAATGTTTCTGATCTAATCATCAGAATGAGTGATGGGCGGGAGCGGATGGCCTGGCAGGGCCGGAAAACAGGGCTCTGGCGGGCCGATTTGGGGGAAAATGCATGCTTCCGGTTCTGGATAACGATCACCTGCGCACACTTGTCGCGATTGCCGAAACCGGCTCCTTCACGCGCGCGGCGGATATCGTCCACAAGACGCAGAGTGCGGTTTCCATGCAAATCCGCAAGCTGGAGGAGCGTCTGGGACGCGAGATCTTCGGGAAGGAAGGCCGCGCGGCGAAACTCACGCCCGATGGCGAGAAACTGCTCGATTACGCCTACCGTATGCTGCGCCTCAATGATGAGGTCATCAGTGCCTTTCGCGGCGAGAAGCTCACGGGCAGCGTGAAACTCGGCGTGCCCGACGATTATGCCGAGCGCTATCTGCCGGAAATCATGGCGCGCTTCACCGCGTCCAATCCCGGCATCGAGGTGGCGGTGATCTGCGAGCCGACCCCCGGCCTCGTCGAGAACATGCAGGCCTGCGAGATCGACCTCGCGATCATCACCCATTCCAAGCAGCGCGATATCGGCGAGATCATCCGCGAGGAAAAGCTGCTCTGGGTCTCCTCGCAGCGCCATTGCGTGCATGAGGCGCGGCCCCTGCCGCTTGCGCTCGGGCGCGACACCTGCAACTGGCGCCGGGCCGCCGTGGCGCGTCTCGAGGCGCGTGGCGTTCCGCATCGTGTGCTCTATACGAGCTGGAACTCTTCGGCTGTGGGCGCGGCGGTGCTCGCGGGCCTCGCGGTGGGCGTGCTGCCGGAAAGCGCGATCCGCCCGGGCATGCGCGTTCTGACCGAACAGGAAGGCTTCGATCCACTCCCCACCGTGAAGATTGCGCTTCTGCGCAATGCCAAGCGGCATGACCATGTGATCGACGCACTGGCCGATCACATCATCCAGAGCCTCGATAACCTCTCGCTGGAGCGCAACGGTGTCACGCGCCTTCAGGCGGCAGAATAATCAGTAGGCGAGCGCCTCGAAGACCGGCTCCACGGAGCCGTGCCATTCCTCGCGGTAGCGGCGGAGCAGTTGCTCCGCCTGCGTTTCGCCCGCAGCCACAAGGGCTTCCAGTGGCTCTAGAAAGATCGTCTCGTTGCGGCCACGGCTGTCGAGCCGGTTGCGGCGCGCGAGGCCCTGCCGCGAGAGCGCCAGCAATTCGCGCGCGAGATCGAGCACTGAACGGCCACGGATATCCGCCTTGAAGCCCTGTTCCGGCACGGCATCGCGCAGGGCCTGCCGCTCCTCGGCGGTCCATGCCTTCGCGAGGTCCCAAGCGGCTTCAAGGCTCGCAGAATCGTAGAAAATCCCCACCCAGAAGGCGCTCTCGGCGCAGATCATCCCGCGCGGGCCTACATCCTGTCCGCGCATTTCGAGGTAGCGCTTGAGGCGCACCTCGGGGAAGATGGTCGAGAGGTGGTTCGCCCAATCCGAGACATAGGCGCGCTCGCCGGGCAGGCTTTCGAGCTTCCCCGCAAGGAGGTGCCGAAAATTCTGGCCGCTCACATCGTGGTAATGGTCGCCGCGCTTCACGAAATACATCGGCACATCCAGCGCATAATCGACGTAACGCTCGAAGCCGAAGCCATCCTCAAACGCGAAAGGCAGCATGCCCGCGCGATTGTTGTCCGTATCGCGCCAGATTTCCGAACGCATGGAAAGCTTGCCGTTCGGCTTGCCTTCC
>Ga0209053_1001514_pt1 | contig 10730 bp, 10 predicted proteins | sample EBPBio152010_DNA_FD_185864 | JGI IMG/M metagenome (GOLD analysis project Ga0209053, IMG submission 185864) | Wastewater treatment Type I Accumulibacter community from EBPR Bioreactor in Madison, WI, USA - Reactor 1_7/15/2010_ DNA (SPAdes)... | ecosystem: Engineered > Bioreactor > EBPR >... | reverse complement strand
AATTTGTATAGCAACAGCAATAACATTTTTACTAGGATGCCATTTCACTCTAGTTATTGTTCCTTTTACAAGATATGATTTGTATAGTTTTAAACTTTTTGCTTCGTATATTTTTAAAGAATCGATGTTACCACCAATTGCAATATACTTTCCATTTGGACTCCAATCTGCTGTCCAAAGAATTTGCCTTTCTTTTGTGTTTTGAGCAAAAACAAAACTATTGAATATCAACAACCATAAAGTAATTATAAACAGTAAGTTTTTTGTAATCATAACACTTTTATTTTGTTTTAATTTTTGAAACACATCAAACTTAGTATCATTTTGAATACTTTAAATAAAATTGTTTGTAAAAAAAATGTAAATCTTTATTAAATACATTTTTAATAAACCAAAAACTAAATACTTTTGGGATATGAAACAAAAGCATATTTACACATTATTTTTATTAGTCTTAGCCATTTTTATAATTCCGTTTAGTTGTTCTCATCTAACAGAATCTGCAATAGATGATCCAAAAAATGAAATACTATTAAGAAAAATTGGTCATGAGGTATTGATTAGTTCTAATGATAAAACTTCTAAAGTAGTACCTATTAAAATAATTTCAAAAAATGAATTTCAAATTAGCTTTGAAAATAAGTTTGCTTTTACTCCAGATTCTCTTATAAACATTGTTAAAAATAATATTTCCAAAAGTACTTTTCCAAAAGAATATTCTGTCTCAGTTCAGAAATGTTCCAACGAAGCTATTGTTTATGGTTTTCATATTGATGCTGATTCAAGTAAAAATGTTATTGCATGCGTTGGAAGAAGAATGCCACTTGATTGTTATGTTATAACTTTAAAATTTGCTTCAAAAACCAATATTTTATTTACTAAATATTCCTTTTTTGTTATTTTGTTTTTAGCAGTTTCACTTTTCTTTTTGATAAGATTTAGAAATACAAAAAGTAAAAAAGAAACTATTATTGCTGACGATGAAACCAATATAACAATAGGAAAATATAGTTTCTACTTCCAAAAAAATCAACTTGAATTTGAAAAAGAACAAATTTCATTGACTCCCAAAGAATCTAAATTATTGCATATTCTTTCATCATCGCCCAATGAAATCATTGATAGAAACACTTTACAAAAGGAAATTTGGGAAAACGAAGGTGTAATAGTTACTAGAAGTTTAGATATGTTTATTTCAAAACTTAGAAAAAAATTAGATAAAGATTCCTCAATAAATATCGTAAACATTCATGGTGTAGGTTACAAATTAGAAATAAAGAATTAATGGATAATTTAATCAGAACACCAAACTAATATTAGCTCCAGACGGAATAGTAAAAATTTTGCTATTAATTTTGATATAAATAGTTAAAGCACTTGTATTAGTTACGCTATCTTTATTTATAGAAAATTTTAAATTTCTAAAAGCATTAATATAATCAACTAAATCAATTTGTTTGGTGTAATAGATTTCTTGATTATTGGCTAATATTTTAAAGAATTTTTCGGTTTCTTCCCATTTTTTTTCATCTGTTCCCATTTCCCAACTATGTCCCCAAATATCCAATACTGCTAATTCTTTAATTTGTAAAAAATTATCGATAGTTTTGTAAAACAATTCTAATTCTTTCTTGTCTTTTTCTGGTTGATTGGGTTCCCAATAGGCCTTTGCAAATTGGTGAATAGTTGGATGCCATCTTAAAAAATCTTCAGGAATTTCAAAATTATAGGTATCTCCAACCGTTCTTGCGTATTCAATTCCCAATCCTTCAATAGCTTCAATTACAGCATCGTTAGTATTGCCAAAAGGATAAGCCATTCCTCTAACAGGATAACCTACTAAACGTTCCAATTCTTTTCTATCTTGTATAATTTCATTAATAATATCAATTTTAGAAATATCAGGTAAGTTGGGATGATTGGCAGAATGAACCGATACTTCATGACCTTTATATAAATCTTTAATTTCCTCTTTATTTAAATAATCAAAATAGTTATTTGTTCCTAATTTATTAGAGTTCAAATGAAATGTTCCAATGAGTTGGTATTTATTCATTAGTTCTACTAATTTTCTATCTTGTTTTGCTCCATCATCATAACTCAAAATTAATGCTTTGGATTTTCCTCCTGGGAAAAGCATTTCAATTTTCACTGTACTTTTAGCTATTTCAATATTGTTTTGTGCTGCTGTAGAAATAGCAATCAAAAATAAAATTACAGATGTGATTTTCATATTTTGTATTTTTAGGATTGTTCTTTAATCTGTTAAACTCCAATACATTTAATTAGACGTCTAATTTACTGTTTTCTTGCGCTAATCAATATATTCAAACGAAAACGTTTTTATATATATCTATTTAGCAAGAATATTTTAACTCGTATTGATTAATTATTTACATTTACTTATGTAATTAAAACAACCGCAAACCAATCAATACTAATGAATTACCAAGAATTTTACAACCAAAGTATTCAATCTCCTGAAGATTTTTGGAAAGAGCAAGCAGACCAAATAGAGTGGTATACAAAACCATCTGCCATTTTATCAAAAGATGAAAACGATTATCCATTATGGTTTAAAGATGGAGAATTAAATATGTGTTATTTAGCTTTAGATAAGCATATTCAAGATGGTTATGGAGATCAAACGGCTATCATCTACGATTCGCCAGTAACTCAAAATGTAAAGCGATATACTTATAACGAAGTCAAATCGGAAGTAGCTAAACTAGCTGGCGGAATGATTTCTTTAGGATTGAAAAAAGGCGATACGGCTGTAATTTATATGCCAATGATTCCTCAAGCAGCTTTTGCCATGTTGGCTTGCGCTAGAATAGGAGTAACACATTCTGTAGTTTTTGGAGGTTTTGCACCACACGAATTAGCCATAAGAATCGACGATTGCAAACCAAGATTAATAATCACAGCATCTTCAGGAATTGAGATTGATCGTTTGATTGCATACAAACCTCTAGTGGATGAAGCCATAGAATTAGCAGAACACAAACCAAAAAAAGTCATCGTTTTCAATAGAAAATTAGGCGCAAGAATTCCTTTCAAAAAATATGATGTTGATTATGATGCACTAGTTTATGGTTCAGAAGAAGCTCCTTGTGTTCCTGTAAATGCAACACATCCATTGTACGTTTTATACACTTCTGGAACTACAGGAAAACCAAAAGGAATTGTCAGAGATACAGGAGGTTATGCTACGGCACTTAAATTTTCAATGCAATACATTTATGGAGCCAAACAAGACGAAGTTTTTTGGGCTGCATCCGATGTGGGTTGGGTAGTTGGACACAGTTATATCGTTTACGGACCATTAATTAATAGAAATACAACCGTAATTTTTGAAGGAAAACCTATTAGAACTCCAGATGCAAGTACATTTTGGAGAGTAATTGCTGAACATAAAGTAAGTATTATGTTTACTGCTCCAACAGCCATTCGTGCCATCAAAAAAGAAGATCCAAATGGTGAATTTATCAAACAATATGATTTATCATGTTTGAGAACACAATTCTTAGCAGGTGAACGTTGTGATGTAGCTACATTAGAATGGTACCGAGAACACATTCCAGTTCCTGCAATTGACCATTGGTGGCAAACAGAATCTGGTTGGCCTATGATTGCGAATATGATGGGTGTGGAGTACTTACCAATAAAACCAGGTTCTGCTGGAAAAGCTGTTACAGGTTACGATATTAGAGTTTTTGGTGAAAACGGACAAGAATTAGGTCCAAATGAAGAAGGTTATGTAGTTATCAAATTACCATTACCACCAGGAACTATGCTCGATTTATGGAAAGACAACGAGCGTTTCAAAGCAGGTTATTTGAATAAATTTCCAGGATATTATTTCTCAGGCGATGGAGGATTTAAAGATGATGAAAACTATATTTATATAACCGGTAGAGTAGATGACGTTATCAATGTGGCAGGCCATAGACTTTCAACGGCAGAAATGGAAGAAATAGTATCGTCACATCATTCAGTGGCAGAATGTGCTGTTATTGGTATTAACGATGAATTGAAAGGTCAAGTGCCATTGGCATTAGTAGTCAATAAATCAGGTGAAGATATTGAACATTTCCAATTACAACACGAAGTAGTTCATTTGGTTAGAGAACAAATTGGAGCTGTTGCCTCATTACGAGATGTTGTAATCGTTCAAAGGTTACCAAAAACTCGTTCTGGTAAAATCTTAAGAAAATTATTGAGAAGTATCGCTGACGGTGAAAATTTCCAAATTCCATCAACCATTGATGATGAAGCTATCATTGACGAAGTAAGAGAAGAATTTGAAAAAGCTAAAATAGGTTCGTTTAGATAAATATCTAACAACATTAAATTTAAAGCAACTGTATAGATTACTATTTATATAGTTGCTTTTTTTATATTGCATAAAAATTGATGACTATTCAATTAGATTTATATTTTTAATGAATAAAATTAAATTTAGAAAATATAAAACATGACCGAAAAAGAACTTTTGAATCTTGTTGTAGAAAGAGATTATGAAGCTGTTGAAGTTGCATTAAAAAACAGTTTTGATGCAAATAAACCTTTAAACAATGATACAACAGGAATAGAATGGGCATCTTACACAAAAGATATTCAAATGATGGAAATCTTTTGGAAACATGGAGCCAAATCAGAAAACGAATACGTACAAGATTTTATAAAAGAATTTGAAAAAGGTAAAACCTATTTAGATTTTCAAGAAGTTGAGGAAAATAAAGAAGATTATCCAAATCTTACTGAAAGTTTTTCAATTACTAAATTTCAATTTTTAGAGGGAAGTATTCAAGAATTTGAAGATAATTTTTTTACAATATTTATTCCAATTTCTAAATTCGTTCTTGATGATGAAATTATTGAAGCTTCTATAAGATTAGACGAAATTCAATTGCCAGAATCATTAAGTTCATGTATTGAAAAAACTATCAAATTTCCAATAAATCCTGTTGAAGGATATATTGATGGTTCTATTTATTTAAGAAACTGTCACAATCCTGTTGATGTTACTGAAATAAATTTTCTCAAACTAGAAAACCAAAAGCTCACATTAGTAATGAAAATGAATTTTGATTTTGAATACGAAAGCATCGGTTTTAACAACGAACTATTAACAAAAGAATTTCATTTAGAAATCTATTAAACTATAAATTATGCTCAATTTTTTTAAAAAGAAAAACAACGAAAGTTGGGAATCCTTAAAAGCATCAGGCAAAGTGTTTCCAAAAACTAAAATTTCTATCGTTTCTTTTACAGGTGAAGATGACGAACATTATACAGCTTGGATAAACATTGGATATAAAAACTATCCTTACAAAGAATATTGTCCAATTTTAGGACTTTTGAATGTAGATTATGAAGATATGAATGGTCATGATATTGGTGAAATTCAAGAATATTTTGATAAAGAATTAAACAAAGCTTGTGTTTGTCATTTGATTTCAAGAGTTCCTGTTGAAGGAGGTATTGAAATTTTATTCTATTTTGAAGATTTAGATAAAATCAATGACAAACTTGAAGAAATATATGCTAGTGAAGATTTATTAGTTGATTTTGGTTGCAGTTTACGAACAGACGCTGATTGGGAAACTATTGAAGATATGATGGAACAATATTCAAGTTGATCGATTTTATAAATTTTAAAGCCAACAATTTATTTTGTTGGTTTTTTTTATATACATTTGTAGAGTGAATGTTCACTAACTTTTAATTTATGATTGATAAAACATCCAAACGACAACAAGAAATTATAGAATCCGCAGGAAAACTCTTGATGGAAAAAGGAATAAAAGGTTTGACCACAAAGAATTTAGCACAGGAAATGAACTTTTCTGAAAGTGCGTTGTACCGACATTTTAAAAACAAAGAAGATATTGTTTTATTGTTAATTAGCTTTCTGTCGGATAATATCAATTCACGATTTAATACAATTCTGAATTCAGAAATCAATGCTGAAGAAAAATATTTAGCACTTTTTAAAAGTCAATTTCAGTTTTTTAAAACAAATCCTCATTTTATTGTCATCGTTTTATCTGATGGTTTGATGGATAATTCAGACGATATAAAAAACAGCATAAAAAAATTGATTGAAACAAATTTTGGAGCATTAAAGCGAATAATGATTGAAGGGCAAGAATCCAATTTATTCAATCAAGAAATGGAAGCAGATAGCTTGGTGCACTTTGCAATGGGAAGTTTTCGTTTGCAAATGCTTCAGTGGAAATTATCCAATTTTAGCTTTGATATAGAAACTCAAGGATTGAAAACTATGACAAATTTACTAACTCTTTTAAAGAAGTAATATGAAAATATCAAAAAATGTTATCGCAATTTTATTGGTTGCAACAAGTACAATCGCTTTTTCACAAACACAAAATAAAAGTAAAATGAACTTAAAAGAATTACACACAGATGCAAAAGGAGTACAAACAAACATGTTATTTCCTGCAACAGATGGAAAAGTTATTTCCTTACAAATTTTAAAAAATAGTACATTAGAAGAGCATGTTACAAAAGTTCCGGCATTATTAGTTTGTGTTTCAGGAAATGCTGTTTATGAAGATGAAAAAGGAACTAAAGCAGTTTTATTTTCAGGTGATTTTGTAAAAATTGAACCAAATGTAAAACATTGGGTTAACGGAATTGAAGATACAAATTTGTTGTTGATTAAATAAGTTTAATATGAAATATTCGATAAAAACACTAACCATAATATCCTTTTTAACGCTTTTTTCATGTGGAAAAAGTGAGCAAATTCAACCGGTAAATCAAGATATAAAAGAATTGGTTTTTGCGTCTGGGCAATTGGAATGGGACGATTCATATAATCTTACCGCTCAAACAGATGGTGTTTTGCAAAATGCCAATTTTGAAGTTGGAAATACGGTTGCTAAAGGAAAAACTATCGCGACTTTGGATAATGAAATCAACAAAATCAATGCAGAAACTTCGCAAGAACAATTAGTGATTTCTAATGAGAATGTAACATCCAATGCGCCAGCTTTAACGCAATTAGAACAAAACATCCAATTTGCAGAAAGCAAATATTTACAAGTCAAAAAGCAAGCCGAACGCTACGAACGCTTGAATCAGCAAAATATTGGTTCAAAAGTAGAATATGAAAACGCTCAATTAGCAGCTAAAAATTCGTTATCTAATTTGAATTCTTTAAGAAAACAATATAAAGTTATTTTGCAACAAGCGAAACAACAACAAATTGCTACCAAAGGCCAATTGAAGAGCAATCAAGTAGTCAGAAATTACAATTCGATTATCGTGACAGAAAGCGGAACAGTTATCAAAAAACTAAAAAACAACGGCGATTACGTTAAAAAAGGTGAAGTTATTGCAACTATTGCGAATCAAACAAAAGTGGAAGCAGTTTTGAATGTAGATGAAAACAGCATTGGGAAAGTAAAATTGGGACAAACCGTTTTTATAAAATTAAACACCAATAAAAACACCATTATAAACGGTAAAGTTTCTGAAATACTTTCGGCATTTGATACACAAACACAATCCTTTATTTGCAAAGTAACTTTTGATAAACCTATTGAAAATTCACTTTTTGGAACACAATTGGAAGCTAATATTTTGGTTGGAGAAAAGAAAAATGCTTTATTAATTCCAAGAAATTACGTCGGATTTGGAAACAAAGTAAACGTAAAAGGCAAAGATGAAAACGTAATAATAAAACCCGGAATTATTTCATCCGAATACGTTGAAGTAATAGAAGGTGTAACCAAAGACGATGTTCTTTTACCCTTAAAACCTTAAAAATGAATATTAATACAGCCATAGCGAAAACTTATGTTACATCTAACAAAAAACTCACGGCAGTTGCTGTTATGGGAGTTGTTTTAGGAATGTCTATTTATATTTTTATGAATTGCATGTTGGTAGGATTCGACAAAAGTGCTAATTCGTCTATCTTTAAATCAACTTCTCATATTAGAGTTTATAAAGACGACGAAATCAGCAAACCTTTGATTGAAGATAATAGCGCCAAACCTATTATTATCAATCCAAAAACCGTTCCTGTTAACAATACAATTATAAATCCGAATTTGGTTATTCAAACCATTTTGCGACAAAAAGAAGTAACAGTTGTAACACCTCAAGTCAACTCTAGTGTTTTTTACAATAATGGAAAATCACAAATTTCGGGTTTATCAGTGGGTATTAAACCTGATGAAGCCAACGTAATGTTTGATATAAAATCGTTTATGGTGGAAGGAAATTTTGATTTATTAAAATCGAATCAAAATGGAATTGTTATAGGAAGTGGAATTGCCGAAAAAATGAATTTAGCCGTCAATGACAATCTCAATCTTACCTCTTCCAAAGGAATTAATCGTACCTTTAAAGTGATAGGTGTTTTTAAAACAAATAATTCTGCTATTGATAAAACAAAGTCATACATCAATATTGCGACGGCACAACAACTTTTAAAAGAAGGAAGCAGTTACATCACCGATATCAATGTAAACGTTATTGACCCAGAAAATGCAGAAAATGTAGCAACAAAAATTGAAGCGATTACAGGTTATAAAGCCGAAGGTTGGAAAGAAGCCAATGCTACTTATGTAGCTGGAAATAAAATGCGTAAAATAGTCATCACTTTTGTTTCCTTTACAATTCTATTAGTAGCAGGTTTTGGTATATACAACATATTGAATATGACGGTTTCTCAAAAAATAAATGATATTGCTATTCTAAAAGCCATGGGATTTAAAGGAAAAGACGTTATCAGAATATTTGTAACTCAAGCCGTTTCAATTGGAATTATGGGCGTTATTGGCGGAATTATTATGGCAATTATACTAATTACAATTTTGAAAAGCATATATGTTGGTGGCGATATTGGTTATTTTCCAATAGATTACGAATTCAAAAAATTCGTGCAAGGTGTTGCCATTGGATTAGTAATTACTTTTTTTGCAGGTTACATTCCAGCGAAGAAAGCAGCTAATGTAGATCCTGTTGAAATTTTAAGAAAATAGAAGATGGATACAATTTTGAGTACTAAACAAATAGATAAATATTTTCATGATCCTACAGAATTTCAGGTTTTAAAAAACATTTCTTTTGATGTAAAAAAAGGTGAGTTTCTATCTATGGTAGGAAAATCGGGTAGTGGCAAGTCAACACTTTTATATATACTGTCCACAATGGATACCGATTATAAAGGTGAATTATATATAGATAATAAGCTGATGACGGGTTTATCAACCGATCAATTAGCAGAAATCAGAAACGAGAAAATCGGATTTGTATTTCAATTTCACTATTTACTTCCTGAATTTTCTTGTTTGAGAAATGTAATGATTCCAGCCCTGAAATTGGGTAAATTATCTGAAAAAGAAATTGAAGCACGTGCTTATCAAAAATTAGAAATACTAGGTTTGCAAGACCAAGCTTTAAAACCTGCAAGCAAACTTTCTGGCGGACAACAACAACGTGTAGCCATTGCAAGAGCTTTGATAAATGATCCTTTACTAATTATGGGTGACGAACCCACTGGAAATCTCGATAGTAAAAATACAGCCATTGTATTTGATATTTTTCAAGAACTGACTCGAAATTTTGGTCAAACCATTATTGCTGTTACACATGATGAAGATTTTGCTCATAAAAGTGATCGCATCATTGAAATGAAAGACGGTAGAATTATCAGTTAATGCTTCCGATTTTTACATTATGTATAGTAATTTAGCAAGAAAATTCTTTTCTACATTTATTTTATAGTTACATTTACATTAACAAACGAATAAAAAATAGAATAATAATGAGTTACTATACAATTGACAATTTAGAGCATTACTTTAAAATGTATAAGAAATCGGTGCGTGAACCAAGAAAATTTTGGGACAGAGTAGCTGATGAAAACTTTACGTGGTACCAAAAATGGGAAAAAGTAATGGAATTTGATTTTCAAGAAGCCAAATTCAAGTGGTTTTTGGATGCCAAAGTAAATATTACTAAAAACTGTATTGACAGACATTTGGCAAAAAGAGGCGATAAAACCGCTATCATTTTTGAACCAAATGATCCTAGCGAAGCAGCACAACATATTTCTTATAACGAATTATACGCAAGAGTTTCCAAAATGGCGAATGTTCTTCGTGAGCAAGGCATTAAAAAAGGCGACCGCGTTTGTATTTATCTTCCAATGATTCCTGAATTGGCCGTTTCAATTTTGGCTTGTGCTCGAATTGGAGCTATACATTCAGTGGTTTTTGCAGGATTTTCATCTTCGGCTGTTTCGGCACGTATTAATGATTCTGAATGTAAAATGGTTATTACATCTGACGGAAGTTACCGCGGAAATAAAGCCATCGACCTAAAAGGAATTGTAGATGAAGCTTTAGAAAAATCACCTTGTGTTGAAAAAGTTTTGGTTGTAAAAAGAACCAATTCGGAAGTAAAAATGAAAGAAGGTCGTGATATTTGGTTACAACCATTAATGGACGCAGCGATTCCTAATTGTGTTGCCGAAATTATGGATGCTGAAGATCCGTTGTTCATTCTTTACACTTCTGGCTCTACAGGAAAACCTAAAGGAATGGTGCATACCACTGCAGGTTACATGGTTTACACCGCTTATACTTTTAAAAATATATTCAAATACGAAGAAAACGATGTGTATTGGTGTACTGCCGATATCGGTTGGATTACTGGACATTCTTATATTCTTTACGGACCACTTT
>Ga0209053_1001513_pt1 | contig 10741 bp, 6 predicted proteins | sample EBPBio152010_DNA_FD_185864 | JGI IMG/M metagenome (GOLD analysis project Ga0209053, IMG submission 185864) | Wastewater treatment Type I Accumulibacter community from EBPR Bioreactor in Madison, WI, USA - Reactor 1_7/15/2010_ DNA (SPAdes)... | ecosystem: Engineered > Bioreactor > EBPR >... | reverse complement strand
TCGATCTCGGGATCGATTGGGGCGATGTCGATCTCGTCATCAATGTCGGTGCGCCGAAGGGCGCGAGCCGCCTGCTGCAACGCATCGGCCGCGCCAATCACCGGCTGGATGAGCCCTCTCGCGCTCTGCTTGTGCCCTCCAACCGCTTCGAGGTGCTGGAATGCCGCGCGGCGATTGAGGCAGCCTTCGCCAAGGAGCAGGATGCCGTGACCAAGCGCGCCGGCGCGCTCGACGTGCTGGCGCAGCATGTCATGGGCATGCTGGTGGCTGAGCCGCGTTTTGAGACGGAATTGCTGGCGGAAATCCGTGATGCCCACCCCTATGCCGATCTCTCGGACGAGGATTTCGCCAAGGTGCTCGCCTTCGTTATCGATGGCGGCTACGCGCTGCGCGCCTATGAGCGCTTCGCCCGCGTGAAGCGCGACAAGGAAGGGCGCTTGCGTGTCGCCAATTCCCGCATCGCGCAGAGCTACCGCATGAATGTCGGCACGATTGTCGAATCCACCATGCTCAAGGTGCATCTCGGCAAGCCTGCGGGCAGCGGCAAGGCCCTGCGCTTCGGGCGCTTGCTGGGCGAGGTGGAAGAATATTTCGCGGAAGGCCTCGTGCCGGGCGATACCTTCGTTTTCGCAGGCGAAGTGCTGAAATTTGAGGGCCTCGCGGAAGATCGCGTCGTTGTGAGCCGCACGACCGCGCGGGACCCCACGGTGCCTTCTTACGCCGGCGGGAAGTTCCCGCTCTCCACGCATCTGGCCCGGAGGGTGCGCCATATGCTCGCGAACCCGAAGGAATGGGGCGCGCTGCCCGAGCAGGTTTCGGCCTGGCTGGAGCTTCAGCGGCAGAAATCATGCCTGCCCGGCCCGGAGGATCTGCTGGTCGAGACCTTTCCGCGCGGTGACCGGCATTATCTCGTGGCCTACCCGTTCGAGGGGCGGCTCGCGCACCAGACTTTGGGCATGCTGCTGACGCGACGGCTGGAGCGCGCGCGCCTCAAGCCGCTGGGCTTCGTCGCGAATGACTACGCCCTCGGCATCTGGATGCTGGGCGATGTCTCCGCCGAGGCGAAGCGCGACAAGAGCTTCCTGCCCGAGCTTTTCGCAGCCGACATGCTCGGCGACGATCTGGAGGAATGGCTGGACGAAAGTGCGCTGATGAAGCGCTCCTTCCGGCATTGCGCAGTGATCGCGGGGCTGATCGAGCGGCGCTTTCCGGGCATGGAGAAGAAGGCGCGTGCCGTCACCATGTCCACCGATCTCATCTTCGATGTTCTGCGCCGGCACGAGCCCGATCACATCCTGTTAAAAGCGGCGCGGGCCGATGCGGCAAGCGCGCTGCTTGATCTGCGCCGCCTCTCGGACATGCTGATGCGCATTCGGGGGCGAATCATGCATCACCCGCTGAAGCAGGTCTCGCCGCTCTCGGTGCCGATCCTGCTCGAGATCGGCAAGGAGCCGGTTTACGGCGAGGCGCGGGATGCCGCTATCGGCGAGGAGGCCGCAAGGCTGATGGAGGAAATCGGCGCATGAGGAGCGCTCTGGCGCGCATGGAAACCGAGACACCCGGCATCGAGTGCCGGATTGCGGGCTTGCGCGTGCTGCTCGACGCTTCTGGCGCGGCCTTCCTGCCGGAGGATCGCATGCTCGTGGTGGCCGATCTGCACCTCGAAAAATCCGCGGCTTTCGCGCGGATCGGGCAGATGCTCCCGCCCTATGACAGCTTCGCGACCGTCCAGCGGCTGGAAGCGAGCGTGAACCGGTTGCGCCCCGAACGCCTTGTTCTGCTGGGCGACAGCTTCCACTGGACGGATCTGGTGCCGCAGGCGGGATCGGCGGCGGGGTTGATCCTCGCCCGGCTCGCATCACAGGTGCGCTTCACCTGGATCACGGGGAACCATGATCCGCACCATCCGGCGGATTTGCCGGGCGAGAGCGTGGCGCATCTCGATCTCGCGGGCGTGCGCCTGCGCCATGAGCCGGAGGCCGATGGCAGGCCGGAAATCGTGGGGCATCTCCACCCCGCCGCGCGGCTTGCCACGCGGGCCGGCACGCAGCGTCGCCGTTGTTTTCTGGCTTCGGCCGAAAGGCTGCTGATGCCCGCTTTCGGCTGCCTGACGGGTGCGCTTGATGTGACGGACGCGCCGATCCGCGATCTCGGCTGGGGAGTGGAAACGCGCGCCTATCTCATCACGCGCGAGGCGATTCACGCCGTGCCGTTTCAGGCCCTGACGTCTCGCCGTTAATCCCTGCGGAAGGCGAAATTCGCAAACCAGCCGAGCAGCACGGCGATCAACGCGGTGATCAGCGCGTAAAGCGGCGCGCGGTTCTTCGCAGCATCGGCCACAGCGGCGTCGAAGCCCACCTTGCGCACGACGAAGCCGGCCTGCGCCGTGCGCAGCACGATGCCTTCGGCCACCACCGAGATGTTGATGACATAGAGCCCCACCGGCGCCTTGCCCGGCACATTCACCTTCACGGTGAAGAGGTTGGGCCGCACCATTGTGACGGCCTTGGGGTCGATATGCAGCGCGCCTTCCTCCGCGCGCAGGCGCAGCAGGGCCTGTCGAAACTCGCTCTGCGCCGTGATCTCGTCCGGCGGCAGGGTGTCGATAGGCGGGAGGTAATCCGTCAGGCTCAGCTTCAGGCGCTGGGCGTTCTCGTGGCTGACAATCTCGCTCACGGGGCGCGCGCTGAGCACCGCGAAATAGGTGGGGATGCGGGCGAAGCGCTCGCGCGCGGCGGTGAGCCAGATCGGCCCGAGCTGGCCCTTCCGGTGCACCACGATATCGCCCACCGGGCCTTGCACGGTGGCGATCACCTCGAAGGGTTCGGTGCGTGGTACGCTGCGCACATCACGCTCGATGAAGCCGAAGGCGGTCACATCCGCACCGGTATAGGTCGAGGTGATGGCAACCTCCCGCGTCGAGAGCGTCAACACCAGTTCTTGCGCGCGCGTGGGCTGCGCCGCGAGCCCGGCGAGCATCAGCAGCAGGGCGGAGAGGCGCTTCATCGCTCGACCTCCACCGTGGAGATCACGAACGGGTCCGGCGGCTTGCCGACAATCTCGAAGGCGAAGCGCACGCCCACCGCGAGGATGAGCATGGCGAGCAGCAGGCGGAATTGCTCGCCCTTCAGCGTCTGGCCGGTGCGCACGCCGAATTGCGCGCCAATCACCCCGCCGACCACCAGCACGAGGCCAAGGATCACATCCACCGCCTGGCTGATGGTGGCATGGAGGAAAATCGCGACCAGCATCGTCACCACGATCTGCAGCAGGGAGGTGCCGACCACGACATTCGTGGGGATGCGGAACAGATATATCAGCGCCGGCACCACCAGAAACCCGCCGCCAATGCCGAGCACCGTGCCGATGAAACCGATGATGGTGCCGAGCCCCACCACGGGGATGACGCTTGTCGTGAGTTTCGAGCGGGCAAAATGCATGTGGAAGGGAAGGCGCTGGTGCCAGGCCTTTTCCGGCGCAGCCTTCAGCGGGGCCACGCCCGCGCGTTGCTGCTTGCGGCTCTCCAGCATCGCACCGATGCTTTCGACGAACATCAGGCAGCCGATCGACATCAGCAGGGTCACGTAAGACAGCGTGATGATGACATCGAGATAGCCGAGCCTGCGCATCTGGTTGAAGAACAGAACGCCGAGGGCTGTGCCGAGCACGCCGCCCACGATCAGCACCGCTCCGAGCCGGCTATCCAGTGCTTGCCTGCGCCAGTAGGTCAGCGCGCCGGTGACCGATGACGCCGCGATATGCACCGAGGAGGTCGCCACCGCAACCGGGGCTGGCACGCCGATGAAAATGAGGAACGGAGTAAGCAGGAAGCCGCCGCCGACGCCGAACAGACCGGCGATAAAGCCGACGGCTGCGCCCATGCCGAGCAGCAGGAACAGGCTCAGCGGCAATTCGGCGATGGGCAGGTAAATCTGCATCCGGTGCGTTGCCTCCGGCGGCATTGAAAAAGCGGGAGGCCGCAAGGGGATCCGTGCGGCCTCTTCTCGTTCTCCGCAACCGGTTCGTCAACCGATCATGGGTGGTTATTGAGTCTGCGTCGGTGCGGCGGGGCGCCCGATGGGTGGGAAGGGCAGGGCGGCGGTCTTGTCCCAGTTGCCGGGATCATTGGCGTTGAGGTTCGGGTGGGTCGGCTTGAAGGCCTTCAGCTTCTCGCGCTCCTTGGCGAGCTGATCCTTGGACATCCGCGCGGCGAGATCGTCACGCTTCTTGCCGGCATCCGGATCCCCCTGTGCGGCGGCAAGCGAGAACCAGCGGAAGGCCTCGCCGAGATCCTGGTTCACACCAAGGCCCCGCGCGAAGAGGATCGCCACATTGAACTGGCTGTCCTTCACACCATGCTCTGCCGCGCGCCGGAACCAGAGTGCCGCGCCGGCATAATCCGGCGCTCCATGCACGCCCTCGGCGAGCAGCACGCCTGCATTGTGCATGGCCAGCACATGGCCCTGTGCCGCCGCGCGATCAAACCACTGGAAGGCGATGGCGGCATCCTTGTTCACGCCGCGGCCCTCGCGGAAGAGGCTCGCGAGGCGATATTGCGAGGGCGCATGGCCCTGTGCCGCAGCCTGCTCGAACCAGCGGGCCGCGAGCTTGGGATCGCGGTTCACGCCGCGGCCATCTGCGAGGCGCGTCCCGACTTCGAACATCGCGGCGAGGTTGCCGCCCATCGCGGCCTCGCGCAGGCGGTCCTGCCCGGCAATCTTCGTGTCACGGCCGAGTTCGGCGAGCGCCTCGCGGCCGGTCTCGATCGGGCGCGAGGCACCCTCGGTGGCGATGGACCCGACCGTCATCGGGTCAGCCTGAGCGATGGCGCTGGAATCAGTGAGGCGCGTCGCGCGTTTGCCTGCGGCCTCAGCACCGGGAGCCTGAACCACAGGTACCTGCTGCGCCGGCGCGGGGATCGAACCGGTCCGCTCCGGCGCGGTTTCCGGCTTTGCGCTTTCCGGCTTCGCGGGGGCCGATTGCTCCATGGCCGGCGCGCGCGGCGGCATCGCATCCTCATCTCCCACATTCCGGGTGAGGAGGATCTTTACTGCGCCAAGCGTGAAGACGAGCGCGGCAAGGCCAAGCAGGATGGGCTTCCGGGCACGCGTCAGCAGCGATGCTTTCGGATTGGCATCCGTGTTCGCAGCCAAAGCCGCAGCAGCGCCCTTGCGGGCGGCCTTCGCGGCCTTCTTGTCCACCTTCTCCTCGGCCAGAACCTGCTGGCTCTGGTCGGCAGCGGCCTGCGCAGCCCGGCGGGCAGCGGCAATGAAATTCGCGCGCGGATCGGTGTTGACCGGAGCAGCAGCCGGTGCAGCAACATGCGGCTGGCCAGGGCGCTGGCCGGGTTCTAGCGGCAGATCGATGGTGTCGTCCAGCACATCCATCGCGGCCGGCACGCGCGGCGCCAGCATGGAGGGCTGGCTGACCTTGGCGACCGGCTCCGGAGCACGCATCGGCGTCGCCGGCGGCAGGCTGGGCGGTGAAACAGCGGCCGGTGCCACCTCGGTGCGGGCCGGCGTGGCACTCGGCGCAGGTGCCGCCGCCGGAGCCGGGCGGCTCGCGGGGGCAGCCCCAAGGCCCGTTTCCATGCCGCCGAGGCGACCGGCGAGGCTTTCAAGCGTGCCGTGCAGCGCTTCAAGCGTCTGCCGCGTGCGGCGGTCAGCTTCGGTTTGCGCGGTCTTGAACTCGCCGAGATCGCGCTTCAGGAGCAGCAGCCCCTCGGCTGCGAGCGTATCCGTGGTTTCATCCCTCGCGATCGAGCGGATGGCCTCGCGCGCGGCGCGCTCCGCAGCTTCCGCTGCAGCCTCCCGCAGGTCGTTCCGCGCGACATCAAACTGGCTCATCAGGCCTTCGACGGCCTTCTGGATCCCATCGAGCCCGGCTGGCGCACCGGCGGGCATGTCGAGTTTCTGGCCCAATCGAGAAATCTCGTGCTGCAACGCATCGAGCGCGTGGGAATCCGTGCGCGTCTCGGCATCGGCCATACGCGCCGAGAGGCGTTCCAGCATGGCCATCAGCTCGTCGCTTGCGCCCGAACCGGCGGCGCGATCCAGCGAGGTCTCGAGCTTCTCGATCTTCTCGGCGAGGTGGTCGAAAGCCGCGATCGGCTGCTCGCGCGTACCGTCCAGCACGCGGTCGATGCGCTCCAGACGCTCGGCGATGGAATCAAGCTGCGGCAGCGGCTGCTGCTCCTTGGCGATGCGGCTGACATCGCGCGCAATGGCATCGAGGCGCTGCTCGATGCCGGCAAGGGCACCCAGACGGTTCTCGATGGCGGCAATCGCGCCGAGGCGCTGTTCCAGCGACTGGAACGCTGCCTTGGGGTCGAGCCGCTCCACGCGATCACGGATTTCCTGCACGGCTTCCATCACCGCTCGCTCGGTCTGGCGATCCGGCTCGGCGCGGAAATTCTCGAGCTGGCGGCCCAGAGTTTCCATCTGCAGGGCGAGGCCCTCCAGCGGTTGAGCACGCGTGGCCTGGCCGATCAGGCTCTTGATGGCGTTGGTTTCGCGCAGAAGATCGTCGATCCGCGCCGGGTCCGTGCTGTGACGGCTGATCTCGTCGAGCCGGCGCGCAACGAGATTGACCTCCTGGCTGAGGCGATCCGACGAGCGGGACGACGCGAGTTCGCCGAGGATGTCGCGGATTTCCTGCTGCACCTCAATGATCGGCGCGAGGAGGCGCTCCGGCAGCGGGCTGCGGTTCTGCCCGAAGGATTTTTCGGCCACATTGGCGACCGCATTTTCCACCATGCCCACGAGGCGCTGGGGCGAGAGCGTTTCGACCGCCGCGGCAAGGCTCGCGAGGTCGCGGCGGATCAGCGCCGTATCCTCGTTCGGGCGGCTTTGCCAGCTTTCCAGCCGACCCGCGATGTGGTCGATGCGCTCCTTCAGCGGCACGGTCTCGCGGCCGGCCTGGCCGCGCATATCCTCGATGCGCTCCAGAAGCGTGTCGAGTTGCTGGCGCATAGCCTCTATGCCGGCGCTGTTCGCGCGACCGGTGGCGCGCGGCGCGGAGGCGTCATCCAGCATGCGGCGCCGCTCGTCGATTTCCGAAACGGCGCGGTTGAATTCCGGGTCATCCGCTGCGCGTCCCGGACGGATGAAGGCCTGCGGACGACCGCTCGAAGCGCGCTGTGGTACAGCGAGGCGGCGCTCGAGTTCATCCACGATGCGGGTGAGATCGGTGTATTCGCGCGCGGGCTGCGGGGCAGGCTGCGGAGCGGGCGCCGGCTCGACATGGCGACGCTCGAGGCGTTCGATCGCCTGCACAGCGGTTTCGATGAGTTCGAGAACGCGACCGCTTTCCGGCTCGCTCTCGCGCATGCGATGGGCAGCGGTGGCGGTGCGGTTGCGACCCAGCCGCTCGAGGCGCTCGTTGAGTTCATCCGCGCGGGATTTCCGGCGCCGGCCGCGAGGGGGCGCAGGCTCGTCGTCCTCATCCTCGAGGTTGCCGGCCAGCACCTGGTTCAGCCATTCGCCGACCGACAGGCCAGAGCGATGGGCGGCCTCCACGGCCTGTTCGCGGATTTCGGGATCGATCCCCCGCACGCTCCACGGCATTGCATTCGCCATTGTCCGACCCGCATCCCATTGTTCGATGCAGCGGCCCCAAGCCGCTGGAGGAGAGGTGCGAATCGGGCGCAATTTTCGCCCTTTCCTCCCCGTGCCGGCAGCATTTCCTCTTATGGTAAACACGCCGTTAACGACCCGGCGAAAAATTCCTGGCCTCTTTCCGCGGTCGGACGAAAAAGAACACCGGCCGTTTGCACAACCTGAGGCTGCGGAAACGGCCGGCGATCCAAACCCGATGGATGGCTTAGGTTTGTCTTTCGATAAAATCAGGTTGAGCCGAAGCGCTGGTCGCTCTGGTTCGTGTTATTGTCGGCTTCTTTGGTTTCCATATCTTCGATTACGTCTTCTGCTTCCATGATTAGGATGTTCATAATTGAACGCAGAAGTGACGTATCATCTGAATGAAGCTGTGATTTGACGATAAATGCGAAATCAATAACTCGCCGAACTAGTTCTTTTTCATTCATCGCTCGCCCCCGCCCGTTGGCAGCCTGAAATTTGATCTTGCAGGACCGGATGGAGCATCGGCGCCGAACAGGCAGGCCAGTCTCGAATCAAGGGCCGGCAGAACAATTCAAGCGTGTAGCAATTCAGGTTTGCAACCTCAACGATTATTTAGGAATATACAACCTAAGGTAGAAACACCGGGCGATGGGCCCGGGTTACTCCTGGCCAGAAAGGTGCCATCATGGCTGATATCACTCTCTCCGTCGGCGTCCGTCAGTCGCTCTCCGCGATCAAGTCGACCACAGCTTCCCAGCAGCAGCAGCAGCTCAAGCTGGCGACTGGCAAGCGCGTGAATTCCGCGCTCGACAACCCCGTCAACTTCTTCACCTCCTCCAGCCTCTCGAACCGGGCGCGCGATCTTTCGTCGCTGCTGGACTCGATCGGGCAGGGCGTGAAGGTCATCGAAGCAGCCGACAAGGGCATCAAGGCGCTGACCAAACTGGTCGAATCTGCGCAGGCCTCGGCCCGTCAGGCGCTTCAGTCCACCTCCACGACACCAAAGGTGACGGGCGCGAACACCACGGCGCTGACCGGGACGCAGAACCTTTCGACGGCGGGTGCGGGTGCCTTCGCGGCGGCCGACACGATCACTGTGAACGGCACGAACGTTCTCACGGTGGCGGCGGGTAGCACGGTGCAGGATGTCATCAACGGCATCAACAGCAACACCACGCTGAACCCCACTTCTGGTCCGCAGAAGATCCAGGCCTCGCTCAACGGCTCGGGCCAGATCGTCGTGGAATCGCTGGATGGCTCGGCGCTCACGCTTGGTGGCTCGGCGGCGGCCAAGGTCTCGACCCTGTTCGGTGGCTCGGCGCTCACCGCTGCGGCCAACACCAACACGACTCGTCGTGACCTTGCGACGCAGTTCGACTCGCTGCGCACGCAGATCGATCAGCTCGCGGCGGATTCGGGCTATTCGGGCGTGAACCTGCTCGATAACGGCTCGCTGAAGGTGCAGTTCAACGAGCAGAACACGGCCTCGATCACCATCTCCGGCGTGAAGTTCAACGCGACGGGCCTCGGCATCTCGGCCTCCACCAACAACTGGCAGTCTGACAAGGACATCAATGATGCCGTCAGCAGCCTCACGGCTGGCCTCACCAAGCTGCGCAACCAGGCCTCGACCTTCGGTTCGAACCTCTCGGTCGTGCAGACCCGCCAGGACTTCACGAACAACATGATCGACACGCTCGAGACCGGCTCGGATCTCCTCGTGCTGGCCGATCAGAACGAGGAAGCGGCGAAGCTCGTCACCCTCAATACCCGCCAGCAGCTCGCCTCCACGGCGCTCTCGCTCGCGACCCAGGCCGAGCAGAGCGTGCTCCGCCTGTTCTGATTTTTCGGCAAAATCGCTTCAAATCGGAGGGCGGCGCATGGCGTCGCCCTTCTTTTTTGTCGCATGGGCGCAGTTGATCGTTGTCTTTTGCCGCTTTCCTGCGACCTTCGACTAAATCAGGGCTTTACAAGACTCTAGATAGTTCATATGTAAACAATCGAGAGGCATCCCCGAGGGTGCCCGCAAAGCTTTATCCGGAGGAAATCCCATGCCGAGCTATCGCGCGCCGACCGACGACGTGTCCTTCCTGCTCAACGATGTGTTCGGCATTGAAAAATACGGCAACCTGCCGGGCTTCTCCGATCTCTCGCCGGACATGCTGGAAGCGATCCTCTCCGAAGGCGCTAAGCTCTGCGAGGAAGTGCTCGCGCCGCTCAATCTCTCTGGCGACAAGGAAGGCTGCACCCGCCACGCCGATGGCCGCGTGACCACGCCGAAGGGCTTCAAGGAGGCCTATGACGCCTATACCGGCGGCGGCTGGGTGGGCCTCTCGGCCGATCCGGAATATGGCGGGCAGGGCCTGCCCTACACGGTCGGCGCGATCATGAACGAGTTCGCTTCCTCCGCGAACATGGCGTTCTCGATGTATCCCGGCCTCACGATGGGCGCGATCGCGGCTTTGCACACCCATGCCTCGGACGAGATCAAGCGCACCTACCTTCCGAAGATGATCGAGGGCCCGTGGTCGGGCACGATGAATCTCACCGAGCCGCATTGCGGCACCGATCTCGGCCTCATCAAGACCAAGGCTGTGCCGCAGAGCGATGGCTCTTACAAAATTTCCGGCACGAAGATCTTCATCTCGGCCGGCGAGCAGGACCTGACCGAGAACATCATCCATCTCGTGCTTGCCCGCATCGAAGGGGCGCCGGAAGGCGTGAAGGGCATCTCGCTCTTCGTGGTGCCGAAATTCATGGTCAATGCCGATGGCAGCCTCGGCGATCGCAACGCGGTCGCCTGCGGCTCGATCGAGCATAAGATGGGCATTCATGGCAACGCGACCTGCGTGATGAACTATGACGGTGCCACCGGCTGGCTCGTGGGCGCCGAGAACAAGGGCCTCAACGCGATGTTCGTGATGATGAACGAGGCCCGGCTGGGCGTCGCCATCCAGGGCCTCGCGCAGTCCGAAGTCGCCTATCAGAACGCCGTGGCCTATGCGAAGGATCGCATCCAGGGCCGTTCGCTGACCGGCGCGAAGGAGCCCGCGAAGGCTGCCGACCCGATCATTGTTCACCCCGATGTGCGCCGTACGTTGCTAACCATCCGTGCCTTCAACGAGGCCGCGCGCGCGCTGGTGCTCTGGACCGCGCTGAAG
>Ga0209053_1001511_pt1 | contig 10745 bp, 10 predicted proteins | sample EBPBio152010_DNA_FD_185864 | JGI IMG/M metagenome (GOLD analysis project Ga0209053, IMG submission 185864) | Wastewater treatment Type I Accumulibacter community from EBPR Bioreactor in Madison, WI, USA - Reactor 1_7/15/2010_ DNA (SPAdes)... | ecosystem: Engineered > Bioreactor > EBPR >... | reverse complement strand
CCGAAATTCTCGCTGAACCCGGTGATGAGCGTGGGCCAGCAGATCGGCGAGGCCTATCGCGTGCACACCAAGGCCAGCCGCGCCGAGGCCCGCGAGCGTTCGCTTTCCATGCTCGAAGCCGTGCAGATCCGCGATCCCCAGCGCGTCTATGATCTCTACCCGCACGAGGTTTCCGGCGGCATGGGCCAGCGCGTGATGATCGCGATGATGCTGATCGGCGAACCGGATATCCTGATCGCGGACGAGCCCACTTCCGCTCTGGATGTCACCGTGCAGGCGCAGGTGCTCGACATTCTCGAACGCCTCGTGTCCGATCGCGGCATGGGGCTGATCTTCATCAGCCATGATCTGCCGCTGGTCGCCTCCTTCTGTGACCGGGTAGTGGTGATGTATGCGGGCCGCGTGATGGAAACGCTCGACGCCAAGGCGCTTTCCAAAGGCAAGCACCCCTACACGCAAGGGCTGCTCGGCTGCCTGCCCGATCTCGACCACCCGAAGGATCGCCTCGCCACCCTCCAGCGTGACCCCGCCTGGGTGAGTGGGGGCGGCGCATGAGCGATGCCATTACCGTCTCCGGCCTTAATGTCAGCTTCGGCACCTCGCATGTGGTGAAGGATGTGGGTTTCACGGTCCGGACAGGCGAGAGCTACGGCATTGTGGGTGAATCCGGTTCCGGCAAATCCACGATCCTGCGCGCGCTTTCCGGGCTCAATCGCGACTGGAGCGGTGCGATCACCATTGGCGGCGCGCGACAACAGGCCAAACGCCCGCCGGCCTTCTACCGGCAGGTGCAGATGGTGTTTCAGGACCCCTATGGTTCGCTGCACCCACGCATGACCGTGGATGCCACGCTCGCCGAGCCGGTGGCAATCCATGCGCTGGGCGATGTCGACCGGCGGATTGATCGCGCGCTCGCGGATGTCGGCCTCGATGGCGGATTTCGCTTTCGCTACCCGCACCAGCTTTCAGGCGGCCAGCGCCAGCGCGTGGCGATTGCCCGCGCGCTGATCCTCGAACCGTCGATCCTGCTGCTCGACGAGCCGACCTCAGCGCTCGACGTCTCGATTCAGGCCGAGGTGCTAAACCTGCTCTCGGATCTCAAGGCGGCGCGGGGGCTGACGCTGGTGCTGGTCAGCCACAATCTCGCAGTGGTTGGCCATCTCTGCGGCCGTGTGGCCGTGATGAAAGACGGACGGATCGTAGAAGAAGCCAGCCTTGAAGCCATCCGGTCCGGTGATATCCGCGAGGCCTATACGCGCGACCTGCTTGCAGCCTCGCGTCGCGCCCACGGAGCCATCAGCGCAGCGTGATGGTCTGGCAACGGCACCGTTACCGGGAGTGGCATAGCGTCACTCGCCTCGATGGTGCGCGTGCCGGAACGAGGGTCGTGCACACTCCGATGCAATCGCGAGAGACTATCGCGCACCGGGCCAGCCAGACCATCTCGCGGTTCGAGGATCAGAGCCGGATCAGGCGCCATTTCGAGACTTTTTGGTTTGTCTGACAGAACCGGTTGCAGGCTCTTGCGGAGGCGTGCGCGGCGAGGCAACCTGAAACGTGCGGCCCCGAACAACCAGCGGCCAGCCATCACCATCCTGCTCTTTTGCAACAGAGTTCCAATGCCCAGCATTCTCGTGATCAACCCCAACTCGAATCCGGCCGTGACACAGGGTTTCGACGAGGCGCTTGAACCGCTGCGCCGCCCCGGTGCCCCGTCGATCATCTGCGAGAGCCTCGCCGAGGGGCCTTTCGGAATCGAAACGCAGGCGCATGTCGATGGCGTGGCCATTCCGTTGGCGAAGCATGTCGCGAGCCGCCCGGATGCAGATGCCTATGTGATTGCCTGCTATTCCGATCCCGGCCTGTTCGTCTGCCGGGAGGCGACGTCGAAGCCGGTTTTCGGTATCGCCGAGTGCGGCCTGCTGACGGCCATGGCGCGCGGCCAGCGCTTTGGCGTGATTGCCATCGCGCGGCGCTCTATTCCCCGCCACATCCGCTACATGCGGCAGATGGGCATTCTCGATCGCCTCGCGAACGAGCGACCGCTGGAAATGTCGGTGGCGGAAACCGCATCCGGCGAGGGCACGCTGGCCCGGATGATCGCGATCGGCACGGAATTGCGCGATCTCGATGGCGCGGATTCCATTGTCATGGGCTGCGCGGGCATGGCCCGGCATCGCCGGAACCTCGAAGCTGCTCTGGGCATTCCGGTGATTGATCCCGTCCAGGCGGCGGTGACCATGGCTTTGGGCGCGGTTGCCTTCCGGTAAGGCCTAATCCTCGCGCTGGGCACGGGCGGCGAGAACCTCATCCACCGTGCGGCGCCTGATGGCGAAGGTATCGGTCTGGCGTGTGTAAAGCTCGCCAAAGAGCCGCCCAACGGGCTGGTAGACGCTGAAATCCACGCGCAACGTTTCGGGATCGAGCAGGCCGGTGCGTGCATGCAGCCCCGTGACCTCGCCGATCAGCAATGTGCGATGCGTTCCGAAGGTGAGGGCCTGCATCGTCCGGCATTCGAGCGCGAAAGGGGCCGCCGCGAGGCGGGGCACGCGGATCGTGGTCGAGAGGGCCAGCGCGAGGCCCAACAGCTCGGCCTCGCTGGTGCCAGCCGGAAAATCCGCCGCGGAATCGTTCATGGCCTGCGTCAGCGGCTCATCCACCATGTTGACGACGAACTCGCCCATGCGCCCGATATTGCGTGTCGTGTCCTTCGGCGTGCGATCCGGCTTGTGCTGGAGGCCGAGCACGATGAGCGGCGGATCATCGGAAAACACGTTGAAGAAGCTGTAGGGCGCAGCGTTCACCACGCCGTTTTCGTCCATCGTGGTCACGAATGCGATGGGGCGAGGCACAACCACGCCGCTCAGCAGCTTGTAGCGCGCGGCCTTGTCGAGGCGCGAGAAATCGAAATCGAGCCCGCCGGTGGGAGCGTCTGTCCGGTCCGACATCGGTCAGAACAGCCGGCGCAGACGATCAATGACGCTGGAGCGCACATTGTCGATATGCGTCCGCATCGCATCCTGCGCCCGCGTCACATCGCGCGCGAGAATGGCGTCGATGATCTCAAGATGTTCGAGGACACCGGGCTCAAACCGCTCCGGCAACTGGCCCATGTCGAAAATCTTCGTCTTCTGGCGCAGGTCGCGGATCAGTTCCGCCAGCACGCGCGATCCAGCAAGGTTGGCGACTGTCGAATGCAGGGCATCATCGACCGCTACATGTTCGACCGGGTTGGGGATTTCGCCGTCGCGGTAGCGCCGGATCGTCGACATGATGGCCCGCAGCGCATCCGAACCGCCCGTTTCAGCCGCGCGCCCCGCCGCTTCCACCTCCAGCAGGCGGCGCACATGCAGGATTTCGATGAACTCATTCGCCGATAGGCGCCGCACCACCGGCGTGAGGCCAGTCGTCCGCTCGACGAGCCCCTCCGTCGTCAGCCGCGTGATCGCCTCACGGATCGGCGTGCGCGAGACACCGAGCATATCCGCGAGCTTCTTCTCCTGCAGGGCATCTCCCGCCGAGAGCGCATCGGTGAGGATCATGTCGCGCAGACGCAGGTAGGTCGTCTCGCCAATCGTTGCACCCGCCGGGCGCTCGGCCTCGCCGGGTGCTGCCGTTGAGGAACGATCGGACATCTGGGCTCTCGGTGTGGAATTCACGACGTTCTTCCCTGCATCGCACCTGTGCCGGCACGTTTGGACTTGGTCGGGCTGCATTAGGCCCGACAGGCATGGTCTGACAACGCTCACGTCCCGCAAAAGCTGTCGCAAGGCCCCCACAGGATGCAGGGGCGGCGATGCCGATCACCTGCGGGAGGCTGACGAAAGAATGCTGTCTGAGAGGAATAGACACATTGTATACTAATCGTATGTTGCCGTCATTCTACCGTTCTGGCAACCTGCCTTTCAGCCGTTGGCTTCAGCAGAACAGCCTGCCTCCGGCCACAGGAATCGTATCATCCGGGCCTGGCTCACCATCCAAGATGGTTGGGCTGACGCGCCGGACTTCAGGGAGAGGCATCATGGCCAGCGGGGAATTCGATCTCGTCATCCGGGGCGGAACCGTTGTGACATCCGCTGGCGTGATGGAGGCCGATCTCGCGGTCGCCGGCGAAGCGATCGTCGCCATCGGGCAGAAGCTGGGCGCAGGCCGGCGCGAGATCGACGCCTCGGGCCGTTATGTGCTGCCGGGCGGGGTCGATCCGCATTGCCATATCGAGCAGCTCTCGGGCGGCGGCATCATGAATGCCGACACGTTTGAAACCGCTACGCGCTCCGCCGCCTTCGGGGGCACGACGAGCGTGATTTCCTTCGCCGCCCAGCACCGCGAGATGAACCTCGCCACCGTGGTGAAGGATTACGCCGCGCTCGCTGCAAAGGGCGCGGTGATCGACCACGCGTTCCACCTGATGGTCGCGAACCCCGATCGCCAGACCATCGAGCAGGATCTTCCGGCGTTGATCCGCGCGGGGCATCGCTCGGTGAAGGTTTTCATGACCTATGATCGCGTGCAGGTGCAGGACGAGCAGCTGCTCGATATCCTGCTCGTTTCGCGACAGAACGGCGCGCTGGTTTGCGTGCATGCCGAGAACCACGGCCTCCTCAAATGGATGGGCGAGAGGCTTGTTGCGCGCGGCTATATCGCGCCGAAATATCATGCAGTGAGCCATCCGCGCACAGCAGAGATCGAGGCGATCTCTCGCGTCATCGCGTTTGCCGAATTCATCGACCAGCCGGTGATGATCTTCCACGTTTCCACTGCCGAAGGCGCGGATATCATCCGGCAGGCGCGCGGGCGCGGCGTAAAGATCTTCGCTGAGACCTGCCCGCATTACCTGTTTCAGACGATGGACGATCTCGATCTTCCCGGCCTCGAAGGCGCGCGGATGATCTGCTCGCCGCCCCAACGCACGGCGCCCGATCAATCAGCTCTCTGGCAGGCGCTGGAACTGGGGGATTTGCAGGTGATCTCGTCTGATCACGCGCCCTATCGCATGGATGAAACCGGCAAGTTCAGCGCCGGGCCTGCGCCCGGTTTCAAGCAGATCGCCAACGGCATGCCCGGCCTCGAAATGCGCCTGCCGCTGGTTTTCGATGCGCTGGTGAGCCGCGCGCCGGCGGGAAAGCGTGACGAAAACCTGATGAAATTCGTGGAATGGACCGCAGCCGCGCCCGCACGCCTCTATGATCTGCCGAAAAAGGGCGTGCTCGCCATCGGCGCGGATGCCGATATAGCGATCTGGAATCCCGCCCGCCAGACCACGCTGACCGACGAATTGCACGACAACACCGGCTACAATCCGTTCAGGGGTCGGCACATCATGGGCTGGCCGGAAACTGTTCTCCAACGCGGCGCTGTACTCATCGATCAGGGCCAGCTTCACGCAAAGCCGGGACAAGGCCGGCTGATGCTGCGGGAGGCGGGGCCAGCAACGCAGCCCACCGGGCGTCTTTCCCCGGAATTCGACCCGGCCCGCAATTTCGGCGCGAAGCTTCTCTGACGCGCCAATGGCTTGCATCGCCTCTCGTCTCGCCCGCCATAGGAAATCTGTCCATGTCCCTGCTGAATGAAACCGCGACCGGCGTCTTCGTGATCGCGGTCACGCCCTTCACGGAGACAGGCGCGCTTGATCTCGAAAGTGCGGACCGGATGGTCGATTTCTACCTCGAGAAGGGCGCAACAGGGCTGACCCTGCTCGGCATGATGGGCGAAGCGCCCAAGCTCACGGCGGAGGAATCGGCCATCGTGGTGCGGCGCGTGCTCGCGCGCGTCGCGGGCCGCGTGCCGGTGGTGGTCGGTGTCTCGGCACCCGGTTTCGCGCCAATGAAGGAGCTGACCGATCAGGTGATGGATGCCGGCGCTGCGGGCGTGATGATCGCGCCGCCGTCCCATCTGCGGACGGATGACCAGATCTTCTCCTATTACGAAACGGCGGCGGAGATGATCGGCCCCACGCCGTTCGTGTTGCAGGATTTTCCGCAGGCGACCAGCGTGCAGATCTCGGTTGGTGTCATCAACCGTATCATCAAGGCGTGCCCGACCTGCGTGATGCTGAAGCATGAGGATTGGCCGGGTCTGAACAAGATCACCGCCCTCCGCACGGCCAGCAAGAAGGGCGAGACGCGTCGCATCTCCATTCTCTGCGGCAATGGCGGCATCTTCCTCACCGAGGAATTGCAGCGCGGGGCCGATGGCGCGATGACCGGTTTCGCCTATCCCGAGATGATGGTCGATGTCTGGCGCGCGGATCAGCGCGGCGACACCACTCGTGCGCAGGATCTGTTCGACGCCTATCTGCCGCTGGTGCGCTACGAATTGCAGCCGAATCTCGGGCTTCTCATCCGCAAATACACGCTGGCGAAGCGTGGCGTAATCGCATCAGCGGCTCTGCGCAAACCGGCGGGGCGCCTCTCGCCGCAGGATATCGCGGAAACCGAGCGCCTCATCGCCCGGCAGGAGGCGCGCTTGCGGGCGCTGGGCTAAGCCAGCGCCGGAAGGCAGCGCACATCGAGAATGCCATCGCGCCGCATCGCCCAACGCGGATGCGCGCCCCTGACAGCGATGCCCCGGCGATGGTTGTAGAGGTAGAGCCAGGGCGGATCGGCCTGCAGCAGGCGATAACATTCCTGAAACAGGCTTCCGCGCGCGTCATCGTCCACCATGCGGCGGGCGCGGTCGATCAGCGCCTCGACGGCGGGGTTGGCATAACCCTCCCACCATGAGCCACGTACGCGTGAATCCACCTTCTCGTGCAACACGCGGAAAGTGCTCATGGGGCTCGAATCGAACACGCAGAGATCGTGGATCTGCTTCAGCCGCACCTGATTGGCGTAATGCGTGCGATCCGCCTCTAGATGCACATTGAAGCGCACGCTGAGATCGGCGAGCTGGCCTTCCACCGCCTTCACCAGTGCCTGCGCTTCGTCGGGCAGGCGCGTGGGGCAATAGACATTGAAGGTCACGCCATTCGCATGCCCCGCTTCCGCGAGCAGGCGGCGCGCCTCAGCCTTGTCCTGCGCGAAGCCGGGGGAATTGCGATCCGCACCGTAATGGATGGGGCTCACGAAGCCGTGGAGCGGCTGGCCCGCGCCATGCAGAACGTCACGCACCAGAGCTTCGCGATCGATGCCGAGATTGAGAGCGCGCCGCACGCGAGGGTCCGAACCCGGCCCTTGCGACGCGTTGAACATGAAGATGATGGCGGTCGGCGCGAGATAATCGACCGTGCTGAAGCGCGCATCGCCCGAAAGCGCCTGCTGCTCCCCCGTTTCCAAGCCGTTGGCGATATCGGCGTTGCCCTTCTGCGCGAACGCCAGCCGCTCTGCCGGCGTTGCGCCGCGAACATAGCGCAGGGCAGCATTTGCAACGGGACCATCGAAATGGCCCGGCACAGCCGTGAGGCGGATTTCCTCATTAGGCACGAAGCCTTCCAGCCGATAGGGGCCGGTGCCGATGGCGCGCGCCGCGAGATCATCTCCGGCTGCTTGAATCGCGCGGGGCGACACGATGTTCCCGGCGACCAGTACATCGAAGAGGTCTGCCATCGGCTGGGCCAGCGTCACGGTCACGGCATGCGGGCCATCGCAGGTCACGGTCAGCCCCGCGAGATATTGCGCGTAGACGCCCGGCGCGCCGAGCGTCGCGCCCATATCAGGCCGCGCCATGCGTTCGATGCTATATTTCACAGCCGCGGAATCGAAGGCATCGCCATTGTGGAAGCGCACGCCTTCGCGCAGCCGGAAGGTGAAAGTGCGGGCATCCGGCGAGATGGTCCAGCCCGTCGCCAGCGACGGCCCATATCGCCCATGCTCGTCACGCTTCACGAGCGTGTCGAACAGCGCGCCGAACACCGTGAGCACATCACCGGAATCGGTGCAGGCATGCGGATCATCGAGAACAACGCGCGCTTGGGCGATGGTCACGGGCTTTGCCATCTTGGCTTCCTTCTGGCGTGGCGCGGGCGATCAGGTCGCCGCAAGAGCAGGCTCGGTTGCGGGTTCGTGCAGGTGGCAGGCGACGGCTTGTCCGCCTCCCACGGGCCGGAGTTCCGGCCGCTCCTCGGCGCAGCGCGCAAAGGCGAGGAGGCAACGCTGGCGGAAGGGACAGCCGCGCGGCAGGTCAATCGCGCTGGGCACCTCGCCGCCGACCTGCTCGGAGGCCGGGCCGAGCTTCGTGCCGAGTTGCGGCGCTGCGGCCAGCAAGGCGCGCGTATAGGGGTGCTTCGGTTCCGCGAAGATCGTGCGCGTCGGGCCCGTTTCCACCATGAAACCGAGATACATCACGCCGATCCGGTCACTGATGTAGCGCACCACCGAGAGATCATGCGTGATGAAGAGGTAGGAGAAGCCGAACTCGTCTTTCAGGTCCATCAGCAGGTTCAGGATCTGCGCCTGAATGGAGACATCCAGCGCGGAAACCGGCTCATCCGCGATGATCAGATCGGGCTGCACCGAGAGCGCGCGGGCAATGCCGATGCGCTGGCGCTGGCCGCCCGAGAACTGGTGCGGATAGCGATCAAGATGCTCGATGCCGAGACCGACCTTCGCAAGCAGGGCCAAAGCCCGGTCCGCGATATCCGGCACGGGGCCGGCTTGGCTTTCGAGGAAGGGCTCCATGATGATGTCGCGCACCTTCTGCCGCGGGTTCAGCGAGGCATAGGGGTCCTGGAAGATCATCTGCAGCTTCTTCCGCACCGGGCGCATGCGGGCGAAATCGTGGCGGGTGATATCCTCGCCCTCGATGAGGATCTGCCCGCCGGTGGGTTCGTGAAGCTTCACGATGGTCTTGGCGAGGGTGGATTTCCCGCAGCCCGATTCCCCCACGATGCCCAGCACTTCGCCGCGTTTCACCGCGAGGCTCACGCCATTCACCGCATGCACGATGCGGCGCGGCGCGGAAATACGCCCGCCCGCGATACGCAGCCGGTCAAAGAAACTTCCGCTGACATCGAAGCGCTGTTCGAGCTGGCGCACCTCGAGCAGGGGCTTGGCGGGATCTTTCACCGATTGGCTCATGGCGACACCGCCAACGGGTGATGGCACGCGACGGCATGCGGGCGGAGCTTGCCCGAGCCCATCGCAATTGCATTGTGTTCCATCAGCACAGGGTCCTGCATGCGGCAGCGTTCGCTCGCGCGGGAGCAGCGCGGCGCGAAGGCGCAGCCGGGGGGAAGCTTGCGGATATCCGGCACATTGCCGGGAATCTGGCTCAGCCGCTGCTTCGGACCGTCATTCTCGGCGGTTTCATGCGGGATCGAGTCGATCAGCCCGCGTGTATAGGGATGACGCGGCCGGGCGATGATGTCTTCCGCCGGGCCTTTCTCGACAATCCGCCCGCAATAGAGCACGACGATGGTATCAGCCATCTGCGACACCGCCGCGAGATCATGCGTGATCAGGATCATGGAGGTGCCGTTTTCCATGACCTGCTGGCGCATGAGGCGCAGCAACTGCGCCTGAATGGTCACGTCGAGCGCGGTGGTGGGCTCATCCGCGATCAGCAGGCGCGGCTTCGCGATCATCGCGATGGCGATCACCACGCGCTGGCGCATGCCGCCAGAAAACTGATGCGGATAATGGCTCAGCCGCTGCTCCGGCTGCGGAATGCCCACCTTGTGCAGCATCTCGATGGCCTTGGCGCGCCGCTCGCGGGCGGAAAGCGCGGTGTGCAGCGCCAACGTCTCCTCGATCTGGTTGCCGATGGTGTAGAGCGGGTTCAGCGCGGTCATCGGGTCCTGGAAGATCATGGCGATCTCCTTGCCGCGAATAACGCGCATCTCGTCTTCGGAAAGTCCCGCGATATTCTTGCCGTTGAACTCGATCCGCCCGCCCTCGATGCGTCCCGGCGGGTCGATCAGGCCCATGATCGAGAAGCCGATCATCGACTTTCCTCCGCCGGATTCACCCACGAGGCCCATGATCTCGCCGGGCGCGAGATCGAAGCTCACACCATCCACCGCCTTCACGAGGCCGCCGAAGGTGTAGAACCAGGTGCGAAGCTCCTGCACACGGAGAAGGGGCTTCGAATGTTGTTCGTTGTTGCTCATGGCGGGCCGCGCTCCTGTCATTTCAGGCGCGGATTCAGCTCATCCCGGAGGAAATCCCCGAGAAGATTGATGCCGAACACGAGAAGCATGATGAAAAGGCCGGGGAAGATCGACACCCACCACAGGCCCGAGAACAGCACATCAAAGCCATTCTTGATGAGGAGTCCCAGCGAGGGCTGCGTCACCGGCACGCCCACGCCGAGGAACGAGAGCGAGGCTTCGATGAGCACGAAGGTGCCGACCTGAATGGTCGCGACCACGATCAGTGGGGTCAGCACGTTCGGCAGCACATGCCGCAGAATGATCTTGCGGTTGGGAAGACCGGAAACGCGCGCGGCCTGCACATATTCCTTCTGCGTCTCGCGAAGAGTGGAGCCGCGCACCGTGCGCGCATAGACCACCCAGCCGACGGAGATCAGCGCGATCAACACCTTGTCGAGGCCCGTGCCGAAGGCAGACATCAGGAACAGCGCGGTCAGCACCGAGGGGAAGGAAAGCTGAATATCGGCGATGCGCATGATCACCGCATCGAGCCGCCCGCCATAGAAGCCGGCGATCAGCCCGAGGGTTGTGCCCAGAAGGCAGGCGCCGCCCATCGCGACAAGGCCGATAATCAGCGAGATGCGGCTGCCATAGACAATGCTCGCGAGCACATCGCGGCCCTGTCCATCGGTGCCGAGCCAGTATTCCGACGAGCCTC
>Ga0209053_1001510_pt1 | contig 10746 bp, 8 predicted proteins | sample EBPBio152010_DNA_FD_185864 | JGI IMG/M metagenome (GOLD analysis project Ga0209053, IMG submission 185864) | Wastewater treatment Type I Accumulibacter community from EBPR Bioreactor in Madison, WI, USA - Reactor 1_7/15/2010_ DNA (SPAdes)... | ecosystem: Engineered > Bioreactor > EBPR >... | reverse complement strand
GCGCAATCGCATTGCCGCGCGTGATCGCATGCAGTGCCGCGAAAGCGGAAAGCGACTGCCCCTGTAATTGCAGCACCTTGTAGGCCTCGGCCATGGTCCTGAGCATCGAATAGGACGTGCCACCGCCGATATCTGTGGCAACCGCGACCTTCACCCCGCGCTGCCGGGCATGGGCCCAGTCGAAAAGCCCTGAGCCGAGGAACAGGTTCGAGGTCGGGCAGAACACCGCGACCGCGCCCGTCTCGGCAAAGGCCTGCCATTCGTTATGGATCATGTGAATGCAGTGGCCCATCAAACTTTTCGGGCCGAGCAGGCCGTAGCGCCGATAGATATCGGCATAATCAGCCGCTTCCGGATAAAGCTCGCAGGCGAAGGCGATCTCGGCCCGGTTCTCGTCGATATGGGTCTGGACATGGCAGTCGGGGTGCTCGGCAACGAGCTTCCCCGCCGCCGCCATCTGCTCCGGCGTCGAGGTGATCGCGAAGCGCGGCGTGATCGCATAGAGCTGCCGGCCCTTGCCGTGCCAGCGCGCGATCAGCGCCTTCGAATCGCGATAGCCGCTCTCGGCCGTGTCGGTCAGCGCTTCCGGCGCATTGCGATCCATCATCACCTTGCCGGCGATCATGCGGGTATTGCGGCGCTGCGATTCCGTGAAGAAGGCCTCGGCCGATTGCGGATGGACCGAGCAATAGACCGCTGCCGTGGTCGTGCCGCTGGCCAGCAATTCGTCGAGGAAGAAGCGCGAGAGCTTCTCGGCATGGCCCTGTTCGCCGAGCTTCTGTTCCTCGACGAAGGTGTATTTGTTCAGCCATTCCATCAGTTGCGCGCCATAGGAGGCGACGACCTGCGTCTGCGGCATGTGGATATGGGCGTCGATGAAGCCCGGCATGATCAGATGCGGGCGATGGTCGACGATCTCGGCATCAGCCGGCAGTGTCCGCAGCAGGTCACGCGCCTCGCCCGCCGCCTTGACCAGCCCGTTCTCGATGATGAGCAAACCATCGGCGATGAAGCGATGCGCGGCCTCGCCAGCCGTGTGCGGGTCATCGACGAACCAGAGCAGGCGGCCGCGCAGGCCACGCAGAACGGTGGATGCAGTCACGTCGGGCAGCTCCGGCACAATTCCACATCACATCTGCACCAAATCGAAGCTTCCGGCCAAGCGCGGATCATGCCTAATCTGCAGGCATGATTTGGCTTTGCGAAGGAAGCGGGCGTGATGCGTGAAAGCTTGCGCTTCCTGCTCGGCGACAGGCTGGTCGAGATCAATCGCTGCGATCCGACCTTGACCGTGCTCGACTGGCTGCGCCTCAACCAGCGCATGACCGGCACCAAGGAAGGCTGTGCCGAGGGCGATTGCGGCGCCTGCACCGTCGTTGTCGGGCGGCTCGATCGCGGCCTGCTGCGCTACGAGGCGATCAATGCCTGCATTCGCTTCCTGCCGACGCTGGACGGCTGCCAGTTGCTCACCGTCGAGCATCTGAAGGGCGCGGACGGCGCCCTGCACCCGGTCCAGCAGGCAATGGTGGAGTGCCACGGCTCGCAATGCGGTTTCTGCACGCCGGGCTTCGTGATGTCACTGCTGGCGCTCCGGCTGAACGAGGCCGAGCCGAGTGTCGGCCGCATCGAGGATGTGCTCGCCGGCAATCTCTGCCGCTGCACCGGCTACGAGCCGATCATCGCCGCTGGCCGCCGCATGGACGAGATCGCGCCGCGGGACGCAGACCGTTTCCTGCGCGAGCGGGACGTCGTCGCTGCCCGCCTCACGGCCTTGAACGATTCCGAGACGCTCGCCCTACACGGCAATGGCGGGCGCTTCTATGCCCCCGCCACGGTCGAGATGCTGGCCGAGCTGGTCGCGGCGCATCCGCAGGCGACGCTGATTGCCGGCGCGACCGATGTCGGGCTCTGGGTCACCAAGGCGATGAAGCGGCTCGACCCGGTGATTTCTCTCGGGCGGATCGAAGCGTTGCGCGCCATCACCGACGAAGGCGACCATCTCCGCTTCGGCGCGATGGCTGGTCATATCGACGTCCGCACGGCACTGGCCGCCCTCTCCCCACAGCTCGACGAGTTGATGCGGCGCTTCGGCGGCGAGCAGGTGCGCAATGCCGGCACGATCGGCGGCAACATCGCCAACGGCTCGCCGATCGGAGACCTCCCGCCAGCCCTGATAGCGCTGGATGCAACTCTGGTGCTGGCCCGGCGCTCCGAGGCCGGAATCGAACGCCGCGCCATCCCGCTCGAAAGCTTCTTCATCGAGTACCGCAAGCAGGACCGGCGCCCGGGCGAATTCGTCGAGGCCGTGCTGGTGCCGAAGCTGGCGGAGGGCATGCTGTTCAATACCTCCAAGGTCTCGAAGCGTTTCGACGAGGATATCTCGGCCGTCTGCGGCGCTTTCCGTCTGACGCTCGGCAGCGACGGGCGGATCAGCGAGGCCCGTCTCGCCTATGGCGGCATGGCTGGCATCCCGAAGCGCGCGGCGGCAGCCGAAGCGGCCCTGGTTGGTCAACACTGGAGCGAAGAGGCGGTCACGGCGGCCATCGCAACCCTCCCGCAGGATTTCTCGCCGCTCGACGACATGCGCGCCTCGGCGCATTATCGGCTGACGATCGCCGGCAACCTGCTGCGCCGTTTCCTGATCGAGACGACCCAAGCCGGGATGCAAACGCGGGTCGCCGGCCTGCTGGCGGAGGCCGCCCATGGCTGACGCGCGCCGCAAACTCGATATCCCTATGGAGAGCGGTCCGGTCGGCAGCTCCCGCATCCATGATTCCGCGCCCAAGCATGTCGCGGGCGAAGCGCTCTATATCGACGACATCGCCGCGCCCGAAGGCCTGCTGCACGCCTATCTCGGCACGAGCACAATCGCTCATGGCCGGCTACTCTCCCTCGATCTCGCCGCGGTCCGTGCCGCGCCGGGTGTCGCTGTCGTGCTGACAGCCGCGGATATCCCCGGCGCCAACGACATCTCCTCGACGCATCTGCATGACGAGCCGGTCTTCGCGACCGATGCCGTCCTGTTCCACGGCCAGCCGCTCTTTGCGGTTGTGGCAGAGACGCGCGAGCAGGCCCGACAGGCCGCGGCATTGGCGAAGGCGGAGTATGCCGAAGAAGCGCCGCTGATCGACATCGCTGCGGCACGCGAGGCCGGCGGCAAGCTGGTCACCGCCCCGCTCAAGCTGGAACGCGGCGATGTCGCGGCAGCCCTGGGCGCAAGCCCGCGCCGGCTGCAGGGTTCAATGACGATCGGTGGGCAGGAGCATTTCTACCTCGAAAGCCAGATCGCGCTCGCCATCCCCGGCGAGGACGAGGACATGACGGTGCTGGTCTCGACCCAGCATCCGAGCGAGGTCCAGCACATGGTCGCGGCCGTGCTCGGCGTCGGCTCGCATGCGGTGACGGTCGAGGTGCGGCGCATGGGCGGCGGCTTCGGCGGCAAGGAGACGCAGGCCAATCTCTTCGCCTGCGTCGCCGCGATTTGCGCCCACAAGCTGAAACGCCCGGTGAAGCTCAGGCCCGACCGCGACGACGACATGGCGATCACGGGCAAGCGCCATGATTTCGTCTGCGACTATGAGATCGGCTTCGACGACGAGGGCCGCATCCATGCGCTCGATACCGTCTATGCGGCGCGCTGCGGCTGGAACGCCGACCTGTCGGGGCCGGTGACAGACCGCGCCCTGTTCCACATGGATAATTGCTATTTCTATCCGGCGGTGCGCGCCCGCTCGGAGCCGCTCTTCACCAATACCTGCTCGAACACTGCCTTCCGCGGCTTCGGCGGCCCGCAAGGCATGGTCGGGGCGGAGCGCTTCATCGAGGAGGTCGCCTTCGCCACCGGGCTCGACCCGCTGGAGGTGCGCCGGCGCAATCTCTATGGCGGCGCCGGCCGCGACGTCACGCCCTATCACCAGACGGTCGAGGACAATATCACGGCGGATGTCATCGCCGAGCTGGAGCGGCGCTGCGACTACCAGGCCCGCAAGGCCGCGATCCGCAAGGCCAACAAGACGAGCCCGATCATCAAGCGCGGCATCGCGCTGACGCCGGTGAAGTTCGGCATCTCCTTCACCGCGACCTGGTTCAACCAGGCCGGGGCGCTGGTGCATGTCTATACCGACGGCACGGTCGCGCTGAACCATGGCGGCACCGAGATGGGGCAAGGGCTCTACGTCAAGGTGGCGCAGGTCGTGGCGCATGCCTTCGGCATCGGGCTCGACCAGATCAAGATCACCGCGACAACGACCGGCAAGGTGCCGAACACATCGGCGACCGCCGCCTCGTCGGGCTCCGATCTCAATGGGATGGCAGCGCTCGATGCCTGCGAGACGATCAAGAAGCGGCTGACGGAGTTTGCCGCGAAGCACTGGCAGGTCGAGGCAGAGGAGATCGCCTTCCTGCCCGGCCGCGTGAAGATCGGCACCCGCAAGATCGCTTTCAGGGAGTTGATCGCCGCCGCCTATATGGCCCGCGTCCAGCTCTCGGCGACGGGCTTCTATGCGACGCCCAAGATTCACTGGGATCGCAAGGCCGGGCGCGGCCACCCGTTCTACTATTTCGCCTATGGTGCAGCAGCGGCCGAGGTCGCCATCGATACGCTGACGGGCGAGTACAAGGTCGAGCGCGTCGATATCCTGCATGATTGCGGGCAGTCGCTGAACCCGGCCATCGACAAGGGGCAGATCGAAGGTGGCTTCGTGCAGGGCATGGGCTGGCTCACGACCGAAGAGCTGGTCTGGGACAAGAAGGGCCGGCTCTGGACCCATGCGCCCTCAACCTACAAGATCCCCGTCGCCTCCGACCGGCCGCGCATCTTCAACGTGCATCTGCTGGAGAACGCGCCGAACCGCGAGCCGACGATCCATCGTTCCAAGGCCGTCGGCGAGCCGCCCTTGATGCTGGCGATCTCGGTGCTGCATGCGCTGTCGGATGCGGTGGCGAGCATCGGCGATCATCGCATCTGCCCGCGCCTCGATGCGCCCGCGACGCCCGAGCGCGTGCTGGATGCGGTCGAGCGGGTCAGGGCGGAGGCCGCACAATGACCCTCGCCGCCTTCCTCACCACCCATCAGCGCGACGGCATCGTTCTCGTCCGCATCGAAGCCGCAGAAGGATCGACACCGCGCGAGGCTGGCGCCTGCATGGCCGTCAGCCCGAACGCCATCGCGGGAACCATCGGCGGCGGGCAGCTCGAGTTCCATTGCATCGATATCGCCCGGCATATGCTGAGCGAGGGTGCCGGGGATCAGTTGCTCGACATCCCGCTCGGCCCGCAGATGGGGCAATGCTGCGGCGGGCGGGTGCGCGTGTCGCTCAAGCGCTGTTCTGCCTCAGAAGCAGCATTGATGGCGGCGCGCGATAAGGCAGAAGCCGCGGCGCGGCCACCGGTCCTGATCTTCGGCGCCGGCCATACCGGCCGGGCGCTGGCGCAGGCACTGACGCCCCTGCCCGTCTCGGTCTCGCTGATCGACGACCGCGACGATGTCATGAGTGGGCTGCCGGCAGCGGTCACCTGCATCCGCATGGCCGACCCCGTCGATGCGATCGCGAGTTCCCCGGCGAAAGCCGCCTTCGTCGTGCTCTCGCACAGCCACGCACTCGACTACCGGCTGGCGGAGGCGGCTCTGGCGCGCGGCGATGCGACTTATGTCGGCATGATCGGCTCGGCGACCAAGCGCGCCCGCTTCGAGGCCGGTTTCCTGCGCGCAGGCGGCCGGCGTACGGCGCTCGACCGCCTCACCTGCCCGATCGGCGGTTCGGATGTGGACGACAAGCGCCCGGAGGTGATCGCGGCCTTGACGGCAGCCGAGCTGGTGCGTTGCTTGCTTGGCCGCCGGGAGCCGGCGAAAGGGAGACGTTCGCGACATGAATCAGCCGCGTGAGCAGGAAGTGCCGCCGCGGCTGGCGCTCGCCCATATCTCGAAGAGCTTTCCCGGCGTCAAAGCCAATGAAGACATCAGCCTGAGCGTCCAACCCGGCGAAATCCACGCCCTGCTCGGCGAGAACGGCGCTGGCAAGTCGACGCTGGTCAAGATCATCTACGGCGTCCAGCAGGCCGACGAAGGCACCATCTCCTGGAACGGCTCGCCGGTTTCGATCCCCTCGCCCAAGGCCGCGCGCAAGCTCGGCATCGGCATGGTCTTCCAGCATTTCTCGCTGTTCGACGCGATGACGGTGATCGAGAACATCGCGCTCGGGCTCGACGAAGCCGTCGATCGCGACGAGCTGAAGCAGCGCGTCGCCGCCATCCTGCAATCCTATTCGCTGCCGCTCGACCCCGAGCGCGAGGTCCATACGCTCTCGGTCGGCGAGCGCCAACGCATCGAGATCGTTCGCTGCCTGCTGCAGAAGCCGAAGCTCTTGATCATGGACGAGCCGACCTCGGTGCTGACGCCGCAGGAGGTCGAGCGCCTGTTCGCGACTTTGCGCCAGATCGCGGCCGAGGGCTGCTCGATCCTCTACATTTCGCACAAGCTGCACGAGATCAAAGCGCTCTGCGACAGCGCCACGATCCTGCGCGGCGGGCACGTCGTCGCGACCTGCGACCCCAAGATCGAGACCACCAAGCGCATGGCCGAGCTGATGATCGGCGCGGAACTGCGCAAGATCGAGCACGGTAAGGCAACCGGCACCGGTGCGGTCCGGCTGGAGATCAAGGGTCTGTCGCTCCCCGGGGAGCCACCCTTCGGCACCGATCTGGAGAGCGTTTCCTTCGAGGCGCGGGCCGGCGAGATCCTCGGCATCGCCGGTGTCGCCGGCAATGGACAGGCTGAACTTCTGACCGCGCTTTCGGGCGAAAAGCTCGCGGCCCATGCCGAAGCGATCAGGCTCGACGGGAAAGCCGTCGGTCTGGAAGGCGCAGGGGCGCGCCGAGCGCTTGGCCTCGCCTGCGTGCCGGAGGAGCGCAACGGCCATGCCGCCGTGCCGGATTTCTCGCTCTCGGACAATAGCATCCTGACGGCGCGCCATCGCCTGCCGCTGGCGCCGCATGGCTTCATCAGCCGCGCTAGCGTGAAGCGTTTCGCCGATGGCGTGATCAAACTTTTCGACGTTCGGACCACCGGCAACGCGGCGCTGGCCCGCTCGCTCTCGGGCGGCAATTTGCAGAAATTCATCATGGGCCGCGAGATCGGGCAGCAGCCCGCCGTACTCGTCGTCTCGCAGCCGACCTGGGGCGTCGATGCCGGTGCTGCCGCCGCGATCCGGCAAGAGCTTGTCGATCTCGCCGCCAAGGGCTCGGCCGTGGTGGTGATCTCGCAGGATCTCGATGAATTGCTGGAGCTCGCCGACAGGCTCTGCGTCATCAACGAGGGCCGGCTCTCGGCCCCGCGCCCGGTCGCCAGCCTCGGCATCGACGAGATCGGCCTGATGATGGGCGGCGTCCATGGCGCGGAGGCGGCCCATGCTTGAGTGGCGTCGTCGCCGCGAGCCGAGCACGCTGATGCTGCTCGCAAGCCCGCTGATCGCGATCGGGCTCACCATGCTCACGGGCGTGATCGTCTTCACCGCCATGGGTTATGACGGCTTCCACGCCGTCGAGAGCATCTTCCTGACGCCCTTCCTGGAGCCGCAGCGCTGGGGTGATATCGGGGTCAAGGGCGCGCCGCTCGTGATGATCGCGCTTGGCCTCGCCATCGGCTTCCGTGCCAATGTCTGGAACATCGGCGCCGAGGGGCAATACGTCATGGGCGCCATCGCCGGCACCGGCGTCGCCCTCCTGACCCATGACATGACGGGATGGTGGATCCTGCCCGCAATGGTGCTGGCCGGCATCCTCGGCGGCATGGCCTGGGCCGCGATCCCTGCCTTCCTGCGGGTGAAATTGCAGGTCAGCGAAATCCTGACCAGCCTGATGCTGACCTATGTCGCTGTGCAGTTCCTGTATTTCCTCGTGCGCGGCCCCTGGAAGGACCCCGGCGGCTTCAATTTCCCGCAGACCCGGATGTTCACCGCCGACCAGACGCTGCCGACGGTGCTGGAAGGGACGCTCGTCCATCTCGGCATCCCCGCCGCGCTCGTCCTCGCGGTCATCGCCTGGCTGCTGATGGAGAAAACGACGGCGGGCTACGCGATCAAGGTCGTCGGCCTGGCGCCGGCAGCCGCGCGCCATGGCGGCTTCAGCGCGGCGCGCACGACCTGGGCGACGCTGCTGATCAGCGGCGCGCTCGCCGGCCTCGCCGGGCTGTTCGAGGCAGCCGGCCCCTTCGGCCAGCTCACGCCGCAATTCCCGGTCGGCTACGGCTTCACGGCGATCATCGTCGCCTTCCTCGGGCGGCTGAACCCGCTCGGCATCGTCTTCGGCGGCATCGTGCTGGCGGGAACCTATGTCGGCGGCGAGATCGCGCAATCGACGGTCCGGCTGCCGCAGGCGGTGACCGGTCTGTTCCAGGCGACGTTGCTCTTCATGCTGCTCGCCACCGACGTGCTGGTGCGCTGGCGGATCGCCTTCAAGCGGAGGGCGATGTGATGGCTTCGATGCGCACCCACCCCTGTCATTCCGGGGCTTCGCGCAGCGAAGAACCCGGAACCCACGACTGGGCGAGACCTTCCAAACGCATGATCACAAGCTTTCACCCGGTCGTGGGTTCCGGGTTCGTGCCTGCGGCACACCCCGGAATGACAAAGCGCGAGGCTGTGGCATGACCTCCGCGATGCTCGTCTCCATCCTAATGACGCTGATCGCGGCCTCGACGCCGCTGCTACTGGCCGCGCTGGGCGAGCTCATCGCCGAAAAGGCGGGTGTGCTCAATCTCGGGGTCGAAGGCATGATGCTCTGCGGCGCCGTCGCGGGCTTCGCCGTTGCCTTCTCGACCGGCAGCACCGGCATCGGCCTCGTCGCGGCCGCCTTCGCTGGCGTCGCCGCCTCGATGATCTTCGCCGTTCTCGCGCTCTCGCTGATGGCCAATCAGGTCGCAACGGGGCTGGCGCTAACGATCTTCGGCATCGGCGCGTCGTCGCTGATCGGGGCGGGCTTCGTCGGGCGCACGATCGCGCGGCTCCAGCCGGTCTTTCCGGCGGCGTTGTCGGAGCATCCGATCCTGCGCGTGATCTTCGGCCACGACATCCTCGTCTATCTCTCGCTCGCCCTCGTCGCAGGGGTGAGCTGGTTCCTGCGCCGGACGCGGCCGGGGTTGATCCTGCGCGCGGTCGGCGAGAACGACGCCTCCGCCCATGCGATCGGCTATCCGGTGGTCGCGATCCGCTATGCGGCAGTCGCCTTCGGCGGTGCGCTGGCCGGGCTCGGTGGCGCCTATTTCTCGCTGGCGCTGACGCCGATGTGGGCGGATCGCCTGACCGCGGGCCGCGGCTGGATCGCGCTCGCCCTCGTCGTGTTCTCGGCCTGGAAGCCGGGGCGCCTGTTGCTCGGGGCCTATCTCTTCGGTGCCGTGATGACGCTCGAATTGCAGCTCAAGGCAGCCGGCGTCACCTGGCTCGCGCCGGAGGTGCTGGCGATGGCCCCCTACCTTGCGACCATTGCAGTTCTGACCATGATGTCGCTAGGACGGAAGACCGGCCGGCTCGACGCGCCCGCCTGCCTCGGCAAACCCTTCTCGGCGTCCTGACGCCGCAACCCATAACGGGGAGTTTTTAGGACATGACCAGCATCATCACCCGCCGCCGGCTGACCTTCGGTGCGGCCGCCGCTTCCACCTTGCCGATCCTCGGCCGCGGCGCCTCGGCGCAGGCCCCGCTCGGCGTCGGCTTCGTCTATGTCGGCCCGATCGGCGACCACGGCTACACCTGGACGCATAATCAGGGCCGGCTCGCGCTGGAGAAGGAATACGGCGCCAAGATCAAGACCAGCTTCATCGAGAACGTCGCCGAGGGGCCGGACGCGGCGCGCGCCATCCGCCAGCTCGCCCAGGCCGGCAACCAGCTGATCTTCACGACCTCGTTCGGCTTCATGAACCCGACGATCCAGGTCGCCAAGCAGTTCCCGAAGATTCATTTCGAGCACGCCACCGGCTATATGCGCGCCGAGAACGTCGCGACCTACGATGCGCGCTTCTACGAGGGCCGCGCCGTGATCGGCACCATCGCCGGCCATATGTCGAAGACCGGCCAGGCGGGCTATGTCGCCTCCTTCCCGATCCCGGAAGTCGTGATGGGCATCAACGCCTTCCACCTCGCCGCCCGCAAGGTGAACCCGAACTTCAAGACCAAGGTCGTGTGGTGCTCGACCTGGTACGACCCCGCCAAGGAAGCCGACGCCGCCAAGGCGCTGATCGATCAGGGCGCCGACATGATCACCCAGCACACCGATTCCGCCGCCCCGCTCCAGGCGGCCGAGCAGCGCAGCGTCTTCGCCTTCGGCCAGGCCTCCGACATGAAGTCCTTCGCGCCGAAGGCCCATCTCTCGGCCATCGTCGACGACTGGTCGGGCTACTACATCAAGCGCGTCAAGGACGTGATGGACGGCAACTGGAAGAGCGGCGCCGTCTGGCACGGGCTCAAGGAGGGCATGGTCAAGATCGCGCCGTATAACGACGCTGTCACGCCCGCGGCCCGCGCTGCCGCCGACGAGGTCACCAAGGGCATCATCGCCGGCACGCTCCACCCGTTCACCGGCGAGCTCAAGGATCAAAAGGGCGCCGTGCGCCTCAAGGCCGGCGAGACAGCCAGCGACGAGATGCTCTCGAAGATGGACTGGTACGTCGACGGCATCCAGGCCTGATCTTCACGCCTTCGCTGCGGCGGCTCCCCGAGCCGCCGCAGCGATTCGCCGCCCCCGGCGCCTGACGAA
>Ga0209053_1001504_pt1 | contig 10783 bp, 13 predicted proteins | sample EBPBio152010_DNA_FD_185864 | JGI IMG/M metagenome (GOLD analysis project Ga0209053, IMG submission 185864) | Wastewater treatment Type I Accumulibacter community from EBPR Bioreactor in Madison, WI, USA - Reactor 1_7/15/2010_ DNA (SPAdes)... | ecosystem: Engineered > Bioreactor > EBPR >... | reverse complement strand
AGGTCATTATCCTCAACGATGAGAACGGTCTTCGGCATTGAGTTTGGTCCATCCTTCGGGAAGCACACCGGTTATGGCGGCTCCGTTCCCTCCATCCGGTTTTTATACGCGAAGGCGTGAAGCAATCGGTAAGCACCCTGCCCCTCGACCGGAAAGGCGCAGTTCGTTACGAGCATGGTTGAGCAATCGCTAAGAGACGCGCGGAGTTTTTCGATGCCCCCTCGCCCACCGGCCACAGATCCGGAAATGCTTGCGATCTCCGCGCTTTCCTTCCTCGCGGAAGAACCGGAGCGTCTATCGCGGTTCCTCGATCTCACGGGGCTGTCGCCCGGCACATTGCGGCAGGCCGCGGCTGATCCGCGGTTCCTCGCTTCCGTGCTGGATTATCTCGCGGCGGATGAAAGCCTGCTGCTGGCGTTCTCGGCCAATGCACAAGTGACTCCGGAATCGATCATGCAGGCCGCCGCGCGGATGACGCGCGACTGAGCAGGCTCCTTCCTCACTTCGTGCAGGGATCGGCCTTCAGCGCCTCGTATTTCACCGCGCGGGCCTTGAGCGAGAATTCGGGAAACTCGAACACGAGATCACCCATCACGCCATTGGCGAAGACCACAGAACGCAAGGTGTAGACCGGCACGCGATCGCCCGGCTCATCGTTGTAATAGGCCATGGCCATGGGCCAGCGCGGCATTGCGGTGAGTTCCGGCGTGCGCAGAACCGGTTCCACGCGGTTGTTGCGCTCGCCTTCCAGCGCCTGCCCGATGGCGGCATTCACCTCGAAGATCTTCTCGCCGCCCTCCGAGCCATCGAAAACGCGATTCTTGTAGCTGCGCTCACCCTTCTGTGCCGCCTCGATCATCGCGATGGACAGCGCGGAGGGGAACAGTACATCGCCGTCAAAATCGCTCTTGCGGCCCGGCGGCTTCTTCATCGCCACCGAGAGCGAGCCATCCGAGCGGCGCCTTGCCTCGCCATCGGCATCGCGGAGGATCTGCCCCTGCATGCGGTTGAGCATGGTGAAGGCGAAGCGGCGGTTATCGGCATCCTCGAACAGGTTCACGCGGAAATCCATGCGGCGCGCAGCGCCATCAGAATCGAGCAAATCCACAACCTGCCGGTAATTCGTGGCATAGCCGTCGCAGGCATTGCCGGAAAATTCGAGCGCCATCAGGCCACTGGCCCCGGTGATGCCCTGCGCGCTGCTTTTCTCGCCCAGCTGCACCTCATAGACGATGCGATGCGGCTGGAGCACCACGCGCGCCGCATTGGCAGCAGCCGGGGCCTGCGCGAAAGCGGGCGCGACGCCCATCCCCGACAGAATAATCCCCGCGCCCAGAAGGGCGACCCGGCCACCGGCGAGCGCTCCGCTCACGATCCGCTGCATCATACCGCTCACCCGTCCTCGTTGCTGATATCGCCGAAACATGATCCTGATCCACCGTCGCCATGGCCGATTTGCGGCAGAAGGCTTGAGAATCGTCCTCCGGCGGACCAAGAATGCGTGCCCGCTGTTTTGGGCCACACCGTTTATGGACGCAAGGAGAACACCATGTCTGCCATCGAAGCCCGGCTGCGCGATCTCGGAATCACGCTGCCCAGCCCCGCGGCCCCGGTGGCGAATTATGTGCCCTTCCGCCGCTCCGGCAATCTGCTGATCGTCGCGGGCCAGCTCTGCATCGGGCCAGATGGCAAGATTGCCGACAAGCACAAGGGCAAGCTCGGCGGGAGCGTTTCCGTGGAGGATGGCCGCGAGGCTGCAAGCTTCTGCGCCGTGAACCTGCTGGCGCAGGCCAAGGCCGCCCTCGGCGATCTCGACCGGATCACCGCCTGCCTTCGCCTCGGCGGCTTCATCGCCTCCACGCCCGATTTCACCCAGCAGGCGCTGGTGATGAACGGCGCATCCGATCTCATGGTCGGCGCGCTCGGCGAAGGCGGCAAGCATGCGCGCACCACCATCGGCGTTCCGGTTCTGCCGGGCGATGTCTGCGTCGAGGTCGATGCCATGTTCGAGGTCGCGTGATGGTCTTCGCCTCGCCCCTGCTGGATGCAATTTTCGCGCGTCCCGTCGCTCATCGCGGTCTGCATGATACCGCTGCGGGCGTGATCGAGAACACGCGCTCGGCCTTCGCCGCAGCCCTTCACGAGGGCTATGGCATGGAATGCGACCTTCAGGTCACCGCCGATGGCGAGGCGATGGTTTTCCATGATTACACGCTCGACCGGCTGACCCACTCCACCGGTCACTTAGATGAAATGACGGCGGATCAGCTCCGCCATGTGACCTTCAAGGCTAGCGGCGACCGCATGCAATCGCTGGCGGAACTCCTCATGCAAGTCGAGGGGCGACAGGCTCTGGTGGTGGAGGTGAAAAGCCGCTTCGACGGCAACACCGCCATCTGCACGCGCATTGCGGCTCTGGTGCACGCCTATACCGGCCCGCTGGTGCTCAAAAGCTTCGACCCCGCAATGATCAAGGCCCTGCGCGCGGCGGGCGTTACCCAGCCGCTCGGATTCATCGGCATGAACGCCTATGAATATCCGGATTATGCGGGCCTCTCGGCGGAGGAGAAGCACGCGCTCGCCAATCTCCTTCACTTCAGCGAAACGCGGCCGGATTTCCTCTCGTGGAAGCATCAGGATCTGCCCTCCGCCGCGCCCTATCTCTGCCGCAGCCAGCTCGGCCTGCCGGTGATGAGCTGGACCATCCGTTCGGCGGAAGAAGCCGCGCGCGCGAGGCCGCATATCGATCAGATGGTGTTCGAGGGCTTCAGGCCGCTCGCGAATTGAGGCCTGCGGCGGCATCGCACCTGTCCGCCGCGCGCCGAAAGCCTTAGTTCTAGGGAATGACTGCACCCCGCCTCACGGTCGAAATCCTGCCGGGCCTTGCTGGCCTTGCCGCGCCGGAATGGGATGCGCTCTCGCAAGGGCCGGCGGACAAAAAGCCCAATCCCGAAGGCCCTTTGCTGTTGGCCGCGGAATCGCCGTCGGAAGGCCTGCGCAGCGCGGCTGAGACCGCTGAATCGTTCCCGGAGGAGGATGAATCAACCTCTGAGGTTGCGGAATCTCCCTCTGAGGAAGATGAGACCAACCCCTTCCTCACACACGCGTTTTTGCTCGCACTGGAAAAATCCGGTTCAGTCGGCGGCAGAACGGGCTGGACGCCGCTGCATCTCGTCGCGCGTGATCATCAGGGCCACGCGATTGGCGCGGTGCCCGCCTATGCGAAAAGCCATTCACGCGGCGAATACGTGTTCGACCACGCCTTCGCCGAGGCCTATCATCGGGCGGGCCAGCGATACTATCCGAAGCTGCAAATCAGCGTGCCCTTCACGCCAGCAACCGGTCGCCGGCTGCTGGTGCCCGTCGGCCCGGAGGCAGAGGCCATCCGCGCCGGGCTCGTCACCGGGCTCGAAGGCCTGCGCCAGCGCCTCGATGCCTCCAGCGTGCACGCGACCTTCCTCACGCCGCGGGATCGCGACACCTTCCTCGGACAGGGCTATCTCGAACGGAACGACCAGCAATTCCATTTCGAAGCCGCCGGCTGCCGCGATTTTCAGGATTTTCTGGCGAGCCTCGCCTCGCGCAAACGCAAAGTGCTGAAGCGCGAGCGCCGCGATGCCCTCGCCAATGGCATCACGGTCGAGTGGCTGACAGGCAGCGACCTCACGGAAGCGCATTGGGATGCCTTCTTCGAATTCTACATGGAGACGGGCAGCCGCAAATGGGGCACGCCCTACCTCACGCGCGCCTTCTTCAGCGAAATCGGACAATCCATGCCGGAGAGGATCCTGCTGATCATGGCGAAGCGTGCGGGGCGCTACATCGCAGGCGCGCTGAATTTCATCGGCGGCAACACGCTTTACGGGCGCAACTGGGGGGCCATCGAGCATCACCCCTTCCTGCATTTCGAGCTTTGCTATTATCAGGCGATCGACTTCGCCCTCTCGCGCAAACTCTCGCGCGTGGAGGCTGGTGCGCAGGGCGAGCACAAGCTCGCGCGCGGCTATCGCCCGGTGAAGACCATCTCCGTGCATCGCTTTGCCGATCCGCGATTCCAGCAGGCCGTAGCGGATTATCTCCGGCGCGAGCGAGCGCATGTGGATGCGATGCAGGAGGAACTGGAAGCGCTCACGCCCTTCCGGTCTGCGTAATCCAACGCGGGTTGCCAGCGGCCGGTACGAGGCGCAGACTATGGGCCTCGCTCAATCTGGCCCGAGTCGCCGGGCGGAAGCGCGAATTCCAAGGGGGAAAGCATGGAAACGAAGGAAATCGGCCGTCGTGGCGTGCTGCGCATGCTGCTGGGCCTCGGCGCCGTGGCCGTGGGTGCCAGCGTGATGATGATGCCGGGCACGGCGGAAGCCGCGACCCCGCCGGCGCGCGAGCCCGAGCCGGAGAATACCGCAGCCGAGATGGCACCGGAAAGCGAACTGCCGGCCACCGAGCAGACGCAGTATTACGTGGTGCGCCGTCGCCGCGCTTATTATGCCCCGCGCCGTCGCGTGGTCTATGTCCGCCCGCGCCGTCGTGTGGTCTATGCCCGGCCGCGCCGCCGCGTTTATGTGGTGCGTCACCGCCGCTACTGGTAAGCCTCGGGCGCCCTGCGCAAACCCGCGAGAATTGGGGCGATCCCGGCCTGCCGGGGTCGCCTTTGCATGAGAGGAGCAACCCTGCATGACGCCCTATGACACCCAGAACATCTTCGCGAAGATCCTGCGCGGGGAAATTCCCTGCCATCGCGTCTTCGAGGATGAGAGCACGCTGGCCTTCATGGATATCATGCCCCGTTCGCCCGGCCATTGCCTGGTCATCCCGAAATGGCCGGCGCGCAACCTGCTCGATTGCGATCCCGAGGTGCTCTCTGGCCTCATCGTGAATGTCCAGCGCATCGCCAAGGCCGCGAAGCAGGCGCTTGGCGCGGATGGCGTCACGCTCCAGCAATTCTCCGAAAGTGCTGGCGGGCAGGAAGTGTTTCACCTGCATTTTCATATTCTTCCGCGCTGGGAGGGCATGATGATGCATCGCCACCCCGCGCCGAAGGCCGAGATGGAGACCCTCGCCCGGCAGGCGGAGACGATCCGTGCCGTTCTGGCCGCGATGTAAGGCTGTGGCCCTCGGGCTGGCGCTGTTTATCCCAGCGCCGGCACTGGCGCAGAGCCCGCCGCGCGGCCCTTCCGCCGAAGGGCTCGTGCTGAAACTGCTGCTCGGTTATGACGGAAAGGCGCAACCTCAACCCGAAAGCTGGCCTCTCGTGCCGCGCCTGCGGGACGCGCTGAAGCGCACGGATCTCGGCTCGGATGTGCTGACCGGCGACCGCAACGCCGCGCTCACTGGCATTATCGTGGATGCAGCAGAGCTGCTGGATGCCCGCCGCGCGCGCGTTCTCGCCCGCTACAGGATCGACGGCGCGGAACGCAGCGTGATCATCGATCTCGATGCGAATGAAGGGGCGTGGCTTATCACGGATATCCGCCCCTCATCAGGCCCCTCGTTCCGGCAGATGCTGCGAATCAGCCGCTGAAATAGACTGCGGCGGTAATCAGCAGTGCCTCGCCCGCAATGACACCCGCGAGAATCGAGCGCCGCGCGAGATAGAAACCGGCGACGCCCGCCACGAGCGAACCCGCGCGCCAGACCAGCGGAATCGCCACCAGCGCGCCACTCGGCGTGAGAATAAGCTTCGCGACAACGCCTGCCAGCAATGCGCTCGCCACCGCTCGTACCCAGACGAGGATTTCGGAATTCTCATCGATTCCCCGGCCGAAAAACACTGCAAGCCAGCGCCAGATCTCGCTGGGTAGAAAGCCGAAGAAGATGACCACGAGATAGGGCCAGAGCCCGCCCGTGACCTGTTCCAGCCACGCGATCATGGCGCACCCGCCTTCGCGCGCCGCACCTTGATGAAGCGGTGGATGAGATAGGCCAATGTGCCGCCCACAAGGCCCTCGACCAGCAGATCCAGACCGGATGGCACAATGGCGATGGCGAATGGCGCAAGCCCAATGCCGAAACCGAGCGCCAGCCAATCCACAGGCTGCTTCGCAGCAGCCACCATGTTGAGAAGGAAGAACAACGGCGACGTCAGCAGCAGGCCCGCCGCGAGCGCAGCCGGCAATTGCCCGATGAGGTAGTAACCGGCGCCCGTGGCCAAGGCCGCCGCAACGAGCACCGTGTTCGCGAAACCGAAAAAGTAGGGAATCCGCCGCTCCGGCGGCATATCCGGCATCACGCGCATGGAATGCACCCACGCGGTGATGGCCACGAAATGCGAGATGAGCAGTAGCACCCAGATGGGCGTGCCGGGCCGGCGCAGCAGCGGCAGCAACGCCATGGTCATCGGCAGAAATCGCACCGATGACAGGGAAACCGCGACCGCCACGGCTGGCAGCGCCGCTCCCGAGGCGATTGTGCCGAACAGCACCATCTGCCCCGGCGCAGCCCAGATCAGCACCGTAGAGAGCACCCCCGCCCCCATGGGAAAGCCCACATCGCGCACGAGGCCGCCCACGCCCACCAGCGAGGCCATGAGCATGAGCGCAGGCAAGCCAGCCGCATCGCGAATGCCATCGCGCGCGGCAGCCCAGGTCACGGAGGGGGAATCGGAAGCGGGGTCGGCGGGCATGGATCAGCGATCCATGGATAGCGGCTCGGCCGCGCGCCGTCGAGACGCGCGGCATGATTTCAAGGCCTTGAACGGCTCAGTTCTTCAGCGGCAGCTTCGGCACGGAGGAGCGACGCGGCTTGGGCGGCTCGTCGTCATCCGTGGCCTTGGGCGGCGGCAATGCCTTGCGTGCCGCCAGTTTGCCCTTGGGCAGAGCCTTGCGCTTCGGTTCTTTCGGCGGCGGCAGGGCTTCCTGTTTCGGGCGCAGCGGCCCTTCCGGGAACTCGAAGCCGAGCACGCGCTTGCCGTTCTCCTCGCGCGTGGTGACGCGCACGACGCCGCCCCCTTTCAGCTTGCCGAAGAGAACCTCGTCAGCGAGCGGGGTCTTGATGGCGGTCTGGATCAGGCGAGCCATGGGCCGCGCGCCCATCTGCTCGTCGTAACCGTTCTCGACGAGCCAGGCGCGCGCCTCATCCGTGAGTGAGATGGTGACATGCCGATCCGCCAGTTGCGCCTCAAGCTGTGCAATGAACTTGTCCACGACCTGCGCCACGACTTCCTTCGGCAGGTGGCCGAAGGGCACAACGGCATCGAGCCGGTTGCGGAATTCCGGCGTGAACATCTTGTTGATCGCCTCGGTATCCTCGCCTTCGCGTCGCGCGCGGGTGAAGCCGAAGGCGCTCTTCGCCATGTCAGCGGCGCCGGCATTCGTGGTCATGATGAGGATCACGTTGCGGAAGGAGACTTCCTTGCCGTTGTGATCGGTCAGCTTGCCGTGATCCATCACCTGCAACAGGATGTTGTAGAGATCCGGATGCGCCTTCTCGATTTCATCGAGCAGCAGCACGCAATGCGGGTTTTGGTCCACGCCATCCGTGAGCAATCCGCCCTGATCGAAGCCGACATAGCCCGGAGGCGCACCGATAAGGCGGCTGACAGTGTGCCGCTCCATATATTCGCTCATGTCAAAGCGCAGGAGCTTCACGCCCAGCGACGACGCGAGCTGCTTCGCGACCTCGGTCTTGCCGACGCCGGTGGGGCCTGAGAAGAGGTAGCATCCGATGGGCTTCTCGCCGTCGCGCAAGCCCGCACGCGCCAGCTTGATGGCCGCCGTGAGCTGGCCGATGGCGCTTTCCTGGCCATAGACCACGCGCTTCAGCGTGGTCTCCAGCCCCTGAAGCACAGCCGCATCATCCTTGGAGACGGATTTCGGCGGGATGCGTGCCATGGTGGCGATGGTCGCCTCGATCTCCTTGAGGCCGATGGTCTTCTTGCGCTTACTCTCGGGCAGCAACATCTGCGAGGCGCCGGTCTCGTCGATCACGTCGATGGCCTTATCCGGCAGCTTGCGGTCATGGATGTAGCGCGCGGAGAGTTCCACCGCCGCCTTCACCGCGTCGTTGGTGTATTTGAGCCGGTGGAATTCCTCAAAATAGGGCTTCAGACCCTTGAGGATTTCAATGGCATCCGGGATCGTCGGCTCGTTGACATCGATCTTCTGGAAGCGGCGTACCAGCGCGCGATCCTTCTCGAAATACTGGCGATATTCCTTGTAGGTGGTCGAGCCGATGCAGCGCAATGTGCCGGCCGCGAGCGCGGGCTTCAGCAGGTTGGAGGCATCCATCGAGCCGCCAGAGGTGGCGCCCGCACCGATGACCGTGTGGATCTCGTCAATGAAGAGAATGGCTTTCGGGTGCGCCTCGATCTCCTTCATCACCTGCTTCAGGCGCTCTTCGAAATCACCGCGATAACGCGTGCCCGCGAGCAGCGTACCCATATCGAGCGAGAAGACGGTCGCATCGGCCAGTACATCCGGCACCTTGCCGTCGACGATCATACGCGCGAGGCCCTCGGCGATAGCCGTCTTGCCCACACCGGGATCGCCAACGAAAAGCGGATTATTCTTCTGGCGGCGGCAAAGCACCTGAATCGTGCGGTTCACCTCCGGCATGCGGCCAATCAGCGGATCGATTCGTCCACCGCGCGCCTTCTCGTTGAGGTTCACGCAATAGGCTTCGAGCGCGCTTTCCTTGCCCTTCTCGCCTTTGCCGTTGCCGTTCTCGGCCTTGCGAGGATCGGCAGCGCCCTCCTCGCTCTCCTCATCCGCGCCGCGCGGGCTGCGCGAAACCGAGGCACCCGGCCTCTTAGCGATGCCGTGGCTGATGAAATTCACCGCATCATAGCGGGTCATCTCCTGCTCCTGCAGGAAATAGGCGGCATGGCTCTCGCGCTCAGCAAAGATCGCGACGAGCACGTTCGCGCCGGTCACTTCATCGCGCCCCGAGGATTGCACATGGATGACCGCGCGCTGGATGACGCGCTGGAAACCGGCAGTGGGCTTCGTTTCCGTGCGCTCCCGCGCGATCAGCGCATCGAGCTCGTTATCGATGTAATTCGTGACCGTGCGGCGCAGATCCTCGAGCTTGACGTTGCACGCTTCCATCACGGCCGCGGCATCTTCATCGTCGATCAACGCGAGCAGCAGATGCTCCAGCGTGGCATATTCATGCCGGCGGTTGGAGGCCAGGCTCAGCGCCTGATGGAGGGCATTCTCGAGGCTTTTCGAAAAACTGGGCACGGGAACCGTCTCGCTTTCCTTGTTTTCCCGCGGAAGTTTGCACCCCTCGCGGAACCTGCACAGACCTTGCGGCCCTTGGCCGCGGCGAGGCCCCCACCTGCCGCTACTTCTTTTCCATCACGCATTGCAGCGGGTGCTGGTTGTCCCGTGCATAGGCCATGACTTGTGTCACCTTTGTCTCGGCGACCTCATAGGTGTAGACCCCGCACTCGCCCACGCCGTGATGGTGCACGTGAAGCATGATGCGGGTGGCATCCTCCTCCGTCCGGTTGAAGAAGTGCATGATGACGTGCACCACGAACTCCATCGGCGTGTAGTCGTCGTTGAGCAGAAGCACGCGAAACAGATCCGGGCGCTTGGGCTTGGTAACAGTCCGCGTCGCAAGAGCCGTGCCGTTCTTCGGTCCCTCACCCTCATCCCCGGGCGGACCGAGGCGGGCGGGCCAATGCGCGCGGGTTGAATTGACGACAGGCAGCACGGCGACCTCTCACGAGAACACGCCACCAGACAAATCACCCGATTGAGGTGGAGGGTGGCGCAGCGCCGGTCGACAATCAAGGCCCTTTCGGCGAGGGCCCATGTTTCCTTGCGCCGCATCAATGTGGGGAACGCGAGGCGCTTCCGCCAGAGGGGAAAACACGGATGCCGGTGGAAAATCGCGGAAATCAAAACAAGGGGTATGAAAAACGAAAAAACCCGGCGCTTTGGGGCGCCGGGCTACACTACGCTACGCGAGAAACGCAGTCAGAAATCAAACTCTTCCGCGTATCCGCTGAAAGACGGGCTTACTTGCCGGCCTTCGCGAAAATGGTCTCGAGCGGCTTGGTCGCTTCCTTGGCGAGCTCGGTCACGAGCTCACCCACCTTCGTGGCGTGGGCAACGTAGCCCTCGTAGGTGGACTTGGCGAACTCGGCCTGGAGCTCGATCGCCTTGTCGAGCGTCTTCACGCCGATCAGCTTCTCGAACTGGGCCGAACCGGCCTCAACGGCCTTCTTCGAGTAATCGGCCACTTCCGTGGCGATCGCCTGAACGCCCTTCTGCTGAACGCCAATCGCCTTCATGGCGAGGTCGAGATTCTCTTTGCCGTACTTCTGGATGTCTTCGAAAGCGTTCATCATGGCTATCCCCTTTGGATGTTGAAACTCGTCAACCGCATCTCCGGCGCCTTTCGGAACCAGTTGGCGGGAAGTTATGTTGCAGCGCACAAAATGTCAAGCAACTATTTTGCGGTGCACCATGACGGTTTCGGATCGGAGGGATGGTTCTGGAGCAGCGGCGCGGCCCACGAAGGGTGAGCCGCCTGACAATTCCCATTCAAAAGAGCACGAGCCTTAACCCGGAGGTAACCGCAACCCGCGCATTTTATTCAGTGTTGCGTTGCCGCACCGGAATGGGGCGGCCTGTGCTTGAACCGCCCTCCCGAAAGGAGGCGCCGGAGAGTGGGTATGCGTCGAGTAAGCGTTGCGTCCGGGGGCAAGTTTGCCCTCTCTCGTCTGTGGGGAACGGCCTTCCTGGCCATGCTCCTCACCCTTGTCCTCGCGATTCCGCAAGCGGAAGCCTCGCGTCGCAAGCGGCAGAAAGCCGCTCCCTATTCCCCGCCCTATGCC
>Ga0209053_1001503_pt1 | contig 10790 bp, 6 predicted proteins | sample EBPBio152010_DNA_FD_185864 | JGI IMG/M metagenome (GOLD analysis project Ga0209053, IMG submission 185864) | Wastewater treatment Type I Accumulibacter community from EBPR Bioreactor in Madison, WI, USA - Reactor 1_7/15/2010_ DNA (SPAdes)... | ecosystem: Engineered > Bioreactor > EBPR >... | reverse complement strand
GCCTCGGCACGGTCCACCTCAGCGGCGGACACGTCGGCTGCGACCGCCGCCGCGTCGGCGCGGGCGAGCCGCCAGTCGAGTTCGCTCACGTCGCCGACGTCGTAGCGGAGACGAGCTACGGCAACGAGCGTGTCGGCCGCCGCGAGAGCCTCCCGCGCCAGCCGCAGGGCGTCCTGCGCCGCGGCGAGGTCCGTCACCGCACGGCGCACGTCCACCACCAGATCATACCTGACCGCTCGTCGTGCTGCCTCGGCGACGACAACGCGATTCGCAGCCGCCGCGCGGCGCGCACGTCGGACCGCCGGCCGCTCTAGGGTCTGCGACACGGTCACGCCGAGGTCGAGATCACGCGGCGCGGGCGGGTCGAGCGGCTCGACGGCCGTGTCGAGATCCAGCTCGGGACCCTCGGTGAGGAAGGCCCCGTCTGCGTCCCGTTCGGCGCGGGCGAGCTCAAGGGCAGCGTCAGCCGTTCTCATGGCCGGCGACAGAGCGAGCACCCGCTCCACCGCAGCTGCTTCGGACAGCGTGTCGGTCGCCTGCGCGTAGGCGGGCGCCATGGCAAGTGCCAGGCCGATAACCCCGACCCATCCCACCGTCGGCGCAGTGGGGGCTCCGAGCCCACGGCCTACCCAGGCCAGGGCGGCGATGAGGAGGACGAACCAGAGGACGACGAGAGCGATCACGAAGAGCACACCACAGGCGCGGGGCTCAAGGTGGACCCGGGCACCTGACGTCCTCCTGAACGGCGGCTGAAACTTCGGTCAGGTTCAAGACCCGGGCGCAGGCTGGCCGTAGCCTGCTTCTCGCCCGCTCTGCACCTGTGCGCCTCCTCCTCGTCGAAGACGAACCGCGGCTGGCGGCATCGCTCCGCCGTGGACTCGAAGAGGAGGGGTACGTGGTGGACCACGCGGCCGACGCCGTCCAGGCCGAGAAGCTCGCCGCAGGCGACTACGACGCGTTCGTCGTCGACTGGAGGCTTCCGCGCGGCGACGGCCGTCAGTTCGTGGCCGCGCTCCGCGCCGCTGGACGGAGAGAGCCCGTCCTGATGCTGACCGCGCTCAGCGACGTCGAACACCGTGTGGCCGGGCTCGACGCCGGCGCCGACGACTACCTCGCCAAGCCGTTCGCCTTTGAAGAGCTCCTCGCCCGTTTGCGTGCCCTCCTGCGCCGGCCCGCGCTGAACGTGTCCGAGACGTCCCACGCGTTCGCCGGCCTCATGGTGGATACGGAGCGCCGACGCGTCACGCTTGCGGGCCCACGCGGCGAGACCACCCTCTTGCTGCGTCCCAAGGAATACGATCTGCTCCGGCTCCTGATGCGGAAGCCGGATGTCGTTCTCACACGCACGGTCATCGCGGAGTGGGTCTGGGGGGAGGATCTGTACGTGAGCGACAACACCCTCGACCGAACCGTATCGGATCTCCGGCAACGGCTCGCCGAGGCTCGTGCGAAGACCGGTGCCGACGGCCCCGAGATCGAGACCGTCCGCGGCGTCGGGTACCGCCTCGCCTCCGGTGTCTGACTGGCCTGTCTGGAGCGACTTTGCCGACGCGTCCTCCCACAGGCCCGTGTTGCGCCGCCCGCTCTCGATCTCGCTTCGCCTCGCGCTCTGGTTCGGGCTCACCCTGCTGCTGCTGCTCAGTGCGTTCGGAGCCGTCGTCTACACGAGCTTCCACGCGCTGCTGCACCGCGACTTCGACCGCCACCTCGCACACGAGGACCACGTGCTGCGGCCCTACGTCGTCACCGGGCCAGACGGGCTTCGCTTCACGGACCTCAGCCCGTTACGATCGGTCGCGACGGCCACCGACGGCGTCTACGGCACCTACGCGCGCGTGCTCGCGCCCGACGGGACCGTCCTCGACCAGACGCCCAACTTCGACGGCCACGAGCCGCTTCCGGTCTTCGTCCCCTTCGGCGACGAGCCCGACGCGACGAGCCAGCCGTGGCAGGACGCGCCGGCGCGCACGCGCACGTCGCCACTCGTCGGCCCCGACGGCCAGCGAGCCGGCTGGCTGGAGGTGACCGGATTCGAGTGGTCGCTGCACCAGGGGCTGCACCAGCTCGCCGGGGCGCTCGCGCTCGGCGTGCTGGCGTGCGTTGCGCTCGCGCTCGCCGGCGGCTGGTGGCTGGCGAGACGCGCCCTCCGGCCCGTGGACGCGCTACGCGCCGCCGCCGACCGCATGGGCACCGCCGATCTCTCGGCGCGCCTGCCGACCGAGTTCGGCGTGCGCGACGAGCTGACGGAGCTGGCCGAGACGTTCAACGGCTGGCTGGCCCGGCTCGAGGCGTCGGTCGCACGAGAGCGCGCGTCGGTCGAGCGTGAGCGGCGCTTCTCAGCCGATGCAGCACATGAGTTGCTGACGCCGCTCGCGGCGGTGCGCAGCGAAGCCGAGATCGCGCTGCGGCGCGAGCGGACGCCCGAGGGCTACCGCGAGGCGCTGGGCTACGTCGCCGCCGGCGCGGCGCGGCTGGGCGAGACGGTCCAGAGCCTGCTGCGGCTGGCGCGCGCCGAGCGGCTCTCACCGTCGCCTGGCGAGCGGGCCGACCTCGCGTCGGTCGTGTTGGCGCGCATCGAGGTCCACCAGGCAGCCGCGCACACACGAGGCCTGTGCCTGACAGCCGGCGCCGCACCGGCAGCCGGCGCCGCACCGGCGGCCGTCTGGGTGGCCGCACCCGAGGGGCCGCTCGGTGATGTCGTGGACAACCTCGTCCAGAACGCAGTCAAGTACACGCCGGCCGGCGGGCGCGTGACGGTTTCCGTGCGCGCGTCCGCCGCGGGCGCCGAACTCGTCGTCGAGGACACTGGCGCCGGAATGGCGCCAGGCGTCGTCGCACGAGCCTTCGAGCGCTTCTACCGCGCGGATGACCCGGCCGTGCAGGCCGAGCCGGGCAGCGGGCTGGGCCTGGCCGTCGTGCACGCGGTGGTGGAGGCGTACGGTGGGACGGTGCGCGCCGAGAGCGAGGGGCCAGGGGCCGGCAGCAGGTTCACGGTCACGATGCCGCCGGCTTGAAACATGCGACGGCGGCCGGAATCACTCCGGGCCGCCGTCGGGGCACTCGGCGCCGAAGCGGCTACGAGCAGCAGCAGTCGCCGTCGCAGCTCTCGCAGCAGCACGAGGGGCGGCCGAAGAGGGCGAGCGAGATCATCGACAGAAGCGCGAACATGGCAGCGGTAGGCTGGTGAAGGCCGCGGGGGCCAGGGTGAACTTACGACAGCCTGCTCGCCGACCGATACGCCCGGCGAGCGTGTGGTGCATCCAGACCACGCCTTGGCCGTACCTTGCCCCGGTTGCTCCCGCCTCACGTGGTCGTTCTCCGTCGCTTCGTCTCTGTGTTCGCCGTCGCTCTGGCCGTGCTCGTCACGGTCCAGACGCTCGACCTCGTGGCGTGCGCCGACGAGACGGAACAGAGCGCGGACGGGCACACGGACCATGGGGAAGGGACGACGCTGGCCGACTGCTTGTGCCATGTCACGTTCACGCGGACCGAGATGCTTCCGGCCGTTGCCGCTGCGCCGGCGACCCCGCCGCCGCCGTACGCGCCGTTCGTGACGCGTCCGACCTCGACCGACGGCGAGGCCGTCGAGCACGTCCCGCTAGCCTAGGGACTCGCTGCCGGGCCTGCGTCGCGTGACGCTGTGGCCCGCACGTGATCTGCGCGGCGCCTGTGGAGGCGCCGTGCTTGCTCCGCCCCACTCGGCCCACCGCGCACGCGCGGCGCCGCGCTTACCCCGGCGCGGCCGGCCCGTGGGGTCCGTGCTTCGTCCGTCCCCCCAGGCTCATGTTCGAGAAGCTCATCGCCTTCTCTCTCCGGCAGCGCGTGCTCGTGCTGATCGGGACGCTCGCTCTCGTCGTCGGCGGGCTCTTCGCCCTCACGCGGCTCCCCATCGACGCCGTCCCCGACGTCACCAACAACCAGGTCCAGATCCTCACGCAGGCGCCGGCGCTCTCGCCGCTTGAGGTCGAGCGCTACGTGACGGTCCCCGTCGAGCTCGCGCTCCGCTCGCTGCCCGACGTGGTCGAGATGCGGTCGCTCTCGCGGTCCGGCATCTCCGTCATCACGCTCGTCTTTGAGGAAGGCGTCGAGACCTATTTCGGCCGGCAGCTCGTGCTGGAGAAGCTGCGTGAGGTGGAGGCCGACCTCCCGCCCGGCGTCGAGACGCCCGAGCTCGGCCCGGTCACGACGGGCCTCGGCGAGATCTTCCGGTACGTCGTCGTCGACACGACCGGCCGGATGTCGCCGATGGAGCTCCGCACGGTGCAGGACTGGATCGTCCGCCGGCAACTGCTCGGCGTGCCCGGCCTCGCCGAGGTCAACTCGCTCGGCGGCGAGGTCAAACAGTATCAGGTGCTCGTGGACCCCGACCGGCTCGCCGGCTACGGGCTCACGCTCCGCGAGGTGTTCGACGCCGCGGCGAGCGCGAGCGGGACGACCGGCGGCGGTGTCATCGAGACCGGCCCGGAGCAACTCTCCGTTCGCTCCGTCGGGCTCGTGACCACGCTCGACGACCTTCGCAACACGGTCGTGCAGGCCACGCCCGGCGGCGTGCCCGTCCGGCTCGGCGACGTGGCCGAGGTCGCGCTCGGGCCGGCCATCCGGTTCGGCGCGGCGACGCAGGACGGCACGGGCGAGGTCGTGACGGGCTTCACGATGCAGCTCAAGGGAGCCAACGCCCGCGTCGTCGTGGCCGCCGTCAAGGACCGGATCGCGGAGATCCAGGCGACGCTGCCCGAGGGCGTCGTGATCCGGCCGTACTACGACCGGACCGAGCTCGTCGGGAGGACCATTGGGACTGTCGCGCGCAACCTCGGCGAGGGCGCCGTCCTCGTGATCGTGGTGCTGCTGCTGCTGCTCGCGCACCTCCGGGCCGGGCTGATCCTCGCGAGCACGATCCCGCTCGCGATGCTCTTCGCCATCATCTGCATGGTGCTCACCGGGCAGACGGGCAACCTGATGAGCATGGGCGCCATCGACTTCGGGCTCGTCGTGGACGGCTCGCTCATCATCGTCGAGAACATCCTCCGGCTGATCAAGCGCCGGCAGGACGAGGGGGCGCCCATCGCCGACGACGAGGGGATGCGGCGGCTCGTCTACTCGGGCGCCGTCGAGATGGTGAAGTCGGCCAAGTTCGGCGTGTTCATCATCATCCTCGTCTACCTCCCCATCATGACGCTCCAGGGCATCGAGGGCAAGATGTTCCGTCCGATGGCGCTGACGGTCACGTTCGCGCTCGTCGGCTCACTGCTCCTCTCGGTGACGTACGTCCCGGTGATGTGCTCGCTCTTCCTCAAGGGGCGCAAGCCCATCAAGGAGTCGAAGATCATCGAGTGGTTGCACCACCGCTACCGGCCGGTGCTGGTCCGGGCGCTCGACTCGCGCAAGGTCGTCGTCGGCTCGACGGTGGCGGCGCTCGCCGTGTCGCTCTTCGTCTTCACGCGGCTCGGCGGCGAGTTCTTGCCCCGGCTCGACGAGGGCGACATCGCCGTCCAGATCATCCGGCTGCCGTCTGTCTCGCTCTCCGAGTCGCTGGAGATCACAGCCGAGGTCGAGCGCCGGATGACGGCGTTTCCAGAGGTCGTCACGATGGTGTCGAGCACGGGCCGCGCCGAGATCTCGACGGACCCGATGGGCGTCGAGATCGCCGACTCGTACGTCATCCTCAAGGACCGCCGCGACTGGCCCGAGGTGGACGGCCGCGTGCGGACGAAGGAGGAACTGGTCGAGGCGATGGCGGAGGCCGTCGAGGACGTCCCCGGGGCCGGCGTCCAGTTCCTCCAGCCCATCGAGATGCGGACGAACGAGCTCATCGCCGGCGTCCGGGGCGACGTGGCCGTCAAGGTGTACGGCGAGGACTACGACGTGCTCAACCCCGTCGCCGCCCAGATCGCGGCCATCCTCGGGGAGACCGAGGGCGGCGCCGACGTGGCGGCCGAGCAGACGAGCGGCTTCCCCCAACTCGTCGTCCGGCCGGACCGTGCGGCGCTGGCCCGCTTCGGCGTGTCGGTGCAGGAGGTCAACGAGCTCGTCGCGACGGCCGTCGGCGGGACGCAGGCCGGAGTCGTGTACGAGGGCGAGCGGAGCTTCGACATCGTCGTCCGCTACGCGCCCGAGGCCCGGGGGAGTGTGGCCGCGCTTGAGGGCATCCTCGTGCCGACGGCGTCGGGCGCGCGCGTCCCGCTGGGTTCGATGGCGCAGGTGAGCCTGGAGGAGGGCCCGGCGCAGGTCTCGCGCGAGCAGGGAAGCCGCCTCGTGACGGTCCAGTCGAACGTCCGGGGGCGCGACGTGGCCTCCTTCGTGGCCGACGTTCAGGAACGGATCGAGGCTGAGGTCAGGCTGCCGCCGGGCTACCGCGTCGAGTACGGCGGGCAGTTCGAGAACCTCCGGGCGGCGAGCAACCGTCTGGCGCTCGTCGTCCCGATGGCGCTCGCGCTGATCTTCCTGCTCCTGTTCCAGACGTTCGGCTCGGTCCGGCTCGGCGCGCTCATCTTCCTGTGCGTGCCGATGGCCGTCATCGGCGGCGTGGCGGCACTCGTGATCGGCGGGCTTCCGTTCTCGATCTCGGCCGGCGTCGGCTTCATCGCGCTCTTCGGCATCGCGGTCCTCAACGGGATCGTGATGGTGGCCGCCTTCCGCAAGTTCGAGGGCGAGGGCCTGCCCCGTCTCGACGCCGTGCTGGCAGGCGCCGACGAGCGGCTCCGGCCCGTCGTGACGACGGCGACGCTGGCCGCGCTCGGCTTCGTCCCGATGCTGCTCGCGCACGGCGCTGGCGCCGAGGTCCAGCGTCCGCTCGCGACCGTCGTCATCGGCGGGATCCTCACGAGCACGGTGCTCACGCTGTTCGTGCTGCCGATCGTGTACGTCTGGTTCGGCGGCAAGTCGCCGGTGTGGAATGAGCCCGACGCCGAGGACGTCGAAGAAGACACGTACTCGCCAGCGGTGGGCGTGCCGCCCCACGTCCATCGCACGGGTGATGGCAGCCCGACGGCGTCCGCCTCTGGCGGCGCGCTCGGCAGGGCTGCACTCGTGGTGCTGCTCGCCCTCGGCGTTGCCGCCCCGGCGGAGGCGCAGGCGGCGCTGTCGCTCGACGCCGTCCGGGCGATGGCCGTCGAAGCGGCGCCGTCGCTCCAGGTCGGCGCGGCCTCGGTCGCCGAGCAGACGGCGCTTCGGGGCGCCATCGGGATCCGCCCGCCCATCGAGGTCTTCGCGAGCGCGGACAACGCGGGCGTGACGGGCGACCGGCCGGACGGCATCGAGACCAGCGTCGGCATCGGCCAGACGTTCGTCCCACGGGGCCTCGTCGCAGCGCAGCGGGGGGCCGGCGACGCCTCCGTCCGGCAGGCCGAAGCCGAGGTGCTCGCCGCCCGTCGAGCCGTGGTCCGGCAGGCGACCGTCGCGTTCGTGGATGCTGCATCGGCGCGTCGTCAACTCGCCCTCGCCGACTCCGCACTCGCGTACGCGGAGGCCTTCGCACGGGCCGCCGCACGCCGGCAGGAACTCGGCGAGACGGGCGCGCTGGAGACGCTTCAGGCGAGCGTCGCCGTCGGGAATGCGCTGCTTCGGCGGACGGAAGCGCTCGGGACGCTCGCCACGGCCGAGGCCGCCCTCGGCGCGCTGCTCGGGCTCCCCGGCGGCGTCCAGGCCGACACGGCAGGCACGTACGTCCCGGCGGTGGACGAGAGCCTCTCGGCGGCCGACCTCGAAGGGCGTGCCCTCGCGTCGAGCCCGGACGTGGCCGCCGCCGAGGCTGCCGTCACCGTCGCGGAGTCGGGCCGTTCGCTCGTCGCCTTCGAGAGGCGCCCGGTCGTCTCGGCCGAGGTCGCGCACCAGACGGTCGGGAACGGCGTCGGCTACGTCGGCGGCGGGATCCGCGTCGCGCTGCCGCTCTCGCGCCGGGCCAACCCGGCTCCCGAACTGGCGGCCGAGGCCGCCGTGGTGCTCGCCGAGGCGCGCCTCGCCGCTGTCCGGCGGGCCGTCGTCTCCGACGTGCGAGGACTGGCTGCCGCTCTCTCTGCCGCCCGCGCCGGGCGCGGCGCCTTTGCCGGGACTCTTCTCCCGCAGGCACGCGAGGCGTACCGGATCGCCCTCCGGCTCCGCGCGCTCGGGGAGGCGACCTACCTCGAAGTGCTGACCGCGCAGACGGCACTCGTGGAGACGCAGGCAGCGGCGGCCGACGCCGAAGCCCTCGTCGCCCGTCTCGCGGCCGAACTGGCCGTCGCGACCGGCGCCGCCCCCTTCTGAACCCTGATGCTGATCCTACAACACAACGCACGATGAACACGATCACGACACCGGGCCGGCTCCTCGCGGCCCTCACGCTTCTTCTGCTGCTGGCCCCTCTTGCCGGGTGCAGCAACGACTCCGTCGCTCCCGCTGTGGCTGACGAACACGCCGGCGAAGGCGAGCACGCCGACGGCGAGAACGGCGACGAGCACGCCGAGGGCGAGGCGGCCGAGGTCACGATGACGCCCGAGGCGATGCGGACGGCCGGCGTCGTCGTCGCGGCCGTCCAGACGCAGCCGCTGGCCCAGACCTTCACCGCGCCGGCCCGTGTGGTGCCCGGGCTCACCGGCTCGGCCCAGGTGGGTCCGCTCGTCGGCGGCCGGGTCGTTCGCCTGCTCGCCGGAGAGGGGACCGCCGTCCGGCGCGGGTCGCCGCTCGCCGAGGTCGAGAGCATGGAGGTCGCCGACCTTCAGGGCGACTACCTCACGACGACGGCCGACGTGGCGCGGGCCGGCGCCGAGATCGCGCGCGCAGACGCCGAGGTCGAGCGGGCGCAGGCGTCGCTGGCGCGTCACGAGCTTCTCGCCGCCGAAGACCTGATCCCGCGCGACAAGCTCGACGAAGTCCGCGAGTCCTACCGGACCGCTCTCGCGTCGCGGACGGCCGCGCAGGCGTCCCGCTCGTCGGCGCTCGCCGTCCAGGCGGCGGCGCGGACCAAGCTGGCCACGCTCGGGCTCGGCGCACCGTCGGGGCGAGGCTCGGCGGCGCGGTTCGTCGTCCGCTCGCCCATCGGAGGTACGGTGACGAGCCGCACTGCCCAGCTCGGCGAGTACGTGGACCCGACGCACAACATGTTCGAGGTCGCGGCCACCGGCTCGTCCACGGTCGAGGCGCAGGTCTCGACGGCGCAGGCCGAGGGGCTCCGCGCCGGTGGCCTGGTCACCGTCGTGACGAGCGACAGCACCCGGCTCGCCGGCCGGATCGTCGCGGTTGCGCCGGTGGTGAACGCCGAGAGCCGGACGGTCCCGGTCCGCATCGAGATGGTGTCGGGACGGCTCCGGCCGGAGGCGTTCGCGACGGTCGAGTTCGACGCCGGCGGCTCCCGCTCGGCGCTCGTCGTGCCGGAGGGGGCCGTCGAGCGGGCCGAGGGCGGCGCGTTCGTCTTCGCCGAGGTCGAAGGTGAGGCGGGCACGTTCGTCCGGACCGAGGTCGCTCTCGGCCAGAGCACGGGCGGCGGCGTCGAAGTCCGGTCGGGGCTCACGGCCGGGCAGCGGATCGCGACCGAGGGCGTCTTCTACCTCCGCAGCGCCCGCCAGCGCGGCGAACTCGCCGAACACGACCACTGACGCCCGAGCCCGATGAACCGAACGACCTTCCACGTCGAGAAGTTGGACTGCGCCGCCGAGGAGCACCTCGTCCGGATGCGGCTTGAGGGCGAGCCCGGCATCGAGCGGCTCGCGTTCGATCTCGCGACCCGGCACATCACCGTCGTCCACACCGGCAGTCCGGCCCCGATCCGAGCCGCGCTGGACGAGCTCCAACTCGGCGCACGCGAGGTCGAGACCGCCCTTCTCGACGCGGACGGCGACGACGCCGTTGAAGCGCCCGACACGGCCGAGGAGCGGCGGGCGCTCTGGGTCGTGTTCGGGATCAACGGCGCGCTGTTCGTCGGGGAGGTCGTCGCCGGTCTCCTTGCTGGCTCGATGGGGCTCGTGGCGGACTCCTTCGACATGCTCGCCGACGCGCTCGTCTACGGGCTGAGCCTTGCGGCCGTCGGGGCGGTGGCCTCGCGGAAGACCCGAGTCGCCCGGCTCAGCGGGTACCTCCAGCTCACCCTCGCCGTCGTCGGGCTCGCCGAGGTCGTCCGCCGGTTCGTCGCGCCGGCGGCCGTGCCGGAGCCCGTCACGATGATCGTCGTCTCGCTCGTGGCGCTGGCCGGCAACGTGGCCGCGCTCCGCGTGCTCGCGCGGGCGCGGAGCCGCGAGGCGCACATGGAGGCGAGCCGCATCTTCACCTCGAACGACGTCAAGGTGAACGTGCTCGTGATCGCGGCCGGCGTGGCTGTCGCGCTTACTGCGTCCAAGTGGCCCGACCTCGTCGCCGGCGGCCTCATCTTCCTCATCGTCGCGAACGGGGCCCGACGGATCCTCGCCCTCTCCCGCTCATGAGTACCATCGTCCACGTCGAATCCGTCCTGCCCGCCTCTGCAGACGCCGTCTGGGCAGAGATCAAGGCGAGCGCGATACTCCACGAGATCGCCCGTCCACTCGTCCGGTTCAAGGCCGCGCCGGGCACGGTCATCCCGGAGCGGTGGCCAGTCGGCGTCCCGGTCGAACTCCGGTTGTACCTCTTCGGGATCGTGCCCCTGGGGCCGCACACGCTCGTCGTTGAGAGCATTGACGACGCTGAGCGGGTGCTCCAGACGCGGGAGCGCGGTCCCCGACTCTGCTGGGACCACCGGATCCACGTCGTGCCGGACGGGCGAGGACATGCCCGTTACTCGGACGAGGTCGAGATCGACGCGGGGCCAGCCTCGCCGCTCGTCGCCGCCGCCGCGCGCGTCTTCT
>Ga0209053_1001502_pt1 | contig 10793 bp, 12 predicted proteins | sample EBPBio152010_DNA_FD_185864 | JGI IMG/M metagenome (GOLD analysis project Ga0209053, IMG submission 185864) | Wastewater treatment Type I Accumulibacter community from EBPR Bioreactor in Madison, WI, USA - Reactor 1_7/15/2010_ DNA (SPAdes)... | ecosystem: Engineered > Bioreactor > EBPR >... | reverse complement strand
TGGCGGAGCGGCGCATCCGTGCGGCGCTCGATCGTCTTGCAGAACGGCCGGCGGCCGCGCAGTGCGTCCATGTCCACAGCCGCGAGATCGCGGTCAGGCGGGATCTGGGGCGCGACGGGTTCCTGTGGACGGGCACGACCACGGTCGGGCGCAAGGCCGAATGGCCCGAATGGCGCCCGCCCGCCGCCATGCGCCAGCGCGACCCCTCCTTGCCGAACATGGTGCCTTCGGGGCCTTACAACCCGCTGGGCGCACGGGCGCTGTATCTGTTCAGCGGCGGGGGCGATACGCTTTACCGCATCCACGGCACCAATACCGCCGAAACGGTGGGCGGCTATGAAACCTCGGGCTGTTTCCGCCTGAGCAATGCCGATGTGATGGAGCTTTACGATCAGGTGCGCATGGGCGCGAAGGTGATCGTGAAATGACGGGTTTGGACGCAAGGGAGGATCACGGTGGTCGGTCGTTTTTTCCGTAGCTCGGGCGATGCGACGCCGGTCGCCCCCGCCCCCGAGGCCCAGTCCACGCCGCAACCCGCGCCCCCCCCTGCGCCAGATCCGCGCGCGCCGCTGGTGCTGCCCGCCGAGGCGGCGGCCGAGGTCGATCTGGTCTCGGAACGGGTTAACCTGCATCGTTTCCTGCTCGACAAGATCAACCTTGCGGTGCTGGACACGCTGGAGCCCGCGCAGCTGCATGACGAATTGCGCCCGATGGTGCGCGACTATCTCAAGAACCAGAATGTCGCGCTGAACGCGCGTGAGGTGGACAATCTGGTATCCGATCTGGCGGACGAGATGCTGGGCCTTGGCCCGATCGAGCCGCTGCTGAAGGATGACAGCATTGCCGACATCCTGATCGTCGGGCCGAAGACGGTCTATGTCGAACGCAATGGCAAGCTGGCGCTGACCGATGTGCGGTTCAAGGATGAACGCCATCTGCTGCGCATCGTGAACAAGATCGTGGCCTCGGTCGGGCGGCGGATCGACGAAAGCTCGCCGCTTGTCGATGCGCGTCTGGCCGACGGGTCGCGCGTCAACGCCGCGATCCGCCCGATTGCGGTGGACGGCCCGCAGGTCTCCATCCGCAAATTCTCGCGCCGGCCGTTCAGCCTGTCCACGCTGGTGGCCAAGAATGCCCTGCCCGACAGTATGGCGCAGCTTCTGGCGGCGGCGGTCGAGGGCAAGGTGTCGATGCTGATTTCCGGCGGCACGGGCTCGGGCAAGACGACGATGCTCAACGCGCTGTCGGGCTTCATCCCGCATGAGGAACGCCTGGTCACCATCGAGGACGCGGCCGAACTGCAATTGCAGCAAAAGCATGTCGTGCGGCTGGAAACCCGCCCCCCCACGCTGGAGGGCAAGGGCGAGATCACGCAGCGCGATCTGGTCAAGAACGCGCTGCGGATGCGCCCCGACCGCATCATCATCGGCGAGGTGCGCGGCGGCGAGGCCTTTGACATGTTGCAGGCCATGAATACCGGCCATGAAGGGTCGATGAGCACGATCCACGCCAACAATACCCGCGACGCCCTGTCGCGTCTGGAACAGATGGTGGGCATGGCGGGCATGCCGATGTCGCAACTGTCGATCCGGGCGCAGATCGCCTCGGCGATCCATGTCATCCTCCAGCTCAATCGCCTGCGCGATGGCACGCGGCGGGTGACGGCGATTTCGGAACTGACCGGGCTTGAGGGCGACGTGGTGCAGATCCAGGACATCATGCGCTTCAACCGGCTGGGCGTCGATGACCAGGGCCGCATTCAGGGCGAGTTCCGCGCGACCGGCATCCGCCCGCGCTTTCTGGCCGAGATTTCCACCATCGGCCTCAAGGTCGATGCGCGGGTCTTTGACCCGACCATCAAGCATTAAGGCCCCGCATGTCGCTGCTGATCATCTATGCCTTCGTCTTTGCCGCCACGCTTCTGGCGGTGGATACGCTGCTGCGCCGCATCGTGGCGCGCCGCACCGCCCGGCAAGAGGTGAATGACCGGCTGTCCCGCATCAGCCGGGGCAGCGATCACCATGCCACCTATCAGAGCCTGCTGAAGGATCGTTCGCTGTCGCGCGGCGGCCGGCTGGCGCTGATGTCCGACCTGCGCCATCTCTATACCCAGTCGGGGCTGACGCTCAGCACCCGGCAAAAGGTGCTCTATGTGCTGCTGGTGACGCTGGTCGTGCTGATCCTGGTGATGCTGGCGACGCCCTCGCTGCCGGTGCGGCTGGCGGTGACGGTGATCGTCACCCCACTGATCCTGTGGTTCGCACTGGCGCATGTGCGGCGGCGGCGCATCCGGCAATTCGTGATCCAGTTGCCGCCGGCCATCGACATCATCGTGCGCTCGCTTCAGGCGGGCCATCCGCTGAATGCCGCGGTGTCGCTGGTGGGCCGCGAGATGCCTGACCCGATCGGCAGCGAATTCGGCATCCTGACCGATCAGCTGACCTTCGGGTCGGAATTCGACGAGGCGTTTCACAACCTGTATGAACGGGTCGGCGCGGATGAACTGAACCTGCTGGCCGTCACGATCAGCGTGCAGCGCAATACCGGCGGCAACCTGACCGAGATCCTGGAAAACCTGGCCGGGCTGATCCGCGACCGCATGATGCTCAAGAACAAGATCAAGGCGATTTCCGCCGAGGGGCGGTTCACCGCCGTCCTGATGTCGGTCTTTCCCGGCATCCTGTTCCTGATCATCGACACGCTGGCGCCCGATTACTTTGACCCGATCTGGGAAACCGGGCACGGCACCGCCATCGTGGTGGGCACCATCCTTTACATGTCGGTCGGGGTCTACATCCTGTTCCGCATGGTCCGCTTCGATTTCTGATGCTGCGCGGGGGGCATTCCAAGTGACCGATATCCTCATCCTCTCGGCGGTATTCCTGGCCATCGTGATCATGGTGTTCAGCCTGCTGAACTTCATCACCGGGCGGCGCCAGATCCGGCGCAACATCGCGCAGGTGACCAGCGCACAGCGCGGCCATGCCTTCGATCCCGATCAGCTTTTCGCCGGCGAGAATGACGAGATCGCCTATTTCATGGAGGTGCAGCGCCGGGCCGAGCCGAATTCGCTGGAAATGCGGCTGATCCGGGCGGGGTTCTTTTCGCGCGACGCGCAGCGCAGCTACAACCTGTTGCGGCTGCTGGTGGCAGTGGTGGTGTTCATCGGGGTCTGGCTGCTGATCCAGACCCTGCGCCAGTCCAGTTCGGCAGCGCTGGTCTTTCTGTTCGCCGCATTGGCCAGCGGGGTATCGTTCATCCTCAGCAATATCGTGCTGGAGCATATCGGCAACCGCCAGGTTACGCAGTTCCGCCGGCTGTTTCCCGATCTGCTCGATCTCATCATCGTCTGCGTCGATGCGGGCATGAGCATCGAGGCCGCCCTTGACCGCGTGGCCCGCGAATTCCTGCGCACCCATCCCAGTTTCGGCCTGCATCTGGCGGTGGTCAGCCTGGAGACCCGCGCCGGCCGCCCCCTGCACGAGGCGCTTGGCAATCTGGCGCAGCGCGTGGATGTGGAGGAGGTGCGCACCATGGCCGTGCTGTTCCGCCAGTCGCAGGAACTGGGCGCCAGCATCATCAAGACGCTCCGGGTCTACAGCAAGGAAATGCGCGAGCTGCGGCTGATCCAGGCCGAGGAAAAGGCCAATGCCCTGCCGGTCAAGATGCTCTTGCCGCTGGCGCTGTTCCTGTTCCCGGTCAATCTGGTCATGGTCATCGTGCCGGTGCTGATCCGCATCGTGCGGATGATCACCACCATGACCCCCGGCGGGGTGTGATCAGCCGCCGGTCGCGTGGCGGGTCAGGCGGTCGGCCAGCCGGTCTGCCGCTGCGCGCAGCGCCAGCGTCAGCGCCACCAGCACCAATAGGGCCGCGAACAGAAGGTCGGTCCGCGCCCGCCCGTTCGCCATCAGCATCAGATAGCCAAGCCCGCGCGATCCGCCCACCCATTCGCCGATCACGGCCCCGATCGGCGCATAGGTCGCGGCCAGCCGCAGCCCGCCCGCCAGATCGGGCAGCGCGGCCGGCACCCGCAGGTGCCACAGGATGCGCCAGCGACTGCCCCCCATCACCCGCGCCAGCGCCAGCCAGCCGGGCTCGGTGCGGCGCAGCCCGTGCAGAAAGCCGGTGCTGACGGGAAAGAAGATGATCAGGACCGCCATCACGATCTTGGCCGCCATCCCATAGCCGAGCCACAGCGTCAGGATCGGCGCCAATGCAAAGACCGGCACGGTCTGGCTGACAATCAGCACCGGATGCAGCCCGCGTGCCAGCCCCGGTAGCAGCGCCAGCACCAGTGCCAGCAGCGCCCCCAGCAGCGTGCCGATCACCAGCCCCGCCCCGATCTCGGTCAGGGTGGTGGCGGCATGGTCGGCCAGCAACAGCCGGTCACGCCACAGCGCCGCCGCCACCGCCTCGGGGCCAGGCAGGATGAAGCGCGGCAGATCGAACAGCCGCACCAGCCCGGCCCAGAGCGCCAGCGCCATCGCGGCCGACGCGACCCCGCCGATCACGCCGCGCATGGCACCCCCTCCCGCAGCCGCGCCAGCAGGGCCGCCTGCACGCGCAACAGGCCGGGATCCTCTACCGCGCGCGGGATCGGGCCTGCGGGCGGAACAATCCGTTCGGTGCCCGCGCCGGTCAGGACATGGATCGCCTCGCCCAGCCGGGCGGCCTCGGCCGGGTCATGCGTCACCATCAGCACCGTGCGCCCGGCCAGCAGCTCCGCCGCCAGATCCTGCATCCGCGCGCGCGTCCCCGCATCCAGTGCCGAGAATGGCTCATCCAGCAGGATGACCGGGCGGTCCTCCATCAGGGTGCGGGCCAGCGCCACGCGCTGCCGCTCGCCCCCCGACAGCGCGGCGGGCTTGTGGCCGGCGCGTCCGGCAAGGCCAACCCGCGCCAGCAGCCGGTCCGCCTGCACCAGATCGGGCGGCACCCCCCGCAGCCGGGCGCCAAGCGCCACATTGTCGCGCGCCGAAAGCCAGGGCAGCAACAGATCATCCTGCGCCATCAGCGCCACCTGCCCCGGCCCCGGCGTGACCAGCCGGCCCCGCCATTCCACCCCGTCGGCCAGACCGGCGCAAAGGCGCAGGATCGTGGTCTTGCCCACACCGCTTGGCCCCAGAAGGCAGGTCCACTGCCCCGCCGCCACCGCCAGATCCAGATCGCGCAGCAGCACCCGCCCGCCCCGCAGCGCGCTGCCACGCAGCAACAGCGCCGTCATGGCCGCAGCCCCATATCCCAGAACCCCGCCTCCAGCCGCGTCGCGGTGGCAAAGCGCTGGCACAGGCGCGGCCAGCGCGGGTTGTCCTCGGGCAGCGGCCCCAGCCGCAGCGCCACGGCCGCGTCGATCAGCGCGCCCACCTCGGCGCAAAGCGCCTGATAGGCGGCGCCGCCATAGGTGGCGATCCAGTCGGCATAGGGCGTCGCGCCGCCTTGCGCGTGCAGCCGCGCGCCGATCTCGCCATAGCCCAGCACACAGGGTGCCAGCGCCGCCAGCAGATCGGCCAGATCGCCCGCATGTCCGGCATCCAGCACATAGCGGGTATAGGCCAGCGTCTCGGGGCGCTCCTCGGCGGCCTCCAGCACGGCTTCGGGAAGGCCCGCCTCGGCGCAAAGCCCAAGATGGAGCGGCATTTCCTCATGGATCAGCGCCTGCACGGTGGCGGCGCAGAAGCGCATTTCCGCCATCGTCTCGGCCTTGGTCACGGCAAGCGCCCAGGCGCGGGCGAAATGCCGCAGGAAAAGGTAATCCTGCACCAGATAATGCAGAAAGGCCGCGCGGGGCAGGCTGCCATCGGCCAGCCCCGCGACAAAGGCATGGCGGGTATAGGCGGCCCAATCCGCCCCCGCTGCCGCGCGCCAGCGCGGAAAGGTCAGCCCGTAGCTCATTCCGCACCCGTATCCAGCGCCAGATCGGCCACCGGCTGCGGCGCGGGGATCATGCCGTTTTCCGCCAGAAAGGCCGAGAAATCGCGATAGCGCCGATGGTCCAGTGCCGCCGGGCGCAGGGCAAAACGCGGCAGGGTATCGCCCCAGGCCATGCGGTTCAGATCGTCGTTCAGTTCCGGCGCATGGGCAGCAAAGACCTGCCAGCTTTCGGTCGGGTGGTTGACGATATATTCCGTCGCGCGTTCCGTCGCGCGCAGGAAACGCGCGATGCGGTCGCGGTCGGGGTGATCGCGATGCGCGACATAGATCAGTTCGTCATAGGTCGGGACGCCCTCTTCTTCGACAAAGAAGCACCGCCCCTCTACTCCTTCGATCTTCATCTGGTTCAGTTCGAAATTGCGAAAGGCCCCCAGCACCGCATCCACCTGCCCCGACAGCAGCGCCGGCGACAGCGACCAGTTCACGTTCACCATCTCAAGGTCCGCGCGGGTCAGGCCATGGGGCCTGAGCATGGCATCCATCACCACTTCCTCGACCCCGGCGACCGAAAAGCCCACCTTGCGGCCCTTGAGATCGGCAATCGACTGCACCGGCCCGTCGGCGCGGGTCAGCAGGCAGTTCAGCGGCGTCGCGATCAGGGTGCCGACACGGATCAGCGGCATGCCCTCGGCCACCTGCAAATGCAGCTGCGGCTGATAGGACACCGCCAGATCGGCCTTCCCCGCCGCCACCATCTTGGGCGGGTCGGCCGGATCGGCGGGGGCGATGATGTCCACCTCCAGCCCTTCGGCGGCGAAAAAGCCCTTGTCCTGCGCGATGATGATCGGGCCGTGATCGGGGTTCACGAACCAGTCCAGCAGCAGGGTCAGCCGGTCGGCGGCATGGGCCGGGGTGGCGGCCAGCGCAAGCGCGGCCAGCAAAAGGCGTTTCATCAGGGTATCCTCCGGGGGGTCAGTCGTTGTCACCAAGCGCCAGCAGCGCGATGTTCTCAGCGCCCGAACGGGCGGCGGCGGTCCAGGCGCGCAGCCCGCTGCGGCAGGCCAGCACAAGCCGTTGGCCAGGGGCGGCGGCGGGCAGATCGCCGGCAAGGCGCCGCGCGCCCGGCAGGGGCGGGCCGGCCTCGCCCTCGGCCCGCAGATCGACCAGCAGGTCATCGGGCCGGATCTGGCTGCGCGCGATGAAGCGGTGCGGGCGGGCCGGCTCAACCGCGCCGGCAAAGCGAAAGCCGCCAAAGCGCATCTGCCGCGCGTCGCAGGTCACGAGTTGCCCCAGCGGTGAGGGCGTCATCCCCGCCAGCACCGCCAGCGCCATCTGCGCCTGCACCGCCCCCAGCAGCCCGACCGCCGGTCCCAGCACGCCATCGCGCGCGCAACTGCCCATTTGCGCCGGCAGGTCGGGGAATAGCGCGCGCAGCGACGGCGCCCCGCCGCAATAGCCGCCGCAATAGCCCTCGGTCCCGCTGACCGAGGCGCTGATCAGCGGCAACCCGCGCGCAAGGCAGAGGTCCGAGGCGATATAGCTGGCCGCGAAACTGTCGGCGCAGTCGATCACCAGATCGACGCCCTCGGCCAGCGCCTCCGCATTGGCCGGGTCAAAGGCGGTGACCCGCGCCTCCAGCCGCGTATCGGGGTTGAGCGCGCGCAGCTGCCGCGCGGCAGCCTCAACCTTGGGCGCGCCCAGATCGGTGTCGCGAAACAGCGTCTGGCGATGCAGGTTCGACAGCGCAACCCGGTCGGCATCGACCAGCCGCAGATGCCCGACGCCCGCGCCGACCAGATAGTGCAAGACCGGCGCCGCCAGCCCGCCCGCGCCGATGACCAGCACGCGCCCCGCGCGCAGCCGGGCCTGACCTTCGGCGCCCAGCGTCGCGATCTGGCGGTCATAGCGGGTCATCGCGTCACCTCCAGCCAGTCGCGCAGCCGCGCCTCCGGGGTCGGGTTCAGCGTGATGTCGGTGACGACCGAAACCACATCCGCCCCCGCGGCAAAGGCGCCGGGCGCGCGTTCCACCGTCAGGCCGCCAATGGCGACCAGCGGGGTCGCGCCGACCCGCGCCTTCCATTCGGTCACGCGGCCCAGCCCCTGTTCGTGCCATTTCATCTGTTTCAGGATGGTCGGCCAGACCGGGCCCAGCGCGACATAATCGGGGCGCAGCGCCAGCGCGCGGTCCAGCTCCGCCTCGTCATGGGTGGAGATGCCGAGCCGCAGCCCGGCGGCGCGGATCGCCGGCAGATCGGCGCCATCCAGATCCTCTTGCCCCAGATGCAGCCAGTCGCAGCCCAGATCAATCGCCAGCCGCCAGTGATCGTTCACCACCAGCAGCGCGCCGGCGGCCCGGCATAGTGCCTGCGCCTGCGCAATCTGGCTGCGCAGCTCGGCCTCGGGGCGGTCTTTCAGGCGCATCTGCACCAGTTTCACCCCCAGCGGCAGCATGCGTTCCAGCCAGCGCACATCGTCAAAGATCGGGTAAAAACGCGGCAGCCGCATCATGCCAGCACCGCCTGACCCAGCAGCGGGGTGGAGGGGGCGGCCATGTCGCGCGGCTCCATCGGGTCGGCGGCGCGGGCCAGGGCGCCGGCCTCGATGGCGCGGGCAAAGGCCAGCGCCATGGCGGCCGGATCGCCCGCGCGGGCCACGGCGGTATTCAGCAACACGGCGTCAAAGCCCATCTCCATCGCCTGCGCGGCATGGCTGGGCAGGCCGATCCCGGCATCGACCACCAGCGGCACATCGGGGAAATGCGCCCGCAGGCTGCGCAATCCATAGGGGTTCATCAGCCCGCGCCCGGTACCGATGGGCGCCCCCCAGGGCATCAGCACCCCGCAGCCCGCCCGCAACAGCCGGTCGCACAGGACCAGATCCTCGGTGCAGTAGGGGAAGACCCTGAACCCCTCGTCACCGAGGATCCGCGCGGCCTCAACCAGCCCGAACGGGTCGGGTTGCAGCGTGTCGGCATGGCCGATCACCTCCAGCTTGATCCAGTCGGTGCCAAAGACCTCGCGCGCCATATGGGCGGTGGTCACCGCCTCGCGCACGGAATGGCAGCCGGCGGTATTGGGCAGGACGCGCACGCCCAGATCGCGGATCAGCGCCCAGAAATCCTGCCCCTCGCGGCCGCCGCCGGCCTCGCGCCGCAAGGAAACGGTCGCCACCCCCGCGCCGGAGCGGCGAAACGCCTCGGCCAGAATGGCGGGCGAGGGATAGAGCGCGGTGCCCAGCATCAGGGCCGAGGCGATCTCGGTTCCGTAAAAGACCGGCATCTCAGCCCCCCTGCCGCGGCGCGACGATTTCCACCCGGTCGCCCGGGCGCAGGGGGCAGGTCGGGCGGGCGGTGGCGGGCACAAAGCCCTCATTCACCGCCGTCGCCACGGCGGCCCCGCCATGGCCCAGATCGACCAGCAGATCCGCAAGGGTCGCGGCCCCGCTTTCCACGCCTTCACCGTTCACGATGATCTTCATGCCAGAACTCCGGTTTTTTGCCTGTCAGCAGCCAGTCGGCGGCCATGCCCGCCAGCGCGGGGGCCAGCAGAAACCCGTGCCGGAACAGGCCGTTAAGGTAGATGCCCCCCTCGGCCGGGCCGATGCGGGGCAGGTTGTCGGGAAAGGCGGGGCGCGCGTCGCAGCCGATTTCCAGCAGCTCCGCCTCGGCAAAGGCGGGGTGCAGCGCATAGGCCGCGTTCAGCAATTCGACCACCGATCGCAGGGTCGCGCCGCCGCGCGCGCCGCTTTCGATCTGGGTCGCGCCCAGCATGAACACCCCATCGCCGCGCGGCACGACATAAAGCGGAAAGCGCGGATGCAGCAGCCGCACCGGGCGCGACAGGGCCAGATCGGGCGCGCGCAGCACCACCATTTCACCCCGCACCCCCCGCAAGGCGGGCAGGATGTCGCGGGCGGCGCTGCCGCGGCAATCGACCCGCGTGCCCCGCAGCGGTGCCTCGGCGCAGAAATCCACGCCGCGCGCGATCAGCCGCGCCCGCAGATCGGACAGCGCGTGGCGCGGGGTCAGATGCGCCTCGGCCTCCATCAGCAGGGCGCGGTCGAAACGGCCGGCCAGCAGCGGTTCGGCCTGCGCGATGCCCGCGGCATCAAGCCAGCGGTGGCGGGTCGTGCGGCGGGCAAAGGTGTCAAGCTCGCCCCGGTCGCGGCCCGGCGTCAAGACCAGGGTGCCGGCGCGGGTGACGGTCGCACCCTGTGCCTGCCACCAGTCCGCGGCGCGATGGCCCAGCCGCACCACCGGCTCCTCGGCCAATGCGCCTTCGCAATCGGGGGCCAGCATGCCGCCCGCCCACCAGGAACAGCCCTGCGGCCCCGGCCCCCCGGCGGGGTCGATCACCGTCACCGCTACGCCCCGCGCCGACAATTCGGCCGCGGCGCAAAGGCCCATGACGCCGGCGCCCAGAATGGTGGCCTCGGTAGTCATGCCCATACCTCGTGAAAATGATGGACCGGGCCGTGACCCTGGCCAACCGCCAGCCGGTCGGCGGCGGCGATGGCGCCGTGCAGCCAGGATTGCGCGCGCGCCACCGCCTCGGGCAGCGGCAGGCCACGCGCCAGCCCCGCCGCGATGGCCGAAGACAGGCTGCACCCGGTGCCATGGGTGTTGCGTGTGGCGATGCGGGGGGCGCGCAGGCAGGTCTCGCCCCCGGCCTCGATCAGCCAATCCACGCAATCCGGCCCCTTGGCATGGCCGCCCTTCATCAGCACGGCCTGCGGGCCAAGCGCGCGCAGGGCGCGACCCTGTGCGCGTTGCGCGGCTTCGTCCGCCGCCTCGGGCGCGCCCAGCAGGCGGGCGGCCTCGGGCAGGTTGGGGGTCAGCAGGGTGGCGCGGGGCAGAAGATGGCGGCGCAGCGCCGTGGTGGCGGCATCGGGCAGCAATTGCGCCCCGGATTTCGCCAC